>Ga0256839_1005945_pt1 | contig 11002 bp, 11 predicted proteins | sample 354166metaG_FD_185968 | JGI IMG/M metagenome (GOLD analysis project Ga0256839, IMG submission 185968) | Hydrothermal vent microbial communities from Mid Atlantic Ridge, Atlantic Ocean - 354-166 | ecosystem: Environmental > Aquatic > Marine > Hydrothermal vents | place: Atlantic Ocean: Mid... | reverse complement strand
CCAGCATTTTGCAGCACCAAAAGCCGCGCATAACCATCGCTGAGCGTTTCAACGCCGATATTCAATTCATCGGCTTTGGTTTTTAGAAAACTCTGTGTGTTGGCGTAATCCTCGGCGCTGTTGGTGAGGGAGCGCAGGCGGATATCCAGCTTCTCAAATATCTGAATATTACGAAAGATCGAGCTTGCCGATGCCGCCGCCGCAAACGCTGGAATAAGCGTTGAGGTGATATTCCGCGCTACGCCATGAATGGCCGTGTTGGTTTTCTTGGCGGATTTACGGATTTTCTTAAAGGCTTTGTCGCCCCTATCGCCGACCTTGTCGAATTGGCGCGTGATTTTAACGCTGCCATCGACTTTGAGCCGGATAACGTAATTGGATTGTCTATTGGCCATGATTTACAGGGGCTTCCTCTGTGTTTTCATCGGCAATAGCATCAAGGATTCCGGCTTCGCCTTCTTTCAAAAGCTCGCTCACGATTTCAAGATCAAAATTACGTGCTTTGGCGATGGCCAGCCCCGCGCCCATATCAATGCCCATCACTTTGCCAGAGGGGGCAAGGCGCAATTGTGTCGTGCAGGATTCCAAAATCTCCCAAGCTTGTTGTTCCTGTATTAATTGCGGGGCGTGTTTTTGATAGGGGCAGAGATTTTCGAAGGCGCAGGGCAATTCCTGTTCTTTGCAGCCCTGACAATATGACGGGCCGCCACTTTTCTTGAAATGCCATGAGGTCAGTTTACGAATGCGCTCCTTAGCTTCGCCCAGCAGTGAAATATAATGCGTGAAGGTTTGGAAGAAGTTTTTTGCAAACTCCGATACATCCATAACTTTGCGAATATTGTCCGGCGTAGGATCAGCTGGAGCATTTTTATCTTCATCCAAAACACCGTCCCAACCGACAATATGCGTGACGGCTAGATCCTTGATAAGAAAATCCAGAAACAGGGCATTGCGCTCCTGCGGGTCTTTTAGATCAATAGGATTGTTACATGAAAATCCGGCTTCTTCAGCGTCGCGCAGTCCCTTTTCGAGATCCGCTATTTTCTTCTGCGCCGTCATTGTCGCGACAGAATAGCTGAGTGTCGTAAGCGGCTTAACTTTAACAGTGAAGCCCTTTACAACGGCAATACGATACGCCTCGGATGGTTGTTTTAGAGTGATCATAGATACTGACTCCCATCCAAATCATTGAGCAATTTGACGGTGAGCATCCGCCCCATTGTTTCATTGAACGCGCCTTGGAAATCAAAGCTGGCCTGCACACCGCCGGGGCCGTCTACGGATAATTTAGGCTTGGGCAGATACACTTCATGGGCTTGCAGGGTTAAAATCAGACCAGCGCTTAAGCGATAGGAAAACTCCAGATCAACAGGCGTGCCGCTCGATGCTTTATCTACCAAAGTGGTGTCGGCAAAGCGCACCTCAATCGTGCCAGTGAGGGAGGCAATCGTCGGATCCGCGCCGTCAATCAGCCCGTCATCACGGATGGTCTCGATCTTTTCCATGTTGTTGGAATAGGTCACCGATCCGGATGTGAGGTTACCGATATTAACGCCGCCACTTTTAATGCTGCCCTGAAACTGGCTAATACGCGAGAATGTCAGGGTTTGCGGCGTGCCGCCCTGCGTGGCAACAAAGCGGTTTTCTGCTTGGGCAATGGCATTTATGGTAGCCGCCGCCGCGCCGGAGCGCTGAAAATCCAGCGCCAGTGAATTAATCACAATCCCTGTATGCATGAAATATGCAGGAACTTTGGGCATTCCCACTTCGGCAGAATAGCTGGGCAATGTATCTTTGCCGGAGATAAACTCATGCTCCGTCCCTCCGCCCTCCAGCGTTGCCGCGCTCACGGCAGCAATCGAAGCCACCAGCGTAAAAGCGTTCCCCGTTGATCCGGCTGCATCATGGGTAATGAGAATGCGCTGCGTTCCGGTGGGGCGGCTGTAAGTGGCTACGGTGACATTGCCGTCTGCGGAGGCATTGAGCTGCGTGACCGCATTATCCACGGTTTGAATAACGGTGCCGCCAATCTGGATTTCATCGCCAGCGGGCGCTCCGGCAACAAAAGTGAAAACTGTGCCATTAATAGTGATCGTGTCATTTGCGGTCGGCTGATTTGAAAAATCAATATATCCGGTTGCGGGAACGTCCGCTGAAACGGGATCACCGAGCAGACCTGCCAGCCAAAACCCGAGATAGCGCGGATCAACAGGGACGGCAATATCGCCCTCATTATTAATCACATCCCGCAAGGGCTGGAGCGGATCGCGGCCATAGCCAAGAACCGCGTCCTCGATCAATCCCTGTTCACTGCCTAAACTTGAGCTGTTAAAGGGCATTTTGGTAAAATTGCCACTAGGTTTTACTCCGTACGCAGTCTCGCGTTTGAGCAATAATGTAGCGTTCGAGCCATATGCACGAGCCATGGTTTTCTCCTTTTTCGTTGGGTTGATTGGTGGTTACAAAGTCAAAACGCTTGCTTGAAGCGGCATTGGAATCTCTGCGTCATCACGCAGGGTTTTGGTTTTATCGAGCGGGTATTCATCATCGTAAATGTAGTAAAGTGTTTCCGTGCCTGTTGGGTTGGCAGAGAGCTGTAATGTCACTGTAGCCGTACCGTTGCTGGTCACCGAAGTGATGGGGATTTCCACGCCATCATCAAAGAAATGAAAACCCTCAATTCCGCTTGTGAGATTTAGGTCGCTTCCGCCGTCATGGGTGATGTTCACCGTTACGGTTGTCCCGGTGCGACTGGCCGATGCGATAGAGGGACCGACCACACCTGCAATATTCGCGCCTCGGTCTTTGGCTATTTTGCGCCCGATGCGCGTAGCCAGATCAATATAGGCTTGATCTGTATAATGAATTTCATCGACATCCAAATCTACGTCATAGGCTTCCGCACCGAAATAGATCCATGAATTTTCAGCGATAAGCTCCTTTTGTACTTCACGCACAGCCTGCATACCGCCTGTATTGGTAAAGCCATTTCGTGTGCCCAGAAACTGAATATAAATTTCAACCGAGCTGAGGACAGCACGCATATCTTCAAAAACCCTGAACAACGCAGTTTTATAAGCTGCACGCTCAGCAGCCGATGATCCTATCGAATGAGCATCCTGCTCACCTTGCGCCCAGACGATTATATCGGCTTTTGCGCCTGCATCTACGGCGGTGGCAAGAAAACTATCAAAAGCCTGCCCATGCGCATAATTATTTAAGGGATCCACCCACCATTTATCCGGGTCGGTGGTATTTTGCCGAATAATAGCACTGCCACCTGTCGAGCCGTTAATCCACACAGCCTGCGTGTTCGGTGCTTGACGAGTTGCTTCAAAAATCAGAGCATTACGGGCGGTCTCGTCTGGCACACTGAAATGTTTGTTGATATTGCTCTGGCCTCCGGCAATTAAGAAAATATCACTAACCGGAACTGAAGCCCTTCCGATTTTGGCCAGCGTATCCAGATGGGTTTTACCGATTACAACATCTTTGACATGGCCATATATGGGACCAAGGCCGTTGTTGCGCTGCCCGATACGCAGTTCATTCAGACCGTTAGGGTTGCTTAATCCTGCCCATGTGCGCGTATATGTTGCCAAATTTCCAAAAGTGGTGGCCTCTTCGGGTTTCCATGTCACGCCCATGACATGAGCGGTGTTTTCCATCATGGGATCACCCGTAGCACTAGCGTGGCGCGTAGTAGATTGTGAGCGCACCCAGCCGCGCACAGAACGATCCGTTCCATCCAACCGCACACCGATACTCTCAGCAGAACTGTTATGTGCGGCGATACTATAGACCGAAGTAGGAGAGAAATTCGGAACGCTAAAACGAATGGCCATAAACCCTCGCGCCTCGTTCCACCAATTCTTGTTTTGAAGATCGGCGATATATATGTCTTCCCGCTTGCGTGTGGCCACCGCCCCGGACGTAACGATAGGCGAAGAGCAAAAAATGCCTTTTTCCAATTGCGGCAGGATGAAATAAATCACTTGCCCCGGATAGGCTTTAATCCGCAAACGCATATTTGTCGCGGCGGGCACAAGATTTTCGACAAGGACTTTTTCCCAACCGCCAGTTTTGTTAAGGAGCGTGCCCTGATCAACATCATAGCCAATCCCAAATGTTCCGTTATTGGCGGCAGAGCCCTCTATATAAAAATAAGCAGAGCATGAGCGCACATCCAAATCACCAACCGTGAGAAAAGACACAACATAAAAAGACGTGCTGCCCCCGCTATTATCAAGTTTAAAAACCTTGCCGCTAGAGCATAAATTTCCAAGCCCTACGGTAGATAGCGGAACAGGCGCATCAACAACGCTAAATATTCCGTTTGTATCACCGACTGTTATCCATCCGGTGCTATCGAATGGGTTGGCATTATAGACGGGCAGCTCATTTACGCGGCTGCCCTCAACCAGCAAACCCAGCGCATTGCCGTTTTCGTCATGATCAATCCGAGGCTCATCGACGGTGGCCAGTTTTAAATTCCCGTTTAAATCCCGGTATGTCGCCACATTGTCATTGCGGGCATAGGTGACCTCATTTGGAAAAGAGGCTAGAAAATTAAGCCTATGACAAGTTTGTTTTTTAGGCGCAGGCGTTATGCCTTGTCCAAGATTTAAAAGCATTTATGTTCTCTTCTATGATAAAGGCGTTGGGGTTTCGTAATCCATGGTCAGCGTAATAACGCCGGATTTTATGGCGTGAGCACCGGGGATAATCTCGATTGTAACGTCAGGGCGGGCGTAACTCATGCCGAAGATAAGACCGCCGAGATCAGGATCCGATTCCAGAGCAACGCCAATTTGCGTGATAAGATTATCGAAAATGGTGTCACGGCTTGCTTGGTCGCCATCTGCCACATAAATCTCAATTTCAACTTCATGCTCGTAATAAACCGCACCAAACCCGCCCAGCGCTTCATCCGGTGTACCGGGATTACCATCACGTAAGATAATCAATCCATCGGCAGGGATTTTCTCTGGCACGGAGGCATTACGCTCAAACTTTGCCGCGCTTGCATTTCCAACCAGCGTGGCCAGTGCCTGCAATACGCTTTCTGTCTTGCTGGTCATTTATATTTTCCTTCTAAAATATTGATGTGCTTACGCCCCCATTCATCGGCGATTTTTTGAACGTCGAGTTTCTTTGGCATTTTCACGGTGGGGACGAGAATAAACATCACCACCGTGGTTAAGCCTTTTCCGGTTTTAAGAGCGCGTTTACTGGCTTTACGAAAGCCTCTGAATTCTCCGGTTTTGCGGCTGTAGGAAGCGCGGCGATCATCTGCCACCAAAAATGCCGTGCCGCCTTTGCTTTTTACAAACCGCAGATCACCTTTATGTTTGCGGTAGAGGTCGGGCGTGGCTTTACGGCGGTTAATGCGTTTAGGCGCGTTCTTGGTCGGGATTGCCAGGTAGCGGCCTTTGCGCGCTTTGATCAGAGTGCCCTGGTCAAAGGATTCAATGATTTCAGCGGCTTTGGAATAGACAAAGCCTTTGGTATCAATGCCGGGGCCGTCGTCAAAGAATTTAGAACGCCAAGTTCGGGAAAGCCGCGCACCAAGGCCACCGCCCACGACATCCTGCCGCAAATCCTTCTTAAGACCGTTTGTGGCTTCTTTCGTGGCGCTCGCAGCCATGCGCTTGATAAACTCTCGTTCCTTACGCATGTTTTTGCGTAGGTCACCGATAGTTTGAGCATCCAGCTTCATATTTTCCTTGTATCCAAAATCCACACCAAGGAATCCACATCCTCTAATCGTGGTTCGGCCTGAATGAGGTAGGTTGCGCCGTTAATATCCAGCCGGTCATTTTCCTTTGGAGTGGATATTTCAGATCGGCGTAGCTCGAAGAACAGGCTATCCAGCGCGATTTGCGTTTCCCCAAGATCGAGGAGAGAATCTCCCCGTCTTGGAAGAACGCGAACATTTACCGGAGCGCCTGCTTGCGGTACGTAAGAAGCATCAAGGCCGAACTCTGCAAAAACCGTATCAATGGCACCTGCAAAATTGCTCATACTTCGACCTCATTGGAGAGTTTTGCTGCCATAGCTTCGGCTTCTTCTTTGGGCAAAGGCTCTTCCGTTAAAGCTGCGCCGTCAGGATCCAGCACATCGTACTTGCCGAAATGACGATGTTTGACAGCGAAGCCGCTGTGGCTTTCCTTTTTTTGTTCCGGTGCTGCCTTGGCCTTTTTAGGATCAATTTCCTCCAGCGTATCCCACCACGATTTTGGAATATCACCCTCAGCAATGCCGATAATCTCGCCCTGTTTAAACTCCACCGTATCGAGAACGGCGTAATTTCTGCCCTTTTCATGGTGCAGAACGTGAGAGCGCAAAGCAGCTTGATCCTTGCTTAACGCCAAAATAAAACCGGGACCAAATCTTACCTTGGCCCCAGTTACGATATAATTTTTCGTCATAATTTTTGTCTCCCTTAGATCAGTTGTGCCATGCAGGCTTGTTGCCAGAAGCCGTAGCCCACATTGCGCCATGTATCGACGCCGTAGCGGTGCTTGTCTTCCTCAAATTCCAGCTCGGAGCCTTCCGCCACAGCCTTGAGGACAATGGATTCTTCCTCTTGGCGGATCAGCGGTTTAACCGAACCGTCTGTGCGAAAAATAGCCAGCTTGTCCGTCCATGGCAGGCGCGGATTTTGCGCGACAGACAATGTGATCTCATCCATCACCTGCACGATGTTGGTCTGACCATGCGTGATAACGGGAGCCGCAATAGCAGCTTTGGCGATATGCCACATGCTTGTTGGCACCATGACCAGAAAAGCGCGCGCGTTTTCGTTCATCGGCTCGCCCTGATCGTCTTTCAGGGAATAGAGCTGTTGAATGACTTGCAAGATGGAAAGCTGCAGCTCCTCCACCGATGGCACGGCAATTGATCCGTGTACTTCCGTTGGCAGGGTCGAAATATCGATTTGCAGTTTATTGGACTGCGCGCCGCTATCACCCTCGCTATGATCGGTATCGAAGAAATACTGCCCGTCATAACAGACCGTGGATTCCGCATTGATAATCAGCTCGGAAAGCAGTTTTGCCCAATGCGCATTGGTACGGTCGGCCAGCTCGTCAACGCGCACCATAACTTGCCCCGTTTTGTCACGGCGCAGCTCGCGCACCAGCAATTCTAGCGTGGCTTCAAAATGCTTGTTTTCGATGGTGATGCCGTTTTCACGAAAGCCTTTGGCTTGCCGCCCGCCAATCCATTCCCGCATGACAGGAACTTGGCCCAGCCATTTATAGGTCTCGGATTCCTGATCTGAGGTGAAATAATTGGACAGGGCATTGACCCATTCAAGGCCAGGATTTTGCTCCAGCCGTTGGTAAAAGCGCCCGATAATGGCGCGTGAAGATAATCCTTGTGCGGACATGATAGTTTCCTTTTCTGTTTGAGAGAGTTTTTAGTAGAGGGTAGTAATTACGCAGCAGCGGTAATCAGCGTGTTAAAACTGACAACGCCCACGCCGGATTTGACGAACCGGGCAACGCGCCCAATGTAAGTATTCGCCGTGGCCGTGAGCGTGAAGGTATTGTCGTCGGAGGCATAAACCGCCGCGCCGATATTGGTGATCGCAAGACCAGCAATGGGAAGCTCGACCGCGCCTTGTGTGCGCACGCGGGTTTTCTGATCCCCCGCAGCACCGTTTACATTGTCGGCTCTAGCTTCTGCAAAGCCGTAGAAATAATCGCCCGCTTGCAGTGGCCGTGCATAGCCGCTGGCATTATCGCCGACGGCTGATCCTTCATAGATGATGTCTCCGGCAATGACCGGAACCTCGTTAATTGTGCCCAGCTCGAAGGGACGCTGGACATCATTTGCTAGTGTAGCCATGGTTTTCTCCTAATTTTAGAGCTGCCATCATTCAGCTGTGGACTGCGTTCAACTACGCCCCGCATAGACTTTGCTATGCTTGGGCTTGTCTGCCTTGCCACATCTAAATGCTGTTTGCTCTGGGTTGGTTTTAAAATAGTGGGGTTACTTGGATCTTGGCGCATAGCGTTTAACGCGCCCTGAATCCTCGGCTTTGCGGAAGGCAATATACGCGCCCTTATCCGCAAATTCTGTGCGGATATCGGCAGAAGCCTGCCACTCGGATTCCGCACGCTCCTCGATCGGCGCATTGGCATCGATATGCGGCGTTTGCGCGGTGGAAGGCGTTACAACAGGCTCAGCCATTGTTTCGGCCTCCATGGTTTTGAGGACATTGCCACCGCGCTGTTTTTCTGCCGCTACGATTTTTAAGGCCAGATCGGCGGCTTTGCTTTTGCCATCGCCTCTGGCTTGCTCCAGCAATTCTTCATGACCGGTCATGGCGACTTCTTCCAGTCCTAAAATGCGCGCGCGTTCGGTTTCACCTCCGGCCTTATAGCCTTCATTGAAACTATCCTTGGTCATGCTCGAGGCAATTTCAGGGTGGTTTTTAACAATGTAGTCCGGCGTGATCGCAGAAAATGCGACCACATCGTCTTTGTTGCCAGGGTTTTCCGGCGTTTCAGTTTTTTTAGTCATGACGACTCCTTTGGTTGGTGGTTGAGGTGGTGAAATAAGGAAGAGCGCATCTTTCAGCCCTCCCACAAGATCGGCCATGCCAACGCGCACAGCCTCACGGGCAGGCAAAACATCGCCAGCTCCGAATTTTGATAAAACATCATCTGTTGAAACATCGCGGAAACGTGCCACCGCGCCGATAAATTCAGCCTCCATGGCATCAAGCCGCGCTTGTATTGAGGTGCGGCCTTCATTGCTTTCCGGATCCAGGCGTTTGTTGGGCGCGTTGGAGGATACAAATTCGACCCAGCCCATATCGCGGCTTTTGGGAACCGCCATGGCCACGCCAATAGACCCCAGCATGGTTGTCGGCCCAGCCACGATTTTATCCGCAGCCGCCGCAATCCAATACGCCGCCGAAGCCGCATTGCCGTAAGCATAAGCCACAATAGGCTTGCTCCCACGCGCCGCAAAAATACTGCTCGCCAGCTCCTCAACCCCTGTGATAATCCCGCCGGGACTATCAATGCGCAAGATAATGCCGTTAATTTCTGGATCACTCAGCGCATGTTCAAATTGCTGTTCAATCGCGGAAATACTGATGCCGCCAAACAGCATGGACAGGATATTGGAATACGGCGTAATCACGCCGCTAATATCAATCACAGCCACCGCATTTTGCCGGGTCATAATATCCGCAACCAGCGGCGTATCTTTTTGAAAAGCGGCAGGCGCTTCCATAGGCAAAATATCGGGCAGGATAGCAAGCCCCGTTGAAGAAGGAATATCCCACATCACGCACCACCTTCCGTTTTGGCGGGGATAATAAATAAATCCCCATTCACGCCGTTTGAAATCACAGAGATTTTCTGCCCCGTCGTAATGGTCTCCGCCCAATTTTGCATCTGCGAAAGCGGCACACTCCCGGCAGCATTAGCAGCCGTAGGAGTATCACCAACCGTGTAAAAGCAATCCTGCGTGGAAATCAGCCGCACCAGCGGGCTATTGATAACGGCAGAGGCGGCAGCGATAGCGGTAAAAGCAACTTTCTGCCCATTCGCATAGTCCCATTCCGGGGCTTGCACAGGCACATGCTGATCACCGCTGACCGCACTAATAATGCGTTCAGACATTTCGTTTTCCTTATTTTTGAGGGTTAGTCTTGGTCTTTTTTGTTCGTCTCTTCCAGATCGTCTATTTGATCCGGCATGAGGGCTGTTTCGAATGGTTCTTCCAGTCCAGCTTCGAGGCGCAGGCGTTTTTCTTTGGTGCGTTGACGGTGTTTGCGTTCCCAATCGCCGCCGGTTAATGCTGCCGTTTCTTCGGCTAATGTTGAGATACCCATATCAATGCGCTCGCGGGCGGCTTTGCCTTCTTTGAGCTGGTCAATTTGACCGCGCGGCGGGCCGATCCATTCTGCGCCGAGATAGGCTGCGCGGACCATGGGGTCGGAGAAAAATCCCGGCGCGTTTAAATGACCGCGCGCAACGGCTTCGGTAATCACGGCTTCATAAACAGGCTGGCAGAACATGCAGGCCAGCCATTCACGGCGGGCGCGGAAGAATTTCCAAGCCTCCAGCAATGCCGCCTGCGCAGCGGAATAACTTGCTGTGAAATGCTTGACCAGCATCTCGAACGGTATTTCCAACGCCACGCCGACTTGCCGCAATACCGCTAGCACAAATTGATCAAAGGCCGCATTGGGGCGTTTGGGATCGGCAATCTCTACGCTCTCATAGGGCAGCAAATCCAGTATCGCACCCGGTGCCAGCTCAAAATCCTTGTCATCACGCCCGCCGCCCGCATCATCACCCATCGGAGCCAGCCCGTCAGGGTCTTCGGATTTTATAAACACACTAAACATGGAGGACACCACGGCGGCCATAAGCTCAGCCTCGGTGTATTTATCGAGCTGTTTCAGGCTCTCGATCACCGGCGTTAAATACGGCACAGGGCGCGTCATGCCCACGCGGATCGGGCGCGCGAGATGCCCCACCAGCCAATTGCCGTCTTTATCGTAAGAGCGCAGCCGTACCCATTGCCGCGATTTGGGGTTTGTTGTCTCGCCGGGATGAGCTTGCAAAACATGGTAAGCCATCGGCGCACCGAACGCGTCTTTCTCCACGCCTCCCGCGAGCATCGGCGTGTCGCGTTTCCAATCCGGATTACAGACGCGATCAGCCTCGACAAGCTGCAAACAAGTGCCGTAACGCTCGCCCGGACGTTGCACAAATTTACGCAAAATAAACACATCGCCAGCTTCCAGCACAGAACGAAAAGCCAGATCCTGCAGCCCTGCAAAATCCTGAACGCGGGTCGCATCACAATTCTTTGATCCTGCCCAGTAACGAAATTCACGCTCGGCGGCGCGTTCAAAGGCTTCGAATTCTTCTTCCGAATTACCCAGCACATTTTTAAGCACATCACGATCAATGCGCGATTGCACTTTAAGGCCCGTGCCGACAACATTGGTCACTACCGTATTAATCGC
>Ga0256839_1005944_pt1 | contig 11003 bp, 8 predicted proteins | sample 354166metaG_FD_185968 | JGI IMG/M metagenome (GOLD analysis project Ga0256839, IMG submission 185968) | Hydrothermal vent microbial communities from Mid Atlantic Ridge, Atlantic Ocean - 354-166 | ecosystem: Environmental > Aquatic > Marine > Hydrothermal vents | place: Atlantic Ocean: Mid... | reverse complement strand
AGTAACATAGAATACGAGAGTCTTATCAGAGGTGGACACAGCTACTTTAGGGTTAGATACGATAATAAACCTGTCAATAGCCACGTCGATTATGTTGATGTCCTCCTTGCTCTTGATGATGTATCGCTAGTAGGTGATGGGGGAGAACATACATATGGACATATGGATGAGTTTCTGGAGGGTTCCGTGCTTATATTTGATACTGAGTCTAGTAGGGTGGATAAGAAGGTCTTTGATGAACTTAGGGAGCGTGGTGTCTATATCTACGATGTTCCTATGACTCGGATAGTTAGAGAAGCTGCCGAAGGTGGTAAGGTTAATCTCGTGGTTAGGAATATGGTTGGCTTCGGTGTTACAACATATGTGTTAGGCCTAGATAAAAAAATCGTCGAGGATGTCATCCTTGAGAGGTTCGCCAAGAGACCTCAAATTGCCGAGGCGAATAGAAAACTCCATGAACTGGGTTATAACTATGCCTTGGAGCATTTTAAGGATGGGGTTCGATTCTTCCTAGATCCTGCTAAGGAGAAGAATAGCCTTCTAGTTGCTACTGGTAATCATATGGCGGCTGCTGGAGCTGTAAAAGCTGGACTACGTGTATGGGTCCAATATCCAATGACCCCCGCTTCAAGGATTTATAGGTATCTTGAGGAGGTCAAAGATAAATATGGTATCTTCCTTGTCCAGCCAGAGAGTGAGTTGGCCGTCGTCAACATAGCTATAGGGGCCGCATATGGTGGAGCTAGATCTGGAGTAGCTACTTCAGGTGGTGGATTTGCACTTATGTCCGAGGCGATAGGCTTGGCGGGTATAGGTGAGATCCCTCTAGTTGTTATAGAGGTGAGTCGGCCCGGCCCAAGCACAGGTTTACCTACTAGGCAGGAGCAGGGTGACTTGAGGCAGGTTTTACATGCTGGCCAGGGATATTATCCAAGAGCTGTTTTACTCCCTGGGGACCCATATGAAGTCTTTTATGATACTTTTAATGCATTCAATATTGCATGGAAGTATCAGATGCCAGTTATAGTTCATTATGATAAGCATATTGGTGAGAGTCTATATTCATTCTTAGAACCAGACCAGTCTAAGGTATCAATAGAGGATGCTAAATGGCTTTCAGAGGAGGAGGCAGAGGCTATAAGGGAATCTGGGGAAAACTATAAGAGGTATAAGGTTACGGATGATGGTATAAGTCCTTGGCTAAGACTTGGGACTGATGGTCTTGTGCTATGGACTACAGGTAATGAACATGATGAGTATGGCAATACTACTGAGGATCGTGAGAAACGTGTTAAGCAGATGGATAAGAGATATAGGAAGATAGAGACATTCATTAAGGAGTTGAATGAAAGGTTTGACTATTACAAACCTTTGAAGGTCTATGGAGATCCAGATGGTGAAATAGCAATTGTAGGTTGGGGTAGTACAAAGGGGGTCATCCTTGACCTTCTCGAGCTTATGAATGATGAAGGATATAGCGTAAGATTTATACAAGTTCGATTTGCATATCCATTCCCCGTAGAGGCATTTAGGAAAGCAGTTGAAGGAGCTAAGGTAAAGATTATAATAGAAAATAATTTTGATGGATTGATGGAGGGTTTGATTAGGGAGAATACATTGATTCCTATGGATTATAGTATAAGGAAGTATGATGGTAGACCCTTTAGCCTAGGATATCTATATGATAGGGTAAGTTCTATCCTTAGGGAGGTGAAGGTAGTAGGATGAGCAGTGGATTAACTGTAAGAGAATATGATTATAAGAAGCCTACTTGGTGTCCAGGATGTGGAGATTATACCATCTTAAACATTCTTAAGAAGGTATTCGCTAGTTTAAATCTCCCGCCACATAGAGTTGTGATTGTAAGTGGTATAGGCTGTGGTAGTAAGTTGCCCCACTATATCCGGGTGAATAGTTTCCACACGATTCATGGCAGGGCTCTTCCTATTGCTATGGGTTTGAAGATCGCTAGGCCTGACCTCACTGTAGTGAGTATAGGTGGTGACGGCGATACTTTTGGTATTGGAGCAGGTCATATGGTTAATGTCCCTAGGTCTAATGTGGGGGTAGTCCATCTTGCACAGAACAATGGAGTATTTGGTTTAACGACTGGCCAGCCATCTCCAACTGCACCTAAAGGTTTTAGAGGTTCTATTTATGAGCCTTTTAAGCCTATACAGATTGCTCTGGCTTCAGGGGCGACATTCGTTGCTAGGACTTGGACAGGCAATCCAAACCATATGGAGTATGTAGTTAGAGAGGCTATTAAACATGTCATGGCTGGATATGGCTTCGCCTTTGTAGATATTATACAATATTGTATCACATATAATCCATTGATATTTGGTGAACCCTTCATCGCATATTATAAGAAGAGGGAGTATGACTTACAGAAAGACCCTGATTATGACCCCACGGATATCATTAGTGCATTTAGAATGGCGTATATGGATGGTGATAAGGTTCCAATGGGGATATTCTATAGGGATACTAGTAAGAAGGCGCTTGAAGTTGAATTTGGCCTTATCGATGATCCACCTGGGCTTAGAGAGTTGAGGGATGTTGATGTCTCTGAGGTTCTAAAGAAATATATGTAGTGAGAGTTATTCATAGCCTATTACAGGTTCGACAACGAGCTTCAATCCATACTTTTTCTTAATTATTTTACTCTTCCTCCGTAGTGCCCGTTTTATACCTCTATAATTCCAGGGAGGTACATATATAATTACCTCTCTATCACCTGAGAATTTAATCTCTATATCTTCACCTAAGTCTCCCAATTCCCTCCTTATCTCATCTTCAACCGAATATCCTTCTCCCTCTTCTGTATATAGCCTCTCCTTGCCAACGGGAATTACAAATACCCTTTTACCAAAGACATAGAATTCATATTCTATTTTCTTAGTGAAGAAATCCCTGACTTCAACGACAGGTCTAGCCAGCTCCTCACCAGATAATCCATGTGGTACTTTAGACGCCATTGATATCTCATATACTTTAGCTACTTTACCGCTTTTAATGTAGATAACCGTATCTATAACGCTTGGAATCATACCTAGCTCTAGTCTATCTACGAATCTCTGGACAGCATCTATAGGCCTAGTTGCATGTACAACGCCTACCATGCCTACTCCCGCCAGCCTCAAGTCGATATATAATTTGAAGTCGTCTGTTGTTCTCATTTCGTCGAATATTGTATAATCGGGTCTGGAGAGTAGAAGTATATCGTGGATTGTCTTGTCGTCTCCATATGATTTGCTGTATTGGGTGATCTCAGGTGGTAGATTAAGGTCTCTTGGGCTTTCAACGGTCTTAACAACCTTGCCTTGTTTACGGTAGAACTCGGCTAGAGCCTGACAGAATGTCGTCTTACCCTCTCCTGGAGCTCCAGATATTAATATTCCCTCCGCTCTTTCACTCAATCTCTTAATTAACTCTCTAGGTAGGTTGTAATCATCTAGGGTTAGGTTTTTCACCGGCCTTGTAGCCGTTATTTCGTAGCCGTCGCTGAATGGGGGCCTAGCAATTATAATTCTGTAATTCCTCATCTGTATAATCGTTACACCATGTGTATCACTCTCTATGAAACTCTCTTCATCCTCCTCTACAAAGTCTAGAATTTCATCTATGATGTCTATGATGTCTTCTCTTGTAAGTGGTTTGTCTGACAATGTTGTGTATACCCAGTTTCCAGGTGTTCCCTTCTTGGCTTTTGGTGGGACACCCTCCTTTAGATGGACGGACATCGTATATTCATCAAAGAATTCCGATATTTTTAGCTCTCCTTCGAGGCTATAGTCTAGAAACTTTACAGGTATATTAAGTACTTTAAGGCTTCTATATGTATTTAGTTCTGAGGTTAGGACTGTCGCTTCATATTTTCTGGCAAGTTCATATATGGCTTTATAATCTACAGATTGTTCTACATCGATTACTCTTATCTTTATGATTCCTTCCTCCTCCTTTCTTTTGAGTTTCTCCATCTCCCTAAGATATTTTTCTCGGTATATTGGGTTTATCCTCTCCTCGAATACCTCCTCAATAATTATCCAGGGTATAATTAACTCTCCTTCTAGGGGGCCTTCTTCTATGGCTCGATATAAATAGCCCTTTCTAATTACGTCTGATGATACGATATACCTATTCATTTTATCCCTTCCCTTAGTAGTCTTTTTATCCTTACTTATAAATCTTTTATAGGTATTTATGTATATAATGTTTATATAGAACCTCCCCCATTTTCCTTCGTAAAGTATATGTAAGTTTGGATTGTAGGTGTTTAATATAGATTGAGAATATGCCCTTTAATACTTATGTTTGATAAGTAATATTTATATATACGTGTGTCTTTATAATTTGTGAAATGACCACGCATATGGAAATCAGGAAGGTCCAGAAATTGGGGTATTCGACCATAGTCGTCTCTCTGCCGAGGATCTGGGTTAAGGAGAAGGGACTAAAAAAGGGTGATAACGTCATCATCAGAATAGAGGATGACGGCTCTCTTAGGATAGTTCCTTACAATGATGTTGCTGATAGGGGGCTGGGGGAGAGTTATGTTGTTGATGTGTCTAAGATAAATTCTAAAGGGCTTATAAGCAGGATACTGATAGGAAGTTACCTTGTAGGTCATGACAATATTTCCTTCCAGATAGAGGGTAAGAGGCTTCCCTACTGGGTTATAGACGAGATCCAATCAGCCATAAATAGATTGGCCGGTGTACAGATTGTAGATCAGAGCCTTAATAGGGTGACTGTCCAGTGTCTCATAGATTCAAGCAAGTTCAAATTGAATGGTCTCATTAGGAGGATATATACGTTGATATTCTCAATGGTTGAGGCTATCAAGGTCTATCTAGGTGAGGGTGATAAGTCTATAATGGATCAGGTTGATAAGATGGAGGATGAGGCTGATCGTGTTTATTGGCTAACTGTTAGGCAGCTTCTCCTAAGCCAGAAGAGTTGGAGGCTTGCTAAGGACGTCGGTATTGAGCATCCATATCATATAGTTGGAAATAGGGCGATTGTGAAGAGTCTTGAAGAGATAGCTGATAGGCTCTATGATATAAGCCTAAATATTAGGAAGGTTGCCTATGAAAAGTTGGTTAGCAATAAGGATGCCTTGGATAAGCTTATCTATCTATTGGACTATGCTGATAGGTTGATTGGAGATTCTATGCAGGCTCTAATTGAGTTGAATCTGGTGAGGGCTAACGACCTACTGAATAACCTTGAGGAGTTTAAGGAGGAGGTTCAGGAGATCGATATTATGTTCTTGAACTCTCTCGCGAATGACTTTGAGCTTCTCAGCACCTATAGATTAATCGTGAGCCATATACTTAGAATTGCCGATAGTGTTGATTCTATAGCTGAGATTACGATAAACAGGGCTCTTGAGACTCCTGAAGAGACTGTGAAGTGGATTAAGGAAGTAAAGGAGCCGATGGCTAAGTAGTTCCATCATTTATTTTTATTATTGGTGGCATAGTGCGTTTGTGAATAGATTTGTAATATCTGTTTAACACTAGATCTACTTCCCACTCGTCGAAACCGTATTCTAGGATCTCCTCCTTCTTTTTATTTAGGTCGTAGAATAGATATAGGATTCCATCTATCCTCTCATATGTAAGGCCTATCTCTTCTTCCGCTTTATGGCCTTTCCATAGCTCAGGTGAGCTAGGTTTGTAGGCTATCTCCCTAGGTACTCCAAGTTTTATAGCTAATTCTCTTAGTTGGGTTTTGTATATGTCTCCTATTGGTAGAATATCTACGCCTCCATCTCCATATTTTGTGTAGTATCCTATTAGTAATTCGCTTTTATCTCCTGTTCCCACCACTATTGCATTTAGTCTTTTAGCCTCAGCATATAACAGAGTCATCCTTATCCTAGCCATCGTATTACCCCTTATTACCTGGTCTTGGAAGGCTAGGACCCCGTCGAAGCATCTAATGAGAGGTTCTATGTCTATCTTCCTCCAATTATCTTGGGGGATATCTAATGATTCAATCATTTTGATTGCATATTCTATACTCTCTTTTGGTGTGGCTCTAGATGGCATGATGTAGACATAGGTATTTTCTACTCCAATGGCTCGGGTAAGAAGAGCTAATGTAGTGCTGCTGTCTAATCCGCCACTCAATCCTATGACACCTCTTTTTATACCTGTTTCTTGGAAATACCTCTTTAGTTCGGACGTTATTTTTTCCATGGTGTAGTCGCAATCAAGTTTTGGTGGGATATCAAGTTTAGTCATTCCAAAGTAAATATTAGATGTTGATGGGATATTTAACATATTTCCAATTAATTCAATATTAGTATCTGGTGAGTTCTATGGTGGAGCGTTCAATAAGGTATCTCCCCCTCTTCAAGATCTATGATGGGAGTGAGATATCCATACCTCTTGTAAGCTATGGATCGGGCGGTAAGAAGGTTTTGATAGTGACTCCGCTCCATGGGAACGAGATTACATCAATATATCTTCTATGGAGACTGATGGAGTATATAGAGTCTGGTGATCTTCTCAAAGGCTCTTTAGATATACTTATGGGGGTTAACTATTTCGGCTTGTTATTTAATAGAAGGGTTGACCCTCTATCAGGTATGGATCTTAACCGGTCATTCCCGGGGGGTGATGAATATGGATCTTCAGGGCATATAGCACGAGTGGTATATGAGCTTGCCCGTAAAGGCTATGACTTCGTTATTGACTTACATGGGGCTGGATATTCAATTCCCCATATTATTGTGGATGACTTTGATTTAAATGTTGTAGGCTATGTTAAAGAGGTTGCAGAGTATTCAGGTATACCTTATGTATGGGATTATTATGATATGGAGAAGTATTATAGGTATAATCTGGATAGGTCTTTGCCATCGTCTCTTCTAAACATTGGGGTTCCCTCCTTTACTTATGAGCTTCCTACCCATGGATTCTCTGACGAAGCCTTTGTAAATTCTTTTAATGGATTGGTTAATGTCCTTAGTTATCTCGAGGTTTTAGAGGATGAACATCATGAGGTGGAGGGTTATCCGAGAGGTTTATATGGATTGTTTAGGAGGAGAGTCTACTCTGAACATGGTGGCTTCATAATTGCCAATAAAGAGCCTGGTGAATATTTTGTGAAGTATGAGGACTTGGTTATTATAAAGAATATATTGGGTGAGGTTATGGAGAGGGTTAGGATCCCTAGGGACGGATATGTAATATCTATTAGGCGGATGGGAGTTGTAAAGCCATATGAAGGTGTAGCATCAGTCGGTATTAAGAGATGAGGCTCTTTAGAATTAGATATTTATTTAGAAGAATATTTAGGATAAGAAGTGGAATTAGGGATTTGCTAATACTGGCTATTATAGTAGGTATATCGACTGGTGGGATATCACTTATGTTCTACTACTCCCTTGAATATGTCTCGAGAACTGTGCTTGTCGAGTATTTAGGTTTGGCTCCTGAATCTGGATCCGTTGAAAACTGGTATTACACTCCGCTAGTGGTAGCCTTTGGAGGGTTGATAGCGGGTCTCCTTGTCTATACATTTGCACCTGAGGCTGAGGGTCATGGTACAGATGCTGTCATAGGAGCGTTTCATAGAAAAGGTGGTTACATATCTATTAGAGGCCCTATAATAAAGTTCCTCGCATCTATAGCCACTATAGGGTTTGGGGGTAGTGCTGGGCGGGAGGGGCCGATGGCTCAGATTGGTGGTGGAATAGCCTCTGTCATATCTCGTGTCTTTGGTGCACCTATACAGATTCAGAGGATTGCCTTAACAATTGGTCTGGCCGCGGGTCTTGGAGCTATATTTAAAGCCCCTGTGGGTGCAGCTATACTAGCAATTGAGGTTCTTTATATGAGGGATTTCGAGTCTGATGGGTTGATTCCCGCTTTTGTGGCAGCGATACTTGGATATACGATTTTTGGATACTTCACAGGTTATGAGCATATATTCATTCTTCCATTTAGACCTATATTCTCCCCATTTGAGATAGCATTATTCGGTTTACTGGGTTTGGCGACATCCGTTACGGGTGTATTATATGTAAAGACTTTCTATGCAATGAGGAATATATTTAGCTCTCTCGATATGCCTCCACATATAAAACCAATGATAGGAGGGTTATTAACAGGTGTAATAGCACTTTTCTTTCCCCAAATATTGGGTGGTGGCTATGAATGGACAACTATTTTGGCCTCTGGAGAATTTCCAGTCTTTAACCTCGGTTCGTGGATGTATCTCGATATTAATAGGGATTATATCTTGATAATAATTATCTCAATTGTTTTGATTGTGTTGAAGATATTGGCTACTTCCTTCTCAATTGGTAGTGGTGGTAGTGGAGGTGTCTTCGCTCCAGGTTTGTTTATCGGTGCATTGACTGGTTATGTTATGGCTGTATTATTTGTAAAACTTTTTCCAGGCCTTATTGAGGAGCCTATGAAGTTTATCTCCACATTTATGATCGTTGGTATGCTTAGCCTATTTGGTGGTATATCTAAGGCTCCCCTTGCCGTTCTTATAATGGTTAATGAGATGGTGGGGTCATATGAGTTGATGGGTCCGGCTATGATATCAATTGCTTTAAGCTATTTCATAACAGGTAGAGCTACAATATATGCTGAGCAGGTACCTGATAGGGAACATTCACCTGCTCATTGGCTACATAGATAAATTTTAAGTTAATGTTTAGAAGAGGAATTTCCTTCTCTTCCTTAATATCCAGACTACATCCCCCTCCTTAAGCCTATAGTTTGGATCTGGAATTAGAATATCCTTATTATGTATAACCATAAGTGGATATACAATATCCTTAGATTTCTCCGCAATCATCTTCAAGGGTTTATTCTTAAATCTTGATTTTGAGTCGATCCGAACCTCCTCTAGAGAGGCTGTGTCACTCTCTAGTCTAAAGAATTCTATGAATCTAATACCTCTTATCGCCGCTTCTATCATCGTTGCACCTGTCTCGGCTGGATTAATTATGTTTGTAAATCCCAATTCCCTTGCTATCTTCTCATATACTGGATGTTCCACCCTGACTATGATGTTCTCTAGGCCTAGGTTCATCCCTATCAACCCAACTAAGATATTGGTCTTATCATCTCCCGTTACGCATACTAGGTAGTCAGCTCTACTTAGCTCTGCCTCCTCCAATACAGTTGGGTCCGTTGCATCCCCACGGACTACATGAGCTCTTGTTTTAGACAGTATTTCGTCGCATCTCTCTACATCCTTCTCGACAACAGTTACATCTATATTTCTCTGTTCAAGTTTTTTTGTTAGGATTAGACCTGTTGCACCGCCCCCTACAATGACGACATACATTTCTTTATCACCGAGTCCTCAAATTTATTTAATCAACTGATTTAATATTTAGGTTAGTGTGGTGGTCTAGGTGGCTAAGTTAGTATGTAAAGAGTGTGGAGCTGAGAATCCTGAAAATGCAAAATTCTGTGTAAATTGCGGAGCCAAGCTTGAGGTGGTTCAGCAGGGAAACTTCATATCTCAGAACCAGTTATTCCTTAGATTGGCTACAATTGTATGTGTAGCCGCTATATTGGATTTGATGGTTAATTCAATATCTTGGGGGTTGCTTAACAATATCTTATATGTCGTATTTGCGTTGATAGGTATAGCTGGAAGCCTTCTAGTCCTATATGGATTCTTTGTGGCTCCATACAAGAAAAAATTGAGGTTGGTATATCTAGGTTCTTTAATAGCCTCAATAGGTTTTCTACTGATATACATTCTCCCGATCCTCGTGGGTACGGTTCTATTCTTCCCTGTATGGTTGATTCTGATTTATATCTTCCTTATGATTAGAAAATATGGTATTGAAGATGTCTCTAAGACAGGTTGAGATATTAGGTCTTGATGAATACGGCCGCCTCTATGGATTACTAGATGGTAGGAAGGTTTACTTTAAATATGGTGTCCCGGGGGATATAGTGAAGATTCGTGTAAATAGAGTTCCTAAAGGGAGAAGGGGGTATGAACTCTGGGCGGAGGTGGTTGAGCTAGTCTATCCTGGGGATGGTAGGATAGAGCCTAGGTGTAAATATTTTGGTGAGTGTGGAGGCTGTAGATTCCAGAATCTAGACTATCCTATACAGTTGAAGATGAAGAAGGATTATGTCCAAAGGATTTTTCAACGTTTCGACATAGATGTTGATGTTGGGGACCCTATCCCCAGTCCTAAGATATGGTTTTATAGGAATAGGATGGATTTCCCTGTTACAGGCTCTAAGGATGAGGCTTTTCTAGGTCTTAAGAGGCTTGGGAGGTGGGATGTGGTTATAGATTTGGATGAATGTTATCTTATGTCGGAGGAGGCGGTGGAGATACTTGATATTGTTAGGAAACATATCAAGAGGTATGGACTAACTCCATATGACATCATCCGTCAGAAGGGCTTCTTAAGGTATGTGGTTGTTAGGGAGGGGAAGTTCACTGGTGATAGGCTCATCAACCTAGTTACGAAGGCTGGTGCATTCATAGGTCTTGATAAGTTGATAGAAGATTTAAAGGGTATGTCAACTGGTATTGTCTGGAGTATCAACGATAAGCTTACAGATATTTCAATTGGGGAGGATATAAGGGCTGTATATGGTAGGGACTATCTTACTGAGGAAATTGGAGATATTAAATTTTATATTCATCCAAATTCGTTCTTCCAGACGAATTCTTATCAAGCGGTTAAGATGGTTGAGTTGGCTAGGAAACATTCATCTGGAGGATCCCTCTTTATTGATGTATATAGTGGGGTAGGATTGTTTACCTATAGTCTTAGGGATAAGTATGATAGGGTCCTCTCTATAGAGATTGATAAATATGCTATCTATAGTTCCGAGCATGTCAGAGATTGGTTGAAGGCTGAGAATGTAGTTCTTATTAATGAGAGTGCAGAGGATAGGTTGAAGAGGGTGGAGGCTAGGATTGACACTATTGTTGTTGACCCTCCTAGACCTGGGTTGTCAAAACAGGTTAAGGATGTGCTTCTCAAG
>Ga0256839_1005943_pt1 | contig 11005 bp, 8 predicted proteins | sample 354166metaG_FD_185968 | JGI IMG/M metagenome (GOLD analysis project Ga0256839, IMG submission 185968) | Hydrothermal vent microbial communities from Mid Atlantic Ridge, Atlantic Ocean - 354-166 | ecosystem: Environmental > Aquatic > Marine > Hydrothermal vents | place: Atlantic Ocean: Mid... | reverse complement strand
GTGGACCGGGCCGCGATCGGTGGCCACGATCAGGGCCCGGTCCACCACGGCCAGGCCGCGGGCCGTGCCCGTGATGTCGGCTTGCCAGACGGCGCGCCCGTCCGCGAGCGACCATGCGGCGACTCGGTCTCGTCCGCCGCCGACGACACAGTCACCGGCCACGACCAGCTCGCACACGCCGGGCAGCGCTTGTTCCCATACGATTCGGTCTGTTGAAGCACGAGCCACGACGTTGCCGTGATCGGCGAAGATCGACCGGTCGGCTGTGAACACGGCGGCCTGAGCGCCCTTGCGAGCGGCCGTCTTTTTTCCTGAAGGGAGTTGGGAACGGGTGAGCCAGCCGGTCTTGTTGCCTGGCCCATGCCACAGCCGGTTCTCGGTGTCCACGGTCAGAAAGGAACCGCCGCCGCTGCTCTTGTGCAGAGGGCCGGTGCGCTTGCCCGTGGCCGATTCGAACAGTGCCGGCTCGATGCGTCCGCGGCAGGCGACCAGCACCGAGTCGACCAGGGCCATCGGGCCCTCCAGCGTATCGCCGTCGAGTTGAACGACGAAACGCCCGTCGCCTTCGGGCTTGCCCGTGCGAGCATCCAACGCGCAGAGAAACGCAGGCTGCCACGGCAGCAGGGCGAATCCGCAATAGACCGTCTCGTTGTGGACGACGATTCCCGTGCGGCACGGCCAGCGAGAGATCAACCGGCCGTTGTGAACGATCCACTCCTGATTGCGAGCAGCAGGTGGAGCGAACTTCCAGAGCAGCTCCCCGTCACCGGCTCGGTAGCATCGCACGAAACCGTCGTCGCCCCCGATGTAAACTCGGCCGTCATGGTAGCTGGGAGGCGTGTGCAGCGGAGCGTCGGCCAGTCGTTCCCAAAGCAGTTTTCCGTCGGCCAGCGAAAAACACCGCAGGCGGTCGTCCACCGATGACGTGCAATAGACTCGACCGGCGGCGACGATCGGATGAAAGGCGGCGTCGTAGTCGCGCATCCACATCAGCTTGCGCAGGTTGGCATAGGCGTCCCACTTGGCCGGGCCGGGCCAGGCCGTGCGCGGGGGGCTCGGTGAGCGCCAACTCCAGAGACGCCGGAGCCGCGGGAAACGAGGTGCGGCCGGTGTCACCCCGCTGCGACGCCAGTCATGGCGTGGGGTTGGCCAGTCTTCGCCTCGGGTCGTCGGTGCCCAAACGACGCCGACGGCCACGAGCCACAAGCAGGCGGAAACCGCAACGCGGAAGCACGGGCTGGGCATGGTGGAGACTCCGAGTGGACCAAGTGGACAGAGAGGATGGTAACATCTGCGCATTGTACGCGCAAGTCGACTCGGCTATCGGATTGCACTACGGTCCCTACGGTCTCCGCCCTCCCGCCTACGGTCTTGGGAACGCAGCCCGCGTTACGCTTTGACGATCTTGTCTCGGCCTTCGGTGACCTTCTTGGTGGCGTTGCGCGTGTCGATGACCAGCCGCGCGTGTCGCACGATGAAGTCGTAGTCGTAAGCCGAATGATCGGTGGCGATCAGCACGGCGTCCTGGGAGGCCAGGTAATCCGCGTCCAGCGTCTCGCACGCCAATCGGGGAACGTCGTAGTGACGCATCGCGGGAAGCGTGGGAATATGGGGATCGTTGTAGCTGATGACGGCCCCTTTTTCGATCAGCAGCTCCATCAGCTTAAAGGAAGGGCTTTCACGGGGATCGTCGACATCTTTCTTGTAGGCGACGCCGAGGATACCGATGCGGCTGCCACGGAGCGGCTTGCCGACATCGTTGAGCGCTTCCATCAACCGGGTGATGACATAGTTGGGCATTTGCTGGTTGATTTCGCCCGCCAGTTCGATGAAGCGAGTCGGAAGCTCATTTTTCCTCGCCAGCCAACTCAAGTAGAACGGATCGATGGGAATGCAGTGGCCGCCCAATCCGGGACCGGGGTAGAAGGCCTGAAATCCGAACGGTTTGGTTTTGGCCGCGTCGATCACGTCCCAAACATCGATGCCCAGCCGGTCGAACAGCATCTTGAGTTCATTGACCATGGCGATGTTGACCGAGCGGTAAGTGTTTTCCAGGATCTTGCACGCTTCGGCCACTTCGCAGTTGGCCACGGGCACCGTTTCCACGACGGCTTGGCCGTACAGCGCGACGGCCAGCTCCAGACTCCGCTCGTCCATCCCGCCGACGACTTTGGGGATGCGGCTGGCGGAAAAGTCCGGGTTCCCCGGATCTTCCCGTTCGGGGCTGTAGGCGAGGAAGAAGTCGGATCCTACGTCCAGTCCGGAACGTTGCAGGATCGGAAGAACCACGTCGCGGGTCGTGCCGGGATACGTCGTGCTTTCCAAGACCACGAGTTGTCCCGGTCGCAGCACCTGCGAAATCTTCTCGGCCGTCGATTCCACGTACCGCAAGTCGGGGTCGCGACTGTCGCTTAAGGGCGTGGGGACGCAAATCAAGATCACGTCGGGTTCACAGAGCCGAGCCATTTCACAAGTGGCGACGAACTTGTTCTGAGCGTACCACTGGCGGATCCAGTCGGAGGGAATATGCTGGATGTAACTTTCGCCCCGCTGGAGCAGCGCCGTCTTTTCCGGGTCGACGTCGAATCCGAGCGCCGAGAAGCCGGCTTGGATGAAGGCGTGGACCAGCGGGAGGCCGACATACCCCAAACCGACGACGCCCACGGTGGCGGTTTGGTTGGCGATCGAATCTCGAAGCGGCTGGAATACGTCCGTTTGGGTGGTCATAAACTTACTCACAATCCGGGATTATCACTTGGCCGGCCCATTCGACTCATGACGGACGGCACGACTGGGTGGAAACCTCAATCGATTATATCATGGAATCGAGAACACGGGATGTTTCGCGAGGTTGATCGACAACGACCGGTTCCGCCGGCCTTGCGGCGGTAGCCTTCGTAGTGGGAGTTTCGTTCGGTGCAGAAAATCTTGGTGACCGGTGCCGCCGGATTTATCGGATATCACGTGAGTCGCTACTTGCTGGAGCGGGGCGACCGCGTCGTGGGAATCGACAATCTCGACGACTACTACAGCGTTCAACTCAAGCGCGACAGACTGGCTCAAATCGAAGGTCATCCGGCTTTTCGCTTCGAGCCGATCGATCTGGTCGAGGCGGACCGGATGATGGCGTTGTTCGCCGAGGAGAGATTCGATCGAGTCATCCATTTGGCGGCGCAGGCCGGCGTGCGCTACTCGCTGGAGAACCCGTCCGCCTACATTCAGAGCAATCTGGTGGGGTTCGGCCATATTCTCGAGGCGTGCCGGCACCATCGAGTCGAGCACCTGGTGTACGCCTCTTCGAGTTCCGTTTACGGTTCGAACACCAAGATGCCGTTCTCGGTGCACGACAATGTCGACCATCCCGTGAGTCTCTACGCGGCGACGAAGAAGTCGAACGAGCTGATGGCGCACACGTACAGCCATCTGTACGGCTTGCCGACGACGGGACTTCGCTTCTTCACCGTCTATGGTCCCTGGGGAAGACCGGACATGGCGCTGTACCTGTTCACCGAGGCGATCATGGAGGGACGGCCGATTCGCGTATTCAACCACGGCAAGATGCAACGCGACTTCACGTACATCGACGACATCGTGGAAGGCGTCGTTCGGACCAGCGACCAACCGGCCGCCCCCAACGAAAACTGGAGCGGGGAGTGTCCCGACCCGGGCACCAGCCGCGCTCCCTATCGCGTCTACAACATCGGCAACAACGCGTCGGTGGAGTTGGGGTACTTCATTGAGGTATTGGAGGAGGCGCTGGGAAAGAAGGCCCAGAAGGAGTTCTTGCCGATGCAACCGGGAGATGTGCCCGCCACCTATGCCAACGTGGACGACCTGGCGGCCGCCGTCGGCTTCTCCCCCAAGACTCCCATCGAAGAGGGTATCGCTCGGTTCGTCGATTGGTACCGTCGCTATCGTGCCGGCGAGTTCGCTCGCGGTACGGCGGCTTCCGACTAGCCGCCGCTCGATGTGATGAGCCGCCGGTACCGCTACAATGCGCGAAGTGATGTTCGACGAGCGGCACTTCCGTTTTAAGAAAGGGACTCGTTCATGTTGCGGCAACAGATGATAGTAGTGGCCTGTTGGTTGGCGTTGGGTGCGGTGGTCGCAGGGGAAGAGGGGGCGCAGGGAGAGGTCCACAAGCTGTCGGGAGGTTTTCGGTTTACTGAAGGCCCGGCCGCCGACCGGGAGGGCAACGTCTATTTCTCCGACATTCCCAACAGCCGCATCCACGTCTGGACGTTGGCGGGCAAACTGAAGACGTTCCGCGAAGATTCGGGCGGCGCCAACGGCCTGTTTTTCGACCACGACGGAAATCTGATCGCCTGTGAGGGCGGGGCCCGGCGCGTCACGTGCATCACTCCCAGCGGCGCTGTGACCGTGTTGGCCGACCGGTACCAGGAAAAACGCTTCAACAGCCCCAATGATTGTTGGGTGGATCCGCAAGGCGGAATCTACTTCACCGATCCGCGTTACGGCAAAATGGAAGGACGCGAATTGCCCGGGTTCTGGGTGTTCTATATCACCCCGGATCGCAAACAGGTGATCAAGGTCATCGACGATCTCGTCAAGCCCAACGGCATCATCGGCACCAAAGATGGAAAGCGGCTGTATGTGGCCGATCCCGGTGCCAATCGGATTTACGCGTATGACATTGTCGGGCAGGGCAAGGTGGCCAATCGCCGGCTGTTTTGCGGAAAAGGATCGGACGGAATGACGCTCGATGAGCGCGGCAACTTGTATATCACTCAGGATCAGATCTATGTGTTTTCGCCCGAGGGAGAACAGATCCGAGCCATTCGGACTCCCGAACGGCCCGCCAATGTTTGTTTCGGCGGCGCGGACCGCAAGACACTGTTCATTACGGCTCGCACATCGCTGTACGCCGTGAAGCTGGACGTGAAAGGGCAGTATTGAGTTCGTCCCGAGAGACAGCGGGCTATTTCGTGACGATTTCGATTTCGGGTCGCAGCTTTCGTAGTTCTTCAACGAAGCGTGCGGCCGGGTTGCCGTAGTTGGTCGTCAGTTGGTAACACTGTCCCGACCGGTCGCGGATGCACCACGCGATCGTATCGTTGCGATCGTCCTTCCCGATCTCGCTGATGTCGTCGAGCGAGACGGAGAAGGACTCACCGCAGCCGCGAACCGGGCAACTGCAGGTGAGGGTATGCTCGTCGAGTCGGCAACGGAACACATCGCCGACGCGAATGTTGATGATCCCGTAGGTAGCGACACCAACAGTGACGGCCGCCAGGATGGCGAAGGCCGCAATCACGATCCAGGGGGCGGCCGTCCACAGCCAGGAAAAGAAATAGCAATAGAAGCCGATCATTCCGACGACGGTGTACGTGATGGTGAACAATGCCCACCAGCCCTCCCTGGCCGTACTCCTTTCGTGAATCAGGATGACTGCCGGTTTCATGATGTTCATGATAGTCGGAGCCGCCAACCGGGAAAGCGGGGCCGCAAGGTTGGGTACGCCCGGAGGCCGTTCCCCTGGCCGGGAATTGGGCTGGACTCTAGACTAAGAGGCTGTCACAAAACTCCATGCCGCAAGCAACACGCCCGAGGCCGGGAAGCGGTGCGGCGGGTTTTGTTACAGGCTCTAAGATCTGTCAGTACGGGCACGTTTTTTTCACCTCGAGCCGACACCGAACACCATGACCGAATCACCGCAAGTGCCGCGGACCATGTTCCAGAAGATCTGGGACGAACACGTGGTGCATGAAGATCCGGGGCAACCGGCCATTTTGTACGTCGATTTGCACTTGATCCATGAGGTTACCAGTCCTCAGGCGTTCGAGGGGTTGCGACTGGCCGGGCGGACCGTGCGCCGACCGGAGCGAACCGTGGCCACGCCCGACCACAACGTTCCCACGGACAACCGTACTCTCCCGTTCGCCGATCCGATCGCCCAACGGCAGGTCGAAGTGCTTCAGCAGAATTGCCGCGAGTTCGGGATCGCTCTGTACGACGTCGATGATCCGCGTCAAGGGATCGTCCACGTGATCGGGCCCGAACTGGGATATACGCATCCAGGCATGGTGATTGTTTGCGGCGACAGTCACACGGCGACTCACGGGGCCTTCGGAGCGCTGGCTTTCGGCATCGGCACCAGTGAAGTGGAGCATGTGCTGGCAACGCAAACACTTCGCCAGCTCCGGCCGCGCACGATGGAGTTGCGCATCGAAGGAGCATTGGGAAGGGGAGTCACGGCCAAGGACTTGATCTTGTTCTTGATCGGCCAGATCGGGACTCACGGCGGTACCGGCTATGTGATCGAGTATACCGGCAGCACTATTCGCGACCTCAGCATGGAGGGGCGGATGACGGTGTGCAACATGTCGATCGAGGCGGGAGCGCGAGCCGGCATGGTGGCTCCGGACGAGACGACCTATCGCTACCTCCAGGGGCGGCCGTTCGCGCCCGCGGACTACCAGGCTGCCGTCGAGCGTTGGAAGGAGCTGACCACGGATCCGGGAGCTTCCTACGACCGCTCGCTGCAGTTTTCGGCCGAGTCGATCGCACCTCAGATCACCTGGGGAACGCATCCGGGCCAGGTGATTTCGGTGACCGAGCCGATTCCCGATCCAGCCATGATGGAAGATCCCGTGGAACAGAAGTCGGCTCGACAAGCACTCGAATACATGGACCTTCGGCCGGGGCAGTCGTGGGAAGACGTTCGCATCGACCGGGTGTTCATCGGGTCGTGCACCAACGGTCGCATCGAGGATCTGCGAGCGGTCGCCGAAGTGGTTCGCGGCCGGAAGGTGGCCGACCACGTGCAGGCCATGGTGGTGCCGGGGAGCGGCCAGGTGCGGCGGCAGGCCGAACAGGAAGGGATCGACCGGATCCTGCAGGAGGCGGGGTTCGAGTGGCGCCAGGCCGGATGCAGCATGTGTTTGGCGATGAACCCCGACCGGCTGGCTCCCGGGGAGCGTTGTGCTTCGACGAGCAATCGCAACTTCGAAGGCCGGCAAGGAAAAGGGGGCAGGACGCACCTCGTTTCGCCGCAAATGGCGGCCGCCGCGGCGGTGGCCGGGCATTTTGTCGACATCCGTGAGTGGGGTCCGGTGGCCGGGTCGGTGGGTTGAGCCAGCCGATACCCTGTGATGGGAAGTCGTTGACCCTTTTTCGCGAAAGGCAAATCGAGACGATGGAACCGTTTCGCAAGCACACGGGGTGCGTGGCGCCTCTGGATCGAGCCAACGTCGATACCGATCAGATCATTCCCAAGCAGTTTCTCAAGCGGATCGAGAGAACGGGCTTCGGCGAATTCCTGTTTTTCGATTGGCGGTACCGCGAAGACGGCAGCGATGATCCCGAGTTCGTGCTCAACCGACCCGAATTCCGCTCGGCCACGATCCTCCTGGCCCGGAGAAACTTCGGTTCCGGATCGAGCCGCGAGCACGCGGTGTGGGCGCTGGTCGACTACGGCTTTCGTGCCGTGATTGCTCCGTCGTTCGCCGACATTTTCTATGGTAATGCGTTCAAGAACGGCTTGCTTCCGGTGCGGCTGGCACAAGAGGATGTCGACTATCTTTTCGAGCAGGCCGGTCCCGGATACGAGCTGACGGTAGACTTGGAGAACTGTCGGGTCCGAGATTCGCGGGGTTGGGAACGCTCATTCGAATTGGATCCGTACTTCCGCACGATGTTGCTCAACGGCTGGGACGAGATTGCGCTGACGTTGCGCCACGAAGCGGCCATCGCCGCTTATGAGGCCGGAGGCCGGAGACCGGAGGCCGGAGGTGACAGGTTGGACGGATGACGGTGAACATGCGTAGTGGCGGAGAGATGCACGCCCGGTGCGTCGGTGGTGCGGAACCGGAACGCGGCCGACCCGGGAATCGCCGAGTGTCGAGTCGATGCCGGCATCGGAGGAGCGATCAATGGCGGGATGGTACTTCGTCCGGATCGGCGCCTTAGGCAACGTGAGTCGGTGCTATGCGCCGGACCATTCCTACCCTCGATCGGCTCGAGTCGTCGTGCGCGGCGCGCGAGGCTTGCAGATCGGCCAGGTACTGGCTCCGTGTCAGCCTTCCGCCGACGGGACCGACATGCGCATCGTCCGCCCCGCCACTGTGGAGGACGAGTTGCTGGCGTCACGGTTGGAGCGACGGGGGAGGGAAGCGATGGCGGCTTGCCAGCAAGAGCTCGAGCGCCGTGGCTTGTCGGCATGCCTCCTCGACGCCGAGTACTCGCTCGACGGCCGGCAACTCTGCTTCTACTTTTTGGGTGATCCGCCGGGCGACGGTGACGATCTGATATCCGAACTGGCCGCCCTGCACAGTGCTCAGGTGGAGCTGGCCGAATTCGGCAAGTTGCTGACGGAAGGCTGCGGCCCCGACTGTGGCAGCGAAGCGGCGTCCGGTTGTGGCTCGTCGGCGTGCGCGGCGTGTAGTCTGGTTGGTGCGTGCGAGAAAAAAGTGGACCGCTGAAGCCGAATGCCGCCCCCACTCAACATGGTGATGGAGCTCGCCGAAGCGTTTCGCACGGGTACGCAGACGCCCGACGATCATCTGGAGCAGTGTCTGCGGCGAATCGCCGAGCGTGACAACCAGTTGCGGGCTTGGGTGTCCGTGGATGCGGCGGGTGCCCGGTACGCGGCGGCCGAGTCGACGGCGAGATGGCGGTCGGGCCGGCCTCTGGGGCGGCTCGACGGAATCCCGGTCGGTGTCAAGGACATCATCGACTTGGACGGTCAGGTTACTTCCGTGGGCGTGGACGGCTGGAGTGACGAGCCGGCTCGAGCCGATGCCGCGATCGTTGCCCGACTGCGGGAAGTGGGAGCCGTGGTGGCGGGAAAAACGGTAACCACGCCGTTTGCCTGTTTTGATCCACCGCCGACGTGCCATCCAAAGCGTTCGAATTGCACGCCGGGCGGCTCGAGTAGCGGGAGTGCCGTGAGCGTCGCCGATGGCCACGTTCCGTGGGCCCTGGGATCTCAGACCGGGGGTTCGATTGTTCGGCCCGCGGCCTACTGCGGAATCGTCGGTTTCAAGCCGACGTTCGGGCGGCTGCCCACCGAGGGGGTTTTTCCCATCGCACCCCACCTGGACCACCTGGGCTTTCTCTGCCGCGATGCCCATTCGGCTTGTGTCATCTGGGAGACCCTGGCGGGGGAACCCGTGACACTCCCGAATACACTCAAAGTGGGCCTTCTCGACGACGTCCAACGGACTCGCGCCGAGAGCCAACTGCTGGAGAGTTTTCGGCGAGTCGTCGAGCGGTGTCGGGAAGCCGGTCTGGAGGCGGAGCCGGTGGTATTACCGTTTGATTGGGGCGAGCTGTTGCAGTGCCATGGAACGATCATGGCCAAGGAAGCTGCCCAGACGCACGCCCGCTGGTACGCCCAGCGGCGACCGCTCTATCGGCGTGGGATGGTGAGTTTGCTGGAACGGGGCAGATCTGTTTCCAGTCGGGAATACGAGGATGCCTTGGAACGTCAGCGAGCGTGGAAGGCCGAGCTGGAGCGGTGGTGGGGCAGCGCGGGAGTGGACTTGCTCGTGATGCTGTCGACGCCGACGACGGCACCGAGTCGGCGGGACACGACGGGAGATCCCTCGTTCAACAGTCCCTGGAGTCTGCTGGGAGTGCCGACACTGACCATCCCCGTCGGCCGAGCTGCAGACGGGCTTCCGGTCGGTTTGCAGTGGATCGGTCGATCCGGTCGGGATGTCGATGTGCTGGGCGCCGGCTGGTGGTGCCGGTCGCGAGGAGTTTGCCGGCCGTAGGATGGCGGGGGTGGCGCATCTGGAAAAGGCGCCGCTTCTGGCAGTACTGGCAGGACGCGAACGTCGATCGGTTTCTTCACGTGGGCGATATCGCGGACTCGATAGACCGAGTAACGCATAAGCGGCAGCCTGCGCGCTGCGTGCCGATGCGGGGGTGGTGTGCACGGACGCGATGGACAGCAGCGTGAAGACGCCCAACGTACGGAGACGGAGTACCCCCATGAGCAGATTGCATGGACGTGGTGGATGGCGGGAGCAGCAGGCGGGACGGAGCCGGACCGACTGGAGTCGCGCGCTGGCGGTCGTGGCCGCGCTAATCTACTTGTGTTCCCAAAGCGGGTGTACTCGGCGCCACTATCGGCTGCAGGCCAATCGAGAGGTCGCCGCGTTGGTGGAAGAACACGCGCTCGATCCCCGCTGGGCCATCGGCCCCGGCTTTTCCACCGACCAAGATCCTCGCAGCCGCTTCTACTCGCCTTACGACCCGGACCGAGTTCCCATGCCGGCTGACGATCCGCTGTCGGCTCAGTACATGCGCGTGGTCGATGGCAAGCGAGGCTGGAAGCATTGGTACCGGTTCGGCGTCGTTCACGACTTGGAGAACCCCGGCTGGATGGAGCAGTTGGCTCAGTATGCGCCGATGACCGAACAGGGCGAGATCATCCTCAACGTGGAGAACGCCTTGCGGTTGGCCTATATCCATTCGCCCAACTTCCAGAACCAGATCGAGACCCTGTACCTGTCCGCATTGGACGTCAGCACCGAGCGGTTTCGGCTGGACACCCAGTTCTTCGGCACCAACAACACGACGTACACGCACCTGGGAAAACTGCGCAATTTCGCGGGTGAGACCAACACGCTGCGGACCGATACGAACTTTCAACTGAGACGTCGGTTTGCCACGGCGGGCGAGTTGTTGGTGGGGTTCGCCAATTCGTTCGTCTGGCAATTCACGGGAACCGACACGAATTTCGCCACCAGTCTGGTCAACTTCAACTTGATCCAGCCTCTGTTGCGTGGAGCGGGACGTGATATCGCTCTGGAACAGTTGACGATCGTCGAACGGGCTCTGTTGGCCAACGTGCGGGCGTTCGCTCAGTACCAGCAGGGGTTTTATACGAACATTGCCATCGGTGAACTCGGAGTCCGCAGTTTGCAACGCCGCGGCGGCTTTTTCGGCGGAACGGGGCTCACCGGTTTCACGGGCCAGGGAGCGGGCGGTTTTGGCGGCGTCGGTGGAGCCGGCGGCTTTGGATTCGGTGGTGGCG
>Ga0256839_1005942_pt1 | contig 11005 bp, 9 predicted proteins | sample 354166metaG_FD_185968 | JGI IMG/M metagenome (GOLD analysis project Ga0256839, IMG submission 185968) | Hydrothermal vent microbial communities from Mid Atlantic Ridge, Atlantic Ocean - 354-166 | ecosystem: Environmental > Aquatic > Marine > Hydrothermal vents | place: Atlantic Ocean: Mid... | reverse complement strand
CAGAGCCCTTTATCCGTTTAACCGAGAGCCCTTTAACCGCTTTTAATGGGATACATGGCACCACAGAACGGCACCCTGATTTACCCAAGCTTTTAGCACCGCCTGCTTTCGTGAAATGTGAGCATCCCGCCAGACCCGAGCTGTCAGATGACGATGGTCACTGATTCTCGCTGTCTTTTTCTTCTTTTCTTTCTTCTTTTTCCCCACCCTGCGGGCCGGCGAGGCCGAGCAGCAGGCCGCCTTCGCGCCACAGGGTGATGCGCAGGCCGTCGATGAGTTGTTCTCCTTCGGGGATTACTGCCAGCGTTTTGCTCAGTGGCGTTTGATACAGGGTGTAGCGGTTTCCGGCGCGGTCTTTCAGTTTGAGTTGCAGGGCCAGTTGTCCCTGCAGGGAGCAGTAGCGGCCTCCGAGCAGTTGGTATTGTTCCACCGGCAGGCGGGATGAGCCGACGCTGGAGAAGTCGAGTTTGGACATCATCCGGTTGAGGGCGCGGTAGTCGCTGGCGGGGAATTCGATGGCCAGGCGCTTGTTGTGGTTGACGGCGATTTCCTTGGCCACCAGCCAGGTGAGGTCGGCGTGATGGCGGTTGTGTTGCAGCAGGAGTGCGCCGCTGCCGAGGATGATCAGCAGCAGGGTGGCGGCGATGCCTAGCAGGCGGGCTTTGGCGGGGCGTCGGCCGGCGGTTGGTGCGGTGTCTTTGGGGGCGGGCGTTTGGGGGGGCTCCGTGAGCGCGGCGAGGCGTTCGAGGCAGTCTTCCGATGGCCGTTTGCCGGCGTAGAAGCGTTGCAGGTGCTGGTCCAGGCGTTGTTCAGGCACGGTCCACCTCTCGGGCCGGCGGGGCCAGGTGGCGTCGCAGCTTTTGCCGGCTGCGGCGGATGAGGCTGAGCACGGTGTTGCGCGGGTGGCCGGTGAGTCCGGCGATCTCCTGTGCGGTGTAGCCTTCGACATCGGCGAGCAGCAGGGCCTCGCGTTCCGTGGGTCGGAGGCTGGCCAGGGCCTGGTCCAGGCCGGCGTCGTCGCAATCGAAGCCGGCTGTGGCGTGGGGGTCGTGCAGGTTGTCGATGTGGTTTTCGCCGTTTTCGTCGAGGGATTCGAACACCAGCAGTTGCTCGCGGCGGCAGCCGTCGATGAAGCGGCTGCGGATGGCGGCGAACAGGTAGCAGCGCCGGCGGGGGCCGCCGGCGCTGAGCAGGGAGACCCAGCCGTCCTGTAGCAGGTCTTCGGCGCGGGCCGTGTCGTGGGTGAGGGAGTAGGCGTAGCGGAATCCGCGCAGCAGTAGTTCCTTCACGTCACCGGGGGGTGGGGACATCAGTCCTCCAGGTGGTATTTCCGTTTCTTGCCGTCGACCTTGTGCATGATGGCCTGGGTGGCGACCAGTTTACCGTCGCTGGGCAGTACCAGGAAATCCATGTCCACCTTGTTGCCCTGGGGGTCGACGAAGTCGGCGCAGCTGACGTAGTAGTCGCCCTTTTTGACGATGCCGTCGTGCAGTTCGACCAGTTTCAGGTCGTAGACCTTGTTTTTCAGCTGGTCGTAGAACTTGAAGGTGCCGCCGACGGTGCGTTCCTTGATCATCTGGTCCATGGCGGCCTGGATGTTGCTGCGCAGATCACCCTTGATGGACGGGTCATCGGCGGCCAGGGCGCTGCCACTGGCGAGCAGGGCGGCGATCAGGCTGCCCTGGCGTAAACGGCGCAGGCGCTTGGTGCTGTGTGGATGCATTCTTTTTCCCTCCTCAGGGATGGCGAGCGGGGTGGGGTGTCTTCCTGAGGCGTTATTGCCTTTGCCTCATTACAGAGAACGAGCGGCAGGGCGGTTTGATTGCAGCCGATGCAGGGTTATTTCCGGCCGGCAGTTGAAGCGGGCGTCGACCACCGAGGAGCCGGTACCGCGTGAGGTGTAGCCCTGCATGCCGTGATGGCGCCAGCGGCCGCGGCAGACGCGATGCGGCGCGGCGGCGTTGCAGTACAGGGGGCGGCCGCCGGGCAGGCAGATCTGGCCGCCGTGGGTGTGGCCGCAGAGCATGGCGTCGAAGCCGGCGTGGGCGGCGTTGCGGTAGATTTCCGGGGAGTGGGCGAGGAGCAGGGAGGTGGCCTCCAGGGGGATGTCGTCGCTGGCCTTTTCGAGATTGTCGGCGCGGTAGTAGTGGGGGTCGTCGATGCCGGCCAGCCACAGTTCCGTGCCGTCGCGGCGCAGCGCCGTGGCCTCGTTCATCAGCATCTGGATGCCCATCGCCTCCAGCGCCGGCAGCATGCGGATGGAGTCGTGATTGCCGAGCACGCCATAGAGCGGGGCGTGGATGGCCTCGCAGACCTGGCGCAGGCCGTCGAGGGCCGCTTCGAAGGGGCCGTGGGTGAGGAAGCGGTAGTCGCCGGTGAGCACGCACAGGTCGTAGTCGAGCCCCCTCAGTCGTGAGGCGAGGGCGGCGGGGAAGCCGGGGTGGACATCCACGTGCAGGTCGCTGAGGTGCAGCAGGGTGAGGCCGTCGAAGGCCGCCGGCAGGCGCGGCAGGGCGAGGGTGTTGTGGCGGACTTCGAAGTCCATCACGTTGCGCTGGCCTCGCCGGTAGAGGCCGCTGAGACGCAGGGTGTTGCGGATCAGGGCGCTGCCGGTGGTCCAGTTTTCGAGGTGAAACCAGGTGCGGCCGCGGCCGACGACCTTTTCCCTGTGTTCGTCCTCGATGCCGAGGCGCTGGGCCAGGTGCAGGCGGCCGACGCGCCGGGCAAGCTGGTGTTCCAGTGTGGCTTCCGTGGCGTTTGGCGGCTGGGTCATGCGGGCATCTCGACGGGGTTGATGTCAACAGGATACACCCGTCCATTGGGTTGCGCCGGTCGTCGCGCGGGTTTGCCCTTTTCCGGCCATGTGTAGCCTTTCGTGCCTTGACTCCGTTGTAGGGTACGGAGTCCAGACTCTGTCCATGGCCGGCCGTCTGCAGGCAGCCGGGCCGGTGACCGTCATCGCCAGAGGAGTGAATCATGCAGACCACCGACACCCCCCCCTTTCCGCGGCCGAGCCCGCCGCCTGCACATCGCCATCGTCGGCAGCGGTTCCGGGGCCTTCGCGGCGGCCCTTCGCGCGGTGGAGAACGGCGCGCGGGTGACGCTCATCGAGGGCAGTGAGGTGATCGGTGGCACCTGCGTCAATATCGGCTGCGTGCCGTCGAAGATCCTCATCCGTGGCGCCCACGTCGCCCATCTGCAGGCCTACCACGGCCTGGCCGGCATTCCCCTGCATGCACCGCGCATCGATCGTCGCGCCATGCTGGCCCAGCAGCAGGCGCGGGTGGCCATGCTGCGCCACGCCAAGTACGAAAGCCTCCTCGCGGCCAATCCCGACATCATCCTGCTGCGCGGCATGGCGCGCTTCAGGGATGCCGGCAGTCTCGTCGTCCGCCATGCCGATGGCGGCGAGACGCTTTTGCATCCCGACAGAATCCTGCTCGCCACCGGCGCCAGCGCGGCCATCCCCGATATTCCCGGCCTGACCGGCGCGCCCTGCTGGACCGCTACCGAGGCCCTGGTGGCCGAGTCGATTCCCGAGCATCTCATTGTCCTTGGCGGTTCGGTGATCGCCGTGGAATTGGCGCAGGCCTTTCGTCGCCTCGGCGCGGCGGTGACATTGGTGGCGCGCGGTCGTCTGCTGTCCCGCCAGGACCCCGACCTGGGCGAGGGGCTGCGGGCGGTGTTCGAGGAGGAGGGCATCACGGTGCTGACGGACACGGCCACCCACGGCGTGCGCTATGATGGCCAACAGTTCCGGTTGGACACCGATGGTGGCGAGATCCGTGGCGACCGCCTGCTGCTGGCCACCGGCCGCCGTCCCAACACCGCCGCCCTCGACCTGGCCCGCGCCGGGGTGGAGACCGATGCGCGCGGCGCCATCGTGGTGGACGACCACCTGCGCACCAGCGTGGTGAACGTCTACGCCGTGGGCGACTGCACCCAGCTGCCGCCGTTCGTCTACGTCGCCGCCGCTGCTGGCACCCGTGCCGCGCGTAACATGACCGGCGAGGACGTGGCCCTCGACCTCACGGTGCTGCCGGCGGTGGTGTTCACGGAGCCGCAGGTGGCCAGCGTCGGCCTCCATGAGGCGCGGGCGCGCGAACAGGGGCTCGACGTGGAGAGCCGCACCCTGGCGCTGGAAAACGTGCCGCGCGCCCTGGCCAATTTCGATACCCGCGGCTTCATCAAGCTGGTGGCGGCGCGCGACAGTGGCCGCCTCCTCGGTTGCCAGGTGCTGGCCGATGGCGGTGGCGAGATCATCCAGAGCGCGGCCCTGGCCATCGCCAACGGCATGACGGTGGACGGCCTCGCCGACCAGCTGTTCCCCTATCTCACCATGGTGGAGGGCCTCAAGCTCTGCGCCCAGACCTTCCGCAAGGACGTCTCCCAGCTCTCCTGCTGCGCCGGTTGAGGCCCGGCGGGGCTTGTTTATGCCGCCAGTCTCCCCCATTTACAGTGATCAGGATTCCATACGTGCCGTATCCATTGTTGGGGGACACGCATGCTCGAACACCGATACCACCGTCGCATCCCACAGGACCTGCCCGCCACCCTGCGCACCCGCAGCGGCGAGACCGCGCGTTGCCGCATCACCGATTGCTGCAGCGACGGCATCGGCCTGGTCTGCGAGGACGCCAAGCTCGCCGAGGGGGCCATCGTCGAAGTGGAGATCGCCACCGCGAACGGGGGGGGCGGCGCCCGCCCGCGCAGCTACGTGATCCACGCCGAAGGCGATCGGGTGGGACTGATGTGGCTGGATGACGCGCCCGTGCCAGCCTGTCTGCAGCCCCGCTGAGCGGGGTGCGGCCGGGCCGCGCGCGCCTGGCTGCCTTCTTGAATATTAGAGTTTACTAATATTTGGTCATCTGCTATCTTTATGCGCTGATAAATTCCTGAACCTTCGGATTCAGGGAATTCACAGAGTCAGCGCCGCGCCGCGTGGCCACGTTTGAACAAGGAGATTTCATCATGACCCGATCCAGCGCAATGGCCGCCTTGCCGTGGTTGGTCGTCCTTTCCGCCATCACCGGCCTTTCGGCAGCGGCACGCGCCGCCGATCTGCCCTTCGAGACGGCAACGGTCAGTGAGCAGACGGTGGCCGAGGTGTATGTGGCGGATGCCGTCATCGAGGCCGTGAACCGGGCCACCATCGCCGCCGAGACCAGCGGCCGCATCGAGGAAATCTACTTCGACGTGGACGACGAGGTGAAGAAGGGCGATGTGCTGCTGCGCTTCAGCGACAAGGAGCAGCGCGCGCGCCTGGCCCAGGCCGAGGCGCGGCTGCGCGAGGCCGAGGCCCGCCAGCGCGAGGCGGAGGCGGAGCAGAAGCGGGTCGCCGGGGTGTTCGCCAAGAAGCTGGTGTCGCAGTCGGCCATGGACAAGGCCAACGCCAACCTGAAGGCCGCCCGGCAGCGCGTGGAGGCGGCCCGCGCCGCGGTGCGCCAGGCCCGCGAGCAGCTCAGTTACACCGTGGTGCGCGCGCCCTATGCCGGCATCGTCGTCGAGCGCCACGTGGAGAAGGGCGAGATGGCCCGCCCCGGCACGCCCCTGATGACCGGCTTTTCCCTGGAGCACCTGCGCGCCAGCGCCAGCGTGCCGCAGAACGTGATGAGCGCGGTGCGCGAGATCCGCAAGGCCCGCATCTCCCTGCGCGATCCCTTGCAGCCGGGCAGGCGCATCGCCGAGGTGGCGGCGGAGAAGGTCACGGTATTCCCCTTTGCCGACGAGAAGAGCCACGATTTCAAGGTGCGCCTGCAGTTGCCGGAGGACCATGCGGTCTACTATCCGGGCATGTTCGTGAAGGCGGTCTTCGACGTGGGCAGCGCGCAGAAGCTGCTGGTGCCGGCGCGGGCGGTGGTGCACCGCAGCGAGGTGACGGCGGTGTACGTGGTGGACGACAACGGCCGCGTGAGTTTCCGCCAGGTGCGCGTCGGCGGCCGCCTGATCCATGGCGACCAGCTGCAGGCGCTGGCCGGCCTGAACGCCGGCGAGCGCGTGGCGCTGGACCCGGTGCACGCCGGCGTGGTGCTGAAGGAGCAGCGTGCGGGGGGTAAGGCACAGTGAGCGATGCGAACGAAAAGATGGGCATCTCCGGGCGCATCGCGCGGGCCTTCCTGACCACCGAGATCACCCCGCTGCTGGCCATCCTCGGCCTGCTGCTGGGCGCCTTTGCGGTGATGGTCACGCCGCGCGAGGAGGAGCCGCAGATCAACGTCACCTTCGCCAACGTGTTCGTGGCCCTGCCCGGTGCGTCGAGCACCGAGGTGGAGCACCTGGTGAGCACGCCGGCGGAGCAGGTACTGTCAGAGATCGACGGCATCAAGCACGTGTATTCCGTGTCCATGCCCGGCAAGGCGGTGCTCACCGTGCAGTTCAAGGTGGGCGAGGACCGCACCCAGGCCATCGTGCGCCTGTACAACGCCATCTATTCCAACCAGGACTGGCTGCCACCGGGCCTGGGGGTGGCCCAGCCCATCATCAAGCCCATGGGCATCGACGACGTGCCCATCGCCACTCTCACCCTGTGGAGCGAGGATGAGCAGGTGGGTGCCCTGGAGCTGCAGCAGGTGGCGCACGCCATCGAGGCGGAGCTGAAGCGGGTGCCCGGCACGCGTGACATCTACACCATCGGCGGCACCGACCGGGTGGTGCACGTGCTGCCCGACCCCGCGCGCCTGGCCGGCTACGGCATCGCGCTGAGCGATCTGCGCAACGCCCTGCGCATGGGCAACCAGTCGCGCAATGCCGGCAGCATGGTGGCCGACAACCGCGAGATCCCGGTGCAGGCGGGCGTGTTTCTGACCTCCGCCGAGGACGTCGCCGAGCTGGTGGTGGGCGTGCACGACGGCCGTCCGGTATTCCTGCGCGACGTGGCCGAGGTGCGTCTCGGCGCCGACCAGCCGGAGCAGTATGTGTGGTTCGGCACCGGTCCGGCGGCCGCGGCCAAGGGCATCGAGGCGCGGGGCGAGTTCCCGGCGGTGACCATCGCCATCGCCAAGAAGCCGGGCGTCAACGCGGTGGACGTGGCCGACCAGCTCATCAACCGTTTCGAGCAGCTCAAGGGCACCTTCATTCCCGACGGCGTCAATGCCACGGTGACGCGCAACTACGGCGCCACCGCCAACGACAAGGCGCAGAAGCTGATCGGCAAGCTGATCTTCGCCACCGCCTTCGTGGTGCTGCTGGTGCTGGTGACGCTGGGCCGTCGCGAGGCGCTGATCGTCGGCGCCGCGGTGGTGATCACCCTGGCCGCCACCCTGTTCGCCTCCTGGGCCTGGGGCTTCACCATCAACCGCGTGTCGCTGTTCGCGCTGATCTTCTCCATCGGCATCCTGGTGGACGACGCCATCGTGGTGGTGGAAAACATCCACCGCCACATGAGCCTGGGCAAGAAGAACCTGCTGGAGGCCATCCCGCTGGCAGTGGACGAGGTGGGCGGGCCGACCATCCTCGCCACCTTCGCGGTGATCGCGGCGCTGCTGCCCATGGCCTTCGTCACCGGCCTGATGGGCCCCTACATGAGCCCCATCCCCATCAACGCCAGCATGGGCATGCTGATCTCCCTGGGCGTGGCCTTCGTCGTCACGCCGTGGATGGCCTACAAGCTGCTGCGCAACAGCCATGCCGTGCACGCGTGCGAGGACCAGGAACAGTCGGCGCGCCTGTACCGTTTCTTCAGCCGCTTCATGGGGCCCTTCCTCAATGGCCGAAAGGGCCGTGGCCCGCGCTGGCTGCTGTTGTTCGGCATCCTGATCCTGATCGGCGCCTCGGTGGCGCTGCCGGTGTTCAAGCTGGTGGTGCTGAAGATGCTGCCCTTCGACAACAAGTCGGAATTCCAGGTGGTGGTGGACATGCCCGAGGGCACCACCGTGGAGCAGACCGCGCGCGTGCTCGCCGAGCTGGGCGGCTATCTGGCCACGGTGCCCGAGGTGACCGACTACCAGGTCTACGCCGGCACCGCCTCGCCGATCAATTTCAACGGCCTGGTGCGCCAGTACTACCTGCGCAGCGGCGCCAACGTGGGCGACATCCAGGTCAACCTGACGCCCAAGCACGAGCGTGATCGCAAGAGCCACGACATCGCCCTGTCGGTGCGCGAGCCGCTGGCGGAGATCGGTCGCCGCTACGACGCCAACGTCAAGGTGGTGGAGGTGCCGCCGGGGCCGCCGGTGCAGGCGCCGCTGGTGGCGGAGATCTACGGCATCGACTACGAGGGCCAGCGCCGCGTCGCCGAGGAGGTGCGCAAGGTGTTCGAGAACACCGCCGACGTGGTGGACGTGGACACCAGCGTGGAGGCCCCGGCGCCGCGCCTGGTGGTGCATGTGGATCGTGCCAAGGCGGCCATTCTCGGCGTTTCGCAACAGGCGGTGACGACGGCCCTGGCCACCGCGCTCAACGGCGAGGACGCCACCTATCTGCATGGCGCCAACGTGAAGTATCCGACCCCCATCCGCCTCGAATTCACGGTCGCGGACAAGGGCGACATGGAGCGCCTGCTGTCCATCAAGGTGCGTTCGCGCAACGGCGCGCTGGTGCCGCTGTCCGACGTGGTGTCGGTGGAGCGCAGCGAGCGTGAATACGCCATCTACCACAAGGACCTGCTGCCGGTGGTGTTCGTCACCGGCGACCTGGCCGGCAACCTGGACAGCCCGCTGTACGGCATGTTCGATATCTTCGCCCAGCTGTTCGACGTGCAGGTGGAGGACGGCTACCCCCTCGGCCAGACCCTCATCGAGCAGCCGGACAATCCCTACCGCTACAGCGTCAAGTGGGACGGCGAGTGGACCGTCACCTACGAGACCTTCCGCGACATGGGGCTGGCCTATTCGGTGGGGCTGATCCTCATCTACCTGCTGGTGGTGGCGCAGTTCCGCTCCTACCTGGTGCCGCTGATCATCATGGCGCCGATCCCGCTGACCATCATCGGCGTGATGCCCGGCCACGCCCTGCTGGGGGCGCAGTTCACCGCCACCTCGATGATCGGCATGATCGCCCTGGCCGGCATCATCGTGCGCAACTCCATCCTCCTGGTGGACTTCGTCAACCAGCAGGTGGACGAGGGCGTGGCGCTGCAGGAGGCGGTGCTGCGCGCCGGCGCGGTGCGCGCCAAGCCCATCGCCCTGACCGGCCTGGCGGCCATGCTGGGTGCCCTGTTCATCCTCGACGACCCCATCTTCAGCGGCCTCGCCATCGCCCTGATCTTCGGCATCCTGGTGTCCACGGTGCTGACCCTGGTGGTGATCCCGGTGATGTACTACGCCTACCGCTACAAGCGCGTGCAGGGCTGAGGCATGCAAAAGGCCGGGGTGCTGCCCCGGCCTTTTGCGTCTCCTACGGTGCGATCTTTCCTACGGTGCGATCTTGTACAGGCGCCCGGCGCCCCTGTTCAGGGCATAGACCTCGTAGTCCTCGTCGTAACCAAAGGCGCTCAGGTTGCCGACGGTGGCGTTGAACGCCCGCTTTTCCGTATAGCCGTTGGCGCCGTCGTAACGCAGCCCCCGCAGGTAGCCGGCGACATAGTCGCCGTAGAGATAGACGCCACACAGATCGGGGATGTCCGTGCCGCGATACACCATGCCGCCGGTGATGGAATACCAGCCATCGCTGCGGGGCGGGGCGATGATGGGCGGTGCATAGGCGCCGAGCGTGCATCCCGGTGTGTAGCAGATGTCCCCCTCGACCTCGTTCCAGCCATAGTTCAGCCCCTGTCGGATGATGTCGATCTCTTCGCGGGCGCTCTGTCCCACATCGGCGGCGTAGAGGTCGCCGGTTGCCGGGTCGAAGCTGAAGCGCCAGGGATTGCGCAGGCCATAGGCCCAGATCTCGCGGCGCGCGCCGCTGACCTCGGACCAGGCGGGGTTGTCCGGGGGGATGGCGTATGCCCGGCCGCTGTCCCGGTTGTCGATGTCGATGCGCAGCATGGCGCCCAGCAGGGTGGTGAGATCCTGTCCGTTGCCGTCCGGGTCTCCGCCGCCGCCACCGTCGCCCATGCCGATATAGAGATAGGGGCTCGGTTCGGGGCCAAAGGCGATCTGTCCGCCGTTGTGATTGCCATAGGGCTGGGGGATCTCGAGGATGATTCGCTCGCTGTCCTCCAGGCTGGCGGAAGCGCCCACCGTGAATTCGGAAACGATGGTGCAGCGGCTGCTGCCGCTGCATCGCGGGTTTGGCTCGTTGTTGTCCGAGACGTAGTTGACGAAGAAGCGCCCGTTGCTGGCGAAGTCGGGATGGAAGGCGATGCTCAGCAGACCCATCTCGCCGCCGCTGCGCACGCGGTCCTGGATGTCGAGGAAAGGGTCGTCCAGCAGGGTCCCGTTTTGGACCACGCGCACCGTTCCCCGCTGTTCGACGACGAACAGCCGCTTGCTGCCGTCGCCCGCGTTGGTGACGTGCACGGGGTTGGCCAGTCCGTCGGTGATTTCCTGCAGGGAAATGGCCGGGATGGCGGGGGGCTGGCCGCTGGTCTCGCAGGGCGTGGCCGTGGCCTGGCGTTGTGCAAAGCGTGCGGTGATGTCCCTGTCGGCGGTCATGCGGACCGTGCAGCCCGCCGCGCCGGTGCAGTCGCCGCCCCAGGCATCGAGCCGGTAGCCGCTGTCGGGGGTGGCGGTGAGGGTGACGGTCGTGCCCTCGTCGAAGGTGGCCGTGCAACGGGAATCGGGCATGCAGCGGATGCCGGCGGGCGAGCTGGAGACGCTGCCGTTGACGCCGCTGGTGACGGCCAGGGTGTAGGTGGCGGTGGTTTCCGGCCCGTCCGGTTCGGCACAGGCGGGAAGCAGCAGGAAGGCCAGGGGCAGCAGGTGCCTGGGCCGGCATGTCGGGAGCGTTCTCATGGCCGTCGATCTCCTGTGTCGCTGTGAGCAAGGCGGCAGTCGGACATCTGTTGCTGTTATTTACTGACCCGGCGACAATATCGTCGCCGGGGCAACAGTGACATGGCCCCCCAACCCGCGATTCAGGGTACCCCCTTTCCGGGCAGGCGCACCATGGGGAAGAGGCTGTCGTC
>Ga0256839_1005941_pt1 | contig 11007 bp, 9 predicted proteins | sample 354166metaG_FD_185968 | JGI IMG/M metagenome (GOLD analysis project Ga0256839, IMG submission 185968) | Hydrothermal vent microbial communities from Mid Atlantic Ridge, Atlantic Ocean - 354-166 | ecosystem: Environmental > Aquatic > Marine > Hydrothermal vents | place: Atlantic Ocean: Mid... | reverse complement strand
TTATTCTGATCCTCAATGTGACAGAGATCCCCGCTGCTCTGGTTCTGATCGTTACCGATGCCTTCACCCCAACGGCGGCTACGGGAGGCTTTGCGGGAGCCTCAATCATGCTGGCGATCCAGATGGGGGTGGCACGCGGTATCTTCTCCAATGAGGCGGGGCTGGGCAGCGCGCCCATTGCCCATGCGGCGGCCGCAACCGACAGCCCGGTCAGACAGGGCACGGTGGCGATGCTGGGCACCTTTATCGATACCATTATTATATGCAGCATCACCGGGCTGGTGATTGTGATCTCCGGGGTCTGGACGAGCGGTGAGACCGGGGCGGCACTCTCATCGGCCGCCTTTGAGCAGGCGCTGCCTGGCGTGGGGGGTTATGTGGTGACCCTGGGTCTGAGCATCTTCGCCTTTACCACCCTGCTGGGCTGGAGCTTCTATGGCGAAAAGTGCGTGGAGTACCTGTTTGGCGTCAGATCCATCATCCCCTTCCGGGTACTCTGGATCATCGCCATCCCGATTGGTGCCACGGCCAATCTGAGTTTTATCTGGCTGGTTGCCGATACCCTCAACGGTCTGATGGCGCTGCCAAACCTGTTGGCTCTGTTGCTCTTGAGCCCGGTGGTATTTGCGCTGACGCGGGACTTTTTTCAGGCTGAAAAGCAGAAGAGGGGCTGATCTACCCGTAACGCCCCTCAATATAGTCGGCTGTCTCCTGCCGAGCCGGGGTGACGAACATCTGGCTGGTGAGGGTGTGTTCCACCACCTTACCCATCAGCATGAAGATACACTCTTCACTGGCGCGGCGTGCCTGTGCCATGTTGTGCGTTACGATCAGAATGCTGTACTTTCCACGCAGCTCCCAGATCAGCTCCTCGACCGCCTCGGTGCCTTTGGGATCGAGTGCCGAACAGGGTTCATCCATCAGCAGGACGCCGGGCTTTACCGGCAGCAGCCGGGCGATGCAGAGCTTCTGCTGCTCCTCCAGCGAGAGCTTGGTCGCCTTGTGGTGCAGCCGGTCTTTGACCTTATCCCACAGCAACACCTGCCGCAGTGCGCTCTCTACGATCTCATCCTGCTCTGCGCGGCTGCCGCTCTTGCTGTTGTGCAGTTTATGGCCGAACAGGACGTTCTCTCTGATTGAGGTGGGCAGTGGATTGGGGCGCTGGAACACCATGCCGACCTGTTTGCGCAGCTGGATCAGCTCCACCTCCGGGGCGTAGATCTCCTGGTCAAAGACCTCTACGCGGCCACTGATACGGACATAACCCAGTCGCTCGTTGATGCGGTTGATGCTGCGCAGAAAGGTCGATTTGCCGCAGCCAGAGGGGCCGATCAGGGAGGTGATCATCCCCTTTTTGATATTGAGATCAACCTCAAACAGCGCCTGGAAGGTGCCGTACCAGAGGTTGAGCTGGTGGGCGCAGATGGCCAGTTCAGCGGGTCTCTCTTTGGTGGTTATGTTCATAGCTTAGCCAAACCTTCCTTCTACATAATCCTGGGTGCGCTGGTCACTGGTCTGACCGGTAAACAGTGCCTCGGTCTGGGCAATCTCCACACACTCCCCATCCAGAAAGAAGGCGGTGCGGTCAGCCAGTCGCCGAGCCTGTTGTACTAGATTGGTGACCAGGATGATGGTCATCTCACTCTTCAGCTCTTTGAGTACATCCTCGATGCGCATGGTGGTGACCGGGTCAACCGCGATGGAGAACTCATCCAGCATCAGCAGCTCTGGTTCCTGTGAAAGCGCACGGGCGATGGTGAGTCGCTGCTGCTGCCCCCCGGAGAGCAGGCTGCCGAGCGTGTCCAGCCGATCCTTCACCTCATCCCACAGGGCGGCGCGGGTGAGGCAGCGCTCCACGATGAGATCCAGCTCGGCCTTCTCTTTGATGCCACGCAGCCGGGCGGAGAGCGCTACGTTGTCGTAGACCGACATCGGCAGACCAACCGGCAGGGGAAAGACTACCCCGATGCGGGAGCGCAGGGCGTAGATGTTGCGCCATTCGCGTACATTCTTGCCGTTAAACAGGATGTCGCCCTCGACCCGCATGTTGCTGTCGAACATATCCATGCGGTTGATCGCCTTCAGGAATGAGGTCTTGCCCGCATTGGCCGGGCCGATGATGCCGAAGATCTCATGCTCACGGATGCTCAGGTTGACCCCGCTGATAGCCGTCTGACCACCATAGCTGATATTGAGGTTCTGAATCTCCAGCTTGGCTGGAGTGGTGTCGTTCACCATTTTTTCTTACCTCGCAGGTGCATACGAAAGGCGATCGAAATGCTGTTCATGATCAGCACCATGCCAATCAGCACCAGCGCCACGCCGTAGGGCAGGTTCTCTGGTACGTTGGGCACCTGGGTGGAGACCACAAACAGATGCAGTGACATGGCCATGGTCTGATCCATGACCCCCTGTGGCAGAAAGGGGCTGAAGAATACCGCGCCGGTAAACATGATCGGGGCGGTCTCACCGGCGGAGCGGGAGACCTCCAGGATGACGCCGGTCAGGATACCGCTGACGGCATTGGGCAGCACCACGCGGCGGATGGTCTGCCAGCGGGTGGCACCCATATTCCAGCAGGCCTCACGGAAGGCGTGCGGCACCGCCTGGAGTGATTCGCGGGTGGCAACGATGACCACCGGCAGCGTCATGATGGCCAGCGTCAGGCTGGCCGCCAGAATGCTGGTGCCAAATTCAAAGAAGATCACGAAGGCACCCAGACCAAACAGGGCGTGTACGATGGAGGGTACGCCGGCCAGGTTGATGATGGCCAGATTGATCAGTCGGGTGCCCCAGTTGTCCGGGGCATATTCGCTGAGGTAGATGGCTGCAGCGATACCCAGTGGCACCGAGATGAGCAGTGCCACCACGACCAGCCAGATGGTGCCGAGCAGGGCAGGGAAGATGCCTCCTTCGGTCATGCCATTGGTGGGGTTGGTAAAGAGGAAGTCAATCGAGAGGATGCCTCCGCCTTTGTAAACCAGCGTGGTCAGGATGATCAGTACCGGCAGGATCAACAGGCCGGCCATCATAACAAAGAGGATGCGCACCAGTTTTTCAGTGCGCTGGTTTTTTTTGTTGAGTTCGGTTGCTGCAAACATGTGGTTATCCATTCAAAGTGTGGGGACAGCAATGGTGGAGGGTGCAACAGGCGGGACTACCAAAAGTAGGCGCTTTAGGCGAAGTCCCACTTCCGGAAGTGGGACTTCGATCCCGCCTGCAATGAGCATCAATGTTCATTTAGCTGTTCCGAATGCCACGCACGATCAGATCAGCCGTCAGGTTGATCAGAAAGGTGATCAGAAACAGGAAGAGCCCAATGGTGAAGAGCACCTGATAGTGATCCGATCCGACGGCGGTCTCACCCAGCTCGGCGGCAATGGTGGCCGTCAGCGCACGAACTGAGTCGAAGACGCTGCCGGGGATATTGACGGCGTGGCCGGTTGCCATCAGCACCGCCATGGTTTCACCAAAGCCGCGTCCGACACCGAGCAGTACAGCACCCAGCAAGCCATTCTTGGCTGCAGGCAATACCGTCTTGAAGATGATCTGCCAGCGGGTCGCCCCCAGTGCCTCGGCCGCTTCGCGGTAGCGATCCGGCACGGCCTTGAGGGCATCCTCGGCGATGGAGGTCATGATTGGCGCTGCCATCAACCCCAGGATGATGCCGGCATTGAGTACGGTGAGCCCTACCGGCACATCAAACAGCTCGATGATCAGCGGGTTCATGATGGTTAAACCAATGAAGCCCCAGACCACGGAAGGGATAGCGGCCAGCAGCTCAATCAGGATCTTCAGCCACTCGCGGGTCTTGCCGGTGGCAAACTCTGCGACATAGATGGCGCTGCCCAGTGAGAAGGGGATGGCGATCAACATGGCCAGCCCGGTGACGCTGGCGGTGCCGGCCATCAGCGCCAGGATGCCATATTCCGGCGCATCCTCATCGCTCGGCTCCCAGTAGGGTGAACCGAAGAACTCCTGAAGGTCGAGCGTGTTGATCAGGAAGCCGATCCCCTCTTTGGTGATAAAGAGAAAGATGCCGACAATAAATATGACGGCGGAGATACCGCCGATGAAAACCAGTACCTGAACGGCTTTGTCGATGTACCAATCCAGATTGCGCCGGTCAATTGCATGATTATGAGACATGTCAGGAGGCCTCTGCGCCACGCAGTGTCTGCATCAGATCCTGTATGCGTACGGCAATCTCACGATAGAGCGCCTCTTGCCGCTGATGGGTCTGCGCTGCATCCAGGCCTGTGGGCAGAGCGCCCACATCCCACTCCATGGCAACGGTGTGAAAGGGGATCTCGGCGATGTAGTTTTTTACCGGCCCCTCCAGACTGACAATGACATGCAGTTCGCTCAGCTCACCGGCGGTCATATCCAGCGGCTTGGGGTGCGCCCCACTAAGATCGAAACCATGTTGCTGCATAAATTCAGTAACTGCGGGGTTGAGCTCTTTGCTGGCACGACGCCCGGCACTGCTGTAGTGACCGCTGTTGGGGAAGTTACGCCGGGCAATCGCTTCTGCCATCTGGCTCAGGCCGCTGTTCTCTTCATCCAGAAAGAGGATGCGGTAGACCTTGGGTGCCTTGGTCTCACCCGTTGCGACAAACAGGGTCTCTTCACAGATATTCTTGGCCTGTGCGGCTACGCGCTCCAGGCGGTGAAAGATGTTGAACAGCCGCATGAGATCTTTGAGGTCAAAACCGCTGTTTTCAGCAGTCAGGTCAGAGAAGGCAGAGCTGAAGAGGTGATCAATCTGTGTTGCCATCCCTTTGGTTGCCCTGGCGGCCTCTGCATTTTCCTCATTGAAAGCAGTGATGGCCTGGGAGAGCATGAGGCGTGACTCTTCAGATATAAGCTCCAGCTTGTCGGCCAGGACGCCCTGCGGCGGCTGTGACATCTGCACCGATTCACGGCAGATGGTGACGGCGTAGTCACCAATGCGTTCCAGCTCGATGTTGATGCGGATAACAGCAGAGATCAGCCGCAGATGCCCGGCACTGGGCAGATGCAGGGCGATAAAACTGTGGCAGAGCTGGTCGATCTGACGTACCCGCCGATTGATGGGGAGATCGCCCAGAATGGTGGCATAGGCCAGTTTCTGGTTGCCTGAGAGCAGTGCATGCATGGCATCCTTGAGCCCGGTTTCTACCCGTTCAGCGACCTCGGCCACCTGCTTTCGGATCTGGTTTAGATCCCGCTCCAGGCGTTGTTCGTAATGACTCATGTTGGCTCCTGGCTAAAATGTTTGGAGATGTTTACTTGCAGCTCACTTCGCTGATCGGGGCATAGCCTTTTTTCACGATAATACATTGACCCTGCTCACTGTAGATCCAGTCCATGTAGCGCTTTATCTCGCCTTTGGGCTCGCCATTGGTGTACATGTAGAGCGGGCGGGCGATGGGGTAACTGCCATCGCTGGCGGCGGCCACACTGGGTACTACACAGGCGGAGTTGGCATCTTTGGCGATACAGGGCAGTTTGATATGGTCGGTGGCATAGGCCAGCCCGCTGTAGCCAATGGCGCAGGGGGTCTTCTCAACCAGCTCCACCACATCCTTGGAGCCGTGCATATCCAGAGTGCCCATGCGGTATTTGCCTTTCTTGCCCAGCACCGCCTTCCTGAAATAGGCATAGGTGCCAGAGTTGTTCTGACGGCTGACCAGGATGATCTGCTGCTCTTTGCAGCCGGGGACTTCAATGCCCAGATCCGTCCATTTTTTGATTTTGCCCTTGCGGCCGTAGAAGTCGGCAATCTGAGCAATGGTGAGGGATTTCAGGGGGTTATTGGGGTGCAGGTAGATGGCCAGGGCGTCATATCCCACTATATGCTCCACGGGGTCGCGTCCCCGCTTCCTGGCCAGCGCCAGCTCCCTCTTTTTCATCTTGCGGCTGGAGTTGGCAATATCCACGGTGCCATTGATCATGGCAGCAATGCCGGTGCCAGATCCGCCGCCAGAGACTGCAACCGCTACCTCAGGGTTGATTTCGCGGTACTGTTCGGCCCAGGCCTGGGCGACGTTTACCAGGGTGTCGGAGCCTTTGTTCTGAATCAGGGTGCGCGCCTCGGCATTCAGGGCTGCAAGAGCGATGCCTGCACTTAGCAGGGCGGTGGAAATAAATTTGGCTTTCATTGGTATAGTCTCCCCAAACGAATGGATTCATTGGGCTGCAAAAGCCAGCCAGTAGGCGCACCCCCGATAGTGTCTACAGGAAACAGTGAGGATGACAGTAAAGATAAGCGGCCATTATGTTGCATTAATGTTACAGAAATATTACAGAAGACAAGCGACCCTTCTTGTTTACAACGCACAAAATCACCATGCCCATAATGAGCCTGGTGGATGGTGTTTCAGCTGTTAGTGAACGATTTATGCTGCGGCAGGCAGGGGGATGGTGGGGGTACGCTGCTGCAGATTGTGGAAGGTTTGGCAGATGCCGGGCTGTAGTGTATAGAAGCCAACGTAGATGCCTTGGGAGCAGTCATCGATTACAACTGCCGGGATGCGGTAGTTACCACCGCCAATGGAAAATTGCAGCTCAATATCGGTATTGAGCGGAAGGCTTAGCAGCTGTGTGTTCAGAAACATGCCATCTTCGGTTATCTGCTGAGCAGTGGCGTGAAAACTGCGTCGGCCACGGTAGCGGATCAGTACATCTATCGCGGGTTGAGGTTGTGATCTATTGCACTTGAACATGGTTAGGGTCTCCTCCTGTTGCATTGTGTTCATCTGCAATGTTAGGCCAGGAAGGTGACCGTTAGATGTAGATTCGATGACAATTTGATGATATTTAAAATCAGTTTTCGGCGGAGAAGCGATACCCCGAGCCGCGTACGGTCTGTAGCAGTGAGTCGTGGCCGCCAGGTTCCAGTGCCTTGCGCAGGCGTCGAATATGGACATCAACGGTGCGCTCTCCAACGTAGATGTTGGTACCCCAGACCTGGTCGAGCAGTTGGGTGCGGCTGTAGACGCGCTCGGTGTGGGTCATAAAAAAGTGCAGCAGGCGGAACTCGGTAGGGCCAAGATCCACCGTCTTTTTTTGAGCCATTACACGATGGGTGGCAAGGTTCAGTGACAGCCCCTGGATCTCGATCTCCTCCACATGGTCTATTGACACGGTACGGCGCAGGGTGGCGCGAATGCGGGCGATCAGCTCGCGGGTTGAGAAGGGTTTGGTGATGTAGTCATCGGCACCACTCTCCAGCCCCTGCACCTTGTCGTTCTCCTCGCCTCTGGCGGTGAGCATGATGATGGGGATATCAGCGGTCTCTGGCCTGGATTTAAGCTGCCGGGCAAATTCAATGCCGCTTTTTCCCGGTAGCATCCAGTCCAGCAGGATCAGGTCAGGCGGAGCCTGTGCAATCATCTGCTCGGCGGCGATGGTCTCTGTCGCCTCCAGCACCTTCAAATCCTGCTGCTGGAGCGCAAAGCGTATCATCTCTCTTACTGCAGATTCATCTTCAACTATAAGGATAGTCGGGGTATTCATGTCTCAGTGATTCATCCAAAAGCAGCTATTAAACCCTAGTTATGTTTCAAGCATATGACAATGGTGATAGAAACGCATTCAGGGGGCAGTGGGTTGTCTATCATTGCTTAATCGATATAATCCAATGAATCAGCCACCAATAGAGCGCATGCTTGCCTAAACCCATCAAAATTGAACTGATCCGCCTGGCCGCTATTCTTTCGGTTGCGGTGGTGATTGGCATCTTGAGCCAGCAGCTTATCCTGATGCTGCTGTTGGGTCTGATCTGTTTTTTGTGCTGGCATTTTATCCAGCTATTGAAGCTCTACCGCCGGCTCAAGGAGGGGCGCAGTTTCCCGGTCAACAGCTCCGGTACGCTCTGGGCCTGTGTGGATGAGCATATCAGGACACTGCAGATAAAGAGCCAAAAGCGCAAACGGCGGCTAAGCCAGTATTTTAGCCGTTTTCGTGAAGCCGCTACGGCACTGCCGGATGCTACGGTTATCCTTGAGCGGCAGGGTAATATTACATGGTGCAACCCTGCAAGCAGTATGCTGCTTGGGCTGGATTGGCCTGAGGTTGCGGGGAAAAACTTTGCCCAGCTTTTGCAGCACCCCATATTGTCAGACTATCTGGCGCATGGAGATCATAGCAGCCCGCTTGAGTTTGCTTCACATACAGATAAAACCAAGGTGTTAAATCTGTTCATCACCCCTTTTGGAAAGAGAGAGAATCAGCAGCTGGTGGTGGTGCGGGATATTACTCGACTCTACCATCTGGATCATACCCGGCGTGATTTTATTGCCAACGTCTCACATGAGCTGCGTACGCCATTGACCGTTATCTCAGGGTTTCTTGAGACGATGGAGGAGACATACAGCGAAAAAGGGGGTGAGTTCATCCCCCTGATGCGGCGGCAGGCCAAACGCATGGATGACACCATCAGTGACCTGCTGGTGCTCTCCCGCCTGGAGGTGGATGATAAAAAAACCGTGGAGGAGCTTGTCGATGTACCAGCATTGCTTGCCCGCATTGCCGATGAAGCCGAGGCCTTGAGTGGTGATGCTGGGCACCAGATATCGCTCACTGCAGATCCGGCGCTGCTGCTTCGGGGGGATAAAAAAGAGCTGCAAAGCGCCTTCTCCAACCTGGTATTCAATGCTGTGCGCCATACGCCGGGCAGAGCGCATGTTCAGATCGACTGGGTCATGCAAGGCAAGGAGGCGCTATTCTCCGTAACGGATACGGGGGAGGGGATTCCAGCGCGCCATATCCCAAGGCTGACCGAACGCTTTTACCGTATTGACGCGGCACGCTCTCGCGATCTGGGCGGCACCGGGCTGGGTCTGGCGATTGTGAAGCATATCCTGCAACATCACGGCAGCGCGCTGGAGATCAGCAGCCAGGAGGGCAAGGGGAGCTGTTTCTCCTGCCGGTTTCCTGAATCGCGAGTTGTCTACCAGCAGCTATAGTTCAGGTATCGTTGTTGCGCCCTGGCGGGCAGGCGGGGGTTGGAAAGGGAGCCACATTCAAAGCTGCAGTATTAAAACTTGAGTAAATGCAATCGGTGAGGGCGCGACACAGCAGATCTTACAGGCCTGTTAATGGCCAATTAAACTCACCAGCATCAAGCGATTTATCCCCACAGGCGTGGGGAACACGGTGGCCTACCTGGATGGCGAGGATCGCCCCGTGCGGTTCATCCCCACAGGCGTGGGGAACACTGCTGTTGCCAAGGCTTTACCCTTTTTGGCGGCGGTTCATCCCCACAGGCGTGGGGAACACACAAAAGCAGGGATCTTCACCTTCATTAGAAGCGGTTCATCCCCACAGGCGTGGGGAACACCCCATGATCCATCAACAGATATTTCATGGTGGCGGTTCATCCCCACAGGCGTGGGGAACACTAACAAAGCGCTGATCATCTATGCCTATGTATAGGTTCATCCCCACAGGCGTGGGGAACACGGCTGATATCAAAAGCAAAGTGGAAAATAATGCGGTTCATCCCCACAGGCGTGGGGAACACGATGCCATTGTCTGGTAATGAGCTGGTCTGCTCGGTTCATCCCCACAGGCGTGGGGAACACTCCCGGTCGATAAGATGAGCATAGACAGGTTGCGGTTCATCCCCACAGGCGTGGGGAACACGCCGATAATACTGGCGGATATGATAAGAGCATCGGTTCATCCCCACAGGCGTGGGGAACACGTGTCGCAAATGGAATCATGTGATTCTATTCGCGGTTCATCCCCACAGGCGTGGGGAACACGCCTGCTCAATAAGGTCTGTCTTGATCTGATCCGGTTCATCCCCACAGGCGTGGGGAACACTTTGGCACGATGGCTGCGCATAGTGTCCCGGACGGTTCATCCCCACAGGCGTGGGGAACACTTCTCACCAGCAGCCTCCTTAAGCGCCTTGGCCGGTTCATCCCCACAGGCGTGGGGAACACTTCCAACCAAACGCACGGCTTAGGTGCTCATGCGGTTCATCCCCACAGGCGTGGGGAACACACCCCGTGAAACGGCTCACCCGCCGCATGAAGCGGTTCATCCCCACAGGCGTGGGGAACACCTCACATTGGCCTACGCAAACGCGTCCTGAGAGCGGTTCATCCCCACAGGCGTGGGGAACACACGAATTTATAGTGCCTGGGAAAGGTGCAAGACGGTTCATCCCCACAGGCGTGGGGAACACTGGTGCATGTATCCCAGGGTAAAGAGCATCTGCGGTTCATCCCCACAGGCGTGGGGAACACAGTATGGTTTGCAATTTATCGACCCTGAATTACGGTTCATCCCCACAGGCGTGGGGAACATGGCGTCGCCCTTAACATCGAGCCATATCCACCCGGTTCATCCCCACAGGCGTGGGGAACACGATGCTTGATGTAGTCGTGTTTTATACTCGATCGGTTCATCCCCACAGGCGTGGGGAACACCCACTTGGCATCCGCGTCGATGGCCCCTATCTCGGTTCATCCCCACAGGCGTGGGGAACACTACTATATGTCTCCTCCCCGATGATGTCCCACCGGTTCATCCCCACAGGCGTGGGGAACACCTAGACAAAATGGGCAGCTTCTCTGCTGACGACGGTTCATCCCCACAGGCGTGGGGAACACGGCAGTTCGCGGCGGATAGCAGTAGTGGCGGCCGGTTCATCCCCACAGGCGTGGGGAACACTTCTCACCTGCTGCTGCGGCAAGCGCCTTGGCCGGTTCATCCCCACAGGCGTGGGGAACACGTCTCTGTGGCATGTTCGTTTTTATGGAAATGCGGTTCATCCCCACAGGCGTGGGGAACACACTCCGGTGCCTATTAGTGCCAATATGGTGCCATCGGTTCATCCCCACAGGCGTGGGGAACACTAATGAGACGGCAAGGGTGGCGGCTATTCCGGCGGTTCATCCCCACAGGCGTGGGGAACACTCAACCCGCAGACTGTGCTGGCTGAACGATGCCGGTTCATCCCCACAGGCGTGGGGAACACATCCATTACTGAAACGATTTCTGATCTTGCTA
>Ga0256839_1005940_pt1 | contig 11008 bp, 6 predicted proteins | sample 354166metaG_FD_185968 | JGI IMG/M metagenome (GOLD analysis project Ga0256839, IMG submission 185968) | Hydrothermal vent microbial communities from Mid Atlantic Ridge, Atlantic Ocean - 354-166 | ecosystem: Environmental > Aquatic > Marine > Hydrothermal vents | place: Atlantic Ocean: Mid... | reverse complement strand
CCCTATCGCCCATGAGTGTGATTCGCGTGCAGATGTTCGCCGCCGCCCGCGACCTGGCCGGAAGCGACGTGGTGGAAATTCCCGCCGAGGAGCCCCTGACCGTGGCCCAACTAAAACAACGCCTGCTCCAGTCGCACCCGGCCCTGGAGTCGCTGGCCGGAAGCCTGCAACTGGCGGTCAACTGCCAGTTTGCCACCGAAGATTGCCTGGTCGGCCCGTTCGACCAGGTGGCTTGCATCCCCCCGGTCAGTGGCGGATGATCAGTTTCCGGAGCGGCCGGATGCAGTTTTCCCGAAACCCGCTCCCTGCCGGCGTTCCCATTTCCCGTGCACCTGGGTGGAGGACCCAAGGCCCGATGAACTACCTGACCCGTGAACCGATCGATCCGGCCGAGCTGCTGGCCCGCGTGCAATCGCCCCAGGCCGGGGCGGTGGTTCTTTTTCTGGGCACGGTGCGCCAGTTCACCGGCTCCCGGGAGACCGTGGCCCTGGACTACGAAGCCTACGCCGAAATGGCCCAGCAGCAGATGGCCCGGCTGGAACAACAGGCCCGCTCCCGCTGGAAGCTGGTCCACTGCGCGCTGGTCCATCGCCTGGGGCACCTGGAGCTGGGCGAGGCGAGCGTGGCGGTGGCTGTCAGTGCGGCCCATCGCCGCGAAGCGTTCGAGGCGGCCCGCTGGCTGATCGACACCCTCAAAAAAGAGGTGCCCATCTGGAAGAAAGAGAACTGGGCCGACGGCACCACGCAGTGGGTCCATCCGCAGCAGGAGCAGCAGTGATACGGCGCAAAGGCGAGCCCGCGGCTCGCCGGGCGCGAGAACGAGCGTCGGTTCTTTAATCACTGGCGAGCCTGCGGCTTCAGCCGCAGGAGAACCTAAGAGCCCCCCGCGTTAGCGGGGGGAGTCACTGAACAAGAACAAACCGCCGGTTTTACAATCGGCGAGCCGCTAGCTTCAGCTGGCGGAGCAACGGCGAGCCGCGCGCCGTCAGCCGGCGGTTCTCTAGCGAGCCGGGAGCGTAAGCTCCCGGAGGAACGCGCGCACGAGAGTGCGGGGAGAACGGCGAATTCGGCGTGCGCCGGTGCTTCCGCACCGGGGCAAGAAAAAGCGTTTATTCTCGAACCGGCGAGCCCCGAGCTTCAGCTCGGGGAGGGCGTGGGGGCGTGGCGAGCCGCGCGCCGTCAGCCGGCGGAGAACGGCGAGCCGCGGGCGTTAGCCCGCGGTTGCACCGCGAGCCGGGAGCGTCGTACGTGTTTAGCGTGCCAGCACAAGACGGAGCATTCCCAGATCAAAAGCAAGCCGAAGGCTTGCCAGCCTGGTAGCCGGCACTCGACGAAGCGGAGACCACCGGACCGCACGGCCATAACCATACCCAGCACCCCGGCAGGGGTGCCAGAAACAGCCAGTGGTTCCTCCCTCTGGCATCCCTTCGGGATGCTCAAGGACAAGGAAAAACGCTGCCTTCCGGGGGTCTGACGACCGTGAGGCTACGAAGCTGCGACGCCTGCGGAGTCGGTCCTCCGGCTGCTAGCTGGCTAAACACGTACCCGGCGTGAGCCGGCGGTTGAACAGCGAGCCGTGCACCGTAAGCCCTCGGAGGAGCCCCGCACGTCAGTGCGGGGAGAATCGGTGAGTGTTGTCTTGGATATCGAGCACAGAGCCCCGCACTGACGTGGACGTGCGGGGCTCTGGCTCCTCAAGACCCAAGACTCAAGACCCAAGACGGCACACGCCGCATCAGGTGACGATCTTCACCTTGGGCGTGCTGGCCACGTTGACCCACACGTGCACGTGCGGAGCTCCGCGGAAGTACCAGACGAAGGCCGGGCCTTCCAGCCGCCAGTTGTCCCACACCTGGTCGTTGCCGATGTCCTGGTCCTTGTAGAAGGCCAGGTGGCAGTGGTCCAGTCCGCCTTGGGCTTCCAGGCACTGCACCACTTCCTGGCGATCCACTTGCCGGAACGGCTCCAGCAGTTTCTTCAGCACCTTCTGCACGGCTTGCTTCTGGTCGGCGGTCAATTCGGCGATGGGAATGCCGGGGAACGTCCCCTTTTTGCCGCGGAAAGCCACGGCCGACTCTCTTGGGGAGCGGGCCACCAGCGCCTGGCGGCGCTGCTTGCCGTCGAGGATGTCCCACACCTTGTTGGCCTCCAGGGCCTGGGGCCAGAAGACGTTGCCGGGGTGGTCGGGGGCTTCGTTGAAGCCGCGGGCGGCGTGGCCGTAGAAAATCGGTCCGCCGAAAGCCACGTGCTCGGCGCTGTTGCCGTCGCAGCGGATGGTAATGTGCCGCCCGGTGAAGACGAACTCGAAGTTGCCCTCCCCGGGAGTGCCGAAGATGGCGATGCTGTGCCGTCGGCCCCAGCCGCCGGCGTCGTCCTGGAGCTGATGGTCGATCTTCTTGACCCAGTCGGGACTGTAGATCCGCTCGAAGATGGCCCGAATCAACTCCTGCTGGTCCTTGGTGTAAAAGTCGCTGAGCACGGCCGGGCGGGTGATGCGCCAGTTGTTTTGCACGCGGGCTCGCAGCAATCCCCGGCGGGGATCGACGTAGTCCCAGTCGAAGCAGACAACCTTCTTTTGTTCCGGGGTGAGCGCTTCGTAGAGTTTTTTCACGTAGCTTTCGGCGCTGCCGGGCTTGATGGTGGGTGCGGCCAGCACCGGGGCAGCGGCCGCCGCAGCCACCGCCGCACCAGTGGCGGCCAGGAAGTGGCGCCGGTCCAGGGGTAAACCGCGGTCACAATCGGGGCAACGGGCACTGTGCATGGCAACTTCTCCGTTTGCAGGGGGGAGGAACGCAAAAAGGCACTTTTTTCCCTACCCAGGACAAACCCGCCAAAACGTGGCAGGTTTCGCCACCGCGGCAGCAGGAGGGCATGTGTCCCTCGCCGGAACGTCCAGATTCATCCTGCCCGGCCGAACCGATCCTGGCAAGCGTTTTTTGCCGCCGGAGGCCGGTTCGTGGATTTCGGTCAACGGGGGTGTTGCATTGACTGGGCCGGGGGTTCCCGGGGGTGTTGCCTGGGGGCAACGCTCTCGTGGCAAGGAAACAGCCCCGGCACGCCCGGTTTGCCCAATCGGCAGGGTTTAGCCGTTCGTGCGGTCCCGGGCGCGGGCAAAGTCGGTTTTCTGTTTTGGCAAGCGGTCCCGGGCAAACGGATGGGTGCTAGATTTGATTGAACCGCAGTTGGAACAACGCAACCGCCAGTGGCCGGCACCCTGGCCGGGAAGGTGGTGCCTGAAGCGTCGGGTTTCTCCGGAAGGCCGATTGGCACCGCCGGCCAGCGTGACCTAGGCTACCAGAAAAGAGTTTGCAACCTTGGACGATCCACCCAGCGGAACAGAGCACGAAAGGTAACGACATGGGCTTCAGCCAGCCGTACCCTACCGGTGGCAACCTTCCGGCCGAACTCCCTTCTGCCTGGAACAGCAGCTTCGACAAGCTGAGCCAGGAGGAGCTGGAAGCCCATCTCCAAGTGGCCCGCTACGGCGACTTCCTGCTCACCGATGCAGTCCGCCCGGCTTACGACCTCAAGGTGGTCCCCACTCAAGGCTACCGCTGCGGCGTCTATCGGGACGAGGAGAACCGGGTGCAGGTGCCGGTGATCATGGGAGCCGCCTCGTGCGAAGTGCTGCTGGACCTGTTCCTGGACCTGCTGGAACCGCTGGGCCCGGTGGTGGACGTGGTGCTGGAGACCAGCCATCACCGCTACAGCGGCGAGCACCAGGACCTGTACCGGGAACACATCGACAAGCCGGTGTTGATGAGCGTGTTGTGCGACTATGAGGACCTGCTGCTCAACGACGGTTGCACCGGCGTGGCCGTGCTCAATCCGCAACTGCCGGCCGAGGTGCAATTCGATGAGCACAAGCTGCTGATCGTTTATGCCCAGCAACTGGAACCCTTCCAGGAAATCTTCCACCGGCATCACGTGTTCCGCAACGACCGGATGTCCTTTATCACCGAGGCCGAGCACATCCATTCCTCGGCCCAACGCTTCTACGACCAGTTCCTGGAGCTGGCCATGCGTTTGGGGATCGAAGCCGATTACGATATGCTCTCCCAGTGTTGATCGGCGTTTGGTTCCCCCGAAACTGCGGTTTGCCATGCGATACCAGTGCCCGTGCGGCCGGCGGCTGCAAGACCCCCTGCCGGCACGCTGCCCCGGGTGAGGGAAGCGGTTGGGGCCCGCAGGCGGCTGGCCGGTCTGGTCGGCCCCGGTGCTGGTGCTGCTGCTGTTTGCCCTGGTGGTGCTGGTGCTTTGGTGGGCCGCCGGCGGGTAGGGCCGAGGGCCGTGTGTTTTCTTTGCTAGCACGGGGGGCTTTGTCGTCTGCGGGGATAAAACGGCTGGCGTTCTTTTCACCGCCATTACGTACCGGCCGGGGGTGATAGCACCGGAGCGGGCGAGTCGTCTTGTGGGTTGCTTGCCGCCGCCGGTACACTTCGCCCCGAGTCGCCGTGGGCCGTGGGAGCAAGTTCCCGGGCCTTTGGCAAGGACGCCTTGTCACTTTGCAGGGGAAGGTGCCGTGCCCCAGGTGCAAGCCCCGGCCCCCGAGCAAGACCAGCCGCTGCTGCTTTCCCCCGCCTGGTCGCTTCGGGGGGAGCTGAGCCTGCTGTTTGTGCTGTTGGCCCTGGCGTTACTGACCGTGGCGGCCAACGGTTTTCTGGGTCTGTACCAGTACCAGCAGATGGCCGAAGACCTGCGCCGCGTGGAGGAGTTGCCCGCAGCCGCCGAATTGAACAGCGCCGTGGGAGACTTGCGGATCGCCGTGGCCGAGCACTTGCAGCGCCAGCGCTGGTCCGCCTTGCAGGCCCCGGGGGAACCATCTCCGGGATTGCATGCCGCCCGCACCAACGTCGGCAAGCGGATCGACACGGTGCGGGAAAAACTGGCCGAGTATCTCCAGGTGTTGCAACGAGCCGCGGGAGCCGACGGCCCGCTGGCCCAAACCTACAAGGAAAACGCAGTGGCCGAGCAGATGACCGCCTTGCTGGACGCGCTGCAGCGGGAATACCGGCATCCGGTCCAGGACGCCGCGGATGCCTTGCGGTTGTGCGACCGCTTGCAGCACCTGGCCGGCCGCCTGCCGGCCCTGTTGCAGCGGCGGCTCAACGACGTTCCCGACCAGGTGCGCAACCGCTACCGCTTGCAGATCCAGATGACCTGGCTAGCGGCTGCGGCCGGAGTGGCTTTGTTGGGCGGTTTTTTGTGGCGGTTCTCCCGCCGGGTGCTGGTGCCGCTGCGCGACCTGGTGGCCGGTGCCCGGCTCATCGCCCAGGGACGGTTGGACTATCGCTTTCGGCTCCCCGGGCGGGACGAAATGGCCCAACTGGCCCAGTTGCTCAATCAGATGATCGAAAAGTTCTTGCACATTCGCCATCGGCTCGACGAGCGGGTGCAGCAAGTGGCCGAGCAGAAGATGCGCAACCAGCGCCTGGCCGTGGTGGGGCTGTTGGCCTCGGGCGTGGGACAACAGATCGAGCCGGCGCTGCGGCGGATCGCCCAGGCCGCCGAGCACCTGCACCGCTGGAGCCACGCGGCTCCCCTTCCCGTGGTGGAACCGGAGGTGCTGGAGCGGCTGCAGCACATCCAATCCGGGGCGTTCGCCTGCAAGCAGATCACCCAGCGGCTGTTGCAACTGGCCCGCCAGAACCAGCAAGGCCCCCAGCAGGTGGAGTTGAACCAACTGGTGGGCCAGGCGTTGGAAACCTGGCGTGGGTGGGAGGGGAGCGGGCTGCCGGAGCTGGAGGTCCGCTGGCGCCCCGGACCGCGGGTGCAGGTGTTGCTTTCGGTCCAGGAGTTCCACGTGGCCCTGTTGGCCCTGTTGCGGGGGCTGTCGGAGCTGGCCCTTCCCGGCAGCCTGGAGCTGGGGCTGCATCCACTCCCCTCGGGGGCGAAGCTGCGGATCGAGTTTCGGTTGAAGCGGCCGGCCCCGGGGGCCGAGGAAGCTTTCCGCCACTTGGGCTCCGGCTCCTACGGCGAGGAGCCCAGCTGGCTTTCCCTGGCTGCAGCGATGTTTGCCGAGGCGGGAATCCGCCTCCGGTACCAGCTGTCGGCCGAACGTGCCCAGGTGGAGCTGGAGATCCTGTCGGAACGTACCGCTTGCCTCGCGGGAGATGCAGCATGAACGGCCAAGCAAGCAAGCCCACCAAGACCCTGAAAATCCTCTTTGCCGACGACGAGCACTCCTTTCGGGAGGTGTTCGGCAACGAACTGGCAGCGATGGGACACCAGGTGACCATCTGCGCCGACGGGCACGAGGCGGTGCAGGCCATGGAGCAGCAGTGCTTCGATCTGCTGATTGTGGACTTGAACATGCCCGGGCTGGGCGGGCTGGAGGTGATCGCCCGCGCCCAGGAACTGGCTCCCCAGACCGATGTGATCATCCTGACCGGCTATCCCAGCAACGAATCGGCCGTGGAGGCGATCCGCTTCCAGGTGCTGGGCTTGCTCACCAAGCCCTGTTCGCTGGTGGAAATGGAGCGGCTGCTGCGGCACGTGGCCGAAAAGCGGCAACTGGCCCAGCAGGTCGATGCCGCCCGCTTGCGACTGCTGCGGCTGGAAGGGGCGCCGCGGCTGGTGGGGGAATCGGCGGCGATGGAGCAAGTGCGGCGGTTGATCGCCCAGGTGGCTCCCACCTCCTCCACGGTGTTGATCCGAGGGGAGACCGGCACGGGCAAGGAGCTGGTGGCGCGGGCCTTGCACGAGCAAAGTCCCCGGGCCGACAAGCCTTTTGTGGCGGTCAACTGCGGCGCGCTGCCGGAAAGCCTGATCGAAAGCGAGCTGTTCGGCCATCGCAAGGGGGCCTTCACCGGGGCCGAAGAGCACCGCCAAGGATTGTTTGAAATGGCCGACGGGGGAACGCTGTTTCTGGACGAGATCGGCGAGCTGCCCAAGGCCATGCAGGCCAAGTTGCTGCGGGTGCTGGAGTGCGGGGAGGTGCGCCGCATCGGGGACAACAAGACCTTTACCGTGGACGTGCGCGTGCTGTGCGCCACGCATCGGAATCTGGAAGAGATGGTCCGCCAAGGGCAGTTCCGCCAGGACCTGTTGTATCGGATCAACACGTTCGAGATATTCATTCCCCCCTTGCGCCACCGCCGCGAGGACATCCTGCCCCTGGCCCGACACTTGCTCCAGCGGCTGGGGGCCACGCGGGCGGCGGCTCCCGGTCCCTTCACGCCCGAGGCCGAGGCGCTGCTGGTGCAACACCACTGGCCCGGCAATGTGCGCGAGCTGGCCAACGCCGTGGAATACGCCACCATCCTTTGCCCGCAGGGTCCCATCGGGCCGGAACATCTGCCCCAAAAGTTCGCCCTTGCCCAGGGAGCCGGAGCTGCCCAGGCGGCGGCCCGCGCGTACATCCCCCCGGGCATGTCGTTGCGGGAACTGGAACAGGAGGCCATCCGGCAGGCCCTGGCCCGACACGACGGCAACAAGTCCCGGGTCGCCCAGGAGCTGGGCATCAGCATCAAAACGCTCTACAACAAGCTGAACCAGAGCAGCCAGATGTCCAAGTCGGCTTGAGCTACCGTCCCGATTCCAGCTCCAGCACCAGCTGCCTTTCTTCCACGCGGAGGCGCAGCGCCGCCCGGTTGAGCCGCCGCAGCAACTGGAGGAACAGGTCGGTTTGTTTTTGGGCTTGCGGCAGCGGGGTGCCTTCTTGCAGCAGCGTCTGGGCCACCAACGTGGCCCGGTTGTCCTCCAGCACGGCGGCCAGCTGCTTCAGGTCCAGCTCCACGGCGGTGTTGAGTCCTTGGGCCGGGGTGTCTCCCTGGTTCTGAAGCTGGTCGATGAGTTTTTTGAGCAGTTGCTCGTGGCTGCTGAGGATGAACCACCGGTCCATCACCGCCGCCGAAGGGGAGAAGTTGTAGTAAAGGGTTTCCCGGGGCAGTTTGGCATCCGAGGGGACGACAAAGCGGGCCACGTAGCACGGCACGCCGCGGTAGGTCTGGCTACCCAGCAACAGCGGCTGGATGTCCTGCTGGACTCCCGTAATGTTGATCAGGCTGACCAGCCGCTGGTAACCCACCAGCAGCGCTTGTCCCACCTGCGGATCTCTGAGAGAGAAGATGACCGCCGCGGCCGGGAGCTTCAGTTGGGGAGTTTGCTTGGGGGGGAAGGCAGTGCGGGCGACCACCACGCGGATTCGCGGGCCAAGATGCTGCAGCAGGTCCTCTTCCAGGTCCACCCGGCCCAGCAGCAGTCCCAGGTTCCCCTCGGCTTCGTCGAACGCTCCCAGGGCTTCCGGCCGGAACAGGCGTTCCCGCTGCTTCCACCACTGGGCCAGATCGCGGTAGATGGTCAGGGAGAGGATCGTGCCTGGGGGACGCAGGAGGCCCCCTCCACGTTCCTTCGCCGGGGCAAAGAACCATCGCCGGTGCGGGCGCACCTTGCCCGGATCGTAGGGCACATGGACCGACATCCGCAGGTGCTGCGATTGGGCATCCAGTCGAATCGCCACCACGGGGGCACGGGCCAGCACCTCCATCACCCCCCCGGCCAAAAGCTCCGCACCGATCTCCCTGTGCTTGCCCGTCAGGGCCTGCTGCACCTGGGGCAACAGCAGCAGCGGGGCCGTGCGGAGCATGCCCCAGCCGGTGGCCGACTGGCCCACCAGAGCCCGCGCCTTGCGATAGTCCTCGGTCCGGCCCAGGTGATCCTCCTCTTCGCCCCGGAGGCGGTCCAGGGCCGATTGGATTCCCTGCGGGCTGTTGCTGGCGAAGAACCACTGCTGGGTATGTGCCCAATACACCTTCGAGCCCACCGAATAAACGCTCACGCCCTGGTACTGGGTTTGTGCTGGTTCCAGCGGCAAGTTGCGTTGCTGGGTGTACTGCTGAATGGTTTTCTGCAACGAGCGGCTCAACCGTTCCACGGTGGCCGCATCTTTTCCCTTGAGGATCACCAGGACGGTCTGGCTCACCGGTTCCACGGCCACGGCGATGCGCCGTGCCGAGGCCTCGGCGAGCACTTCCAGGAACGGTCGGCCGCTGTGCCGCTGGATGCCCTGGGCCAGTTCCCTGGCCGGGCGGAGTTCTCTGCGGGCCAGAAGTCTTCGCACGGCAAGGGTTTTACGAAGTTGCTCCTGGTACGAAGCATCCAGCACCAGCGGCCAGAGGTGTTCCGGGTGGGTCACTTCCACATAGACCAGGGCCGCCTGGTGCACCAGCTGGATCGGCTCCTTGGCGGCCTTTTGCTGTTGGGCCGGAAGCTCCCCGCCCAGTCCCCCCAGCAGGAAAGCGGCCCCCACCAGCGCCAAAAGAACTCCTCGCCACCGCGGTGCTGCGTAAAAACCCGTGTTCATGGTCGACCCCTTGCGATTGGGAAAAGCAAAGTCTGGGAGCTTGCCGCGGAGCCGCCGACAAGGCTTCTGTCCTTGCTACCCGCCCAAGGGGGCCGGGGGTTTCAGCCAGGTGGCGTCTTTGCCGTAGCTGGATTTTTTCACGGATTTTATCGAAACCGCCCGCTTCGCAAGGCGGGTATTTCTCAGCGAACCCGAAACCGGCGCCAAGGAAAAGCCCCGCCCCCGCAGACCAAGGCAGCCCACCCCCCTGCCGACAGCCGCGGAGGCGGGAAAAACACCCGCATGCCGCCAGCATCCCAGCACGCCGGGCAGCAACCCCTAGCTTTACCGCAACCCCTTTGCTACACGGGAGACCCTCACCGTGGACTGGAACCGTGTCGATCCCCAGTGGGCTTGGGCCCCTTTTGAGCCATCCGCCAAGGAGCCCTGGAACCTGGAAAAAACCGCGCATCTTTATCGCCGGGCAGCCTTTGGCGCCAATTGGCAGCAGCTGCAACAGGCCTTGGAGCAAGGTCCCCAGCAAACCGTGGAGCAACTGTTGCACGGGGGCCGCCACCAGCAGGCGTTCTACCAACAGATGGAACAGGTGGCCCTGGCCACGCTGGGGAACAATCAGCCGGATGGGCTTCCCCCCTGGTGGCTGTACGTGATGCGTTTCTCTCCCCACCCCTTGCGCGAACGCGTGGCCCTGTTCTGGCACGATCACTTCGCCACCTCGGCGGCCAAGGTCGATGCCTGGATGATGTGGCAGCAGAACCGGCTCTTTCGCCGCCTGGGGCTGGGCCCCTTCGGCACCCTGCTGGAGCAGGTGTCCAAGGACCCGGCCATGATGGTCTGGCTGGACGGGGCCTTGAACCGCCGCCGACACCCCAACGAAAACTTCGCTCGGGAAGTGATGGAGCTATTTACCCTGGGCTTGGGCAACTACACCGAAAAGGACATCAAGGAGGCGGCCCGGGCATTCACCGGCTGGTCGCTTCGCCGCGGGCGGTTCTACTACGACGCCGAAGAGCACGATCCGGGCTTCAAGACGGTGCTGGGCCGCCGCGGCCGCTGGCGAGGAGAGGATGTACTGCACATCCTGCTAGAACACCCCGCCACGGCCCGCTACCTGGTGGGCAAGTGGTGCCGCTACCTGGTGGCCGAGGACGCCCCCTGGCCCCGGCGGCTGATCGAACCCCTGGCAAAGCAGTACCGCCGCCGCGACTACGATACCGCCTGGCTGCTGGGCACCATCCTGCAAAGCAACGTGTTCTTCTCCCCGCTGGCCCGAGGGCACAAGATCAAATCTCCCGTGGACTACGCCATCGGGCTGCTGGCGGCACTGGAAGGGACCACCAACTTCCAGGAACTGGACCGCCGCCTGACCCAGTTGGGCCAGCGGCTGTTCTTCCCCCCGAACGTGGCCGGCTGGGACCGCGGCCAGGCCTGGCTCAATTCGGCCACGCTGGTGGGCCGGCTCAACCTGGCCTGGGACCTGGCCGCCCAGGGACCGCCGCAGGTGGACCTGGCCGAGCTGGCTGCCCGCTACCAGATCAAAACCACCGCCCAGGCCGTCGCCTGGCTGCACCAACTGCTGTTGGGCAGCCAGCCGGACGCAAAGACCCAGGTCCAGCTGGTGGCTGCCGCCACCGGGGGCAACACCGCCGCGGGCACGGCGCCAGAGGCTCACGTGCTGGCCCGGGCGGTTCACGCAGTGGCGGC
>Ga0256839_1005939_pt1 | contig 11008 bp, 11 predicted proteins | sample 354166metaG_FD_185968 | JGI IMG/M metagenome (GOLD analysis project Ga0256839, IMG submission 185968) | Hydrothermal vent microbial communities from Mid Atlantic Ridge, Atlantic Ocean - 354-166 | ecosystem: Environmental > Aquatic > Marine > Hydrothermal vents | place: Atlantic Ocean: Mid... | reverse complement strand
CGGTGGACTTTTTGTGCCGCATTGCTCAGCTTGAAGTAGGGCACACCTCTGTGATCTTTGGCAACGATGATGTCGTGAAAAGCGAGTTGATCACCAATACCGCACCCCAAGGCTTTAGCGATGGCTTCTTTGGCTGCCCATAAACCCGCGATGGTCTCAATGCGTTTTGCCACAGCGATCTCATTTTTTGAAAGGAAACGCTGCTTAAATTTAATACCGTAGCGTTTCACCAGTTTTTCAATACGATCTATTTGAATAATGTCTGTTCCCACTTTCATGGCAATAGTGTAGCAAAAAAGCATTTATTGTCTGGTAAATTATGTTTGTATATCATGATTGGTGAGTACTCTATATCCAAGTTTGTAGCTGTTTTCTATCAGATAGGTTTGAGAGGGAAGCATCTCTGCAATCTTTTTATTGAGACGATAGATAAGCTGTATAAGTTTTTTATTGTAGGTATGATCAGGGAGTTCATCATCCCAGATATTGATGATCAGCTCGTCATGGGTATGATAGGAGCCTGCATTGGAAGCGAGGATATGAAGGAGCTGTCGCTCTTTTTTGGTGAGTTTGATCTCACTGTTCTTGTAAAAAAGTTTCTGATCGACCTCATCCCATATCAGTCCGTAAAGGAGTGAGACTATCTTTGAACTGTTTATCTTATCGATAAGATTTTTCAATGTTTCAAGCAGTTTGGGGATATCAACAGGTTTGATAAGATAGGCATCAAGTTTGAGCTCAACAGCCTGCAGCAGGGTCTCCCGATCGGAATAGGCAGTCATCATAACAATAGGCGTATCGTCATCATTCTCTCGGATCTGTTTGACTACATCGATTCCGCTTGTTTTCGGCATCTTGATATCAAGAAGAAGCATATCCGGTTTGTATTGACGATAGAGCATCAGTGCCTCTTCTCCATCTGAAGCAAGATATATTTTGTCAAAACACTCCCGAAGGATGAGCGCATAGTTCTCTCTACTTTCTAGATTGTCTTCAGCATAGAGAATAGTGGGTTTTGGCATGGATGGTTCCTTTGATATATACTATCGTAACTTTTTTTAATCGTCTTTAAGATACCTTTTCTGAGATAAAGAGATTATAGTGAGATAGGTATCTGTTAATATTTTTTAGTTACGGACATTTTATGTCAACAAGTTGGCTAATTATGCCATACTAATATCGTTTAAAAGTCACATCCATTCAATGATTTTGGATACTTCATCGGCGATGAAGCATTTGATTGCTGTTTTTTCCATCGGTTTGCTCGGTATGATCGCTTTTTGGAAGCCTTGTGTTTCGATCTCTTTGAGTCTTTGGGAGAGTGAGGACACCTCTCTGATCTCACCGGTGAGTGAGACCTCCCCCAAAAAGAGTGTTTGGGCACTCAACTCCCTGTCTCGGTAGGAGCTGAGTATCGCAGCGATGACAGCAAGATCGGCGGCGGGTTCGCTGATCTTGATACCCCCGGAGATATTGATAAAGACATCGTAGGTACCCAGCGGCAGATCGAGTTTTTTCTCCAACAGTGCGAGCAGCATTCCCAGACGGTTGTTGTCAAAGCCGGTGGAGCTCCGCTTGGGATGACCGTAGGCTTCGCTGACCAGTGCCTGTACCTCGATGATGATAGGACGGCTGCCCTCCATGATGACTGTCAGCGCAGAGCCTGACTGGAGTCTCTCTTTGTTAAAGAAGCGACCTGCCATAGTCTTGGCATCGTTGAGCCCCTCCTTGTTCATCTCGAAGATCCCCACTTCGTTGGTGGAGCCGAAGCGGTTCTTGAAACCTCTGAGCAGTCGCAGTTCAGAGTTGGAGTCTCCCTCGAAGTAGAGAACGGTATCGACCATATGCTCCAGTACTCTGGGACCTGCAATGGAGCCGTCCTTGGTAATATGCCCGATAATAAAGATGGGGATCTGCAGGTTCTTGGCGATGCGCATCAACTCGAAGGTGATGGTGCGTACCTGTGTGACCGACCCGGGAGCTGAGGGTGTTTCGTCCGAGTAGAGCGTCTGGATGGAGTCGATGACGATGAAGTCGTAGTCTCTACGGTCGATCTCTGCGATGACCGCACCCAGATTGATCTCGGAGAGGAGATAGAGTTTGTTATGGTTGGCGTTCAGACGGTTGGCACGCATCTTGATCTGTCCGGCGGACTCCTCCCCGGAGACATAGAGGATCTCTTTTTGCTGTTGTGCAAGATTGCCGGCGATCTTTAGCAACAGTGTCGATTTACCGATCCCCGGACTGCCCCCTATAAGTGTGAGAGAGCCGAGTACGATCCCCCCGCCCAGTACCAGGTCAAGCTCTCTGCTGCCCGAAGAGAAACGGGTGATATTGTCCTCCCCGATCTGTGTGATGGGTTGTGCCTTTGGGAGGCTCTGACGACCGCTGGAAGCCGCCGTCTCTTTGAGAAACTTGATCTGATCGCTGCTGAGCTCAACCATACTCTCCCACTCACCGCAAGAGGTACATTTGCCCATCCATCTTGGGGATTGGAAGCCACATGCTTGACACTCAAATAGGGTTTTTTTCTTTGCCATAGGTACTCTTTTGTGTGATTTTTACGCAGTATAATAAAAAAGTGGAAGAGGGGTCTGAAAAAATGTCAAAATGACATTTTTTACAGAGCGAGATCAAACGAAGATTTCATCAAGAATGGTATTGACATAGTCGTTGGCTTTGAAGCGAACGAGGTCTTCGGGCTTTTCACCGGTTCCTATGTAGAAGATGGGCAGCTGCATCTCATCGGCGATGCTGAGTACAGATCCGCCCTTTGCCGTACCGTCGAGCTTGGTGATGATGATCCCGTCGATGCCGATCATCTCGTCAAAGGCTTTTGCCTGATTGATCGCGCTGCTGCCCTGTGTGCCGTCGAGGATCAGCATCTTTCGGTGGGGTGCGCCCTCCATCGCCTTGCCTGCGACACGGATCATCTTTTTGAGTTCTTCACTGAGGTTGGTCTGTGTGTGCAGTCTCCCCGCAGTATCGATGATGACATGATCCAGTCCGCGTGCTTTAGCAGCCTCAATGGTATCATAGACTACTGCGGAGGGGTCATGTCCCTGACGGGTGCCAACGATAGGGATATCAAGTTTGTCCGCCCAGCGTGTCAATTGCTCGATCGCAGCGGCACGGAAGGTGTCACCCGCACCGAGGATGACCCCTTTGCCATCCTGCTTGTAGCGGTAGGCAAGTTTGGAGATAGTGGTGGTCTTACCCGCACCGTTGACCCCGATGATCATCTCGACATAGGGTGTGGCATCGCTCTCTTTCCAGTCCACATCATACTGAAATATAGAGATCAGCGAGTTGAACGATTGAATCCTGTTGATCTTCTTTGGTAGCCCTTCGAGTAGTTTTTCGATGAGTTCATAGTTGACATCTGCTTCAAGCAGGATCTCTTCGAATTCCTCTTGGGTGATCTCTTTTTTCTTTTCAGGTGCGACCTCTTTGATCGCATCGGTGGTTTTGCCAAATACTTTTTTGAAGATATTGAACATGATAGACTCCTTTCTATTTCAGTATGGTCTTGATGTCGTGTTCGATCATCTCTATGGGAACTGCACCTTCGTAGTGTCGGTAGTAGTGCCCTCCATGATAGATGATGGTCAATGGTATTGGTATAGTATTAGACAGATGAAGTTTAGAGAGGATCTGCCGTATAAAGCGGTCGTTCTCTTTGCCAGTTGTAATAAAATAATCTGCATCGTATTTGCGTATGAAATTATCAAGTGTTTCTAGATGTTTGTCTGGGTGCACAAGTATGCCAATGACAAATACTTCATCGGCATATTTCTTCTGTAACTGCGTAAGATAGGGAGCTTCACCCTGACAGGGGCGTGACCATGGGCTAAAGAAGTGCAGAAGGAGTACAGGTTGTGAGATATCCTTGAAAAGAAGCTGATTGTTTTCTATATAGATCTGGTGTACTTCGCCTTTTTGATCATCCAGGACAAACCCTTCTCCTTTACTCGGATAGAGAGTATGCGTGTTCTTTGTATGTGTGCGATTCTCTTCAGTGTACTGAGAAGAAGTATTCTGTTTCTGTTTTTTGTTACATCCAGTATACAGCAGTGTGAAAGCCAAAAAGGTGAAGATTGTGGAGAAGTATGCTTTCACATGTTTCCTTTTGATATAATAGCGTCGAAAATTATAGCCAAAGAGCACTAAAAAGTATGGAACAAGTAAAAAAAAGCCCTAAGGAACTGTTTCGCGCGACATGTCTGAAGCGGCTTCGGCGTGCTGCACGGTATGGAGCCTACCATAAGGATAAGCGTGTACTTGAAGCGTTGATGTATCTGATCGAAACTGAACATGCAAGATCGGTTATGCTTTATCTGCCGCTGGAGACGGAGGTAAACCTCTATCCGCTTATCTATCGTCTTAGGCAACGGGGAGTAAGTGTTTATGTACCGTTTATGGAAGGTGAAAGTTTCAGATTGGTAAAATACAGATACCCACTGAAAACCAAACGCTTTGGGATCAAAGAGCCTCAATATTCAAGACAGTATAGAAACAAACAGATAGATATAGCCATTGTACCAATCGTGGGGATGGATATTACATACAGGCGTATAGGTTTTGGAAAAGGGATGTACGACAGATTTTTCGAAAAAGAGATTGAAAATATAAAACAAGTCGTGTTCGTGGCACGCGAACTTTGTTATAGCAAAGAGGTCATTACCGATCATTATGATGTAGAGGCAGATATTGTCATCGTGCCGTGAACAGAAAAAGAACTATATTTTTAAGACTTTTTCAGTGATGAAAAAGGATAAGAGATGACAGGAACAAGTATACTCCTAGGTATCACGGGTGTGGTACTGGGAGCGGGAGCGAGCTATCTTTGGCTTCGTATAAGCGCCAAGAAGCGCTTCGCACATCTGGAGATGGAGGCACGGGCGAAAGCCAAAGCGATCGGCAATGAAGCCGAACTGCTGCTGCAGGAAGCCGAAGTAAAGGCAAAGGCAAAAGCACTGGAGATAGAGGCTGAGTATCAGAAACGACTCAGTGAGGTAGAAGAGCGAAACCGTGCGGTGATCCTGCAGCGCAAAGAACTGGAGAGAGAGCAGGAGAGGGTGCATGCCTACCAGAGCGATCTGCAACGGAAAGAGAGACAGCTTCAAAAGCTTGAACGCAAAAAAGAGACACAGATAGAAGAGGCGATCGACAAACTGCAGCATGTAGCGGCGTTGACGAAAGAGGAGGCGAAAGCGTATATCCTTAAGAGGGTCGAAGCACAAAGTCGCAACGAGATTGCTGCGATCGTACGCCGTTATGAGAAGATCGCCAAGGAAGAGGCTCAGAAAAGAGCCAACTACATTCTGGCACAGGCGACGACACGCTACGCCGGAGAGTTCGCAGGAGAGCGGCTGATCAATCTGGTGACACTTCCCAGTGATGAGCACAAAGGGCGCATCATCGGCAAAGAGGGACGCAACATCAAGGCGTTAGAGATGATCCTTGGGGTTGATGTCATTATCGATGAGACACCGGGGGTCATTCTGGTGAGTTCCTTCAATCTCTATCGCCGTGCCATTGCCACCCGTGTCATCGAGATACTGGTGGAGGACGGGCGTATCCACCCCGGTCGTATCGAAGAGGTGCATGAGAAGGTGGAGAAGGAGTTTGAACAGCGCACCTTTGAAGAGGGAGAGAATATTTTGATCGATCTGGGACTCTTCCCGATGCATGAGGAGCTGGTCAAACTGCTTGGACGGCTCAAATACCGGGCAAGCTACGGGCAGAATGCACTGGCACATACACTTGAGGTCGCCAAACTTGCACGGGTGATGGCAGCAGAGATGGGTGGAGATGAGAAGCTTGCCATGCGTGCAGGACTGCTGCATGACATCGGTAAGGCGCTTACACAGGATCTGGGAGGTTCCCATGTGGAGATTGGTGCGGAGCTCTGTCGTCGTTACAACGAACACCCCACTGTGATCAATGCGATCTATGCACATCATGGGTATGAGGAGCCCGACTCGGTAGAGAGTGCGGCTGTCTGTGCGGCCGATACGCTCTCGGCTGCCAGACCCGGAGCCAGGCGGGAAGTGCTTGAGAGTTTCACCAAGCGTGTCAGAGAGATCGAAGAGATCGCAACTTCCAAGCCCCATGTGGAGAAGGCCTATGCGATCAATGCGGGACGAGAGGTGCGTGTATTTGTCAATGCGCGCAAGCTTGATGACAATGAAGCGGTACTGCTCAGCAAAGAGATCGCCAAAGAGATCGCAAACAAGGTGCAGTTCCCCGGAGAGATTAAAGTCAATGTGATCCGTGAGACCAGAGCGGTGAGTGTCGCAAAATAAAAACACTCTAATTAAGAAGAGCGTATAATGTACACAAAAAAAGGATAACGATGATATTAAAGAAAATATTGACTGTGTTGTTGATAACAATCGGGCTCTATGCAGTAGAGAAGGAGCCTATCATAGTGCTTGAGACCAATATGGGCAAAATAGAGCTCAAGATGTTCCCCAAAGCCGCACCGCTGGCGGTAGAGAACTTCACCACACATGTTAAGAACGGCTACTACAACGGGCTGATCTTCCATCGTGTCATCAAAGGGTTTATGATCCAAGGCGGTGATCCGACCGGTACGGGCAGGGGCGGAGAGTCGATCTGGCACAAAGAGTTCAAGAACGAGTACGCACCCAATCTGACCTTTGACAGACCGTTCCTGTTGGCGATGGCAAACCACGGTCCCAATACCAACGGAAGCCAGTTTTTCATCACCACTGTCCCTACACCGCATCTCAATGGCGGCTATACGATCTTCGGAGAGGTGATCAAGGGGCAGGAGACGGTCAAGAAGATCGAGAGTGTCACCACAGGTCCCGGAGATCGTCCGATGTTTGATATGAAGATCAAAAAAGCCTATCTGAAAAAGTAATAGATGTTTGAGACAAAACACTACGATTATCAAGGAACTTTGTGGAGTTGAATGAAATAAGAGCAGAACGTCGTAGGTGGCTGAGATGGAAGAACATCGCACCGCTTCAGGAGGCGATCGCAGCACTGCCTTCGTTTGAGGATGTTTCGGTCTCTCTAAAAGATACGGTTTCCGTCGATATAGAGGGGCTTGGTCAAGAGGATGCAGCCCTGATCGAAGAGACGGCGCGTCTGATGCTGCCGTGGCGAAAAGGCCCTTTCCGTATCAATGATCTTTTCATCGACAGTGAGTGGCAGAGCCAGATCAAGTACAATCTGCTTGAACCCCACTTCAATCTTGATGGCAAGATCGTAGGGGATATCGGCTGCAACAACGGCTACTATCTCTTTCGTATGTTCACCCACCGACCCAAAAAGCTTATCGGCTTCGATCCATCCGCACTCTACTATTCACAGTTTCAGTTCATCGATCATTTCATCCGCTCAGGCATCGTCTATGAGATGCTCGGTGTGGAGCATGTGGAGCATTATGAGCACAAGTTTGATGTGCTTTTCTGTCTGGGGGTGCTCTACCATCGTTCCGATCCGGTCGGGATGCTCAAGTCACTCTTCAAAGGGCTCAACAAAGGCGGAGAGCTGATACTCGATACTTTCATGATCGACGGAGAGGAGGAGGTCTGTCTCGCCCCCAAAGAGCGCTACTCCAAGATCCCCAATATCTACTTCATTCCTACGGTCAATGCGTTGAAGAACTGGTGCCACAGAGCGGGGTTTGGGCGTGTGGAGGTGCTGGAGGTCAAAAAGACCGATCTGAACGAGCAGCGCAAAACGGACTGGATCAACACCCAGAGTCTGGAGGACTTTCTCGATCCTGAAGATCCCGACAGAACCGTCGAGGGGTATCCTGCGCCCAAGAGAGTCTACATCAAAGCGTTTAAAGCATAAAATAGCGAAACTACCTGAAATCTACTTTTATTTTTAAATAAGCTACATTCTGCTATAAATACGCTACCAAAAGGGAAAAACCGGAACAACTTTAAGGTTTTGGTTTTTCTAAAATGACAGGGACAGTGGAAAACAGATGAGAATATTGACTGTAGGTTTTGACGACGACTATGTAAAAGAGCTTGAAAACGAGCTTGAGAAGTACTTCATCTGCATCGTGGACAATGCCAAAGATATGTACGATGCGACCAACTTCACCGACTTCAGGCACTATGAGTTGGTGATCATCGTGGATGAGGGGGTACAGTTCTCTCTGGAGCGCTATGTCAATGAGGTCAAAAAGAAGAAGAGTGAAACGAAGATCATCATCCTGACAAAGAATGCACGCAACCAAAAAGCTTTCTTCAATCTGGGTATTGATGATGTGATCACCGAACATACGGAGCACCCCGATCTGATCGCCGCACGCGTACTTGCCAATATGCGTCATCTCTTCGGTACACAGGTCAACATCGACAAACTGGTCATCGATATCGCCAATAAAAAGATCGAGTTCGATGAGAAGATCGTCTCACTCAACGGCAAGACCTTCGATATCCTTGCTTATCTGGCACTGCGTAAACAACGCGTTTTCAGTAAAGACGAGATCATCAACGCACTCTGGGAAGAGCCAGAGTATGTCAGCGACAACACCGTCGAGGTCGCCATCAACCAGATCCGCAAACGCCTCAAAAGCATCCTCGGCTTCCAGGTCATCCACACCGTCCGCAGACGCGGGTATAAATTCTCCTACTAAGTTTGCTTAATCCTCTAACAAAGGAGGTTCTTTATTCCTCATGCTGCAAAGGGGTATTGTCATTGTTTTACATTATAGCAGAAGGAATAGTCATTACCTCCGATTGTTTTCTTTGCTATCTTTAGATTATGACTCTTTTAGTCTGTCGGCTTAATATTCGTACTTAACATTGTACGCAAAACTCACTAGAATCTCACTTGCATCGGATATAATTTTAATGGGCGATTTACTATGTGAGAGTAAATACAACATGCCCTTAAATTTATTATTTTGAGATTGAATTTGATATACTATGACATTTGCATGATATTTATGCGATATAATAATCTTTTCAGGTCAAACCGTTCGTGAGGACGGGACGGAAAGCCACGGGTCTCACGCAGACAGCCGGGTTGCATACAACATTGAATCAGGACAGCGGAGCTTTTTCAGAGAAGATAAGGAGTTATTCTGAAAAGTTCACATGCAACATAAACATAAGGACTGCGTATGAGACTACAACACTTTGCCCCAATATTGCTTGTATTGACACTCTTCAGTGCATCCACCCTTTCAGCCAAGATTGAGCACTGGGATACCTTCAAAAATGAAGATATCTCACACTACTATACCAAAAGTGAGATATCCGAGATGATCGTTGCCAGACCGGACACGGTCAAAGGACAGGCGATCAATGTCTATGTCGATGGCGAATATGTCACTTCACTGTTGCCCGGAGCCTATACCGCGGAACTTGTCTGTCCGGGTACCCATCGTATCAGCTTGGCATATACCAATGTACTGACACGATATAAAGAGAAGAGACAAGGCGGTCAGTACTTTACGTTCGAACCAAAGCATAAATATCATTTTCGTATTGTGCAAAAAGGAAAATCGTTGACGGTAAAGCCTTTGACATCCAAGGAGATAGTAGAGTTGCGCGATCGTTACCGTAAAAAACAGCACCATACGATTTCACGACTCGGTAAGCAAAAATGCATCAAACAAAATACTCATAAAACAAATAAAGGAGACTAATCATGGGTGGGTATATAGAGAGACCAAAAGAGGTACAGGTCAATGTAGTGGGGGAGAAGGGAACACTTGCAAAGTATGATGTTGCGACCAATACGCCCAACCCGACACATATCGCGGCAAAACCGGATGTCAATTATCAGCTTATCAATAAATCGACAGGCTTCGCACCTGAGAATATCGCTACCCAGCGCGTAGGCAATGATCTTTATGTTGCTTTTGAGGGAAGTGATATTGCTACTCCGGACCTTATAATAGACGGATACTACAATCAGGCGACACAGCTTGTAATGGGGCAGGCGGAGAACGGACTCTTCTATAGTTATGTACCCGAAAGTGCCCAAGCTGCAGATGCTATCAGTGCACTGAATGTCGGTGAGGCGGCAGGACAGGCACTTGGTGGTGAAAGTTTCATCACACCGCTTTGGGTAGAAGGCGGTACGCTTGCAGGTTTCTCTACGATGGAGTTGTTGGCAGGGGTAGCAGGGGTAGCAGGAGTAGCAGGTTTGGCTACGGCTTTGAAGGATGATCCGAACAATGCTACTATCAAGATCGCAGGGGATACCGGTGTAACGGAAGGAGATCCTGCAACCTACACAGTGAGCCTTGACAAGCCAGCACCGTCTGCCGTGACCGTTGATGTTCAGATCTCGGAGATCACGACTAATGGAGATGTCGTTGCGCAGACCATCCAGGTGATCATCCCCGCAGGACAAACTTCCACATCATTTACGATAGACAATGTTGATGACAGGATCAGTGAGAACCCTGAGGATTATAAAGTCGAGATTGTCTCCTTTACCGATGGTGGTTTTGATAGCTTGACCGCCGGTAACAGACAGGTGATTACGACGATCACCGATGAGACGACGCCATACGATCCGAACAATCCGGATGATCCGACCGATCCGACCGATCCCAATACGATCGATGCCGCACTGGTTTCCATCACGGGTCCTGCAAGCATCAGTGAAGGAGATACCAGCGCACCTTATACGGTCAGTATCGATCAGCCGGCGAGTGATGTGGTAACACCCGTGACCGTCAATCTTATTTACAGTGGTACGGCGACAGACGGTACGGATTTTACCGGTGTTACACAGGTAACTATCCCCGCAGGTAGTACCTCTGTGAACTTTACTATCGATACACTGGATGACTATATTGCTGAGGAGGTAGAGCAGTTTACCGTGTCGATCGGTACGATCGTTGACACCAACTTCGAAGATGTGCAGCCCGATATCACTGCAAACAGTGTCGATACGGACATTACGGACAATACTTCCACCAATGGTACGCCAAATGATCCGAACGATCCAAATGACGGAACGGAAGCAAATAGCGAGCCGGTCATTATAAAGT
>Ga0256839_1005937_pt1 | contig 11011 bp, 15 predicted proteins | sample 354166metaG_FD_185968 | JGI IMG/M metagenome (GOLD analysis project Ga0256839, IMG submission 185968) | Hydrothermal vent microbial communities from Mid Atlantic Ridge, Atlantic Ocean - 354-166 | ecosystem: Environmental > Aquatic > Marine > Hydrothermal vents | place: Atlantic Ocean: Mid... | reverse complement strand
AAGGCAGAAACCAGTTGCCAAAACTCATCGAAGGTATCAAGTTCACTGACGGTGTCGAAATGATAGATGCTGATGAAACCTGCGTCGCCTGAATGGTTGCCGTCACCCAAAATCAGTCATAGCTCTATGCATATCGTCGCCGGTTCGGGCCACGGCAAGACTCAAACCATGCAATACTTCATCGCCAAGGATCTGGAAGACGTGGCGCGCGGCGATAAATCCGTAGTGGTGATTGATAGCCAGGGCGACCTAATTAACACCATACTCAAGGCCAAGGTTTTGCCACCAGAAAAGATCGTGCTGATTGATCCCGAAGATATTGCCTTTCCAGTGTCTCTGAACCTGTTTTCGGTCGGGCAGGACCGGCTTGAGGGCTATGATGATCTCGACCGTGAGCGTCTGGCCAATTCCATCATCGAGCTATACGACTTCGTGCTTGGCTCGCTGCTATCGGCGGGTATGACCGCCAAGCAATCAGTGGTGTTTCGATACGTCACCCGCCTTATGTTCCATATTCCCGACGCCACCATCCACACCCTGCGCGAGCTGATGGAGCCAGGGGGCACCGATAAATACCAGCAACATATCAACCAGCTGGAAGGCACCCCGCGCCGCTTTTTTGAAAGTGAGTTTAACAGCAAAGAATTTGCCAATACCAAGGTGCAGGTTTTGCGCCGCCTCTACGGCGTTCTGGAAAACCGCACCTTTGAGCGTATGTTTTCCAACCCGCAATCGAAGTTTGATATGTTTACCGAATTGAACCAAGGCAAGCTGATCCTGATTAACACCTCCAAGTCATTGCTCAAAGAGCAAGGCACCCAAATCTTTGGCCGCTTCTTCATTGCCCTGATTGCCCAAGCCGCTCAGGAACGCGCCACCTTGCCTGATTATGACCGTCTACCGGCCATGGTCTATATCGACGAAGCGCAGGACTATTTTGACCAGAATATCGGCGTGATCCTCAGCCAAGCACGCAAATACAAAGTGGGGATGGTTATGGCCCACCAATTTCTAGGGCAGCTTTCCAATGGCCTTCAGGAGGCCTTTGAGGCCAATACCAGTATCAAGCTTGCCGGTGGTGTATCTGCGCGTGACGCCCGCGCCTTGGCAGGGCAAATGGCGGCAGACCCGAACTTAATCCAACAACAATCCAAAGGCACCTTCGCGACCTTTGTGCGCGGCCTTACCGAACGCGCCGTGCCCATATCCTTCCCGTTCTTTGTCTTGGAAAAGATACCCAAAACAAGCCAGGAAGAGCGTGAAGCCATTCGCGCCTATAGCCGAAAAAACTATGCTGAGCCATACCAGAACATGCCGGATAATAGCGAACCATTGCAGGACCAAGATACTGAAATATCACAAGATAATGACGATGTTGACCCGCTTGCCCCTGCACCGGAACTTTAAAATCTGCTAATTTCATATACATGAAACAGACAGATAGCATCGGCAGAGCCACATTCCATCACATAGCGCCCCAGCGCGTTACACATCTAACGAATCGCGAGATCCGTTGGCTCAAACACATTGAACGCCACGGCCCGCAAAGCTCGATCTACCTGCACGAGCTAACCAAAGACACCCATCGCTGCAAAGACACGGCATTGCGCCAATTGCAAAAACTTCGTGCCGGTGGTTTCCTGAACCTGCCGCGTCAACAACGCGCCACGGAATTCGCCAATTTCAAACCCTTCATCTATGACCTGGCGCCCAAGGCCAAGGTATACCTTTTTGATCAGGGCATTACAGAACCCACCATCCGCCCCACGGGCCACTGGTGGCATGGCTTCATGACCTCATGCGTCACCAGCTCCATCGACATCGTGGCCGCGTGTGAAGGCACCCGCTTCATTCCCACACACGAAATCCTCAAAATCAAAGCCGCGCCGCTTGCAATCCCCATCGACAACCAACGCCTTATCCCAGACCAACTCTTCGCCCTAGACTACGGCGGCAGCTTCCGCGCCTTTGCGCTGGAAGTGGATCGCGGAACGGAACCCAAAACAACCACGGTCAAACGGAAAAGCTATGCCAATTCGATTGAGCTATATCGCAAGGTGATTGAACGGGATTTGGCCAGGAAGCACTATGGGCTGAAGGCACCGTTGTTGGTGTTGTGGGTGTTTACCAGCCGCACGAATGAAGTCCGATTCTTGGAGATGTTGGGCAAATTGAACGTGAGGACAAAATGCATGTTTCTGACTCAAACGATTTCACAACAAAATTTTATTTCCGGAGTCGTCAATTCAATTGACGAAACCTGGAACCAAACGTGCGGAAACCCCTTCCGACTATTCAGCGCCTAATAGCTTAGAATGCTTGGCGGCACTTTACATCTTAAAAATCAAGGTTGATTCTCAGAGTGAATTTCACTAGAACAATATGGGAACACTTGTAGGGATTCAAACTAGCTGTTGATACTTTGAGTTCAACAGGTTTGAATGCCACAAAAGGGGCGGATGAATGCTAACTTCTATTGAATTATGTGCTGGCGCGGGCGGGCAAGCCCTTGGGCTTGAAAGGGCAGGCTTTGATCACACTGCCCTTGTTGAGATCGACAAACATTGCTGCAATACGCTGCGGCATAATCGCCCGAAATGGAATGTGCTCGAAGAGGATCTGCGCGTTTTCAAGGATCGCGCTTCCGACTACGCCGGTATGGATCTGGTGGCGGGCGGATTGCCTTGTCCTCCCTTTTCTGTTGCAGGAAAACAGCTTGGCGAAAAAGACGAACGAAATCTTTTTAACGATGCGATTGAGATCGTTGATGCTATTCGCCCAAAGGCCGTAATGATTGAAAATGTACGTGGTTTTTTAAGTGCCATTTTTCATGATTATCGAGAGCATCTTAAAAGCCAACTGACAAAACTTGGGTATGAGACGGATTGGCGTCTTTTGAACGCATCAGATTTTGGTGTACCACAGCTTCGCCCACGCGTGGTTATTGTTGCGATACAAAAAGATCGCTCTGATTTATTTAACTGGCCCGAATCCCATCCGCACAATCCACCAACCGTTGGCGAAACATTGCATGACCTCATGTCTGAACGTGGCTGGCGTGGTGCCGAAGCTTGGAAAAAGCAAGCTGACGAAATTGCGCCCACAATTGTAGGCGGCTCTAAAAAACATGGTGGGCCAGATCTTGGACCAACTCGTTCACGCCGCGCCTGGGCTGCACTTGGTGTTGAGGGCAGAACTATCGCGCCAGAAGCACCGGACCGCTTCCATAAGGGTATGCCACGCCTCACTGTACCGATGGTTGCGCGCATCCAGGGATTCCCTGACGATTGGCATTTTACTGGCGCAAAAACCAACGCTTACCGGCAAGTTGGTAACGCGTTCCCTCCGCCGGTTGCCCAAACGGTCTCGGCACAGATTAAAGAAGCCATTAGCAAGCCAATGCTGCGTGCAATTAGCGCTTGAGCTTCCAGAATCAGTTTCAATTGTGACATAGTGCCAAGGAATTCAATTTCCTTGGAGATTATTGCTTTTGAAGAAGAATATCCCTGATAGCAAAGTTACCCCTGGGCACCAAGACTTTGAAAAGCTTAGTGCGCTTGCTGCTGAAATAACCAAGCGTGCTGGCGGGCCTGAAAACTTGTCTACCGCCTTTCCTCAGATGCTCCGGCGGTGCATTGACGACGTAATTATGACGCCGAAAACGGGGCGGCGCTCATATGATGACTTAGAGAAGACCGAAAAAACATATATCGGAACGCGGGTTGAAATAGAGCTTCGCGCACTTCTGGGCGTACCAAAAGGTAAGCTTGATACGTTTATTCTCGGCCAAGATGTGGATATCAAAAATACAATGGGGAATAACTGGATGATCCCAACAGAAGCGGTGGATCATCCTTGCATACTTGTTGCTGCGGATGAAAACCGTGCAGTTTGTTTTCTCGGGTTAATTGTTGCCCGATTGGAATATCTCACGGCTGGCACAAACAAAGATGCAAAGCGGACAGTTTCAGCAAACGGTTTTGCCAATATCCTTTGGCTTCTAAAAGACCACCCTTACCCGCCAAATTTCTGGCGTACCGTTCCAGAAGACGCAATCAAACGCATCTTTTCTCAAACATCTGGGAACCGGCGTGTTATGCAGCTGTTTCGAGACGTCCAAGAACGGCCCATTGGGAGGGATGTGATCGAGGCCGTGGCAAAGCAGAAAGACTTTATGCGGCGTCTGCGCGCAGATGGGAAATCTGGGACACGAAATCAGCTGCTTGGCGAAGGTATTCTTTTGCTAAATGGGCATTATGATGCAGAACAGATATCCAAACTCGAATTGCCTATTTGTTCGGGCAGCGAATTCATTGCGGTAAAGCCAAGTAGTACCTAGAAACTTTGCCTTAATGCTTTGTCATATTCACGCAATCCATCAGCGATTGTGTGATATCTTGAAATTGTTATTGATGGAGCATCATAATGCTGAGTAGCACCACGCACATATGTATGGGCGAGAGAATTTCGCTTTATTTTAAGATTACACAATTCATTTTTAAAATTTACAACAATTTGCGAGGAAACTTTCTTTTCGATAAATTCAAATCCGGTAATTCCTACTAGCGAAACGAGCATCGATTTAAAGTGTTTTTCGTACTCAAAACCATAGTTTCTTCTGACACGATCATCTAAATATTTCCTATTTTTGCTATTTTTTAAAAGTCGTGTACCTGCCCGCAAAATAATGTCGTCCATAGATTCTTCAATCCATCCACAAAGCTCCAATATAGCTAGTTTTGAATGATTTCGAGTATCTGATACAAGGACTGATGCCAGATACGAACGATCAAGGCACGATAAGTTCTGCTCAATGTAACTATATGCAATCATTCAGAAAATATTCTGCTAGCCTCGTCCAATCGGGTGTTCACTTTTTCCTTTTTTGATAAACCTTCTGCCAACCCTTCTTCTCCGAAAGGTCCAGATTGACGAAGTTCATCATACTTGGCTTTTAGAGTTTCAGCGTCAAATCCTTCTACCTTTTCAATATTGTTTGCAATTCCAACTAAAATCGCTTCCACTACAGCTGTTGGAATACGTTCTTGGGGGCCATTTGGGAATAGGCCATGTAAAACTGAATTTACGCGAAAGAATATATCTTTTTTTGCTGCAAGAAAATTGCCACCTGGATTTCTGTTAGGGTGCATATAATTGTTCAAGAATTTACCGACTTGCCCATTATACTTTTCCCGAGCATCCAAAAAAGCAAAAAATCTTAGAATTATTTCTTGCTTAACAAAGCGATAGTTTTTGCCTTCAGCCATCCTATTAAATGTTCGCCATTGCCCGTATTGATCTAGTTCTTTTAGCAAATTATTAAAATCGCCGCTGTATATACAATTCCTTATTTCCTGATTGTTCAGCTTTGTGCCACCTGAGTTCAAGCGATGGAAAACTGTAAACAAATACTCCATGTGGCTACTTTTTGAGAAATCACAACGAAGTACTGTAATGGGAAGAGTTTTGTTTTGGACACGATCAAAAAGCTTTTTCAGCTCCCCTTTACCATTTTTAAATGTGGCGGCTAGTTTTCCAGAAATTCGCTTGTCGATTTCTTCAAGTTTCGAAAGACGCCAATCACCGCCTTCCAAAAATCTGACAATCGAACTCATTCGTTGAAGTCCGTCGATGACGATCCACCTGTCTGTCTTATGATCAAACGCAAAACACATACTGGGGATGGGCAATTGTTTTATTAGGGAATCTACAAACCTTGTTTGATCGGCGGGCTTCCAAACGACATCTCGTTGGAAATCCGGCTGAAGATCAATCACTCCATCATCAGTCATTCTCGCCAAATCAGCGCAAGACCTCAGCTCATTGTAGGCCACAATATCTGTGGGAGGTGTTTCCGAAGTGTCATCCTCAGTAAATTCAGAATCTTCTAATTCTGGTAGGTTTTCCTCATTGTCCAAAATAGCCCCTTCCATAAATACCTTTTAACATAATGGTACAGAAAAATACTGATTCCGGCTAATGATTATTTGGTCGTAAACAAGTTTTTTAACGTTACGTGCAATGCGGTCGGGTGACCAGTCTTGCAAGCCCAGCCACCCTTGCTCCTTATGCAGGAGTGTCGGTCAGGTCTTCTCTACGATCCAGCCGTGATTGCAGCCAGTCCAACACTTCGCTCTCAACCCATTCCACTCTGTTGGGGCCAAGTTGTATCCGCTTTGGGAACGTCCCGGCCTTTTCCAGTCTGGCCACGTGTTGTGGCGAGTATAGAACCAGCTCCTTGAGCTGGTGTTTTGAAAGTATCCGCATCTCGATCTCTCCATGTTTGAAGAGCATCGCGATGCCCTAGGTTACGACAATACCCAGGCGTGAAAAGCCTATCAGGAAGAAATCAGATTGGCGATATATTTGTCATACTCGCCCACGGCTATTTTCATCTCTTCAGTGTATGAATGACGATTATAGACTGCGGCCACACCGCTAATGGTGCCGGAAACATGGTTCAAAAGCTTTTCTGTGACATGGATCGGCGTTCCAATTTTTGCGTGTACGGTTGCAAATGTGCGGCGTAGGTCGTGGATTGTATAGGAATCCACCCCTTCCAACGTCTCATCAAAGCGCGCCTTATGCCAAGCCCATCCACTAAAAGGCTTTTCAAGATTGGTGACGGCAGGAAACAAAAGATCGCCCGTATCCGGAACGCTCTTAAAAACATTTATTGCCATCGGCGACAATGGAAAGCGGTGTTCTCGTTTATTTTTGGCAAATCCCTCTGGGAAGGTAATGTGGCTTTCAACCAGCCAAGAACGTCGCAAAGATCCAATTTCTGTTCTGCGTTGGCCGGTCAGCACCAAGAGCTGAATTATAGGCCCAAATGGATAAGGTGTTTCTTGCGCTTTCAATAATACTTCCCTCAGTTCTTGATCACTCAAAATGCGATTTCGGGATACGCTACTTTGCTTCATTTTCGGAACAACGGAATATTCAATCAACCCTTGGCGCACACACCAATTCATCATGGTACGAATGGCAACAAAGGCGTGCGACTGCTCGGATGGTGTCTGCGATAACCCAGAGACAACCTTCATGATCTTTTCGCGGGTGAAATCCTCTAAGGTTCCTGAAAACTGGAAGTGTTTATTCAATAGGCGTGTATAATCTGCAACTGTGCGAGGTTTGTTTCGTCCCTCACAATCTTGCAAAAATCTTGCTTTTGCATCTGCAAATGAAATCGAAAGCTTGGCTGGCGCAAAGGCCCCATCACTGTATTGAACAAAAAACCGTTTTGCTTCCGCCCGCGCTTCAGCGAGTGACATGTCTGGATAACGCCCCAACGTCTTTAACTGGCGCTTTTCACCATACATCACGACAAAAGACTTGCTCTTAGAAGAACAGCGAATGCCAAAGCCAGGGGTTAGTTCATCCCAGTGCGTTACCTGCCCCTGAAGCGGGCTGGATAGCTTCTTTATTGCTATATCTGTCAGGCGCAACTTCATTTTAGTCTCTTTTTAGTCTCATAAATCGCGTGCGTAAGGGGGTTATTCCATGTTCCACTATACGCACGATTATCGATTATAAGCAATAAAAATAAGGATTTATGTTATCTGGTGTTCAGCTATGTTTTCGATAAGGGCCGGATTGCAAATCCGTGTACACCGGTTCGATTCCGGTACTCGCCTCCAATGATTTCAAAGGGTTAGCAGGCTCTCGGAAAACGCTGTGAGAATGTTTTCACTTATGTTTTCACGTTTCCCGCTTTGTTCCCCCTCCGCGCCGCGCATCCTGCGCCACCTGCGCGCGGGCTTTTTGGCGCGCGGCACCGGCATATCTAACCACTGAAGCGCGACTCGTGTGGCCGGTCACCGCCATAATCAAATCATCCGATAGCCCCAAAGCAGCCAGTTCCGACGCCGTGGTGTGACGCAACGCATGGATGTCGTATTCCTCTGCGCCGATCTCCTTGCGCACTTTCATCACTGCAAAGGCGGCGGCACGATAGCTTACCGGCTGGCTGTCCGGTTGCGACAGGATAAACAGGCCCGTGCGTGGCGTCTGGTCGAGCACAGTGGCAAGTTGCGATGTAAAAGGAATCCACAGGTCCTTGCCGGTTTTGCCTTGCCGCACGTTAATCCCGCCGTCCTCGATATCCGACCAGCGCATTTTGCGCACATCGCCGATCCTCTGCCCCGTGCCGAGGCACAGCTCGAAGATCAGCAACGCGCGGCCATCGGCCTTCTGGCGGTATGCCTCGATCAGGTCCACCGGCCACGGTTTGCGCGGCGGCGTTTTGCTTTTCAGCAGGGAAACCCCCTTGGCCGGATTACGCTCGATCCAGCCAAGATCAATGGCGTGCTCAAACAACACGCGGATCACCTGCACCAGATAATTCGCCCAGCGAATCTTGTCCGCATTGTCCATCTGCATCTGGATTACATGGCGGCGTTGCATCTTTGACGGATCGAGCTTGCCCATCTTGTCGTTGAAATACATCAGGCAGTTGTCATATTCCTTGCGCGTCCGCGAAGCCAGTTTTTCGAACCGGTAGCTGCGCTTGTAGCTGGCAGTCAGAACCGAAAAACTTCTCTTTGCAGGCAGAGGCTTGCGCCCCTTTTTAGCCTCGGCATACCGGACAAGAAAATCAGGTGCTTCCGGATCGGGCAAAGCCGTGCGCTCCCCCATACGCTCGAAGTACCAGTATGTTTTTCCCCGCGCTTTTTTCGTGCGCAAATATGGAAGATCAATCCTCTTCAACTCGCAAAATCCACCATGTCAAACCCATCATCGGGCGGTTCCTTGTCCTTGGTGATAACGCGTATTTCAGGGCCGTTGACAACATAGCCAAAGACTTCAAGCCCGGCTTTTTGCGCTGCATTCAACACACGCGCGATTTCCGATTGCGTCGGCGCGCGCAGGGCTTTTTCAGATTCCGCCATCATCCCGCCTCCGACCAGCGGCATGCCCCGCCCTCGATTATGTTGGCCGCCGCCCGCATCCAGTTGCGCGGCAGCTCGTCAAGGGTCTCGGCCATGGCATGCACCCCGAACACCTGCAACGAAAGCAGCGCGGGTTCATAAACGCCGGAAACATCCGACGGCAGATCCCAGCGACCCCCATGGGCAACGACCGCGCGTTTCAAAATCTCTAACCGGTGGCGCTGGGCGCTAACCCCGAGTTCCGCCAGCAGTTCCGCAATCCGGCCGGTATCAATCCCGTATTCGGTCATTGTCCGGCCCCCAACACATCGAGGGTCATCAGACCGGTTTCGGTAATTGCGGCGGATCGCTCCGGAGCGCGCCCGATCCGGTCAAGCAGACCGTCCGCGCAGAGCTGGTCAATCACGCAGCTCAGGTGTTCCCGTCTGCATTTCGAATGCTCGCCGACCCAAAGCCCGCCGAATTCGCTCAGGCCACCGTGATTGATTGATAGCCTCGCATCCTCCAGCGCCTGAAAGTGGGTTTCGGGAAAACGGTCCTGCGTTTCAGCTCCGTGCTGCCGGTTCATGCCACGTCCCTTCGTGCGGGCGTGTGGCGGGCACACAGGCGGTTCAGACCCGATTGGCTGATAGACTGCCCCCGTGCGGATTTCAGGGCCGCCCAGGCCCAGCGTCGCAGGCTTTGCGGATGTCCCGCATCCGGCGCGGTGACAATTTCCCGCGCGCTTCGCAGCACCCGCAACGTGATCGCCGACCTTACGGACAAGATTTTAGAACTGGAATTTTCTTTCTGCATCGGTGCCTCCTTGGGCACCATGCATAACTGGAAGTATTTTCCAGTGTCAAATCATTTCTGGAAATATTTTCGGGTTGTGTTTTGTATTGACCCACAACGCAGGCCAGAACATAGTGCGAACACGATGAAAGTGATTCTTGGAAAATTTATCGAATTCGCTCACGAACACCTGCTGTTCGGCTGGTGCAATACCTTTGGAACATCCCTCGATCAGGCTTATCAGTCGCCTGTATTCAGGTTCTTGAGGATGCTTTCGCGCAAGTGTTCCGGCAGCTCGGCCAGCCGTCCGCGAAAAAGATAGTCCATCGTCACGCCCCAGCGCTCTGCTATAGCGTAGGCTGCTTCGGATCTTAACTGTTTCTCGCCATCCACGGTTTTTGTATAGCTGCTTGGATCAAGGCCGAAACTGGTGGCAAAGTCCTTGCGGCTCAGATCCAGCGCGTGGCGTAAAGCCTCGAGCCTGCGGCCGACGCCGAGCATATCTATCCGGGGCATGTTATCTTTGTTTTTCATACCCCCTAGTTGGCGTGAAATAGAAATAAATTCCAGAGATTCTTTATTCGGCCATTGACACATCGAAAATATTTCCAGTATTGATCTATTATGGAAGCTATTTCTAGTATTCGCGATCTCGTAAACCTGTGGCCCACCCGCTCCAGCCTTGTCGATGATCTGGGCAAAACCAGCCCCGGCCTGAAGGTGACCACGCCGCAGGTCCACAAATGGGCGTCCAACGGCTCCATTCCGGCAAAGTATCATTTTCCGGTGCTGATGGCGGCGCGGTTGCGCGGGTTTGCAATAACCGCCGACCGGATTGCCGAGCTGCACGCCCCGCCCGTCGAGGATGCGGCGTGATGAACCATACGCCTCTCAACCGGTCAGGGTCTACCGCGCCCAGCGCACCGCGCCTGATCGAGGCGGACGAGCTGCCAGTCTATCCGGTTGATCGGGAGGAACGGCTCGAGGGGCATTATTTTACCAAATTCTGGCATGATCGCTGGCTGAACAGCCAGTTGCACCTGACCGCCACGCTGGAAGTACAGGCCTGCGCGCTGAACCTGTTTTTCCTGTCCCAGAAGCAAACCCCCGTGGGCACCCTGCCGGATGATGACGCCATACTGGCAAAGCTGCTGCGGATCGACTTGGCCCTGTGGCGCGATCTGCGCACCCGCCGGATCACGCCCCTGCACGGCTGGTCCCCCTGCCGCTGCGGCGATGAAATCCGCCTGAACCACCCCGTGGTTACCGAAGTGGTGCTGGATGCCATTGCCCGACGCGAAGCCCGCGAGACCTCGAACTCCCAAAAGGCCGTTTACCAGCGATTA
>Ga0256839_1005935_pt1 | contig 11015 bp, 11 predicted proteins | sample 354166metaG_FD_185968 | JGI IMG/M metagenome (GOLD analysis project Ga0256839, IMG submission 185968) | Hydrothermal vent microbial communities from Mid Atlantic Ridge, Atlantic Ocean - 354-166 | ecosystem: Environmental > Aquatic > Marine > Hydrothermal vents | place: Atlantic Ocean: Mid... | reverse complement strand
AAAATACTATTGACTCTTTTTACAAAAAAAATCTTATCTATCTTTTTCATAGGAAGAGGAAAATATATGATTCTATCCCATTTATAGAAATGGAGTAGGCGTTTCATTTGAGAGAGTTGATGACTATTCCCCGTATATAAAATTAAAAGTATATTATTTTTACTACTAAAATATTCTATAGCTTCAATTGCATTAATTATATGTAGAGGTCCTGCTACTATAAATAGATTCATATTATCTCTTTTTCATTAAAAGATTTGCTATATCAAAGTCTATTCTCTCATCTATATCTATAGATACTTCTCTATCCATAATATATGCAAAGATATTCTCTTTTAAAAAAAAACTCCCATTTTCAAGTAATCTATCTGTTTTACAAATATAGATAGCACCATTAAGTCTATAATATTTTTCTAAGTCCTGGCTTCGTTTATTTAACACTTCATCTCTTAAAAAGCCTTTCATAGAAAGTGAAACATCTAAAGTATTTGACCATAAAGGAGAGTGTTCCATCTCGCATACACTTACTACTGAATTTGCGTCTTTTTTTTCTAAAAGTTCTATGGCTTCCTCTATATGTTTGCTGTTTCTTAATGGTGATGTAGGTTGTAACAAAACTATATAATCATATTGCTCTAAACTCTTGATAGTATGCTTAATTGCATCAAATGTTGTAGCAGTATCACTTGCTAACGTTTCTGGTCTTACTACAACATCTGCACCAAACTTTTGAGAAATATCTAAAATCTTATTATTATCACTGCTAACTACAACTTTATCTATATATTTACTATCTAGCCCAGCCTCTATACTCCAAGCAATAAGAGGTTTGCCGTTTAAATCCAATATATTTTTTTGAGGTAATCTTTTGCTCCCACCACGAGCAGGTATTATTGCTAAAAATGTTTTCTCTTTAAGCATTAAACACCTCTCCAAACTCTCTATTTGCCTTTTCAAATTCATCTATTCTCCCAATATCTAGCCAATATTCATGAATAGGAAAAGAGATACTCTTTTGCTCCTCTTCTATCAGCTTTTCAAATAGAGTTGGCATATCATAATATTTATCTTTAGGAATACTCCTTAAAACCAAAGGAGATAATATATAAACCCCACCACTTACAAAAAATCTATGAGTGGGCTTCTCGTCAATAGATAATATATTATTACCATCTACATTCACTACACCATAAGGTACTTGAAAATCATATTCCCTAACACCCATTGTTGCTACCGCCATATTATCTATATGATAATTCATCATATTCTCAAAATTTATATTAGTTAGCAAATCTCCATTCATTACAAAAAATGGCTCTTCTAGTTTATCTTTATCTACTAAACTTAATGCCCCTGCTGTTCCCATTCGTTTATCTTCATGGATATACTCAATATTTACGCCAAAATTTGAACCATCTTTAAAATAATTTTCTATAACTTCAGATTTATAACTTACACATAATATAAAATTAATAAATCCATACTTTTTGAAATTCAATATAATTGTTTCAAGTATTGGTTTATTTCCCACTTTTAACATTGGTTTAGGTATGTTTTCTGTCAAAGGTCGTAGTCGTGTTCCTAACCCACCAACCATTAATACCACCACATTTTTTTTAATTTTAGAATGTAAAAGTTCATCTAAAATCTCAATACCAACTAACTTTCCATCTTCATCAACAATGGGAATCTGATAAATTTTTTTAGAGGTACATAGCTCAATAATTTTTTCTTTGGAGTCTTTAGTGCTAGCTATTGTAGGAGATTTAAAATATATATTTTTTATACTATCAGTTAAAGAGACTCCCTCTAAAAGCCCTCTTCGAATATCTCCATCGCTAATAGTTCCAATAAGTTTTTCATCTTTATCAATAACCAAAGCTATCTGTTTAGAACTTTTATCAATAGTTTTTAAAACTTCTATAATTAAGCTATCTTCAACTACTATAATATCTCTAAAATCTTGCATTATCTACTCTCTTTCCAAATTGCTTGCTTAAGTTCCCATTTTTCAAACTTTCTCTCCCACAAGTGCGGAGAACGGAACTTTTCAATTGCATCATGATACTTCTGTAACGATATCCCCATATAGTCACAGCAATCTTTTATATATTGTTCAGGGAATTCTCCGTCAAATCGTTTAACCAAAGCAACTCCTTCTTCTCTAGTAATATCTCCATTTCTTATCTCTTGAGCCGAATCATAAGTGGCTCTACCAATACCAAATTTAATAGTAGTAGTATGATAGTGAAGCCAATCAATTTTGTCATCAAGAGAGCTATATTTACTAAAACTACCCTCTGTTCTATGATCATTTGGCATAAAATTAGTATTTTCAACAGAGTAATAATAAACATCTTGTGGATGCCATTTGACATAATATCCAAGATAATGAACCTCTGTACCAGTTTTTTCTATCTCATAAGGATTTGTAGGGAAATATGCCTCTAAATCTGAAAGTTTAAATTGATACTTGTTGATTAGCTCTTCTGCAGAGACTCCTCCTAAAACTAAATCTTTAATACTCAACTCTGCACTATAATATTTAGGGTCTCTTGTCGGCTTTTCATTGTCTTCAATAGCATTTCCATATTCTGCTTCATTCTCACCAAATATCACTAAGGGAATATCAAGTAGAACAGAGAGCCTTGGAGCTAAATTTTTTTGACCCAAAATAAAAGGTTGAAAAGGGTGTCCTAAATTTAAAAAAGCACTTCTTGTTAAAAATCTATGTAATTTTTTGTTTTGATTATAGGTATAGTTTGCAAAACCTGCATCTAGCCAAGCATCAAAATTTCTTCGTCCGATATCAGTATAGAGAGCAGGTGGCCATGTTATTAAGATGGGATTCATATTATATTTATATTTCAAAATATGTGCTGCTTGAACACTGTCTTTCCCCCCACTTCCTGGAACAACCACATCATATCTTCCATCATTGCGTCTAAATTTATTACAAAGCTCTTCTAGCTCTTTATGCCTCTCATCCCAATTAATAAGTTTCTTTTTTTCAGCATATCGACAAGCATCACAAACTCCATCTTCATCGAAGGCTAATGTCTGTTTTTTTTCATTCTCTTTTTGTTTGAATTCAACTGTAGAGGCTGGTCGTTGATTGTTCATTGTACATTTTTTACAAAATTTAACCTCTAAAGGTAATCCATATTTTCCAAATTGTTCACTCATAACACTCTCCTATAGCTCTATAAAATTTTTAAATAGTTTAATTCCAGCTTCTCTACTCTTTTCAGGATGAAATTGAACACCATAAATATTATCTTTCTGAATGGAAGATACAAATTTATGTCCAGCATACTCTGTTAGTGTTGCAATATTAGTATAATTTACCATTTCATAAGAGTGCATAAAATAGAACTCTTCATCTGCTAAACCATCAAGTAATTTATTTGACTTAATTAACTCTACACTATTGAATCCTACATGAGGTACTTTTCCATCAACTATTATTGGTTTAACTTCAGCCTCTATTAAACCTAAGCCTTCTGTTTTTCCATACTCAAATCCCAGTCTTGCAAGTATCTGCATACCTAAACATATTCCTAATGTTGGTTTGAGGGGGATAGTCTCTCTTAATGTATTTAAAAGATTATCTTTCTCTAACTCACCCATTGCATCTTTAAAGCTACCAACCCCAGGAAGTACAATTTTATCTACTGCTAATAACTCTTTTTTATTGTTAACTATTTTTACCTCTCCACCAGTATAAGTAATAGCCTTTTGAATACTGTGTATATTACCTGCTATACCATAATTTACTATACCAATTACTTGACTCATTTTGACACCTCAATTCCATTATCTTTTAAATATTTTTTAATTTCAGAAATAGTATTTATATTGTAATGCAATAGTGTTGATATAGCTACACCACTAGGCTTTGCATACTCTATTAACTCTTTAATATCTTCGAGTGTTCCTGCTCCACTTGCTACAACTACAGGAATGTCTACACTATCAACAACCTTTTTTGCCAATTCAATATCAAAACCTCTTCTTCTACCATCTTGATCTACAGATTGTAAGAAAATCTCTCCAGCGCCTCTACTTTCAACCTCTTTTACCCAAGCCAAAACATCTTTAGCACTACGGATACGACCACAATCTGTATAGCACTCATACCAATTCCCCCAACTTTTAGCTTCAATATTAACCACCACAGCTTGATTTCCAAAAATCTCTGCTGCACTATTAATCAAGTCAGGATTTTCTTGTACAATATAGGTATTTAAAGCTACTTTATCTGCTCCTAAGTGAAAAAGTTTAGAAAAATCATCTATGCTCTTGACTCCTCCACCGACTCCAAAAGGTACAAATATTTCATTAGCTGTTTTTTCTATCTCTTTAAAAAGTATCTCTCGTTGGTAAAGGGATGAAACTATATCAATATAGATAATTTCATCTGCCCCTTGCTCATAATATTTTTTAGCCAACTCCCATGGAGTACCCATTTTTCTTAAGCCCTCAAAGTGGACTGGTTTGACCACAAATGGAGGCTTTACATCTAGTTTTGCTATAATTCGTATACTCACACAATCTCCTTTAAATCATAAAATTTCTTTTTTAAAATATCTTCTAATTCAATAGTCTTTAAAATTTTTGTAATTTTCAAACTTGCTATTCCATCTCCATAAGGATTTTGAATATGTTTCAGGCTATCTTGAAACTCTTTTGAGTATAACTTTGTAAAAGCCTTTAAAATATCTTCTTTATTTGGTTCGCAATCAATAACACTAACAGCTTTTATTCTACCTTTTTGCCTATCTCCTATATTTATAGTTCCTATTTTAAAAGATGGTGCTTCTGCTAATCCACTTGAACTATTACCCACCACTGCATCCATATATTGCAAAGCACTTAAGTATCGTAACTGCCCTAAAGAAGTAAAAGCTACAGATTTATGACTATTTTTAGATACATATTCGTCTATCATTTTATTGATAATTCTACCATCTGTATCACTATTTGCTTTTGTAAAAATGATATTTGTATCTTTAAGTTTATCTATAGCTTCTAACAGCTCATTAAACTGCTCTTTGGCTATCGAGTTTTCTAATGTAACTGGATGAAAAGTGACTAAAATATTTTTTATATTTAATTTAAAATCTATAGATTCTTCAAACTCCTCTTTACTTAATAATTTTAACCTTTTAATATTCTCAATACCCATTCCACCTACATTAAAAACCTTGCTTGGCTCTTCACCTAGCTGAATGACTCTTTTCCTATACTCATCTGTTGCGACAAAATGTAAATGGCTTATTTTCGTAATAGAGTGCCGTATAGCCTCATCAAAAGCTCCTTCTGTTGTCTCTCCACCATGTAGATGTGCAATTGGTAGTTTTGCTATCATAGCAGCACTCACAGCAGAAAATATCTCATATCTATCGCCAAGAACCACTACAATATCTGGCTTTAACTCTTCATAAGCTTCAGCAAAAGAGATTTGAGCGAGTCCCATAGACTTTGATATGCCTATAGGGGTATCAGAAGAGAGGAGCATCTCTATTTTTTTATCTATTTTAAAATCTTTCTCTATCTCTTTGTAAGTCAAACCAAACTCTGGACTTAAGTGCATTCCTGTAACTATTAATTGTAACTCTAACTCACTATCTGCTTCTATCTCTTTCATAAGCCAATAGAGTAATCCATACTCTGCTCTTGTTCCTGTGACTACACATATTTTTCGTTTCATATCAACTCATCCATATTATAATCTCTACTAGCAATACTCCCAACTATCTCATCCCATCTCATAGGGCTTATACCATTTCCTGGTCGTTTAATAGCAAGATTATTTTCACTTAAAATCTCACCTTTTTTTATGGGTTTACTTGCTACTATAGACTTTCTTGCCACTTCCATATTTGGTTTTTCACTTGGACTTGGTTTTTTTATGCTACTGCCCAGAGCCACCTCTATATTTCTTATAGCTTTTACCATTGCTTTTAACTCATTTGGTTCAAGCGAAGCTTTATGGTCTGGTCCCTCCATAGTTTTGTCAAGTGTGAAATGCTTTTCTATGCAACTTGCCCCCATAGCAACTGCTGCTATATCTACCTCTATGCCTAAAGTATGGTCACTGTACCCATAAGCTACATCAAAAGTTTTTCCAATAGTCTTCATAGCTTTTAAGTTTACATCCACCATAGGTGTTGGATACATAGTATTGGCATGTAAAACAATAACATCTTCTTTTATAGTTCCAGATTCCACTAAAACATCTAAAGCATCTTCTATTTCTCCAATATCTGCCATACCAGTTGAGAGAATAACTTTCTTTTGTAAATCTCCTATTTTTCTAAGGTATGGCAAGTTTGTAATCTCCCCACTTGGGATTTTAAAAACCTCTAATCCAAGACTATAAAGTAAATGAACACTCTCTAAATCAAATGGGGTTGATAAAAATATAATATCTTTACTTTTACAATATGATATAAGTTCATGATGACTTTCAACATCTAGTTCTAACTTTTTTATCATCTCATATTGAGACTCTTTTTCATCTGTGGTCTTTTTTTGATAATTGGCTTTTTGTGCATTTTTTGAGACCAATTTATCTGCCTTAAATGTCTGAAATTTCACAGCATCTGCTCCAGCATCACTTGCCACATCTATAAGCTTTTTTGCTAACTCAAGTGAACCGTTATGGTTCACTCCTGCTTCTGCTATAATAAACACACTCATTTAATAACACTCCCTGATTTTATAAACCCGTTTATAGTTATATACTCTTTAGATGTAGCATTACTGCCGTAAAAAGTACCCTCTTTGACAACTACTCCACCATTTATAATAGCCCCCGTTGATATGTGACAATTATCCTCTATAGTAGCATCATGTTCTATAAGTGCCTTTGTATTAATGATACAATTTTTACCAACTTTAGCATCTGTATTTACTAAAGCATGATGCATAACTACTGTTCCCTCATCTATTTTTGCATATTTAGAGACATATGCAAGTGGAGAAATAATAGTTGGCAAAGTATAATTCATCTCTTTTAATAATTTAAACAATTTTTTTCTAACCACAACACTTCTTATTTGACCAACTGCAATAACTGCATATTTATATTTTTTTCTTAAAATTTCTAAATCACTATCTTTGCCAATTACTTCATAATCTAAAACTTTACTACCTACTTCTAATTCATTGTCAATAATTCCTGCAATTTGAAACTTACCCTTTTGTTCAATCACATCAATGATTGACTTACAATGCCCACCAGCACCAAGAAGAATAATCTTTTCCATCACACAACCACCGAACTAGAAATATTTACAACTCTATCTTCAAGCCAATTAGCATTAGATAAATCTCCACATTGAGCATATTTAAACATCTCTAACTTATTCATAAGTCTCCATATAGGTCGTGTCATAATACCATTATCATTTGTATATTTTAGAAATTCATCTCTTTGAACTCTACTTTTTAGCAAAATTGCATTTAACCAATAGTTTGATTTTGCATCTTTTGGTTCTTTTATAAACTCTATATTACTATCCTTTAAAAACTCTTCATATAAATTTGCTAATTCTCTCTGTTTTTTTAAAAAAACATCCAAATTCTCCATCTGTGCAACACCAAGGGCAGAGGCAAGATTGGTAAGGCGATAGTTATATCCAACTTCATCATGAATATACTCATAAGGGTGGGAAACTTTTGCAGTTGTGGTAATGTGTTTAGCTCTTTTTGCTAACTCTTCATCATCGGTAACTATCATTCCTCCTCCACCAGTTGTTATAATCTTGTTTCCATTAAAACTAAAGATTCCAACTTTTCCAAATGTTCCTGTATGCTTTCCTTTATAATATGAACCTAAAGATTCTGCTGAATCTTCGACAAGTTCAATATTATATTTTTTGCAAATATCTACTATCTCATCTATTTTACAAGGGTGTCCAAAAGTGTGCATAGGAACACAAGCTTTTATAATTTTGTTGGTACTCTTATTGATACAATTATTCTCGTTATCTTGAAATGTATTTTCTTCTAAAAACTCTTTTAATTTTATAGGACTAAGCCCCAATGTATCTCTATCTACATCTACAAATATAGGTTTTGCACCACAATAATTAATAGCATTAGTTGTAGCTACAAAAGTAAGAGGTTGCGTAATAACTTCTCTATTCTCATCAACACCTACCAATTTAAGAGCTATATGTAAAGCAGATGTTCCATTAGATGTAGCAATTGCATATTTTGCCCCTACAAAAGTAGCTACCATCTCTTCAAATTTAGTAACATACTCTCCTACGCTTGAAACAAAAGTAGATTCTATCGTATTGGTTACATATTGTTGCTCATTACCTATAAATCTTGGTTCATGAAGTGGTAAAAAATCATCTGTCTTATATATCTTACGAATAAAATCAACTACATCTTTATGCATTATTACATCTTTCCATCTAAATATTTTCCTGTTTCTTTATGTCCAAAATCAGGAATAAGTTTAAAAAACTCTTCTACTATATCCTCTTTATTCCATAATAGATTATCTTTTAGTTCTCTCATTCTATTTTCAAAATTATTTAGTAAACTTTCATTAAAATCAGCTTTATTTTTAATAATTCCCAAATTTTGAAACTTATCCATATCTAAAACTTCACTCTTTGTAAAAAACTCTTCAAAATCTTTCTCACCTGTTGTATCACTTTTTGTAAAAAGACAAGGGTATTTTCCTTCTTGTGGCAATGTTTTAGCTAAGGCTCTTGCTTCATCTTCATTCTCGCATAGATATGGTTCATATCCTAAATTCTCTAAATACTTCACAGCAATATCTGCAAAAGATATGAGATGTAAATCTTCACTAAGTTTTGGAAAAAATATATCTCTATTTTCTCCAAAAATACAACTCATTAAACAAAGTTCACCACTCTCTTGTGGTGTTACAAAATATCGTTTAATGTCATTTGGCGCAACGATTGGTTGTTGTTTTTGGATTCTTTGATTAAATCCATGAAGCAGACTTCCGTCACTAAAAGCAACATTCGCAAATCTTGCCATAGACACATCTATATTCTCTGACTCTCTATGAACAAACATCTCCATAATTCTTTTACTTGCACCCATCATATTTACAGGATTTGCTGCCTTATCCGTAGAGACACAAAAATATTTTTTTGTTCCATTTTCGATAGATTGTTTTATCGTTTTATCTGTATTGAAAATATTTGTTTCAATCATTCTCATTAAAGTAAAGGGGTCTTTTTCACTTCTTACATGCTTAAGAGCTGAAAGATTTAAAACATAATCATACTTCCCATCGCTTTTAATAAAAGCATCATATTCTAAAGAACCTATATCAAGTGCAAAAGTTTTAAATTCTCCATTAATGTAACCAAAAGAGCTTCTTATGTCTCTAACTAACTCAACCATATTATTTTCACTTATATCTACAACATGTAGTTTTTTAGGATTTCTTTTAAATATCTCTTTTGTAACTGCTTGTCCTATACTACCTGCTCCACCTATAACTAAAAAAGTAGAAGAAGATACTATTCTTTTTAATTCATTATCATGTATTCCTATGTCCTCTGTAAAGAGTTCTTTGTATCGCCCTATTAAACCTAATACTTTACTCATTATTTAAAACCCCACAAAAATCTAAATTTATTTTATCTAATCTTTTTAAATCCCTAAACTCTTTATGCCCCACTAAAAAGACAATCACATCAGCTTGAGAAATAGCATCTTCATAATTCACAATATCAAACTCAGAAAAAGTTTCAATATTTGGTTCAACTGCCAAAATATCTAAACTATTAGATCTTAATTGACGTGTAATATAGAGTGCTGGAGACTCACGCAGGTCATCTATGTTTGGCTTAAAAGCCAATCCCATACAGGCTACTTTTGCTTTTCGTCCATGCTCTTTTTCAAACTTTAGAGCTTCATTTTTAATTTTCTCTATTGCCCATTCTGTTTTATAGGTGTTAACCTCTCTAGCAGTACGAATCATCTTTGCATCTTCTCCACCTGCATGAACAATAAACCATGGGTCAACGGCGATACAATGTCCCCCAACACCAGCACCTGGTTGAAGAACATTTACTCTTGGATGTCTATTTGTTAGAGAGATTAACTCCCAAACATCAATGCCAAACTTATCACATAAGATAGAAAGCTCATTAGCAAAAGCGATGTTCGTATCTCTAAATGAGTTCTCTGTTAACTTTGCCATCTCTGCTGTTTTTGCATCGGTTGAGAGTACTTCACCATCCACAAATGTTCTGTAAAATTCAACTGTTTTTTCAGTAGCCTCTTTTGTTGTTCCCCCAACAATTCTATCATTTTCAACTAGTTCTCTCATAATCTGACCAGGAAGCACACGTTCTGGACAGTGAGCAATATAGAGTTTTGAAGTATCAACTCCCTCTTCTTGCAGAACCTCTTCTACTCTATCGGTAGTTCCCACAGGTGAAGTCGATTCTAAAATAACGATGTTCCCCTCTTTCACATAAGGAGCAATGGCTCTTGATGCTGAGACAACATAGTCAATATTAGGAACAAAACCTTCATGAAAAGGAGTAGGCACAGCAATAATAAATACATCTGCTTCTACAGGAGTTAAGGAAGCTTTTAATTTCTCACTCTTTACTGCTGTTTGAACAAAAGTATCTAACTCTGGTTCTACAATGTGAATTTCACCTCTATTGATTGTATCAACAGTACTTGCTACAACATCTACACCATGAACATCATACCCTTTATTTGCTAATAAAGCTGCAGTTGGCAAACCTATATACCCTAAACCTATTACACATATTTTATTCATTATGATAAACCCCTATTTAACTTTATAATCTAATTATACTATAAAAAAACTAAAAATAACTAAAAATAACTAAAAAATTAAAATTAAATGTAACTCTTCAGCCCTAAAAGACTCAAAAAGGTAATTTTTGTCAAATACGCTAAAATACCAAATAAATTATGAATATAAATATAACCAACAGCATAGAAGAAGCCAGAGTATTGTTAGCAAATGA
>Ga0256839_1005934_pt1 | contig 11015 bp, 5 predicted proteins | sample 354166metaG_FD_185968 | JGI IMG/M metagenome (GOLD analysis project Ga0256839, IMG submission 185968) | Hydrothermal vent microbial communities from Mid Atlantic Ridge, Atlantic Ocean - 354-166 | ecosystem: Environmental > Aquatic > Marine > Hydrothermal vents | place: Atlantic Ocean: Mid... | reverse complement strand
ACGTACAGTTGCGCATCCGTGACGCCGCGATCGTCCCAGACCTCCGTGGTCACCGTAAAGTCGGTCCCGGGCGGCAGGACGTCCCCGTCGATGGGGTAGGTGATCTCGACGGTCGGCGGCACGTCGTCCGGCCCCACGGGTTCGCTGGCGCACTCGAGGGAGCCGTAGTTGCCCGCCTCCATCGGGGGCTCCGATCCGTCCATGCACGAAGGCGGCGACGTACCGGCGTTCGGGAACACGACGTCGATGACCGCATGGGTCGGCGTCGTCTCCACCACGGTGAAGCTGACCCGTCCCTGATGGTCGTCGTAGGTCTGCCCGGGTTGTAGGTACCAGCCGGGCCCGTCGAACATGTCGAGGATCTTGGGGTTCGTGCTGCCGTAGTTGCGCGCCACGTGCACGAGGACCCCGTCGAAGCCGCTGTCGAAACCCAGGGGCCTGCGATACTCCAGATAGTAGTAGTTCGGCGTCCCTTCGATGGGGATCCGCAGCGCCTGGATCCCGTTGCACGGCAGTTCCATCGGCACCAGGTTGAACGTCGCCGACCCCGGCGCCGTGACGGAGTTGCAGCCTTCGAGCCACCCCATGGCGCCCTTTTGAACCACGTTCATGTGCCCGCAACCGCTGCCCATGGGGTCGAACGGGTCCCCGTACTCGCTCTCCTGGCAGTTCTCGCTGTAGGGGGCCCACTGGTCGCTTTCGTCCAGGCAGGCGTAGGAGTTCGAGTGCACGAGGCCGTAGTTGTGGGCCAGTTCCTGCGCGAGCACCGTGCAGCCGGCGCTGCCGTTGTACCAGCTGTCCTGGGCCGGAAAATCCGGATCCCCGAGGTTGGCAAGCCCCGCCCAGCCGAAGCTGGCGTCGAACGGGAAGTAGTACATGAACTGCTCGTACTGCCACAGGGCCACGCCGTAGTCCGCAAGGGCCTGCTGGGCGGCGCTGGCGATGTTGTCGGGATTGCCCTGGGGGTTGGGGATCTGGAACCAACCGAACACGTCCCCGGCCAGCCGGTCCTCGCCGAAGCTGATCTGCTGGTAGTAGGCGTTCGTGGACTCGTCGCCGGTAAACAGACGGACCTTGGCGTCCTCCTTGCTGATCCCGGATTTTCCGTCCCAGTAGACCTGGATCCACGCGATCCGTCGCGCCGGACGTTTCTCCGGGTCGATGGCCGGCACCGGCGCGGGCGCCTCGACCGACACGTCCGCCACCTCGAGGACGTCCTCCGCCAGCATCGTCCCCGAAACCCGCAACCGGGCCCCTCGGACCAGTCGGCTGCGATCGAAGTCCTCGGGGATTGCAAGGCGCACGCTGCGCGTACCGTCCACGAGCAGGTCGTAGATCTCCGACGTCCCGTCGAACTTGTCGGCGATCCGCCGCACGTAGCGCCCCTCGAACGACCCACGGCCCGCGAGTTCGAACGACCGGTCGGCCACCGCCGCGCGTTCGTCCAGCACGAGACCGCCGCCGGGCGACGCCGTACAGGCCGCAGGCAACCAGAGGAGGAGGAGCAAACGAGGATGCATCGGGGGGAACTCCTTCGTGCGAGCCTCGCAAGGCTATCAAACCCCAGGAACCCGCACAACGCGCAGGGTGATCACCCTGCGGACGTGTACGCCCCGGCACCCCTGGGGCGCGCGGCGGACGCCGCCCGGGACGAAATTCTCGCGCTTCGGGCGCCGCGAGGGTTGCAGGGTCTTCGCCACCGTCCCTGCCGCGAAGCGGAGAGCCTGACAGGCGTCAGGTGCCCTCTCGCCCCCTGAAAGGAAGCCACACCATGAAAGACCGAGACGCCAACCGGATCATCGACACCTACCTGTATGGCGAGCGCTCCCTGGCCGTGCGTTACGGCCTGACCGGCGCGGCGCTCGTGTTCCTGGTGCTCTTCCCGGTGGCCACGTTCCTCATCGGCCCGGCGATGGGCCTTCCGATCCCCCCCGGTCCCGCGGCGATGTTCGCGCTGGCCGCCGCCGCCACCTTCGGGATCGTCGCGGGTATGGTCGCCGGGGCGGCCGAGCGCGGCACGCCCCGGCGGCCGCAGGACGGCGACGCGGCCGAAACGAAACCCGCGCCGGAGCCGGGCACCCGGACCGCGGCCTGACCAGCCCGCCAGGGCCGCCGGGGCGGCCGCCCGCCGATGGACGGCGCGGCGGCCCTGTCGTACAAGTCCCCGAACTTGCCCGGAAAAGACGCCATCGCCCGGTGGATCGTGGGGGTGCGCTGGCCCCTGTGCCTGTTTCTGGCGGCGCTCGCGGTCCGGCTGCACTGGAACCTGGCCATCCACCCGCCGGAGGACTACGTCTACTCGGACATGCACGGCTACGTGGCCCGTGGGCTGGCCGCACTCGACCGGCCGCGCGAGGCGCACGAGTACGCCGCGTTCTTTCCCTACGGCAACCACCTGCTCGTGGCGGCGGCGAAGTGGCTGTTCGGGCGCGAGAGCCCCCACGCCCTCGGGGTCGTCTACGCCGTGATCGGCGCCGTGATCCCGCCGCTGGCCTACGCCGTCGCGCGCCGTTCGTCCCGCTACCCGTGGGTCCCGCCGCTCGTGGGCGCCCTGCTGGTCTTCCACTACCCGCTCGTGGCCCTCGGCGGCTACGTGCTCAGCGAGATCCCCTTCGCGGCGGCCATGTACGCCGCACACCTGGGCCTCGTGCGCGCAGTACAAGGGGGACGGTTGCGCGACGCCCTGCTGGGCGGGGTGTTCGCGGGTGTCGCCACGGCGATCCGCCCCCAGATCCTCCTGGCCATGGCGGTGCTGGGGATCGTATGGCTGGCAGTTCGAGGGCGCCTCGGCAACCTGCGCCTGCGGCACATGCTCGTGGCGTTCGTGCCCGTGGCCCTCGTCCTTGCCTTCTCGGCCGCACGCTTCTACCACCACACGGGGCGGGTGGGCCTCGTCAGCGAAAATGCCACCTTGAACCTTACCTTCGGGCGCTGCCACGCGGCCAAGATCGAGAGCCTGCCCGACGGCAAGGGACATGGGCGCGTCCACTTCCAGCCCCCCTCGTTCCTGCAGATGCGGGCCCAGGAGCGCCGCAAGAAGGACAAGTGGCTCCACCTGGACCCCGCCCTCGGCTACGATATCTCCTACAAGGGCTACATCGGCGACGGCCGCGCGCACATGCGCTTCGTCCGCCGGTGCATCGAAAAGACCGGGCTTTCGGGCCAGCTTGCCTACAGCCTGACGAACGCCGCTCTGCTGTGGAAGTACAACGTCCCGTGGCCCGACTCGGGTCGTACCCAGTGGCGCTCGGTGGCCGCCTGGTGGCAGCGGACCACGCGGAACCTGTTCGCCGTCGCCTCGCTGGTGGGGATCTTTCTGTTCTTCCGCCCGCGGGCCGCGCCAGCGATGACCCTCGCGGCCGTCCAGGTGGTGTCCCTGCTGCTGACGAGCGCGATCTTCTTCGGCAGTGGCCGCATCCGGACGCCCTACGACCCGTTCATCATCCTCCTGGCCCTCGAGACCTACTCGTTCGCCGCGCTGTGGTTGGGGCGGCGGCTCGTGGCCCGGCGCCGGGGCACGACCGCCGGTCCGAGCCCGGCACAGTCGAACGACTCCGGATAGACGGGGACGACGCGGCCGTCGGGGAGCACCGCGCCGTAGGCCGTCGCCGGCTCGGCCGTGGCGCATCGTACGCCGTCCCGCACCGCGGCCTCGAAGGCGGCCGTGGCCGCCTCCAGGAGGGGGACGGCGCTGCCCGCCCCCGGCCGCAGCCGCAGCACCACCTCGAAGGCGCCGGTCCCCGCGACGTGGACACGCCCCCCGGCGGGTTCGAACCGGGCCGGGGCCGCCACCTCCGCCCCGGTCGAGACCGCGGCATCGATCCGCGCCAGGGCGGCACGGGCGCCCTCGTAGACCGCGGGCGGCACCCGCCTTCGGCGCGGGACGCACAGGTCCTCGACCACCTCGACCAGATCCACCAGGGCCGAAAGGCGCGCGAGCACTTCGAGCCAACCTCGCGCCGGGATCGCACGGGCCCCCCGCACCGCCGCCGTGCGAGCCGCCATGGTCACGCGGTCGAGGGCGGCTTCCTGGACGCACGACAGCAACACCCCGAGTGTGGCGCGGTCCGGCACGGCAAGGACCACCGCCCCAGCGGCGACGACGCGCGGAGCGACCGGACACGGAGCCTCGGCCCGCAGGCGACATGCCGACAGGACCGCGGCGGCCGAAGGGCAAGCGCGTGCCACGGCCGCACGGTCTTCGGCGCCCAAGGCCACCGCGAAACGATCCGACAGATCGCTCTCCAACCCCGCGAGCATGGGATCGACGGCGGCGATCAGGCTCTCCTGGATGCGTCCCAGTTCCCGGAGCAAAGGGTCGCAGGTGCCCTCCGTCACGATCCGCGGGACCGTCGGCTCGATGGGGCGCAGGCGGGGTGGGCCCGAAGCCGCGGCGGCCTCGTCGTGCGCCGACAGGCGCCGCGGAAGGGTCCACGGGACCTCCGCAAGGCGTGATGCCGGCACGGCCGGACCTGCGAGGACCGGCGGCGAGGGCGCAGGCGACCGGCACCCGACGGCGAGGAGCACGAGGCCGAAGGTGAGCACGCGCCCCATGACGGCAACCATGGTCGCAGCCTGCGCGTCGGCCGAAAAGCCCGACACGAACGAACGCACACGGTGCGGGCTTCGCGGGCTGGACGACGGAGCACGGCGCGGTACTCTGTACGCGTGGCCGGACCCCGCATCCTGAGCGCCGGCGCCGCCTTCCTGCTCCTGTCGGCCCCGAGCCCCATCGCCGCGGCCCCGGTCTCGGGCCCCACGGCGCCGGCCGAGGGCACCGGCACCCCCGTGCGTCTGGAGTTCCACTTCAAGCCCGTGGCGAACCTCCAGATCGCCATCTGGATCGAGGACGAGGCGGGGAACTTCGTGCGCGACGTCTTCGTGACGCAGGCCACTGGCAAGCTCGGGATCGGCAACCGGCCGGGCCTTTGGGACTTCCTTTCGTCGTGGCGCGCGCCGTACGGCCCCCGGCCCATGGTCCTGCCGGTCTGGGCCCACCGCCGCGGCAAGACCTACCCCAAGCTGGTGTTCTTCGACGACAATCCAGCCGATCAGACCTCGCTCGGTTGGCACGAGAACAGCTCCTCGACGGAGCCGTACTTCTGCCGGCCGCTGACCCCCGACGAGCACGAGACAATCGCCACGGACACCATGACGTGCCCGTCGCCGTCGGCGTTTCGCAGCGACAAGGGTCGCTTCCACGAAACGGACGTCAGCGTCTACCCGCCGCGCAACGACCTGGTCGAGGTGCACCCCACCCTCGACTCGCCGGACGTGGCGATGTTCGCCGAGCTCAACGACCTCGACGCGGTCACGGGCGCCACACCGCCGGGCGAGACCGAGGTGGTCCGCACGATCATGCTCGACGACGTGCCGGACGGCAACCTGGTGGCCTACATCGAGGTCTCCCTCGAGGCCGACGAGAATCCCAGCTACGACTTTACGCGGGAAGACCACTTCATCGACCCGCGCCTTACCGCCTACGGGGTCGAGTTCTTCGGGCAGCCGTCGGTGGTCTACCGCGTGACCTTCGACCCGAAGGTCCGGGGTTTTACCGGCACGAGCGAATACGCGGGCTACGGCGAGTGGGACGGCACGAGCGGGACCCTCTATCCGCCCGACGAGACGATCAGCGTCTCGGGCGGTAGCGGGGCCGACCGCCTGCGGCTCTACACGAAGAACGGGGAAACCTTCCGCTTCGGCGTCTTCAGCGACGGTGTCGGGGGGGGCGGCGGCGACACCGGCGGTGACACCGGCGGCTGGACCCCGTGCACGGTCGGCGACCTCCCCCCGGTCGCGGACATGGCGGCCGAGGCCATGGACTTCGACAAGGTGCAGCTTTCGCTGGTCCTGCCCGTGTTGGAGGGGGCGCGGGAGGTCCAGACCGTGCGCGTGTTCTATCGCCCCGGCACGATGCCCATCGACGACTCGAACGTGTCCCAGGCGGTCGAGGTCCCGTGCACCGGCCCCTACGAGCCGGGCCAGCCGGTAACCTGCCTGGTGGACCAGCTCTTCGGCAACACCGAGTACCAGGTGGCCGTGCGCTACGAGGACACGTGCGGCAACCAAAGCCCGCTGGTCGCGGCCTCCGTCCAGACCCCCGCCCAGGAGTTTTCCATCGTCGATGGCTTCTGCGTGGTCGCGACGGCCGCCTACGGGGCCCCGTGGGCGCCGCGCGTGTACGCCCTGCGATTGTTTCGCGACCAGTACCTGCTGTCGAACCCGCTCGGGCGCGGCTTCGTGGCCCTCTACTACGAGCACGGCCCGCTGCTCGCCCGCGCGATCGCGGACAGCCCCTGGGGAAGAAGCGCAGTTCGCGCCATCCTTGGCCCCATCGCCGACCTCGCCCTGGTGACGACCCGGGCGCACGAGCCACGGGGCTAGCGGCGCCGGCATCGCCCCCTCGTAGGCGGGGACCGTTGCCCTGGCACTGCGGGCGTCACGGTCCGCTCGCCGGCGTCAAACGGTCTCCCTCTATCTGCGCATCATGCGCAAAGCGTCTGTGCGAACGCGCACATTTTTTTTCGACGCCGTGCCGGAAGGTTTCCCGGTGCCGGTGTCGAAGGTAGCGAGGTCGGCACCCGCCGGCCTTGGAGGGACCCGCCAACGAGTTCCTTCTGGGCGAGCAGCGGCCGGTGGGCACCGGTCGCACTTTCGGATGGCGCCGGCGACTCGGGGGGGTCGCCGACGCCATCCACTTTTTTCGACCGGGCGACACGACCTTCGGGGGGCCCCTGCCGACGACGACCGACCTCGGCCCACGAGATGCACGGTGCGCCGGGTTGGATCAGCCCTGGGGTGGGGGCTTGCAGGTCCCGCCAGCGTCGATCTGGGCCTGGGTGCGGAAGGTGTTGAGCAACTCCCAGTGCCTGGGCTCCTGGGCGGGGATCGTGGCGTCTTCTCGCACGTTGGTGACGTGGTAGGTGTGCTGGTTCCAGATCCGGCGGGCTGGCACCCAGCGGTCCTGGGCGTCACGGATCACCTGCAGGAGCGGTGCGGTCTGGTCCTTGAACCACCCCTCGTTCGAGACCACCACCACCTCGGCGGAGCCGTCGTTGTCCACGTCGGCGACCACCGGGTACTCGATGATCGTGCCGCTGGAGCGGGGCACCGTCAGGAGTTCGGCGCCGTTCTCGTCATAGGCGTGGAAATTGCGCTCGTCCCCGTAGATGGCGTTGGCGCTGCCGTCGCCCAGGAAGTCGAACGCCGTGCCCGCACTGGCGCCGGTGATGTCCTGGACGGTGGCCTGCCAGACCACCTGGCCGGAACTCTCGTAAACGGCGAAGATCCCCTGGGAGGCCGTGGCGAACTCGGCCTGGTCGTCGCCGTCGAAGTCGTGGATCGTGGCTGGCCGCATCCAGTTCTCCAGGGAGGCGCCCGCCCCGGTGGGGCGGCTGTTGGCGTAGGTCACGCTCCCGTCGGGCCGGATCAGGGAGATCCCCTGCTCATTCAGCACGAGAATCTCCGGCTGGCCGTCACCGTCGAGGTCGGCCACCTGGGGGTAGCCGGGGCTCACGTTGTCCACGCGGTACACTTCGGTGCCGTCCATGCGGTAGGCGCTGCGGCCGAGCACGACCTCCATGGCGCCGTCGCCGTCGATGTCCGCCGCGGTGGTGGCGTTGCCCCAGCCCGAGTGGGGTAGAACGTCCGGCAGCGTGGTCAAGAGGACACCGCCGGCGTCGAAGATCTGGTTGCCCAGGAGAATCTCGGGCGTGCCCTCACCGTCGAGGTTCGCCAGCGCGATGGCGCCGTAGCCTCCGATGGCTGGATCGACCTCGGCCACGCTCCGCCACAGTTCGGTGCCGTCTGGATCGAACGCCACCAGCTTGCGATCCACGGTCAACCCCACGATCTCGGGCTGACCGTCGCCGTCGATGTCGCCGATGGCCGGGGTCGTGTGCTTGCGCATGGCGGTGGCAAAGCTGGTGTGGACCGCGCCGGTGGCCCCATCGAGCACGTAGAGGTAGCCGTCGTGGTTGTAGGAGGAGTAGTCCCAGAACACCTGCACAAGGATGTCCGGGCTGTCACACAGGGTGATGACCCCATCACCGTCGTCGTCCGTCAGGTTCGCGACCAGGGGGATCACCAGGGACTGCTTGCGGTCACCATCGCCTTCCCAAGCCCACTGCACCTGGGGATCGAAGCTGTCGGCCGGCGCCTTCTCACCGCAGGGGCCCGCCGCGTCGCCGTCGGGATCGACGTAGCACATGTTGGCGCCGCCGTCGGTGGCGCCGCCCGACGCCCCTACATCGAAGAGCGGTCCCCCCGAGGTGCTCGCGCCGCCCCCCGTGCTTGCGGTGCTCCCTGGCGTGGTGTTCCCCGCGGTGGTGCTGCCGGCCCCCGAGGCGTCGCCCACGCTCAACCCCACGCTGGAGGCCATGCCCCGGTCGTCGCCGCAGGCGGCGAGCCACAGGGCAGCAACGGCGATCCAGGAGCGCAGGGGAACGAGGCGGAGGCGGGAGGGCACAGCGAAGGGCATGTCGTAGAGGTAGACGGCCGCCTCGCCGAATCGATCACTCGCGGGGTCAGCGCACCCGAGGCGAATGCCGTCCCCTCCTGGGAGCCAACCCACCCCCGTCACCGGTGACGCGCTGTGGTTCCCTCCCGCGGCCCCCTCCCGCGCGGCCCCCTCCCGAAGGTCGTGTGGAGTCCCGGGCCCTCCCCTCCCGGAGGTCGTGCCGGGCCTCCCCTCACGGGGCCTTGCCTCCGCCCTCCCCTCCCGGAGCTCGTGCCGGGCCTCCCCTCCTGGGGCCTTGCCTCCGCCCTCCCCTCCCGGAGGTCGTGCCGGGCCCAGGTCGAGCCCCCCTCCCGAAGATTGTGTGGTTCCTGTGGTCCACGTCCCGGGTGGATCGTTCGGTGTTCAGGTCACGACAACGCCAACGCCTCGTGCTCGGCCGTGGCCCACGGACCTCCCCCCCACCGCCTGCATCGACCTACGCCCGACGGACGCAGCGAGTGACCGTTTTGGGGACAAGACCAAGCTCCGTCGCCGCTACGTATGCCGTCTGCCCGGGCTGCCGGCCGATCCGAACGACCTCGGCCTCGTACTCGTCCCTGAAACGCCTTCGTTTTCCTGATGACGTCTTCCCGGACATGCTGCGGGGCATCCGTTCGGCCTATCGGAGTTGTCCAAGAAAACGGGGCCGGGTCCGATCCGCGGATGAACGGTTACCGTGCCGCACAGATCAAAAAGAGCGAGCGACCAGGACGCGGAACTGGTCGAGGCCGAGTTCGTCGTCGAATCCGTGGGCGTAGTCGAAAAAGAGGCTGATCGTTTCGAGGTAGCCCAGGCGGAAGTTGAGCACGAACGAGGCGCCCACCCCGAACAGGACGTCGCGGAAGGCGAGCGGTCCGGAGAACGCCCGGCCGGCATCGGCGTAGGGAATGAAGGTGATCGAGCGCAGGAAGGCGGGCAAGGTGCCCAGGCCGCGCTCGACGTCGAGGATCGGGATCCGGTACTCGGCATTGACGACGAAGAAGTAGCGCCCCCCCACCACCCCCGGCCGGTAGCCCCGCACCAGGCCCGCGGTGGACACCGGGGTGCGGGCGAGCAGACTGCGGAAAACGTCCTGTTGCTCGGGGGGACCGCCGACGAAGAAGGCGCCGCGCCGCCGCAGGCCACCGGCGGAAACGCCCCCGCTGGCCCGCAGCGCGAGGACCTGGTGCCCGCGAAACGGCATGGGCAGGTTCTGGCCGAGGGAGAAACGCGCCTGGAGATCGCCGTAGTCACTGCCCAGGACCCGATCGAATACCGCCACCGAGGTCGAAAACGTCGTGCCGTGGGTCCCACCATAACCGAACCGAACGGCCCGCTCGCTCGAAAAGGACAGGCCGAGGTTCACCTGCGCCAGGTTCCCCGTCTCCGGGACCGCGGCGAGCGGCGCATTCGGGTCCGGCTCGAAGGTGTCCTCGTCCAGGTTGCGGTAGTTCGTGAACGTGTACCCGGCCGACGCCTGCACGGCGTAGCGCGGGTCCAGGACGATGGGCAGGCTCATCGCCCCGAACGCGCGCCAGATCGACTCACGGTAGCCTTCGAGGACGTACGGGCCCGACACCCCGGGCTCGGGCTGCGGGGCGTCGTACACGTAGCGCCGAAAACCGCTGCGCTGGGCAAAGGCGCGCTCGACCCCCACCCGAAACGCCGGCAGCAACCGGTCAAACGTGTACGTGACGCTCCCCACCGGCTGGTCCACGGGCGGAAGGAGGTACGCCATCCGAAGCGCCAGGCTGTGGAAGCCCAGCACGTCCGAGATCCCCACCTGGCCCCCGATCTCGGTCGCAAACGACGAAGTCTGCAGGTCGAAAGCCGACGGGAACACCGTGCGGGGGAAAAACGTCTCGGAGGGCCGGTACACGCGCGCCGCGCGGGTCGGATCGTCGTCCGGCCGCGTGGACCGTGCGGCCGGCACGATGGTGGCCGCCGGCACCGCCGGCAGGAACGTGGCCGGGTCGAACGGCAGGGTCCACAGGTCGAATCCGTCGGCCGTAAACCCCACGTACACGAGCGTGCGTCCATCGGGGGAGATCGCCGGTTCGAACGCGCCGCCGTAGACGTTCGTAACCTGGTAGAGGTTCTTCGTGCGCAGGTCGTAGGCGTGGATGTTGAAGATTCCAGATCGGTCACTTGTGAAGATCACGTAGCGGCCGTCCGGCGAGAACGTGGGCGAGATGTCCGAAAAGCGGTCCGCCGTCACCGCCGCATACGTGCGCTCGCGCCGATCGTACAGCACGATGTCTCGATAGCCGCCCTCGCGGAAGGCCGAGAACACCACGAAGCGGCCGTTGGGCGACAGCGACGGCGTCGTCACCTGTTCGAGGCGCTCGCGTGCGGGCAACTCCGTGACGCGGCCCGTCCGAAGGTCGAGAAAACCGACCCGCGACTGGGCCGAATCGTTGCGACGAAACACCACCGTGCGACCATCCCGACCGAGGAACGGCTCGCTCGCACGCCGGCCGAACGTCCGACGTCGAAACGAACGCGGGTCATCCCCCTCGCGCCACTCGTACAGGTCCGA
>Ga0256839_1005933_pt1 | contig 11015 bp, 11 predicted proteins | sample 354166metaG_FD_185968 | JGI IMG/M metagenome (GOLD analysis project Ga0256839, IMG submission 185968) | Hydrothermal vent microbial communities from Mid Atlantic Ridge, Atlantic Ocean - 354-166 | ecosystem: Environmental > Aquatic > Marine > Hydrothermal vents | place: Atlantic Ocean: Mid... | reverse complement strand
TAGAACGCATTATTGCGGGTAAAGCCTGTCAACAAGATATTGAAGAAATCATTCATTGGGGTAAGTTGTTAAAAAATACCAGTCGTTGCGGTTTAGGCACGGCCGCTCCTAATCCTATTTTGGCAACACTGGATAAGTTTCCGGAAATTTACCAAGAAAAACTGGTTGTACAAAAAGGGCCGTTATTGCCTTCTTTTGATAAGGATAAGGCGATGAGTGCGCATGAGCTTGCTTATAAACATCTGGTACAGGAGAATGCAGATGACCGTTAAAATAACCATTGATGGGCAGAGCATTAATGCGCAAGCAGGTGATGCCATTGTTGATGTGGCCGCCGAAAATGGCGTGTATATTCCGACGCTTTGTTATGTAAAAGGTAAGCCTTGCCTTGGGACTTGCCGTACTTGCTCGGTGAAAGTCAATGGCCGGGTGATGTCTGCTTGTACTATCCCTGTGACTGAAGGCATGGAAATAGATGTTAATGGGGCGGAAATTACAGATATGCGTAAAGCACTGGTGGAGTTGCTTTTTGCAGAAGGTAATCATAATTGTCCCAGCTGTGAAAAAAGTGGCCGCTGTGAGTTACAAGCCACCGGTTATGAAGTCGATATGATGGTGTCCCGTTTTCCTTATCGCTTCACGCCGCGAGTGGTCGATCATGCGTCTGCAACAGTTTGGTTGGAGCGCGATCGCTGTATTTTTTGTCAGCGTTGTGTTGAATTTATTCGCGATAAGGAAACCAATCAAAAAATCTTTAGTATTAAAGGGCGAGGGACGCATGCACGCATAGAAATTAACCCGACTTTGGCAAATAAAATGTCGGCCGAGCAGGTTCGGGAAGCGTCTGATCTTTGTCCTGTGGGTTGCATCATAGATAAAACACAAGGTTTTAATGACCCTATCGGCAAGCGTAAATTTGAGATTAAATCCATTCGTGCAAGAGTTCTCGATACCGCCGCTAAAAATATGACAGCTAATCAAGCGAACTCACTAAATAGGGAGCACCCATGAGCGATAATTCTGTTACTGAAATTTTTTCCCATGAGCTACCGGCCACTCAGTGGGATCCTGCTAAAAAAGCCATAGAAGAGGCCAAAATTCAGGTTGCCATGATTGGGTTTTGTGGTTGCTGGGGCTGTCATCTGTCTTTTCTTGATATGGATGAGGCGATGTTGAGCTTGCTAGATAAAGTCACCATTACCCGCTCATCATTTACCGATCTTAAGCGCATTCCGCACCATTGCACGATTGGCTTTATCGAAGGTGGTATTGCTAATGATGAAAACATCGAAGTACTGGAGCATTACCGAGAAAATTGCGACATTTTGATTTCGGTGGGTGCTTGTGCTGTCTGGGGCGGTGTTCCTGCTATGCGTAATGTCGTGCCGCTGGAAGAATGTTTTCGTGAAGCCTATATTGATTCGCCAACAGCCGTGCCGGGTGCAAAGAAAACCATTCCTTATCATGAAGATATTCCTAAAATAACCACAAAAGTCATGCCGTGTCATGAGGTCGTTAAAATGGATTATTTTATTCCCGGTTGTCCGCCTGACGGTGAAGCCATTTTCAAGGTGCTTGATGATTTGGTGAACGGACGTGAAGTCGATTTACCTTCCGACATCAACCGTTACGATTAATTTAAGGGGATTATTATGAGCAGAAAACTGATTATTGACCCTGTGTCAAAAATAGAAGGACACGGAAAAGTCGTCGTACAAATGGATGATAATAACCAAGTCACCGATGCCAAATTACATGTAGTCGAATTTCGGGGCTTTGAAAAATTTATCCAAGGACACCCCTACTGGGAAGCACCGATGCTGCTGCAACGAATTTGCGGCATCTGTTTTGTGAGTCATCATTTATGTGGTGCAAAAGCATTAGATGATATGGTGGGTGTGGGTTATAGCACTGCCACACCCATGTTACCTACGCCCGAAAAAGTGCGGCGTTTAGGGCATTATATGCAACAATTGCAATCTCATGTCACCGCTTATTTTTACTGTATCGTACCCGATATGTTATTTGGTATGGATGCCGCCCCTGAGCAACGCAATGTTGTTGGCCTGGTGGAAGCCGATCCTGAATTGGTTAAACGTGTCGTGGCCCTACGCAAATGGGGGCAAGAGGGCATTAAATCTGTGCTGGGTAAACGTATGCATGGTATTAATTCAGTACCGGGCGGGGTGAATCAAAATCTGAGCCAAGCCGCACGTGACCGCTTAGTTAATGGAGCAGAAGGCTTGATTTCTCTGGAGCAAGTGCTTGAATACGCTCAAGATGGTTTGAAAATATTTAAGGATTTTCATGCAAAAAATCGTGCTGAGGTCGATGCCTTTGCTGAAGTTCCTGCATTGAATATGTGCTTGGTGAATGAACAAGGCAATGTTGATTATTATCACGGCAATATGCGTATTATTGACAAGGATAAAAATATTGTCGAAGAACTGGACTATCATGATTATCTGGATTATTTCTCTGAAGCTACGGAAGAATGGAGTTATATGAAATTTCCATTTCTTAAAGCGCGAGGCAGAGAAGCAGGTTCGGTCAGAGTAGGGCCTTTAGCGCGCGTGAATGTCACTAAAGCCTATGAAGATAACTGTCCATTAGCCAATGCGGCGTTGCAAGAATTTCATGATTACACTAAAGGCAAGGCCAATGATATGACCTTGCACACCAATTGGGCGCGAGCCATTGAGATTCTGCATTCTGCTGAGCAGATTAAAGTGTTGCTCAATGATGCTGATCTGCAAAAAGATGAGCTTATCATTACCCCTGCGAGTAATGCCTGGACAGGTGAAGGCGTTGGTGTGGTTGAAGCCCCGCGTGGTACTTTGTTGCATCACTATCGTGCCGATAAAGAAGGGAATATTACTTTTGCCAACCTGGTTGTTGCTACAACGCAGAATAATACCGTAATGAATCGTACCGTGCGTGCGGTGGCTGATTCTTATTTGGGCGGTAAAGCACAAGCAGAAATTACCGAAGGGCTGATGAATGCCATTGAGGTGGGAATACGTGCCTATGACCCGTGTTTGAGTTGTGCAACCCATGCGATGGGGCAAATGCCTTTAGTTGTAACGGTATTGGGGGCTGATGGCAAAATGATTGATGAAAAAATTCGGTGAGTCGTTTAGTGGAACAGCTTGCGGTCACACTGGCTAATTACAATACAAGCTCTAGTCTGATTTATGGGATAGGCAATATAGGTCGGCAAGATGATGGCTTGGGTTGGGCTTTTATTGATTGGCTTGAAGCTGAAGGCTTGTGTCCGAAAGCAGAATTAATGCGCCACTATCAACTACACTTGGAAGATGCGGATCTAATCAGCTATCAGCAACAAGTGTTATTTGTTGATGCGACTAAAGCTGCGGATGTTGAGTGCTTTCATTTGGAAAAAATGGAGCCGAAAATGGACTTTACATTTTCATCGCATGCGATTTCTATTCCAGCGATTATGCACACCTGCCTGCAATGTTTTGAGAAAGTACCACAAGTGCAATTATTGACTATTAAAGGCTATGAATGGGAGTTGCAACTTGGGTTAACCGCTATGGCAAAGCAAAATCTGGATGCAGCCACAGCATTTTTTAGGCAACAATCTTTATTAAATTATTCTGGAGTGCGTGATGAAAAAACTGGATGTTAAACAAGCAAAAAAACTAATTATGGAAGCCCCAATAGGGGATTATATAGGTAAAGAGGGGGCAAAAATACTGGCTGAACATGCACGATGTTTAATTGCTTTGAAAGATAGTGAATTTCTATTTCACCAAGGGGATGTTGATCACTGCTTTTATATTGTCAGTGAAGGGCGTTTGGCATTGGTTAAGGAGAAAAAGAAAGATAAGAGCCCACAAATCTTGCATGTACTAGAAAAGGGCGACCTCGTGGGGGAATTGAGTTTTATTGATGATACCCCGCATAGGGTATCTGTCATGGCTTTAGGGGAGGCATCACTCTTGCGTTTTAAAGCAGAGGATATAAAACCTCTGATTACCGAACAGCCTAAGCTTATGTTTGATTTTATGCGTGCAATCATCAAACGGGTGCATCATTCGGTGGCAATGATTAGTGAGCAAAAAATAGCACTTTCAGATTATATTGCATCGGGTGGTAAGGGACGTATGTAAATGCGCAATTTAACCTAGCTTGTGTCATTAGTCTCTCTATTGGCTTAGGTAAGCTGTTTGATTTGATGGCCGGTAGCGAGTCTTAATGGCATTTTGATTGTTTTGTGTGTAAAAAACCAAAGCTTATATTTTAGATAAGTTTGGATTATAATGGTGGGTTGCAAATTTGTTTTATTGGGTTAAGCCCATTGCAAATAGAATATTACATTTTTATTTATTATATTGGAGTTAAAAAATGGCAGTAGAACGTACTTTTTCTATCGTAAAACCTGATGCAGTTGCGAAAAACCATATTGGCGAGATTTATAGTCGTTTTGAAAGCAATGGTTTACGTATTGTTGCCGCTAAAATGATGCAGCTATCTAAAGAAAAAGCAGAAGGGTTTTATGCTGAGCATAGTGAGCGTCCTTTTTTCAATGATTTGGTGGCTTTTATGACATCAGGGCCTGTTATGGTTCAGGTCTTAGAAGGCGAAGGTGCTGTTTTAAAAAACCGTGAATTAATGGGGGCCACAAATCCTGCCGAAGCGGAAGCGGGGACTATTCGTGCCGATTTTGCGACCAGTATTGATGAGAATGCTGTGCATGGTTCTGATGCGGTTGAGTCAGCAGCACGTGAAATTGCTTATTTCTTTTCTGATGAAGAGCTTTGTGAACGCATCCGTTAAGCAAACGAAAATAAATCTACTCGATTTTGACAGAAAAGGCATGCAGGCCTTTTTTGTTGAAATTGGCGAAAAACCTTTTCGTGCCACCCAATTGATAAAATGGATTTATCAAGAAGGTGAGCATGATTTTGATCGCATGACGAATTTAAGTAAGTCGTTACGGGCTTATTTAACGGAGCATTGTTGCATTGTTGCGCCTGAGATTATTTTTGAGCAAGTCGCTAGTGATGGTACCCGTAAATGGGTCATTGAAATGGGCGGCGGCAATAAAGTTGAGGCGGTTTATATTCCTGAGGAAAATCGTGCAACGTTATGTGTGTCTTCACAAGTCGGCTGTGCTTTAGCATGTACTTTTTGTTCAACGGCACAACAAGGGTTTAATCGTAATTTAACCACGGCGGAGATTATTGGCCAGTTGATGGCGGCAAATGCACGCGTGGGTGAGCAAGGGCGAGTGACCAATGTTGTGATGATGGGGATGGGCGAGCCTTTATTGAATTTTGATAATGTGGTGCCTGCAATGAATTTGATGACCGAAGATTTTGCATTCGGTTTGTCGAAACGACGCGTTACGATTAGCACTTCAGGTGTCGTGCCGGCTATGTACCGCCTGACAGAAGTGTGTGATATTAGCATGGCGGTTTCTTTACATGCACCGACCGATGCCGTACGTGATATTTTGGTGCCGATTAATCAAAAATATCCATTACAGGAGTTGATGGCTGCTTGTAAAAAGTATATTGAGAGTTCGCCGCGTGGCTTTATTACATTTGAATATGTGATGTTAGAAGGTATTAATGATTCACTTGCCGATGCACGGGCATTAGTGAAGTTGCTCAAGCATGTACCGTCAAAAATGAATTTAATTCCCTTTAATCCTTTTCCTAATACGCAATATACCTGTTCTTCTAAGGAAGCCATTGAGCGCTTTCGCGATGTATTGTATAAAGCGGGGATTGTGACTACGATACGTAAAACGCGTGGGGAAGATATTGATGCTGCTTGCGGCCAATTGGTTGGTAAAGTACAGGATAAGAGTCGCCGTGCGGAACGTTTAGAGCGTATGGGGCTATCAACATGAAGTGTAAATCATTTGTTGCTTTATCGGTGCTAGGATTGTTAGTGGTTGCGTGTACATCGACTCATGAGCAACCTTATTATCAGCCTAAAAAAGTCACTGTAGAGCGTTCTGCTGAAGAGCGTGCTAAGTCTTTGACTGAGTTGGGGTTAGCTTATTATCAGTTGGGAAAATACCCTTATGCATTAGAAAATTTAGAGCGTGCATTGACGTTAGATGATAGTAATGCGGTAACTTATCAGTTAATGGCGTTGATTAATGTGCGTGAGAAAAACCCGCAGCAAGCGCAACGCTATTTTGATGAAGCCTTAGAAATAGCCCCTAATAACTTCGATATTGTGACATCGTATGCGGTGTTTTTATATGGTGAGCATCGGGATGCTGAGGCTTTACTTGAATTTAAGCGTATTATTAATGCCCCGTTTTATCGTAAGAAGTGGGTGGCATATACTTATTTGGGGCTATATGATTTAAAAAATCAGTTATTGCGCCCTGCTGAAATTAAGTTTTATAAGGCATTGCAACTATATGATGCTTATGCACCTGCCTTGCTGGAAATGGCAAAGATTCGCTATCGGCAACAGAAATTTATGTCGGCACGTGCTTTTATTGAGCGTTACTTTGGTAGTGCGGGTAAGACCTTAGAGGGGTTGGAGCTTGCCATTAAAATTGAACGTGCTTTACAAGATGGCGAGATGAGTGAGCAATATGAGCTGGAGTTAAAGCGAGCGTACCCTTTTTCTGATGCTGCGCAGGCATTGAAACGGTAAGTTTTTAGATAGGAAAGCGCGTGCTAGCAAATCTTAAGCTACGCAAAAATTTGGCCTCGGTTGAGGTCTGTTCGGGACATTATTTTATTAACGTCAAGAGTCTCTATTTTCTTGATATAAAACAATTTAAGAATTAAATAATATGGCAAAGAATATTCAGGCGATTCGTGGTATGCATGATGTATTACCTGAGCAAACATCGCGCTGGCAGTTTGTTGAGCAAACCTTAAGAGATGTACTCGGGGCTTATGGTTATGCAGAGATACGTTTACCTATTGTTGAAAAAACGGAACTTTTTAAGCGTTCTATTGGTGAAGTGACGGATATTGTTGAAAAGGAAATGTATACTTTCGATGATAGAAATGCCGATTCATTGACTTTGCGCCCTGAAGGTACGGCGGGCTGTGTCAGGGCGTGCCTTGAACATGGCTTATTGCATAACCAAGTACATCGGCTTTGGTATTATGGGCAGATGTTTCGTTATGAACGCCCACAAAAAGGCCGCTATCGTCAATTTATTCAATTAGGTGTAGAAACTTATGGTATGGAAGGCCCTGAGATTGATGCTGAGTTGATTATGCTCAGTCATCGCTTATGGCGGCGCTTAGGCTTGGATAATCTGGAATTGCAACTTAATTCTTTAGGGACGGTTGCAGAAAGGGCGGTGTATCGAGATAAATTGGTTGAATATTTTAATGCCAATTTAGACTTATTAGATAGTGATAGCAAGCGGCGCTTGCAAAGTAATCCATTGCGTATTTTAGATACTAAAAACCCTGAAATGCAGGAGTTGGTCAGCCATGCACCCGCTCTAATGGATTTTCTGGGGGCAGAAAGTAAAGCACATTTTAAAGGTTTGACGGATACTTTAGAGGCATTGCAGATTGACTATACAATTAACCAGCGATTGGTAAGAGGTCTGGATTATTATAGTAAAACTGTTTTTGAATGGGTCACAACGGAACTCGGTGCGCAAGGAACGGTATGTGCCGGTGGGCGTTATGATGGCTTGATTGAGCAGTTAGGTGGTAAGCCTAATTATGCGGTAGGCTTTGCTATGGGGATGGAGCGTTTGCTGGCTCTATTGGAATATCGTGATGATTTGCCGGTGGTTAAACCGGTTGATGCTTACCTCATTTTGGTGGGAGAAGCCGCCGAAAAAGCAGGTGTCATTTTGGCTGAACAGTTGCGAGATGCATTACCAAACTTACACTTACAAATGCATTGTGGTGCGGCTAGCTTTAAGAGCCAATTTAAAAAAGCCGATAAAAGCGGGGCAGATTATGCGCTGATTTTAGGTGAAGATGAGGTGGCCGATAATAAAATTAGCCTTAAATTTTTACGGCGCAATACGGAGCAGCGCACAGTTTCTTTTGCGGAACTGACTGAGCTATTACGAATTTAAAGAACACTAGATAAGGTAATAAAGTGGAAATTTACGAAACTGAAGAAGAACAGGTTGCAGCATTAAAAGATTGGTGGAAAGCAAATGGAACATCGGTTATTTCCGGGGTCGTTGGTGCTGTTATATTAGTGGGTGGTTGGAATTTTTGGCAAAGCTATCAGACCGAAAAAATGCAGCAGGCTTCTGCTGCCTATGAACAGCTAATTGCAGCATCAGCGGCAGGTAAGGCTGATTCGGTTGATGCTATTGCGTCTAAAATAACAACAAATTACGGTGCGACAGCTTATAGCGCGTATGCTTTATTATTTCAAGCTAAGGAAAAAGTAGATGCGCAAGATTTAGAGGCTGCTAAAGCGATTTTACAACAAGCGGTTGATACGGCGAGTGATAATGAGATTAAGCATGTTGCGCGTACACGTTTAATTAGAGTGCTATTGGCAAATAATGAATTTGAGCAGGGATTGCAAGCAATTGCAGATGTAGATCAATCTGCTTTAGGCGGGTTTGCCGGCGTTTATAATGAGCTTAAAGGTGATTTATATGTTGCTATGGCACGAGTTGGTGAAGCGCGTACGGCTTATCAAGCGGCTCTTAAGGCTGGCCAAGGTTCACCGTTATTGCAATTTAAATTAGATGATTTAACGGTCGCTGATAGCCCTATTGATGGTTAAAGCATTTTAAAAAATAATTCCCCTCTTTTTTCATCAAGAGGGGAGGCAGGTATTTTTACAATAAGGGGTAGGTTGTTGCCCATCAGCATAAAAAGATTGCCGTATTAATCGTGGTGCTTCTTTTTACTGATAAGAGGGAGCAAAGGCACATGGTATGTGGTTAAAATTTCATTAATAGCATCTTGGTTTTTATTAATCAACTGGTTTAATAAGGCTTTACGCTGTTTATCGCCATAGCGCACACCCATTGCCATTGAAAAATCAAATTTCATATTTTGGGTTGATTTCATGGGTAGCATTTTGTAAGCATCCGGTTGCTGTGCAACGATATAAGCCGCCATAGGACCCCATAAAATAACCATATCAATCTTGCCTGCTTGTAATTCTTTAGCAATCATCATACTGGTATTATTTTCATGGTCACCTGTCATGGTTTGATAAGGCACACCTTGCTCTAATAAGCCACTGTTTTGTAACCATGCGGTGCCAGGTCCTCGGTCAAACATGGCAATTTTTAAGCTATTTTGTTTGGACAATGGCAATGATCTAAGTTGTTCCGGAATAGTAATATTATCCCAGCCACGGCCTTTAGCAATTAGCAACACATAAGTTGAGCGATAGTAGGAGTGAGTGGTGGCAGTAAAGTCAAATCCCGCCGGAACGCCCATAATCACATCACATTTATATTGTTCGCTGTTATCAATTTTTGATTTTAAGGTATTGCGTACAAAGCCAATGCGCTGAGGAAACCAGTAATATTCAACTTCTTGACCTAGTTGCTTGGCAAAAAGCTCGGCAATCTTGTTTTCATAACCGTCTTGTTGCTTAGTGGAATAAGGCGGATTGAGTGGGTCGGCGCATACTCTAAATTTTTTTTCAGCTTTAAGCTTGGTCGCAACGGCAATATTTTGAGTGGCCTTTGCTTTTTTTGGGATAGTTGGTTTTAGTACATGAACGTTTTCTGAGGAGCTAAGATGCTTAGCTGAGGTATTTGGTTTTGTGTTTGTTTGACAGGCTACCAGAGTTGTCAAAGCTAATGCAGGGATTAGGTATTTTGTTTTTGTTGCAAATGACATTTTATTGTCCTTAAGAAAACAGTCGTTTTGATTAGGTTATATTTTACTGTAATAAAGAGAAAAGCCGCAGGCCTAAATTAGTTTTTTAAGCAAAGTAGTAAAAACAAAAAAGCCCCGACTAATAAAATATTAGTCGGGGCTTTTGCTAAATTAATCTAAAAATCAGATTATTATTTGCCGGGCAGTGCGAATACTGTGAATACGCCACCTAATTTAGTGAAAGAGCTTAGACTTCTGTAAGCTCCCACTGCTCCTAGACCTTCAGAGTTAGAATCATCTTCACCTGAATCAAGTCCTGCTGCGATACCGATACCAGCCCAGCCGCCGATACCTGATAAGACACCTACGTATTGCTTGCCTTTATAAGCCCAAGTATTGACGTTACCGATGATACCTGAAGGTGTTTTGAATTTGTATAATTCTTTACCTGTTTTCGCATCAACTGCTTTTAGGTAACCTTCAAGTGTACCGTAGAATACGATACCACCCGCTGTTGCAACGGAACCAGACCAAACGGAGAATGTTTCTTTGTTAGACCAGACGATTTTACCTGTTGTTGCATCCCAAGCAGTAAACTGACCTAGGTTGGTCGAACCGTCTTTTTTACCTGTTAATACGTCACCACCAGCTGGCATCATAGTCAGTGTAGCACCAACATATGGTTGACCTGCTGTGTAGGATACTTCAAATGGTTCGTAATCCATGCAAAGGTGGTTTGCAGAAATATAGAACATTTTAGTTTGTGGTGAGTAAGATACAGGCTGTTGGTTTTTAGAACCTAATGCAGCAGGACAAACGCCTTCTGTATTTTCATCTTCACCATTTTGCTCTGTACTGAACTCAGATACAACTTGTGGGCGACCTGATTTCATATCAACATGTGAAGCCCAGTTAACTGTTTTATCAAATTTTTCAGCAACTAATAATTCACCTGTTACGCGGTCTAGGGTGTAACCGAAACCATTGCGGTCAAAATGCACGACTGTTTTACGCATTTTGCCACCAATTTTTTGATCAGCTAGAACCACTTCATTGATACCATCAAAATCCCACTCATCATGTGGCGTCATTTGGTATACCCATTTTACTTCACCGGTGTCAGCATCACGCGCCCATAAAGACATAGACCATTTGTTGTCACCAGGACGTTGGACAGGATTCCATGTAGAGGGGTTACCTGACCCGTAATACACTAGGTTTAGATCTGGGTCA
>Ga0256839_1005932_pt1 | contig 11017 bp, 9 predicted proteins | sample 354166metaG_FD_185968 | JGI IMG/M metagenome (GOLD analysis project Ga0256839, IMG submission 185968) | Hydrothermal vent microbial communities from Mid Atlantic Ridge, Atlantic Ocean - 354-166 | ecosystem: Environmental > Aquatic > Marine > Hydrothermal vents | place: Atlantic Ocean: Mid... | reverse complement strand
GCCCCGGTCACGCAGTGGCGGCATGCGCAGCGGCATGACATTGAGTCGATAGTAAAGGTCTTCGCGGAATCGCTTCTGTTCCACCATTTCCGCCAGATCGCGGTGGGTGGCGGAAATCAGCCGGATATCCACATGGCGCACCCGGTCGGACCCCACACGGCGCACCTCCCCGTCCTCGATCACCCGCAGCAGCTTGGCCTGGGCTTCCAGCGACAGCTCGCCCACCTCGTCGAGAAACAGGGTGCCGCCATCGGCCTCGGCGATCAGGCCGCGCCGGCTCTGCTGCGCGCCTGTGAAGGCGCCCTGCACATGCCCGAACAGTTCGGATTCGATCAGTGTCTCGGCGATCGATGCGCAGTTGACGCAGACCAGCGGGAAATCCGCGCGCGGACTGGCGGCATGGATGGCCCGCGCCGCCAGCTCCTTGCCGGTACCGGTTTCACCCTGCACCAGAATCGGTGCCGCGCTGTGCGCGATGCGGCCGATGCGCTCGATGACCTCCTGCATCACCGCGCTGTCTCCGCGCAGCTTGCTGACCGGATAACGCCGCTCGATCTCGCGCTTCAGCGAACGGTTCTGTGCCTGCAAGCGTCCTCCCTGCAGGATGCGTTCGACGGTCAACCGCATCTCGTCATGGCTCCAGGGCTTGGCGATGTAGTCCACCGCTCCCTGTTTCATGGCATCCACCGCCGACTCCACCGACGAATAGCTGGTCATCAACAGCACCGGCACCGGCGCCGCGGGTTGAATCAGTTCGGTGCCTTCGGCGCCGGGCAGGCGGATATCGGCGATGATCAGGTCGAAATTGTCCAGTCCCTCGGCCATCGCCTCGTCCACGCTGCCGACGCCGCGCACCTGGTGCCCGTCCCGGCCCAGCAGCCGTGCCAGACTGTCGCGAATGATGGTTTCGTCCTCGACGATCAGGATGTCACTCATCGGCCATTCCCTCCGGTTGGCGCAGGATTACAATGAATTCGCTGCCTTCCCCTGGCTGGCTGTGCACCTCGATACGCCCGCTATGATCGCGCACAATGCTCCAGGCCAGGGTCAGCCCCAGCCCGGTGCCCTCGCCGGCCTTCTTGGTGGTGTAGAAGGGGTCATAGATGCGGCTGATCTGCTGCGCCTCCATGCCGTGCCCTCGGTCGGCTACGCGCAGCTCCAGTTCCCGGCCCCGTGGCCGCCAGCCGATCCGCACCACCGCGCCCTCGTCCGAAGCGTCCACCGCATTGGTCAGCAGGTTGACCAGCAGCTGCTGCAGCTGCTGGAAATCGCCGTGCACCCGCAGAGAAGCATCGCCATCGGCCCTGAATTCAATCTGCTTGCCCTTGCGGCTCAACGACACCAGGCGTATGGCCTCATCCACCAGTTCGGCCACCTGTACCGGCTGCGGCCGATGTTCCAGCCCGGCTCCGGCGTGGCTGTAGCGCACCAGCGACTGCACGATGGTCGAGATGCGGCGGGTCAACCGCAGAATATCGTCCAGGCCACGCTCCACGAAATTCCGGTCCTCTGGCTCGGCCTTCAGGTCCTGGGCCAGACAGGCGATGCCGGTAACCGGGTTGCCGATCTCGTGGGCCACACCGGTGGCCAGCCGGCCGATGGACGCCAGCCGTTCACTGTGCGCCAGCTCCATTTCCAGCTGATGAATCTCGGAGTGATCCTCGATCACGATCACCAGCCCGCGATGGTCCTCGTCGCTGCGCCCCTGCAGCGCGGACCGGAACAGGTTGAGCACGCGCAGGCCGTCCGGCAATTTCTGCTTGAGCCCGCGCCGCACCGGCTCATCGCCCTCGATGAAGGCCACCAGCACACGGTTCCAGGGCTCCGGCAGCTGAGCCAGCGGCAGACCCAGCACCCGGTCGTCCCCGATTCCGCTGAGCCGCTCCATAGCCGCGTTCCAGCTGGCCACCTGCAGCTCGGCCGAGACCGTCACCACCGCCAGCGGCAGGTCGTAGAGCACCTGGCGGTGGAAACGGCGCAGGGCATCCAGCTCGCCGGCCATCTCCTTGAGCTCATGGCGCGAACCGGCCAGGCTTTTCTCGACGAAACGAATGGTGTCGGCAATCGCCACCCGCGCATTGGCATCCACCGCCAGCTGCTCGGTCACCACCATGTTGGCGAGCACCGGCCCCACCAGGCCGGACAGGTTGTGACGGATCTGCTGGCGCAGCCGGGCCAGCTCGCCACGGCCCAGATCGGGCCCTTTCAGGCCCAGATCCTGCAGCGCCAGAGCCACTTCATGGGCCGCCATGTCGGCCCCAGTGATCTCCGCCAGCCGCGCCTCGAACTGCTGCAGCGTGCTGGCATGGGGAATGGCCTGGCTGTCGTGCCGCGCAGGGCCGGAGCAGGCCTCGGCGGCACGCCGCTCATCCTCATCCTGCGGACGCAACAACGAAACCAGCACGAACAGCGAAGCATTGACCATCAGTGTCCACTGGGCACTGTCGGTGGACGACATCGGGACCATCAACCCCTGCAAAAGCGCATCCTGCAGCCAGCCGGCTCGCGCGAACAGCGGCAGGATCAGGGTCAGCACCCACAGCACCCCACCGGCAGCCAGCCCGGCGATGAACCCGCTGCGGCTGGCGCGCCGCCAGAACAGCAGCCCGAAGATGCCGGGCAGGAACTGCGCCACCGCCACGAAGGAGATCAGCCCCAGGTCGGTCAGCTCCTGGTGGGTTTGCAGAAACAGGTAGAAGGCAAAACCGGCCTGGATGATCAGCGCGATCAGGATCCGCTTGCCCCAGATCAGCAGGCGATAGAGGTTCACCGGCAACGCCTTCTGCCGGGTCAGGCGCAGTGGCAGCACCAGGTGGTTGAGGCACATCGAGGCCAGCGCGATGGTGGTGACGATGATCATCGCGCTGGCGGCGGAGATGCCGCCGATGAAGATGAACACCGGCAGCAGCGGCCATTGGCTCTGCATCGATACGCCGAGCACATACAGGTCCGCGCCATAACTCAGATCCAGCGACTGGCCGGCCCACAGGATCGGCGGTATCGACAGGTTGAGCAGCAACAGGAACAGCGGGAACAGCCAGCTGGCCGAGCGCAGATTGCCGCTGCGGATGTTCTCGACGAAGATCATGTGGAACTGCCGCGGCAGCAGGAAGGCGGCGCTGAAGGCCAGCAACAGCATGGTCGCCCAGGGACCCTCATGGATCGGCCGCATCAGTGCCTCGGTGGCCTGCGGATTGCTGGCCAGCCAGCTGGAGAACCCGCTCGGCCCGTTGAAGATGCCGAACACCGCGTAGGCGCCCACCACCATCAGCGCCACCAGCTTGACCAGCGATTCGAAGGCGATGGCCACCACCAGCCCTTCGTGCTTCTCGCGGGGCGTCAGGTGGCGGGCGCCGAAGAGGATGGCGAACAGGGTCATGGTCAGGCTGAAGCCCAACGCCAGATAGCCGGTGGTGGTATCGCCGGTGAGCACCCGCAGGGTATCGGTGACGGCCTGGATCTGCAACGCCATGTAGGGCAGGGCGCCAGTGAGCATGAACAGGGTCACCAGCACGCCGGCCAGCTGGCTGTGGTAGCGGAAGGCCATCAGATCGGCCAGCGAGGACAGCTGGTACTGCTTGACCAGTCTCAGGATCGGGCGCAGCAGGATCGGTGAGGCGAGAAAGGCCAGGGTAACACCGAGATAGACGGCGAGAAAGGTATAACCCTGGCGGTCGGCCAGGCCAACGCTGCCGTAGTAGCTCCAGGAAGTGGCATAGACCCCAAGCGACAGCGCGTAGACCAGCGGGTGGCGCACCAGCCGTCGCGGCAGCCACTTGCGCTCGGCGGCACTGGCGATCAGAAACAGCAATCCCAGGTAGAGCACGCTGACGGCGAACAGCACCCACAGCTCGAAGTGCATCATGCGCTCAGTACCCGTCGTCCCGCCGGCGGTCGACCCCATGCTGCAGCGCCGCGCTGAGCAGAATGATGAACGCCCACAGCAGGTAGGGGGCGTACCAGGGCCCGTCCAGCGCCGCCCACCATTGCCTCAGCGGTGACAGCAACAGCAGCAACGCCAGCAGCACTGCGATCAGGGTCAACTCGACCCGGGACACGGAAGCGGAACGCGTGGCCATGAACAGCCCTCCGGATTCGTTACGGTTGGGAACACTCGAGTGTTACCCAGAGTAACATGAGAGGCTTTTTTCTGTCATTCTCCGCCGCAAACCCCGATATTTGGCAATATCATTTTCAACCCGGCGCGAATCATGCTAAAAAAGCCGCACTGTGACGCCGGTCACGCCGGCCGAATCAGCCATAACAATCACTCACAGAGCCTGGGCAGGGCCATGTTCCGCTGCCAGCCAGCGCTCCCATGACATTGAGGTAAACCATGACCAAGAAAGACACCACGAATTCCGGCCGTCGCGGCTTCCTGAAGGCGACCGCCGCCACCGGCGTCGCCGCCAGTGCTCCGATGTTCTTCATCAAGGACGGCCATGCCGCCGCCCACGGTGGCATGAACTTCCGCAACAACCCCGGCAAGGCCAAGAGCATCAAGCTCGGTTTCAATGTGCCGCAGACCGGCGCCTACGCCGACGAGGGCGCGGACGAACTGCGCGCCTTCAAACTGGCGGTCAAGCACCTCAACGGCGAGGGCGACGGCGGCATGCTCAACACCATGAAGCCGCTGGCGCTGAAGGGCAACGGCGTGCTGGGCAAGAAGGTCGAGTATGTCACCGGTGACACCCAGACCAAGTCCGACGCGGCCCGTGCTTCCGCCAAGCGTATGATCGAGAAGGACGGCGTGCTGATGATCTCCGGCGGTTCCTCCTCCGGCGTCGCCATCGCGGTTCAGGGCCTGTGTCAGGAGATGGGCGTCATCTTCATGGCGGGCCTGACCCACTCCAACGACACCACCGGCAAGGACTGCCGCCGTTACGGCTTCCGCCACTTCTTCAATGCCTACATGTCCGGCCGCGCGCTGGGTCCGGTGCTGAAGAAGGAATACGGCACCGACCGCAAGGCCTACCACCTGACCGCCGACTATACCTGGGGCTGGACCCAGGAAGAGTCGATCAAGCAGACCACCGAGGAGCTGGGCTGGAAAACCGTCAAGACCGTGCGCACCCCGGTCGGCGCCGGCGACTTCTCGCAGTACATCACTCCGGTGCTGAACTCGGGCGCCGATGTGCTGATCCTCAACCACTACGGCAAGGACATGATCAACTCGCTGACCCAGGCGGTGCAGTTCGGCCTCAAGGACAAGATGGTCAACGGCAAGCAGTTCGAGATCATCGTTCCGCTGTTCTCGCGGCTGATGGCCCAGGGCGCCGGCGATGCGATCAAGGGCATTCTTGGCACCACCAACTGGAACTGGCAGCTCAAGGACGCCGGTTCCCAGGCCTTCGTCAAGTCCTTCGGCGCCGAGTACGGCTTCCCGCCGTCGCAGGCCGCGCATACCTGCTATGTGCAGACCCTGCTGTACGCCGATGCCTGCCAGCGCGCCGGCACCTTCTACCCGCCGGAAGTCATCAAGGCGCTGGAAGGCTTCAACTTCGATGGCATGGGCAACGGCCCGACCGAGTACCGCGCCGAGGATCACCAATGCTTCAAGGATGTGCTGGTCGTACGCGGCAACCCGAACCCGACCAGCCAGTTCGATCTGCTGCAGGTCGAGCAGATCGTGCCGCGCAAGCAGGTCGAGTACCCGCCGACCCAGTTCGGCTGCAAGCTCGGGCCCTACAAGGTCTGATCCGGCCCTGTCCGGCCGCGCTCCCGGGCGCGGCCACTCCTGAACTCGCGCCCGCTCACTTGCGGGCGCGAATTCATGTCAACCGCATTCCTTGAACCCTTTGGGGCAGATTTATGGACGCCATCCTGATTCAAATACTGAACGGCCTGGACAAGGGCGGAGCCTATGCGCTGATCGCGCTGGGGCTGACGCTGGCCTTCGGCACCCTGGGCATCGTCAATTTCGCCCATGGCGCCCTGTTCATGCTGGGCGCTTTCGGCGCCGTTTCGGTACAGCAGTTGCTGACCATCTCCAAGCGCGTCAAGGATGAGAGCATCACCTTTTTCGATGCCTACAAGGAAATCCCCTACCTCGAAATCTGGTGGGGCGATACCGGCCGCATGATCATCGATTACGCGGTCCCCATATCCATTCTGTTCGTGATTCCGTTCATGCTGCTCATCGGCGTGCTGATGGAACGCGGGCTGATCAAGCATTTCTACAAGCGTACCCACGCCGACCAGATCCTGGTCACCTTCGGCCTCGCCATCGTGCTGCAGGAACTGGTCAAGGCCTATTTCGGCGCCAACCCGATCCCGACGCCGGCGCCGGCCGTGGTTTCCGGCAGCGCGCCGGTGGGCGCCTTCTTCGGCCTCGGCGAGGATCTGGTCTACCCCTGGTGGCGGCTGATCTACCTGCTGGCATCGGGGCTGATCATCTTCGCCGTGTTCGCCTTTCTGAAGTTCACCACCTTCGGCATGGTGGTGCGCGCCGGCATGGCGGACCGTGAAACGGTCGGCCTGCTGGGCATCAATGTGCAGCGCCGTTTCACCATCGTGTTCGGCCTGGCGGCGGTGGTCGCCGGTGTCGCCGGCGCCCTGTACGCCCCGATCCTGCCCCCCGATTACCACATGGGCATGGATTTTCTGGTGCTGTCCTTCGTGGTGGTGGTGGTCGGCGGCATGGGCTCGCTGGAAGGCGCCGTGGCCGCCGGCTTCCTGCTCGGTATCCTGCAGTCCTTCGCCTCGATGAACGAAGTGAAGTCCATCATCCCCGGCATCGACCAGATCATCATCTATCTGGTCGCCGTGGTCATTCTGCTGGTCAGGCCGCGCGGCCTGATGGGCCGTGAAGGCGTAATGGAGGATTGATCATGAGCCTGAAAAACAACCTCGTCGTGATGCTGCTGTTCTCGGCGATCGTGCTCAGCGCCCCCTGGTGGCTGGCGCCGATCGGCGCCAACTACCCTGACCTGCTGCAGAAGTTCGCCATCTTCGGGCTGTTCGCCATCGGCTTCAACATCCTGTTCGGCCTCACCGGCTACCTGTCCTTCGGCCATGCCGCCTTCCTCGGCGTGGGCTCCTACACCGCGGTGTGGAGCTTCAAGCTGCTGACCATGAACGTCATCCCGGCGGTCATCCTCGGCACCCTGGTTTCCGGCGTCTTCGCACTGCTGATCGGCTGGCTGAGCCTGCGCCGCAGCGGCATCTACTTTTCGATCCTGACACTGGCCTTTGCGCAGATGTCCTACAGCCTGGCCTATTCGGTGCTGACGCCGATCACCAACGGCGAGACCGGTCTGCAGCTGAGCCAGCAGGACCCCCGTGTGCTCGACGCGATGGCCGGCATCGTTCCCACCGAGGGGTTGCCGACCACCAACCTGTTCGGGATGCCGATGAGCGGCTATTCCGGCTTCTATTTCTGCGCCGTGTTGCTGATCATCGGCTTCTGGGTGACGCTGAAGATCTTCCGCTCGCCCTACGGGCTGAAACTGACCGCCATCAAGTCGAACACGATGCGCATGAAATACACCGGCTTCAACACCCGGCCCTATCTGCTGTCGGCCTTCGTCATCTCCGGCATGTTCGCCGGACTGGCCGGCTCACTGATGGCGGTCACCGACCCGCTGGCCGGTGCCGAGCGCATGCAGTGGACCGCCTCCGGCGAGGTGGTGCTGATGACCATACTCGGCGGTGCCGGCACGCTGATCGGCCCGCTGCTGGGCGTCGGCATCATCAAGTATTTCGAAAACATCTTCTCGGCGCTCAATGACTCGGCGCTGCGCGCAGCCTATGATTTCCTGCCCGCCGGGCTGGCCGACTTCCTGACCACCGTCACCTCCCCCTTCGTCGGCGAGGGCTGGCACCTGACCCTGGGTCTGCTGTTCATGCTGGTGGTAATCTTCCTGCCCGGTGGGGTGATGCAGGGCATCAGCCTGATCAGCCGCTTCCTGCGCCGACGTCTGGGCATGGCCGGTGAAAGCGGAGGTGCGTCATGAGTCCTATCCTCGACATCGACAATGTCAGCAAGACCTTCGGTGGCCTGCACGCGCTGAGCGATGTGAACCTCAAGGTTGAAGAGGGCGAAACCCACGCCATCATCGGCCCCAACGGTGCCGGCAAGTCGACGCTGCTCAATTGCTGCATCGGCCGCCTCGAACCGGACACCGGCAGCGTCACCTTCAACGGCCGCAACATGGTGGGCATGGAACCCTGGGACATCAACCATGCAGGCATGGTGCGCGTGTTCCAGACCCCGGAAATCTTCCCCGACCTGAACCTGCTGGAGAATGTAATGATCCCGGCGCTGGCCAAGCGTGACGGCACCTTCCGCTTCAACCCCTTCCGTTCGCTGGCGCGGGAGACGGAAATCCGCGACCGTGCGATGAGCGCGCTGGCCGATGTCAGCCTCGATCGCTTCTGGAACCACCACGCCGGCAGCATCTCGCGCGGCGACAAGCGCCGGCTGGAGTTGGCGATGGGGCTGGTGCAGGAACCGAAACTGCTGCTCCTCGACGAACCCACCGCCGGCATGGCGCGGCTGGACACCAACCGCACCATCGACCTGCTCAAGCAGATCAAGGAGTCGGGCATGACCAAGGTGATCATCGAGCACGACATGCATGTGGTGTTCAGCCTGGCCGACCGCATCAGCGTGCTGGCCCAGGGCCGCATCATCGCCAGTGGCACGCCGGACGAAATCCGCAACAGCCCCAAAGTGAAGGAAGCCTACCTCGGAGAATCCGAAGATGAGTGATCAGTTGATTGGCGATGTGAAGGTCGAGGAACGCGTGCCGCCGGTACGCAACCAGGGTTCCGATCCGGCCTTCTTCTCCTGCTGGGACATCCACGCCTATTACGGCGAGAGCTACATCGTGCAGGGCGTCAGCTTCGACATCCGCGAGGGCGAGGTGGTGGCCCTGCTCGGCCGCAACGGCGCGGGCAAGACCTCTACCCTGCGCAGCATCGCGCGGGTCGATGAACCCCAGCTCACCCACGGCGAACTGTGGCTGGACCATCAGCCCCTGCACCGCATGGCCGCCCACGACGCGGCCCGCGCCGGCGTGGCGCTGGTGCCGGAGGACCGGCGCATCATCCCCGGTCTGACGGTGGAGGAAAACCTGCAGCTGGCACAGATTGCGCCGCCGGTGGGCTGGACCCTGGAACGCATCTACGAGCATTTCCCGCGGCTTGCCGAGCGCCGCAACCAGATGGGCACGACACTCTCTGGCGGTGAACAACAGATGCTGGCCGTGGCACGCGCACTGGCCCGAGACATCAAGCTGCTGCTGCTCGACGAGCCCTACGAGGGTCTGGCGCCGGTCATCGTGCAGGAGATCGCCAGCATCGTCGACAGCATCAAGAAACACGGCATCACCACCATCATCGTCGAGCAGAACGCAGTGGCCGCGCTGCGGCTGGCCGACCGCGCGCTGATACTCGACATGGGCAACATCGTCTTCGACGGCACCGCCCAGGAAGTGCTCGACAACGAGGAGCTGCGCCACGAATACCTGGCGATCTGACCGCCGCACCGCGATGGCGGCAGGGTTCAGCGTGCCAGGCGTTCGCCGATGCGGTCCACCGCCTGCATCACCCGCGTCTCGCACAGGTCGAAGAAATCCGCATTGGCGCAGAAGGGGTCGTGCAGATAGGCCACCGGCGGCCGGTTGAACAAGGGGAGTATGCCCATCTGGGGCTTGCTTGGGCAGCCGTCAAGATTCATCCGCTGGCAGATCTCGCGCGCCTGATCCGGCTCCATCACCAGAATCAGGTCATTGGGGCGGGGCGTGTAGCCGTCAAAGTTCTTGGTGACATGCCCGCTCATGTCGATGCCCTGACGGGCGGCAAAGTCGATGGCGCGGGGATCGGCCGGGTCACCACCGCGGGTGTGCAGGCCGTAGGAATCCGCCTGCAGGCCCAGGCTGCGTGCATACCATTCCCCGAAGGCGCTGCGGCAGATATTGCCGGAGCAGATGAACACCAGCCGCTCGACCCGATCGAAATCGACACGGCCGAGACGCCGGTAACGGCCGGTCACCCAGCGCCACTGGTGCCTGATCAGGCGCAGCAGGCCGCGCTTCGAGCCATAGCGGCGCTCGATGTATGTGCTCAGCATGTTCAAGGTGTTACCGACTCCCGCGCTTCCCTGGCCTGTTGTTGTTCGGTGGTTGTATCGCCTGCCTGCCCGGCGCGGCCCATGATACCGGTCAGCCGCCGCAAAGGAAAACCGAAGCAGCGCTTTTGTGACCCTGTCATCAGAAGGTTTTCGCCGCTTCGCCGTGGCCCTCCAGGCAACGCTCCAGCACACGCATCTCGCTTGCGCTCATCATCCCCGCCAGCCGTTCGAACAGGCGTCGCTCTTCCAGACGGGTATGGGACTGCAGCAGTTCGCCAAAGGCTTCGAGCACCGAACAGTCGCCCTGTTTCATGGCCTCGACCCAGGCATCGAAACGGTCGTGCTCATCGGTCAGCTGCGCATAGAGCCGCTCCAGTTCCGGATCCAGCTCGGCATAGAGGCCGAACAGACAGCGTTCCTCGGCATCGAAATGCGGCCGCCACCGGGTCGGGTATTCCTCGACGATGCGCGCACACAGGGCCTGCTTGGCGGCGGTGTCGTTGCCACGCGCCGTGCGCATGGCCTTCACCGCCAGGGACAGCGACAGATGGTGCTCCATCGACAAGGGCTTGAGGGCAGGGATTCTTTTCATGGCGGCGGGTGCTGTGGCAAACGATGGCGTATAATACGCGCTTTGCGTTCGCCGTCCATCCCGCATGCCGTCCCAATCCGCCCGCTGGTTTCTGCCATCGCAGGCCCTGAAAAACCGCATCGATCCCGTGGCCCTGGCCTGGCTTTCCGACGAGGGCTCGCTGACCGCGCGCCTCAAGCAGCGCTGCCCCGACGGCTTCTCGGTACGCGTGCTCGACGAAACCTGGAGCCGACCGGATCCCAGCGAGGCACGGCTGCTGGGCTGTCCGCTCAACCAGAAGGTGCTGCTGCGTCAGGTGCACCTGCTGTGCGGTGAACGGCTGTGTGTCTATGCCCGCTCGGTGATCCCGC
>Ga0256839_1005931_pt1 | contig 11017 bp, 11 predicted proteins | sample 354166metaG_FD_185968 | JGI IMG/M metagenome (GOLD analysis project Ga0256839, IMG submission 185968) | Hydrothermal vent microbial communities from Mid Atlantic Ridge, Atlantic Ocean - 354-166 | ecosystem: Environmental > Aquatic > Marine > Hydrothermal vents | place: Atlantic Ocean: Mid... | reverse complement strand
GCCTGTACTTCACGTTTGAGTTCGGATCTGCTTTTAATATCTTCACCATCAAGCTCGTCATCGTCAAACGCTTCGTCGAAATAATCACTCATAGGGGTACCGTGTTTATGATCTGTGTACCTGTATTCTAACCCGCTGGCGTTGGAGTGTGTACTGGCAATTTAGTGGGTGAGGAATTCACCCGCTAGATAATTGTCCTATAATAATTAGTATCTTTCTGTAGGAGCTCTGGTAGTGCGTTTGGTATGGGGTCTGTTGTTCTCTCTGTTTTTTCTTTCGGCGTGTAGTTACTCCACAAAATCTGTGGTGACCGTCTCCAGTGGGTTTAGCAGTGAAAATGCGGTTCAACTGAAGCGTACTGTTGCGGCGCTGCGTCGGCACCGCGATGGTTGTTTTTCTAAAAGAAGTGCCACCCTATTGGTCGTCGGTACGGGGCAGCAGCGAGAGTATTTGATTAGTAATAATTTGAAGGCGATGGATCTGCGTTTAAGTCTTGAGGGGAGTGGCCAGTTGAGGGTTGAATTGAATGAGTGGTCTGAACCCAATTTTTCTGCTTACGCCTCCCGCTGTTATCAGCAGTTACTAACCCGCCTTGGTCAAGATTTTGGTGCCGAAAAGCTATCTATTGTTGAGAGTTGTAAAACGCCACCTTGTCGCAAGTGAGCGTGTAATCTTTTTGTAGAACCAAACCGCACCCTGCTGTCGCCCCATGCCTGCGTCCAAGCAGGCAGTAGAGAAACAAGATTGTGTGGAATTGATGAAATAACCGGGTTAGCTTTTCCTGCCGGTGATTGTTCTGTGATAGCATTGCTACATAGAATAATCAGCGGATATAGACAGGTAGTTATGGGGATGAAGAAAACTTTTTTTACGGCTCTTTTCGGGGGGCTATTTGCTCTGATGTTGTGCTTTTCTGGTGCGGTTGCCGCTTCGACGGGCGAGCGCATTTATAAAGAGCATTGTGTCTCGTGCCACGGTGTTGAAGGTGATGGTAGAGGGAGCACATTAAATCCTCCCCCCCGTGATTTCACTTCGATGCAGAGTGCATTTGAGTTGGATCCGATACGCATCTATATCTCCACCACAAAAGGTCGTCCGAACACGGCTATGGCGGCCTGGGATTCACGTTTGAGTCGTGATGAGATAAGACAAGTTTCGGATTACGTTTACGATACTTTTGTTGCTGACGTAAAGGCGGCTCTTCCCGAAGATCTTCGGCTTAATTTGGAGGTGGGCGAGAAGCTTTACATGGACAACTGCTCTGTCTGTCATGGGGATTTTGGCGAGACAGGTGTCTGGACACGCTCCAATATGGCGACAGCGCCGCGTAATTTCACCACTGATCGCACCAAGGGTGAGTTAAGCCGCAAGCGTATGATTGAGTCAATCACCTATGGTCGAGCAGGTAAGGCGATGATGCCCTATGGTTCGCGGTTGACTCAGCAAGAGATCTCCTCAATGGTTGATTATGTCCGCCTTGCATTAATGGGGTTGCCGGTGGAGGCTGTTATGGCTGAAAAGTCGATTCTGGAAGGATCCCAGAGAGATATCCCTTCAACTGGATTGGCATTTGATGATCCCAAACGCTTTATGTCAATTCCCTTTCCAGATGGACTCTATGGTGATCCCAATGAAGGGCGAGAGATCTTTGTTCGTAACTGTTTTGTTTGCCATGGTGTGAAGGGCGATGGGCAAGGCCCCCGTGCTTTCTTTATTAACCCAAAGCCGCGTAACTTCATTAGCTCAGACTCTCGTCGTGCACTGAATCGCCCCAAGATCTACGAGGCGGTCTATAACGGCTTGCCGGGTAGTGTAATGCCTGCTTGGAGCAAGGTGTTGAGTGACCAAGAGGTGGCCAATGTTGCCGAGTTTGTCTTCCGTGCCTTTATTCGCAGTGATATGCCAGGGGTAAGTGAAGAGGACTTGGATAAGGTCAAGCAAAAAAAAAACGAGTAGCGATTGAGCCTGCTGCTGATTCGGTGTTGCTGTATGACCCGAGTGAGCAGATAAAACAGGGTGGCCCTATTCTGGCAGCGCACTCTTATTACCCCAGCATTTCAAAAAATAAGAGTGTGCCCGATTATGAACGGGGTCGCGCAATCTATAATTACCGCTGCTATTTCTGTCACGCTTATTCGGGTGATGCGGTGACTCAGGCAGCAACCTATCTGGATCCAAAGCCAAGAAACTTTCGCACCACTGACCCATTAAAACTAAGCAAAGAGAAAATGTTGGAAGTGGTGACGCTGGGTAAGCCTGGTACGGCCATGAAGAGCTTTGATGCGTGGTTAACAGCGGATGAAATTGAGTTGGTGGTGGAGTTTGTTCGGCAAGAGTTTATGCTCAACAAACGAGCTAACACTCGCTACCATACCGCTGAAAATGGTTGGTCTAATCATGAGCGCTATGCCATCGCGTTCCCATTTGCCACCGGTGAAATCCCGACAGACTCACTGGAAGAGACGCTGACAGAGCAGCAGATAGCCGGGCTTAAACTCTTTATGGAGAGTTGCGTGGCGTGTCACGATCGGGGTAAGGTCAAAAATGAGGGGGACACTTGGGTTCCAAAGGCGGTTTCATACCCTCGCAATGGATATTCGCACCGCTCGGTAAGGGCAGATGCGGTTTCTGAAGCCTCTGTTTTTGGTAGGCACGACATTAAGCCGGTTATTGATGATCTGACCGAGCAGGAGCAACAAGGAGAGGCACTGTTTCAGGATGGTTGCGCCTTTTGTCACGGTATGGCGGGTACCGGCAAAAACTGGATTGGTAGTTTCCTGGAGCCTCTGCCTCGTGATTTGACCGACCCTGAGCAGATGGCCGGTATGACCGCTAGTCGGTTGACCAAGGCAATCGAAGATGGTGTGGTTGACACCAAAATGCCCGCTTGGAAGTCGGTGCTAACAGCAGAGCAGATCGCCGCGCTGGTCGCCTACATTAATCGGGCGTTTTATCCGCTGGAAAAAGAGTAACAAATTTAAATTGGAGTGAGTGAGATGGTTAAGGTGGGCATCGTGGGTGGTACCGGTTATACCGGGGTTGAGTTGCTGCGCTTGCTGGTGAAGCACCCTGAGGTGACATTGACGGCGGTAACTTCACGTGCAGATGCCGGTGTGCTGGTTTCTGAGATGTTTCCTAACCTTCGGGGCCATCTGGATCTCCCTTTCAAAGCGCCTGACCTAGCACTTTTATCATCCTGTGATGTGGTGTTTTTTGCCACTCCCAACGGCGTGGCGATGAAGATGGTGCCCGCTCTGCTTGCAGCGGGTGTGAAGGTTATTGACCTTGCCGCAGACTTTCGGATTAAAGATGTCGCACTCTGGAGTGAGTGGTACGGTATGCCACATGCGTGCCCTGAACTGATCGATGAAGCGGTTTATGGGTTGCCAGAAATTAATCGTGATGCGATTCGAAAGGCCCGTTTGATTGCCAATCCAGGTTGTTATCCTACGGCGACGACGCTGGGGTTTTTACCCCTGATTGAAGCGGGTCTGGCTGATGCGGATCACCTGATCGCGGATGTGAAGTCTGGGGTGAGTGGTGCCGGGAGAAAAGCCCACGTCGCACAGCTCCTCTGCGAAGTGAGTGAGTCGATGAAAGCGTATGCGGTGCCGGGTCATCGGCACCAGCCTGAAATTAGCCAAACATTAAGCGACCAAGCTGGCAAGCCAGTAGGGTTGACGTTTGTTCCTCATCTGACACCCATGGTGCGTGGTATTCACGCAACGCTCTACACGACCGTTATTGACCGGAGTGTTGATCTACAAGCACTTTATGAGCAGCGTTATGCAGGTGAACACTTTGTGGATATTTTGCCCGCAGGCGCGCACCCCGAAACGCGCAGCGTCAAGGGGTCGAATGTATGCCGCATTGCGATACATCGGCCACAAAATAGTGATGTTGTGGTGGTTCTGTCGGTTATCGATAACTTAGTTAAAGGGGCTGCAGGCCAGGCGATTCATAATATGAATATCATGCTGGGGCTGGATGAGGCGGAGGGGATTGATCATGTTGCACTGCTACCCTAGTATTAAACTCAATTGAGTAATCATTCAGCAGGGTTGGAGATTCGAGCTTATGGCTCGAAGCGGGTGAGGCAGCTTGTGTTGATTCTCCTTCTTCTTTCAGCTGTCGCTGCGGGTTATCTGCTCGGGTATCAGCGTGCGGGTGATCTTCTACACCTGTTGCCACAACAGTTAGAGCAGCAGCAGTTGATGTTGGACGAGCAGCGGGCACAAGTATATGAGTTGAAGTTGCAGCTGCTACAGTCAACCCAAGAGCGAAAGATCGATGAGGCCGCGATCACTGAGGTCAAAGCACTGTTGAAAGAGCAGCAACAAGCCTCTTTGGAGCTGCGAGAGGAGATCGCTTTTTACCGGGGTATTGTTTCACCGTCAGAGGTCAAATCCGGTACACTTATTCAGCGCTTGGAAATTGTCCCCTTGGCCGCCGCGCAGCTCTTTCGTTATCAGCTGGTGTTAACTCAGGTTTTAAAGAATGAACGGGTAACAAGGGGGGTGGTGGAGATCACGCTTTCTGGTGTTTTAGAGGGGCGTACTCATCGCCTCTCTCTTCAAGAAGTTGATGATAGCGCAAAGAAAACACTTAACTACCGCTTTAAATATTTTCAGATGTTTGAGGGTGATCTTCGGCTGCCTGATGGCTTCTCGCCGCGCTCGGTTGAGGTGGCTGTTAAACCACGGCGTGGTGGAAACACCATAAGTGAAAGTTTTTCCTGGCCAGAGGCAACGATTGATGGGGAGTAGCCTTCCCCACTCTTTTGTTAAAAAGAGTAACGCAGAAATTTGGCAAAAGTGAGGTGAACTATGTGGGATAAGAAAAAAAAGAGCAATGCCAGTGGTAAAATTGACTCATTGATTGGTCCAAACACCGCCATTCATGGTGACTTGCTCTTTAACGGCGGTCTGCATGTCGATGGCAAAGTGATTGGCAATATTGTCTCTGATGGCGAAGGTACATCGACCCTGATTGTCAGTAAGCAGGGCTATATCGAGGGTAATGTTCAGGTTGATCATGTGGTTCTGAATGGCAAGGTGAAAGGTGATGTCTACTCCTCTGAGAGCGTTGAGCTGGCCTCTGAGGCGCGAGTGGAGGGTGATGTCTATTATGATCTTCTCGAAATGGCAATGGGGGCAGAAGTGAACGGCAGCCTAGTTCATCAGTCCAAGGAGCAGCAGCAAAAAGATGCGGTTGGGGTAAAAGAGCAGCAAGACGTGGTAGAATCTGCCGTAATGGGCTATCTTGACGAAAAGGCCCCACACTAAGTGTTATTGTTTTTGGAGAGGTTAAGTGTTGACTGAATTAGCGACTGAAGAAGAGAACCCTATTATTTTTACCGATTCAGCGGCCAGTAAGGTAAAAACACTCATTGTTGAAGAGGCAAACGACGCTTTGATGCTGCGTGTCTTTATATCGGGTGGCGGTTGTTCTGGCTTTCAATACGGTTTTACATTTGATGAAACTGTTAATGATGGGGACACTTGTGTCGAAAATGATGGGGTTAAACTCTTAATCGACCCGATGAGTTATCAATATCTTGTCGGCGCGGAGATTGATTATACTGAAGGGCTGGAAGGGTCTCAGTTTGTAATTCGTAATCCGAATGCATCAACAACTTGTGGTTGCGGCTCATCATTCTCGGTTTGATAACCGTTTTGGGTTGATGGCATAATCCACAGAAAACAGGAGGTGTTAAGCCTCCTTTTTTTTGCACAGTGTAAAAGAAAAGGTGAAAAATTGATGAGTGAATATTTGCCAGGCTTGGCGGGTGTGCCAGCGACCAAATCAAATATTTCGGATATTGACGGTGAGAAAGGGGTTCTTTCATACCGTGGTTATTCGATTGAGCAGCTGAGTAAACATAGTAGCTTTGAAGAGACGACACTGTTGTTGCTGGATGGTCGACTGCCATCGGCCGATGAGCTTACCCTCTTCGATGAGCAACTGAAGGCAAATCGCCGGGTTAAGTATAATATTCGTTCGATGATGAAATCGTTGCCCGCAAGCGGGCACCCCATGGAGATGCTGCAGACGGCAGTGGCGAGCCTGGGTATGTTCTATCCCGCAAACGACTGTTTAACCAGTCCTGAAATGTGTAACGATCTCGATTATGTACATAACATGACGGTGAAAATATTGGCTCGTATGCCGGTTATTGTCACCATGTGGGAGCATATTCGCAGTGGCTACGACCCTGAAGAACCGCGCTATGATTTATCGTTCGCAGAAAACTTTCTCTTTATGCTTAATCGTGAAGAGCCAGACCCGATGCTGGCAAAAATATTTGATACCTGCTTGATTCTCCATGCAGAGCATACGATTAATGCCTCCACTTTTGCCTCACTGGTTACCAGCTCCACGCTGGCTTCACCCACCAGTGTGATTGCCGCTGCGATTGGTACGCTTTCGGGGCCGTTGCATGGCGGGGCAAATGAAAAAGTGTTGGATATGTTGGATGAAATTGGTTCCCCGGCCAATGTCGGTGCTTGGTTGGATAAGAAGCTAGCCAATAAAGAGAAGATTTGGGGTCTGGGTCATCGGGAATACAAAGTGAAAGACCCTCGCGCTACCATTCTGCAAAAGCTGACGTTGGAGCTGATGGAGAGTAAAGGGAGCGCCCTTGATCCGATGTTTGAGACCGCAATGGCGCTGGAGGAGGCCGCAGAAGGGCGACTGGCAGAGAAGGGCGTTTACCCGAATGTTGATTTTTACTCGGGAATTTTATATCGCGAAATGGGTATTCCTGTCGATCAGTTCACCACCATCTTTGCCATATCCCGTGCCGCTGGCTGGCTAGCGCACTGGCGCGAACAGTTGTTGGATAATCGTATTTTCCGCCCGACTCAAGTCTATATCGGTGAGCCGCAACGAGAGTATGTGTCATTAGATAAGCGGTAAACCTATATTTTAGACAGGATGAATAGCACCGAGAATAACCGGGTGTTGAGCTCCTGTCACTTCAGGTAAATTGCTCGTGGCACCTTTTAATGTTTGTCGTGCCAGCCAGGCAAAAGCGCAGGCCTCGACCCAATCCGGGTCGAGGCCTATTTTTTTGCTGGAGTGAATAGAGGCCGTTTCTAATCGCTGCTTTAATCGCTGCATGAGTTGTTTGTTGTGCGCGCCACCACCACAGACATAGACGGCTGAAATGGCTGAGGGGTGTCTATTGATTGCCATAGCAATCGATGAGGCGGTCAATTCGCACAGTGTCGCCTGCACATCTTGGGGGGGGATTGAAGGGAGTCTCTCCAGATGTTGATCAAGCCATGAAATATTAAAGAGCTCGCGGCCCGTACTTTTGGGTGGAGAGCGCTTGATGTATCTCTCTTGGAGTAGGCGCTCCAGCAACGGTTGTACTACACAGCCGGTTCTGGCCCATTGACCATCGATGTCGTAGGGCTGCTGTAGATGGCGTTCACACCAGGCATTCATCAGCAAGTTGCCCGGCCCACAATCAAAGCCACTTACCGCGCCCCCCGCTTTACCGGATAAAAAGGTAAGGTTGGCTATGCCGCCAATATTGAGAATGCAGCGCTGCTCTTGCTCCGAATCAAACAGCAGCGCATGAAAGGCCGGCACTAACGGCGCGCCCTCGCCTCCCGCTGCAATGTCGCGGCTGCGGAAGTCAGCGATGGTGGTGATTCCGGTGCGTTGTGCCATCACAGCCGCCGAGCCTATTTGAATAGTGAAAGGGTGTGTTGCGTCTGGGCGATGGCGAATGGTCTGCCCATGACTACCAACGGCAGTGATCTGGTCTGGAGAGAGCTGTTGTTGGTCGAGGAGCTGAAGTATCGCCTCTGAAAAGAGCTCTCCCAGCTGATAGTCGAGCGCGCCGGCTAGTTCTAACTCATTATTGGCCGGTGCGCATAATGCAATAATCTGCTTGCGCAGTTGCCCAGGTATTTCAGTGCTGAGAGCACCCAAAAGGGAGAATTGGTTGTTGCAGAACTCAATCGCAACCGTATCTACAGCATCTAAGCTGGTGCCCGACATCAGGCCGATATAGATTTCACGGCGAGTTGCTCCGTCTGCCATTAGAGACTGTTTTTGGCCAAGGCAATGCCACGGCTTAAAACATTTAACTGGGCCAGAATGGGTTGAGTCTGTGCTGAAAACTCTTTTTTGTAGGCAGCTTTGATGGGTTGTGCATCCGGGAACTTGACGGTTAACGGGTTGCGGTGTGTGCCATTAACGCGGAATTCATAGTGAAGATGTGGCCCTGTCGCAAGTCCGGAGCTACCGACAAAACCAATAATATCGCCTTGCTTAACGTAACTGCCATTTCTCTGGCCGCGTTTGAAGTTAGAGAGGTGAGCGTAAAGTGTCGTATATTGCGTGCCATGCTGGATCACCACCGTGGTGCCATAGCCACCTTTTGTTCCTCGGAATATGATCTTGCCATCACCCGCTGCTTTTATTGGAGTGCCGGTGGCGGCTGCGTAATCAACGCCACGATGAGGGCGCTTTTTGCCAAGCACCGGGTGGTGTCGCTCGCGAGTGAAGCGCGATGATATACGCCGAAAATCGACAGGTGAGCGAAGGAATGCTTTGCGCATACTGCGCCCTTCGGGGGTGAAATATTGGCTGACCCCTTTTTCATTGGTGAAGCGAACCGCTTCAAAGGTCTTTCCTCGGTTGGTGAATTGAGCAGCCACGATGTCGCCATAGCCGATCTTTTCACCATCCAGATATTGCTCTTCATAAAGAACGGTGAAGTGGTCCCCTTGACGTATATCCAGGGCAAAATCGATGTCCCAGCCAAAAATGCCTGCCAGCTCCATGATGAGGTTGTCAGTAAGCCCAGCCTGTTGGCCAGATCGGTAGAGTGAGTTGCTAATGATAGCGCTAGCGTGTGCAACGCGTAGCTCCGGTGAGCGGATCTCTTCTCGGGCGCTAAAGCCTGTGCTGTCACGCTCGATGATCAGCGTGTGAGTGATATCCGTTTTATAGCTCAGCCCCACCAGTTGCTTGGTGTCATCAGCACGGAACTCCAGCGACTCGCCAGGGCGTATATCTTTTAGTGCAGCCGTCAAAGCCCCAAGCTGCATAATATCGTACAGTTCGCGGGGGCTAAACCCTTCTCGATTGAAGATGGCCGCAAGCGTATCCCCTCTTTTGACCGTCACACTTCTCGCTTGAAAGGTGGGCGGTGCTTTCTGCTCGCTAGGCTCAGCTGCAATGGGTTCAATTTGTGGTGGGATGCTTAGTTGTAAGTTTTGCAATGGCAAAATATCGTTATTTACAGCACGGATAGCCTCAGCTTCTTTTGTTGGTAGCAGCATAATGACTGCAGCTAACAGGATTCCGCCGCCTAATAGCATCCAGTGAGTTGTTGAAAGCTTATTTTTTGTGGCAGCGGTTTTTTTTGTTTGCCCAGATTTGAAATCGTGATTAATCATGTTGACCTGACTACTGTTCCGTACGCTATAGCGAAGTGCTCACTCTTTGATATGGGAACTATATAATAAAAGTTGAGCGATTGCGACGGTGCGACTCCCTGGCTTGAGAGCGGTAACTCAATTTTTATCTTTTACGGCTGTTTTGCCCAATGGGTGGAGTGTGGGATAATGGGGGATATTGAGCTGATACCCTTCAGTTCACCGTAACAAGATAGCGTCAGGTTGGAGGAAATATGTCTGAGTTGCAAAGGCAGCTAACTGAAATAAAGCGCGGTGCTGAAGAGTTGCTACTAGAGGATGAGCTTGTTGAGAAGCTCAGGCAGGGTAAGTCGCTGCGGATAAAGGCTGGGTTTGATCCGACTGCGCCAGATCTTCACTTGGGGCATACCGTGTTGCTTAACAAGCTGCGTTGTTTTCAGAATCTTGGTCATGAGGTGATGTTTCTTATTGGTGACTTCACCGCGATGATTGGGGACCCAACCGGCAAAAGCGCCACCCGCCCGCCATTAACGCGAGATGAAGTGATCGAAAATGCCAAGAGTTACGAACAGCAGATTTTCAAGGTGCTTGATCCGGAAAAAACATTAGTGATGTTTAACTCCAGTTGGATGAATGAAATGTCATCCGCTGATTTGATTCAATTAGCGGGCAAGCACACCGTCGCCCGCATGTTGGAGCGGGATGATTTCAGCAAGCGATATAATTCAGGCCAATCGATCTCAATTCATGAGTTCCTCTACCCATTAATACAGGGCTATGACTCCGTTGCAATGAAGGCGGATGTGGAGCTGGGTGGTACCGATCAGAAATTCAATCTATTGGTAGGTCGCCAGCTGCAAGCATCATTTGGCCAGAAACCGCAGGTGGTGATGACAATGCCAATCCTTGAAGGGTTGGATGGCGTGCAAAAAATGTCCAAATCACTCAATAACTACATTGGTATAAATGATGCCCCTAATGACCAGTTTGGTAAGTTGATGTCTATATCAGATGAGTTGATGTGGCGATATTTTGAATTACTGAGTTTTCGTCCAATGTCAGAGATTGAAACGTGGCAAGAAGAGGTGAGGCAAGGTAAAAACCCACGAGATGTTAAGTTTGAGCTGGGTCGTGAACTGGTTGCTCGGTTTCACGGGAAAGAGGCGGGCGATAAGGCAGTAGAGGCTTTTATCCAGCGCTTTCAAAAAGGGGCGATGCCGGATGAGATTGAGGAGAAGAGCGTCACGGCAGAAGATGGCGCGATAGGTATTGCCTCGCTACTGAAAGCGGTAGGCTTAACCCCAAGCACCTCAGATGCAATGCGCATGGTTAAGCAGGGGGCTGTCAAAATAGATGGTGAGCGCGTAGAGGATCCGCGTTTGAAAATGAGCGCGGGCAGTGAGCATGTCTATCAGGTTGGCAAGCGTCGTTTCGCAAAAGTTAAGGTCATATAGGCCCGTCTGATATGGGCCGCAGAAAGCCATTTTGCTTAATGTAAAATAAACCCCAAAAAGTAATTGACGTGAGGCATAAAAGGCGTAGAATGCGCCGCTCAGTTGGGGTTAAAGCCGGCTGAGGAAGCGGCGAGATTGGGTTGTCTTTTAATGATTTTGATTGAG
>Ga0256839_1005930_pt1 | contig 11019 bp, 12 predicted proteins | sample 354166metaG_FD_185968 | JGI IMG/M metagenome (GOLD analysis project Ga0256839, IMG submission 185968) | Hydrothermal vent microbial communities from Mid Atlantic Ridge, Atlantic Ocean - 354-166 | ecosystem: Environmental > Aquatic > Marine > Hydrothermal vents | place: Atlantic Ocean: Mid... | reverse complement strand
CTGTGCAGTTTTTATGGTAAGAATATTTGGAGTTTTGCTTTCGGATGATTATCGGGTAGAGTATGGTCTTACTAAAATATATGGTATTGGTTGGTCAAGAGCGGCAAAGATCATCGATAAGCTAAAGATTGAGAAAACAAAGAGATTTAAAGATTTAAGTGAAGAACAGCTTAGAGCCCTAAACGAGTATTTAAGAGATAACTTTAAGTTGGAAGGAGATCTGCGCGAGGAGATAAAAAATAATATCGATCGGCTTAAACAGATTAGATGTTATCGAGGAATCAGGCATATTCAAAGTCTGCCTGTGCGTGGTCAGAGGACCAGATCCAATGCTCGCACCAAAAGGGGTAAAAGAAGAACGGTGAGTGCCTTTACCAAAGAGATGTGGGCAAAGATTGAGCAGATCGAGCGGCAGAAAAAGAGGAAAAGTTAATGTTTTTAAGAATTTACTTTTATGCCCAAAAAAGCAAAATCAAGAAAGAAAAAACAGACCAGAACAGCTGAGAGAGGCAGGATATATGTCACTGCCACTTTTAACAATACTATTGTGACGATTACTGACTTTGAGGGTAAACCTCTTTTTACCTCAAGCTGTGGCATGTATGGATTCAAAGGCACTAGAAAATCTACTCCTTACGCAGCTACCCTTACTGTTGAGGCGGCTGTGAAGAAGGCAGTGGGAGAATATAATATGAGATCAGCTGTTGTATTTTTAAAAGGCATAGGTCCGGGAAGAGATGCGGCTTTAAGGGTATTGAGGGGGGCTGATCTTGATGTTGAGAAGTTGATTGATATTACTCCTATACCGCACAATGGAGTAAGACCTCCAAAGATGCGGCAGCCATAAGGTATAGGAGTTTTATATCTTTTGAAGAATATATTATGAGGTATACAGGATCAAAGGTTAAGTTAAGCAGGAAATTTGCGGCTGAGCTCGGGTTTAAGACACCGGGTACAAAAACCTATGAGAGAATGATGCGGAGATTGAATGTGCGGCCCGGACAGCATGGCAGAGCAAGGAAAAGATATACAGAATATGGATTTCAACTGCTTGAAAAACAAAAGCTGAGATTTATGTTTATGCTTAATGAGAGACAGTTGGGAAGATATTTTGAGCAGGCAGTAAAGACAGAGGGAAATACAGCTGTAAATCTTTGTCGTATCTTAGAGAAGAGATTGGATAATGTTGTTTACCGTCTGGGATTTGCTCCTACCAGAGCATCTGCCAGACAGCTTGTGTTTCACAAGCATATTACTGTAAATGGCAGGGTAGTAAATATACCTTCTTATTTATTAAGGGTTGGGGATAAAATCGGGTTTAAATCCGATAAGACAAAAGATATTCCTTATATAAAGGAGTCTCTTGCCAATAAAGATCATATAATACCCGGATGGCTTAAAAGAGCTGGTGATAAAGGAGAGCTTATAGCTGAGCCTGACGATGAGTTTATAGCAAAGACAGTTGATTTGCGAATGGTAGTTGATTATTATTCGCGATAATTAATTTTGTTAGAAATTTAGAAAAACTAAAATATGGTTAAACCAGATTTTGAGACAAAAATTGAGAAACAGACACAAGATTACGCAAGATTTGAGATATCTCCTTTACCTGCCAGTTTTGGGCATAGTATGGGATTGGCTTTGCGCAGAACTCTTTTAAGCTCTGTACCGGGAGCTGCTGTTGTGGAAGTGGAGATCAAAGGAGTAACGCATCCTTTCAGTACAATCAAGGGAGTCAAGGAATCTGTACTTGATATTTTGCTTAATTTAAAAAAACTTTTCATCAAGTTAAAGGGAGAAGATTCAGTTATTTTGAGGCTTGAGGCAAAGGGTAAAGGAAAAGTCTTGGCAAAGGATTTAAAAGGTGAGGCTGAGATTGTAAATGGAGATGAGGTGATTGCTACTCTTACTGATGATAAATCTAAACTTACTCTTACAGCCAAGGTTGAGCAGGGTATAGGACATAGATTTGTCGATGATATTAGGGATAAAAAATATGGAGTCTTGTATCTGGATGCGTTTTTCTCACCGATAAGAAAAGTAAACTTTAAGGTAGAAGAGGCTAGAAAAGGCAGAAGGACTGATTTTGATAAACTTATTCTGGAGGTTTGGACCAATGGAAGCATTACTCCTAAAGAGGCGGTGGTTTATGCGAGAAATGTTTTATCTGAACATTTTGCTTATCTTTTATCAGGAGAAGATGCTCCGAAAAAAGCTCCAGAAAAAACTGTTGAAGAGATAAAAAAAGAGGAGGAGCTGAAGAGAATGCAGAATATTATCATTGATGAGCTTAATCTTCCTTCAAGGATCATCAATGCTTTGCTGAGAGAGAAGATAGAGACAGTAGCTGATCTGGTAAAGTTTGGAAAATCAAAACTTGAGGGAATGAAGGGGCTGGGAAAGAAATCTATAGATCTTATTGAGGATGAATTGAGAAAATTAGGATTTGATTGGAATTAAAATGAGACATAAAGTTAAAAAAATAAAGATTTCCAAAGGAAGAGATCACAACCGCAGTATGGTGCGGAAGCTGATTTTGAATTTTCTTGCACATGGCAGGATCGAGACAACTTTAAAACGAGCTAAAATTCTTAAATCAGAGATTGATAAGATTGTGTTCAAGGCAATAAAGGGCACGGAGAGTTCAAGAAATATGATCTTAAGGAAAGTTGCTGATCCTGTATGGGTAAGGTTTTTGCAGGAGACAGTTGCTCCTGTTTTTCAAAATCGTACAGGAGGATATGTGCGCATAAAAAAGATAGGTTTTCGAAAAGGAGACAATAGTCTTATAGCAAGGGTAGAATGGGTTGAGCCAGTGGTTGTAAACAAAAAGAATGAAGAAAAAGGTAAAAAAACAAAGAAGGAAGTTGAGTCAGGAAAAAAATAAATTATGCCAAATCTTACTGTTTCCACAAAGCCTGTAAAAGCAGAGCAAGTAAAGCGAGAGTGGCATCTTATTGATGTCAAGGGAAAGATATTGGGAAGAGTAGCTGGTGAGATTGCTCGCCTTCTGCAGGGGAAGCATAAACTAGAGTATGTGCCTTATTTGGATATGGGAGATTATGTGGTAGTAGTCAATGCAGCCAAAATTAAGGTGACAGGCAGGAAGAAGGAACAGAAGGAATACCAGAGGTACTCAGGGTACCCGGGTGGATTGAAGCGCATAAGATTAGGAGAAATGTTGAAGAGAAAACCCGAATATATTATTGAAAAAGCTGTATCAGGGATGCTGCCAAAAAATAAGCATCGCAAGAAAAGACTGCGCAGGCTTTTTGTCTTTGCAGGAGCCGAACACAATTTTGGTGATAAGTTTGGTAAGGATACAAAAGATGCCAAGAAAAACTAAAGGACTCAAATATTACGAATCTGTTGGCAGAAGGAAAGAGGCTACAGTAAGGGCGAGATTATATATTGTTCCTAAATCGGGCAAGGTAAAGGTAGATGATGTCGAGATAAAATCAGGAGAGATATTCTTAAATAAAAAGCCTATTGATAAGATTTATTCACATATTTGGGAAAAAGAGATATATATGAAGCCTTTAAAACTTACCAACACTCAAGATCGTTTTGCTGTCTCTCTTTTGGCAAAAGGCGGCGGCAAGCATGCTCAGCTTGAAGCAATAGCTCATGCTCTTGCTAGAGCTTTAGATAGGATAGATAGAGCAACCTACAGACCTCTGCTTAAGCCAGAAGGACTGCTTACTAGAGATCCAAGAGTTAGAGAAAGACGCAAAGTAGGTACAGGGGGCAAGGCAAGGCGTAAAAAACAGTCTCCAAAACGATAATTTTTACAGGTTTTGTTTTTGTTAATCTAATACTAAAAAGTATTTTGATGAGAATATTTACACAGCCTTAAGGTGTGGTTTTTTGATTTTTACAATCTCTCACTTTCAATTAAAATTAAATTTTAAAGCTATATGATAAGCTAAATCTCGAGATTTTTTATCCTTTGAAAAATCAAAAGAAATGATTGTAAAAGTATTTTGATTAATCGTTTATTTTAAGTTTTCCTAGTTTGTAAAGTTTTTCCAGTGGTGTAACTTCAATAAAGGCTTGGCTAAAGATCGGTTTTTGGAATACATAATATGTCCTCAGTTCATAAAATGTATTTGCAAGCAGAATCAGTGTAAAAAGAGTCCAAATATTTGCTTTGAACTTTTTTGTGATGTCGTGTATGGCAAATACGCCAAGAGAGAATATAAAAGATAGAGATGGCAGTATGGTAAAAGATCTTAACATATTTGGATTTTCCCAGGGGTAAGTTAAAACCGGAGGTATTAGGGATATAATGCTCCATAAGAGAAAGGTTAGGATAGGCTGTTTTAATTCCTTTGCCTTTTTTATCAAGAGTGCTGTTCCAGAAAGCAAAAGAGGTATTTGTATAGGGCTTAAGGCTGGTTTTCCTGGATAATTGTGCCTTCCATTTATATCACCTTTGTAAAAAAACATCAATATGTATTTTTTTATATTTTGATATAAAAAACTTATTTTCTCCTGCATATTTAGATTTGGATCAAGGAAGAAAATTTGTTGCACAGCTCTTTTGTCTGTTCCTTGGGTGATAAAGTACATGTTTAAAGGTAAGGTGAGTATAAGGAAAGATGATGACCATACAAGTAAATCTTGATATTTTCTGGTTTTCAAGACTTGCATAGTCAAGATTATGCCAGGAAGGAGAAAAAAGATTCTTCCTGCCGCATAAGAATTGTAGGCAAGCGCTGTGAATATACCGCTTGCTATTAAGGCTTTTTTAGAGTCTTTGTTTATATATGAAAAGAGAAAACTTAAGCTTAAGATTTCAAGTGATAATAGAAAAGTTGCTTCATACCCAAACCTTGCGAAATTAAAAAACCATCTTGTTGAGGCAAGGAAAAGAGGAAGGAAAAGAATAAGTTTAGTTTTCAATTTTTTGTTTATGTCAAATTCCTTTACTAGAAAAACTAAACTTGCTGCTGCAATTATTCCAAATAAAGCTGACGGAAATCTTAATGCAAAATTCGTTATTCCAAAAATCTTAAATGAAAGAAGAATTATGTAGTAATAGAGTGTTGTATGGCCTGTTGCGTAAGGATGATAAGGTGTATAAGGTTTTCCTTCCAGATCAAGCGCCAACCGTGCAAATTCTACTTCATCAAAATCAAGGTTTTTGGGCGTATTTGGAAAATCCCAAAGAATGATTGCTGAAGAAAAAATAATTGATAATACCAATACAAAAACCTCATATAGTTTTTTTGCAGCATTTCCTTTTAATTTAGGATATAATAGACGCATAAAGTATGCTTTCAGTAGTAATTTTGACATATAATTCATCTCTTTATATCCAAAATTGTATCAAAACTTTGGTGGATAGTTTTTCAAAAGACAGGTTTTACGATTATGAGATTATTGTAGTAGATAATAACTCCAAAGATGATACTGTAGAAAGAGTCTCTTCGTTGAAAGGAAGGTATGCAAAAAGAGTAAAGTTGATTGTAAACAGCCGCAATTTTGGGTTTAGCAAGGGAAATAATATCGGGGCTAGAAAAGCATCAGGTGATTTTCTGCTTTTTCTTAATCCTGATGTGATGGTACAGAATATAAAATTCTCTGTTCTTCTGAATTTTTTATCCAGCCGTAAAAAGGCAGGAGCCTTAACCGTCAAACTGCTGAGGGAGGATGGAAGCATTGATATGGCTTGCCATAGAGGTATGCCTGATCTATGGAGATCCTTTTGCTATTTATCTGGATTGGAGCGTTTGGCAAGATTTTCTTCCTTTACAGCAAGGATCTTTGGCGGATATCATTTGCTGGATAAGGATTTGGCAAAAACCCACACAGTCGAAGCAATATCAGGCGCTTTTTTTTTAGTTAAGCGCAAAGTATTTGATCAAGCAGGAGGATTTGATGAGGATTATTTTATGTACGCAGAAGATCTGGATTTGTGTTATCGTATCAACAAAGCAGGATACAGAATCTATTTCTATCCTAGATTCAAGGCTCTGCATCTGAAATACAAAAGCGGTCTTGGAGCTGACTCTGAAAAGATTCGCCTTAAGACAAGATATCATTTTTGGGAGGCTAAAAAGATATTTTTTCAAAAAAACCTAGCGAAAAGATATTCTAAGATTGTAGGCAGAATAATCCTTATGCTCTTAGATTTAAAATTGAGAAAAATGAGAAATGCGATTGGGGATTGATGCGCGCTTGATTTTTCAGACTGGAGTGGGTGTTTATATTAGAAATCTTTTGCATTATTTGCCTAAATATTTGCCAGAAGACTGGAGGGTATTTGTATACCTTTTGAAAAAAGATTACAACAAAATAACTCTTTCGTCCAGATATATTCTTAGACCAGTATCTGGTCGTTGGCATACTTTATCCGAGCAGACCGCTTTTTTGCTTGATATCTGGCGGGATAGGTTGGATTTGATGCATTTTACCTACTTTTCTTTTCCTGTGTTTTATAAGCGCAATTTCCTGATTACTCTGCATGATCTTATTCCTTTAAAATATAAAACAGGCAGAGCAAGCAGTAAATCTAAATTTATCTATGAATTTAAACACAAAGCATACAGTTATCTTGTCTCCTACGCGGCTGACAAGGCATTGAGAATTTTGACTCCAAGTCGTACTGTGGGCGGCGAGATCTCTAGATTTTTTCCGAAAGCAAAAGGAAAAATCGAGATAGTTTACAACGGACTTGACTATCGCTTTGATCAAATTTCCAAAAAATTTTCCAAAGATGCAAAAAGGTTTGATTATTTTTTGTATGTGGGAAATTTTTATCCTCACAAAAATGTTGAGTTTTTGATAGAGTCTTTTTTGGAGCTGAATATAAAAAGCAAACTTATTCTGGCAGGACCGGATGACTTTTTCGCCGATAGGCTTAAGAAGAATTTTGCCAAAGCTCTGCTTAAGGGCAAGATTGAGTTTAGGCATAATCTGGATCTTAAAAGGCTTGTTTATCTTTATCTTCGGGCAAAAGCCCTGGTTCATCCTAGTTTAGATGAAGGATTTGGCCTGCCTGTATTGGAGGCTTTATCGTTGGGTACGCCGGTTTTGGCCTCGGATATAAAGGTTTTCCGGGAGCTTTTTGGAGATTTTTTGTATTTTTTTGATCCTTTATCAAAAGAATCTTTGCAGAAACAGTTGCTTAAGTTTTTATCTTTATTGGATGAAAAGAAAAGTTTCATCAAGACTTCGGATGCAAAAAATCTCTTGAAAAAGTATAATTTTAAGACCCAAATTAGAAAAGTTGCGGATATGTATAAAAGCTATGGACCATAGAAAACTGAGAAACCTTTTCTCCAGTTTTTGGGAGAAAAGGGGTCATAAGCATCTGCCGCCTATACCTCTTGTGCCTGAGAATGATCCAACGACTTTGTTTACAGGATCGGGTATGCAGCAGTTGGTGCCGTATCTTTTAGGAGAGCCTCATCCTCTTGGTAAAAGGCTTTACAATATCCAGCGATGTTTTCGTTCACAGGATATTGAAGAGGTGGGCGATAATCGTCATACGACTTTTTTTGAGATGATGGGCAATTGGTCTTTAGGCGATTATTTTAAGGGAGAACAATTGAATTGGTTTGCTGAGTTTTTAATTGATGTTTTGGGATTTAACCCAGAGAAACTTTATGTTACTGCCTTCAAAGGCGGAGATGACATACCTGAGGATAAAGAATCTATCGAGATATGGAAGAAAATATTTAAAAAATACGGAGTCAAAGCTGAGGTAGGAGAAAGGATTTTGCTTTACTCTGCAGAGAAAAACTGGTGGTCAAGATCAGGCGCGCCTGATAATATGCCTGAGGGAGAGCCAGGAGGTCCTGACAGTGAAGTTTTTTATCTCTTCGATTATGTAAAGCACAATCCTGATTTTGGAAAGGTTTGTCATCCCAATTGTGATTGCGGCAGATTTCTGGAGATAGGCAACTCTGTTTTTATGCAGTACAAAAAGACAAAAAAAGGTTTTGAGGAGCTTCCTAAAAAGAATGTTGATTTTGGCGGAGGTCTGGAAAGAATTTTAGCCGCCCAGCAGAATCAGGCAGATGTGTTTATGACTGATCTTTACAAGCCTATTATCACTGTCTTAGAGAGAAGACTTGGATTAAGATATAAGGGTGAATTTAGATATCCTTTGAGGATTATTGCTGATCATATTAAGGGTGCTGTTTTTTTGGTAAAAGATGGTGTTGTTCCATCTGGAAAAGAGCAGGGATATTTTCTGCGCAGACTTTTGCGCAGAATAGGAGTGAAGATTTATCAATTGCGTTCTGAGATCCTGCCTGAGATTGTTGTTGAAGCTGGAGAAGCTGTGTTGAGGATATATGATGGAGTTTATTTTTCCTCTTCAGATAAAGATCTGATTTTGCCTGTTGTAAAAGAAGAGTTAGTTCGTTTTAGAACAACCATTGCTGAAGGTTTTCGCCGCATTGAGAAGATAGATAATATTGATGCAAAAAAAGCATTCGACCTTTATCAGAGCTATGGTTTCCCTTTTGAGATTATCAAGGAGATATTTGAGGAAAAGGGGCAGAGTGTTGATGAAGAAGAGTTTAGAGCAGAGATGGAAAGGCACAGAAGAATCTCAAGGCGTTCATTGGAGAGAAGGTTCAAGGGAGGTCTTGCCGATCACAGTCAGCAGACAATAAAATATCACACTGCAACACATCTTTTGCATCAAGCGCTGATTGATATTTTGGGCAGGTCTGTGAGGCAGGAAGGATCCAACATCACTGCAGAGAGGCTGAGATTTGATTTTTATTCAGAAAAAAAGCCTAATGAAAAAGATTTAGAAGAAATTGAAAAGATTGTGAATGAAAAGATAAATCAAGGATTGAAAGTCTGGTGGGAGATTATGCCAAAAGAGAAAGCTTTTGATATCGGAGCAAAGGCTTTTTTCAAGGAGAGGTATCCGGAGATGGTGAAGGTGTACTTTATTGGCGATTATTCAAAAGAGCTTTGTGGCGGGCCTCATGTAAAGAATACTGTTGAGATTGGCAGAATAAAGATATTTAAGCTGAAAAAAATCGGAGGCAATATCTATCGAATTTACGCAAGGTAAGACTTAAAGATATTTCTATATGAAGATTCTTTATCAGAAAGGCATACGATTTGAGTATCTGAGAAAATACATTTATTTGCCTGAGAAGAGATCTCATAAGGGGCAGAATGGAAAGGTTTTGGTAGTAGGCGGGTCCAGTCTTTTTCATTCCGCGCCTGTCTGGACTGCCAGTGCTGCCTCCTATATTGTTGATATGGTGCATCTGGCAGTGGGAGATTTGAATCAGAAGGTGTTGATGCAGACAAAGGCAGAATTTTGGAACGGAATTGTTGTGGGATTTTCTGATCTTTTATCATATATAAGAGAAGATGATGTGGTGATTATAGGTCCAGGTATTCCAAGGGGAAGATTATCAGATGATTTTAAAAAAAATTCTGTAAAACTGGAGTTTGATCAGATTTTGAGATTAAAGGATGAGGTGGAGTTTTTTTATGCCTTGATCTTTTTTTTATTCAGAAATTTTCCCAAAAAGAAATTCTTAATAGATGCAGGAGCCTTGCAGATTATGGAGCGTGAATGGTTGGATTATCTTGATCAAAAGATTATTACTCCGCACCAGAGAGAATTCAATTCTTTTTTTGGTATTGATTTATGTCAGGATTTTGTATATAACATCTCTGCAGTCGAGAAGTTGGCAAGATCGGGTAAAATGACTATATTGTTGAAGAAAGTGGAGGATTATATTAGTGATGGAGAAAATAGTTTTGTGATTGAAGGAGGTAATGCGGGTCTTACCAAGGGTGGCACTGGAGATCTTTTGTCAGGTTTGGTGGGAGGGTTGTGGACTCGATCATCTGCTTTTGCTTCCGCTACAATTGGATCTTTTGTTTTAAAGAGAACAGCAGAGAAGCTGTTTTTGCAAAAAGGATACTGGTATAATATTGATGATCTTTTGGCAAATTTTTCAAAAGTTCTAAAGGAGAGCTTGCTCTCCTGATGATGTTTTTATGAACAGAGAAAAGATTGCGGCAATAATTTTAGGAGCTTTTTTGGGCATTGGGGTTGGTTTTTATCTACTGTTTGGCAGAGATATACTTAACACAGCTGATAAAGAAAATGTTGATCAGAAGATTTTTAAGACCGAAGAGACGATTGTTGCACCGCAAGAGGAATTAGTTTCTGAGAAGTCTGAGATAGTGGTAAAAAACATTAAGGAGGATAGAGTTATCTCATCTTCAGATAAATACCCTCTGCGGGTTAAGATTCCAGTGGATGGATTGGTTGTGGTGCGGTATCCTTTGGGAGAGGAGGCTTTTTTTCAGAAAAAAGGAGAGTTTGAGTTGGATCTTGAATTAAAGCCTGTAGAGAATAGAGTAAAGATTGTTCTTTATACTATGAATTCGACTTTTTCGGTACTGCACAAAGAGTTTGATATTTATTATTTTCCAGAGGATTTATGAGAAGGGTGTCGATAATATTTTTGCTTATTTTATCCCTGTTTTTTACAGGGCTGTCTTTTGGACAGAATGATGCTGATGGAGTTGATGAGCAAAAGGTAGAAGAAATTAAGAAAAGAATAAGCTCAAAGGTAAGTTCTTTGAAGCTGGATGCTATTGATGTGCAGACCGGGTATTTGGAAGCAGTAGAGCAGGATAAGGGCATTTTGAGGTTAAAGAATGATAATTCTACTGTGGATATATATCTTGATGATGAGATTACTAATTTTTACGAGATCAGAAAAAACTCTCCTGAGTCTTTGCCTAAGGATGAGATTGAGCCTGGTGATTATTTAGTTGTGTATGGCAACAAAATTGAGGACAAGCTTCAGGCAGTGAATATCTTTCGTCAGGATAAAGAAGAGGTAATCTCAGGCACAGTGATGGAAGTGCGTGAGGATGATGATTCTTTGTTGGTGATAGATGATATTGGGGAGCAGATCATTGTGCGTACAGGCAGAAGAACTAATATGCTTATTTTGCAAGAAGATCAGGAAGATTTTGAGTTCGTAAAAACAAGATTTTCCAAGATAAAAGAGA
>Ga0256839_1005929_pt1 | contig 11021 bp, 10 predicted proteins | sample 354166metaG_FD_185968 | JGI IMG/M metagenome (GOLD analysis project Ga0256839, IMG submission 185968) | Hydrothermal vent microbial communities from Mid Atlantic Ridge, Atlantic Ocean - 354-166 | ecosystem: Environmental > Aquatic > Marine > Hydrothermal vents | place: Atlantic Ocean: Mid... | reverse complement strand
GGACCGGAGTGGACGTTCCGCTGGTGTTCGGGTTGTCATGCCAATGGCATTGCCCGGTAGCTACGAACGGACAGGATAACCGCTGAAAGCATCTAAGCGGGAAGCCCCTCCCAAGATGAGATCTCACCGGAACTTTAAGTTCCCTGAAGGGCCGTCGAAGACTACGACGTTGATAGGCAAGGTGTGGAAGCGCAGTAATGTGTGAAGCTAACTTGTACTAATTGCCCGTGAGGCTTGACCATATAACACCCAATGCGTTTGGTGTTATAGTGGAAGCGACGATCGTTTTGACTGTAAGAGAACGAAAAACTCGAAAAGACCAACTCACAGATTTCCTGATGTTCGTGTAGGCTTCGATAATGAAGCCTACACGGGCAAGAGACGATCGACGACGAAGGCTTTGCCGACGTCGGTCGATCAACACGAATTGCTTGGTGACCATAGCGAACGTGAACCACCCGATCCCATCTCGAACTCGGAAGTGAAACCGTTTAGTGCCGATGATAGTGTGGATTTATCCATGTGAAAGTAGGGAATTGCCAAGCTCTTAATACTAAAACCCATTCTCATCTGAGCATGGGTTTTTTTTTGCCTGTGGGATTTTGTGAAGTGGGCTGATAATATTGATTTTCACTTTTATCAAAAATATTAAGCCTTTTGCTTATACTTATTTATATGCAAGCAAGAGCTAATACCTTCCATAGCAACGTTACATAAAACTTTTTAACTTAAGCGTAGAGGAATTTCTGTAAATTGAGCTTCTGTGATTTGGTAGCCGCGTAATTCTAATACGCCTTTGACACTCATCGATATGATGAGGTAGAGAGCTTCGGGATAGCTTGCTTGCTCTAAGTCCGTGATAGAAGGTACAGCTGGTGCTGTGGGGTGTGAATGATAGATGGCAAATAGCTGCTCGTTATTTTTACGCATAGTGGCCATAGCTTGAATTTGTTGTTGGGGGTCTAAGTTAAAAAAATGCTTAGGGTTAATAGAAGCATTTTGAATGGGGTAGCTGTGGTGAGGTGTATCATTTAGGCTGCTGATGAGTCCACATACTTCTTGTTCTGGCGTTTTTTGGGCATGATGCAGTAAATTTTGTACAATTTTTCTGGGAATTGCAATTTCTGTTATTTTTTTTGGCATAGTGGTCGGTATTTTTAAAAAGAAGTTGGCTGTTGCGCATAACTAACGCGAGGTTGGTTTGCTAAATCTTGTTGGCAATGAATGTTTTGGTAGCCATATTCTTGTAGGATGGAATGTACTTGTATTTTTTGTTGGTAGCCATGTTCTAGGATGAGATGGCCGCCGTGGTTGAGGTAATGCCGGCTTTGTGCGCAAATTTGTATGATGTCTTGTAAACCTTGTTGTTCGGAGATTAAGGCGTTACTAGGCTCGAAGCGAACATCCCCTTGTGTTAAGTGAGGGTCATCAGGACAGATATACGGCGGGTTGCTGACAATCAAGTCAAAGTGGCTTTGCGGAATTTGTTGTAGCCAGTTACTTTGTAGAAATTTTATGTGTGGTGTTTTGTTAAGTTTTGCATTTTTTTGTGCAATATTCAACGCTTTTGTGCTGTTATCCACGGCAGTTACTTGTAATTTTGGAAACTCGGCTGCAAGGGTTATGGCGATAATGCCAGATCCTGTACCTAAATCTATTAGCTTGGCATTAGGCTTGTCTTGAATAAGGTGTAGGCATAGTTCGATAATCGTTTCAGTATCAGGTCGTGGGATTAATACTGCATCAGTGACCTGAAAGTTACGTGACCAAAATTCACGTTGCCCAACAATATAAGCGATAGGTTGCCCTTGCAGGCGTTGGCTTAATAGACTATGAAATTGCTTGTATTGTTTGTTATCAAGGTACCTTTCGGGCCATGTGCGTAAATAGCTACGGTTTTTTTTTAGCACATGGCACAATAGAACCTCTGCATCGAGTTCAGCGGAGTCTGATACTTCCTGTAGGTTATGTGTGGCATCTGATAGCAGCTCTTGAATGTTTTGCATATTGCTCTAGTCTTCCTCGCCTAATTGGGTGAGCAGTTCCGCTTGGTATTCGTTGATTAAGGGCTCAATGACGTGTGCGAGCCCTCCTTGCATAATTTCATCTAACTTGTATAGGGTTAAATTTATGCGGTGGTCGGTTAAGCGTCCTTGTGGGTAATTGTAAGTACGAATGCGTTCTGAGCGGTCGCCACTACCGACTTGTAGTTTACGATTTTCAGCATTTTCGGCATGTTGTTTATCTAATTCGGCAGATAGTAGGCGTGATTGTAGTACTGCCATCGCACGTGCTTTATTTTTGTGCTGTGAGCGTTGATCCTGACATTCGACAACGACACCGGTTGGTAAGTGAGTGATACGTACTGCTGAGTCTGTTTTGTTAACGTGCTGCCCGCCTGCACCTGAAGCACGAAAAGTATCTATACGTAAATCGCTAGGGTTGATGTCAATATTATCAACTTCTTCGGCTTCGGGCATAATTGCGACGGTACAGGCTGATGTATGCACGCGCCCTTGCGACTCAGTTTCCGGTACGCGTTGTACTCGGTGTGCGCCTGCTTCAAATTTTAGTTGCGAATAGACATCTTGTCCTGCAATGCGTAATATAATTTCACGGTAGCCCCCATGTTCGCCACGTGTTTCGCTTGTTGTTTCTATGTTCCAGCCTTTGTTTTCTGCATAGCGCATGTACATGCGTGCTAAATCACCTGCGAAAATGGCCGCTTCATCCCCCCCTGTTCCTGCACGAATTTCCATGTATATATTACGATTATCATTAGGATCTTGTGGTAGGAGGAGGATTTGTAATTCGTGCTCTAGTGCAGTTTGTTCTTGTTCGGCAACCGTTATCTCATCTTTGGCCATTTCACGAATTTCTATATCTTCCTCTTGTAGCATGTCTTGTGCTGAACTAATGGTATCTTGGGTGACTAGAAATTTTTTATAGCAATCAACGAGAGGGTTTATTTGTGCATATTCTTGACTGAGTGAGCGAAATTTATTTTGATCACTTTGTATTTCGGGTTGTGATAAGAGTGCGGCTATTTCATCAAAACGTTCTGATAGGTTTTCTAATTTTGTATTTATCGAGCTTTTCATTGTGTATTTTTTAGTTGGAATAATTCACGTGCAGCAGCAATGAGGTCGTGACGTTCATTTTCGCTGGCTTTTCTTAGCTGGCTGCAAGGTGTATGTATTAATTTATTGGTCAGGGTGTGCGCTAATTGCTGTAAAGCGTCTTCGGGAGGCGTGCCATTTTTTAATGCAGAAAGAGCTTTGTTGAGGCTTTCTTGTTGTAGTAGGGTGGCTTGTTTGCGGTAGTCAACAATAGTCGATTGAACGGTTTGCGCCTTCATCCATGCTAGGAAGTGGTCAACATTGGCATCAATGATTTCTTCGGCTTGTTCAGCTGCTTGGCGGCGTGAATTTAGATTGTCTTGGATGATGTTTTGCAGGTCATCTACGGTGTATAAGAAAACATCATTTAATGTGGCAACTTCCGGCTCTATATCTCGTGGTACTGCAAGATCAACCATGAATATAGGTTTGTGTTTGCGCTTTTTGATGGCACTTTCTACGAGCCCCTTACCTAAAATAGGTAGTTGGCTAGCTGTTGATGAGACAATGATGTCGGCTTCTGCAATATGTAACGGTAGTTCAGAAAGAGCAATAGCGTAACCGTTAAATTGTTCGGCTAAGGTATGAGCTTTGTCGTAGGTTCGGTTGGCAATAATGATGCGGCTAATACCATTTTGATGCAGGTGTCTTGCAGTGAGCTCAATTGTTTCGCCAGCACCAATTAAGACGGCAGTTTGTTCGTTGAGGTTATCAAATATTTGTTTGCTTAATTGTACGGCTGCAAAAGCAACAGAAACTGAGCTAGAGCCTATTGCGGTATCTGTGCGTACTTTTTTAGCCGTGGAAAAGGTGTGTTGAAATAGTTTTCCTAAGTCTTTGCCTAGCGTGCCGGCGGTAAGGGCTATTTGATAGGCTGTTTTCATTTGGCCTAATATTTGGGGCTCACCTAATACCATTGATTCTAGCCCGCTGGCAACTCGAAAAATATGTCGAATAAAGGCATTGTCAGTGTGGGCATATAGGTAGGGCTGAAATTCGGTATGGCTTAATTGTCTATTGTGAGAAATCCAATTAATAACGGGAGTTATATCATCATTATGGGTGGTGCAATAGATTTCGGTGCGATTGCAAGTTGATAAAATAACGGCTTCTGAGATGGGTTGTTGTTGCCATAGGTCTTGTACTGCATCACTGAGTATTTCTGCAGGAAATGCTAGACGCTCTCGGATTGAGACGGGAGCTGTTGTATAATTGATGCCTAAAGCAAGAAGTGTCATTATAGTCTGTTATCTTTTATAGTTTACGGGTAGACTTGAAATCATAAATTAATCGTATATTCTAAGGAACTTTGTTGGTTTAGCCAAATGGAATAAATTATCTTTGTCATTAATAATGGTTGTTTGTAGCGAAGATAAGTCTTCTCATTGTTTTTACGTGCATCGTTATATTGGGATGTTGCTGATATGTCTGGGGCTGATTAGTGTTGTGGCGAGTGGGAGTAAGTATTAAATGTTAGATGCTGGAAAGTATTGTAATTTATTTGGGTCTATTGCAGTTTAAAATTTAAGGAAATTTCATTGATAGTTTTAAAAATAATGACGGTTGTCGGTGTTTTTATGTTGACAGCTTGTGCAACATCAACGAATCCTGAAAGGGAGCTTGAGAGTGTGTCGGTAACAGAGGCTATTAAAACTGATGCATTAAGTACGGAAGCAAAAAAAACAGAGATTGATCCCGATGTATTGTTTTTGCTGATGACTGCTGAAATAGCAGGTCAGCGTGGCCAGTATGGGTTGGCGCTAGATGGCTACTTGCGGGCGGCAAATCGTGTTAGTGATGTTGAGGTGACCAAGCGAGCTGCTAAAATTGCTTTGTATTTGCAAGATAAAGAGAGGCTAAAACAATCATTGGATTTATGGTTGGCTATGGAGCCTGATAGTTTGGATGCGCATCAACTTATGGCTGTGGCTGCATTAAAGTCAGGTGATCGGAAAGGGGCATTTGTCAATATTGAGTATCTTTTGCAGCAAGATGCGATTGGTTTTGAGGGAAAGACTCTGATGATGTTAAAGAGTTTATCCGATCGAGCGAGTCAGAATTTGGCAAGGCAGGTTTTTGCTGATTTAAGTGAAAAGTATCCAGAGAATGCGCAACTATATTTTTTGCAGGCATTAATTAATATGCAACAAAAGAAATTACGGGCGGCACAGGAGGGAATTAAGCAAGCGCTAGAGCAAGATCCTTATTGGGTAAAAGCTTTGGTATTGCAGGCTCAGTTGTATATAAGTGAGCAAAAATTAGCGGAAGCCACAGAGGTTTTGCAACGTGCTGTTGCGCAAGAGAAGAATGCACGTATCAGTGAACAGATTGCTCAGTTGTTGATACAGCAAGAAAGGTATGATGAGGCTAAGCAGGTTCTACAAGGTTTGATGGAGCAATACCCTGAGAATAATGAGCTTAAGTTTAAATTAGCTTTGGTGTATCTGCAAACAGAAGAAGTGGAAGATGCGCGGGTTATTTTAGAGTCCCTAATTACTGAGAAGGTTTTTCGTGATAGGGCGGCTTTTTATTTAGGGCGGATGGATGCTAAAGAGCAGAATTATAATGCGGCGATGATATGGTTTGATGCGGTAGGGGAGGCTCCTTATAAATTTGAGGCAAGTATCAGTGCAGTATTGTTGCTGATGGATCAAAAAAAATATCAAGATGCATTAAGTAGGTTAGTACGTTTAAAGGCTGAGTTTCCAGAGAAAAAAAGTGAATTGATATTGCTTGAGTCTGAAGTCTATGTACAAAAAAATGATTATCAGCAAGCATTTGATTTGTTGACGGATGTGTTGTTGACAGATGCGGATAATAAAAAAATTCTGTATGCCCGGGCACTGATTGCTGAAAAACTAGGTAAGTTACAGGTGCTTGAGGATGATTTAAAGTATATTTTGGAAAAATCACCTGATGATGTGAGTGCATTAAATGCCCTAGGGTATACTTTGGCTAATAAGACGACTCGTTATCAAGAGGCGAAAATGTATTTAGAACGAGCTATTGCTTTAAAGCCAAATGAACCTGTTATTATTGATAGTTATGGGTGGTTGTTGTTTAAGCAGAATAAATTAGAACTAGCGCGTAAATATTTGGTGCGCGCCTATGCGGCCGAGCCACAAGCAGAAATTGCAGCACATTTAGTTGATGTGTTGTGGGCTTTGGGGGAGAAGGAGGAGGCTAAGAAGATATTAAGTAAAGCATTGGCTAAGCACCCGCAGGATGAATTATTACTGGAGGTCGAGGCACGGTTGTTCGGTAATAAATAATGCAATTAAAAAATTATTTTTTATTGTTGCTATTAGTTGTGACTGGCTGTAGTTCGCAACAGGTTTATGATGTACGCCAAGAGCGAAAATTTAATACGCAACGATATTTAAATGCAGATAGTTGGCATTTGCAAGGACGCTTGGTGCTAAAAGGGGATGATGTGCTAACTGCTAGCATTCAGTGGCAACATAGTAAATTGCTTGATAAATTAAGGCTGGCAGGTATCTTAGGTTTAGGAGCTGTTTTGATTACGCTGGATGCAAGTGGAGTTACTTTGGAACAAGGACGAATGAAAAAAAGGGCATCAAAGGATATAGAGGCTTTTATTGCGCAAGAGGTAGGGTTTGTTGTACCGATTGGTGCGTTACGATTTTGGGTATTAGGTACTCCGTTACCTGGTGAGCCAGTGAAGTTATTGGCGGACGGTTTTGAGCAGTTAGGTTGGCAAATAAAATATAAGGGTTATTTACAGACTGTAGAGGGTGCAATGCCATATAAAATTAACGTAACTAAAAATTCATTAAAGCTAAAGCTGGTTGTAGATCAGTGGGAAATAGAATGACAGAGCAAAGTGGTATAGGGCTGGGTTGGGGAGTCAGGTGGCCTGCCCCTGCAAAATTAAATTTAATGTTAAGAGTTGTTGGCAGAAGAGCTGATGGCTATCATTTGCTGCAAACTGTTTTTCAGATAGTTGATCTTACTGATGGTGTTGTGTTTAGTAAAGTTGGTGATGGTAGGGTGTGTTTGCAGAAAGCAATACCTGGTGTTAGAGAGTCTGATGATTTGACTGTGCGAGCAGCGCAACTGCTGAAGCAAGAGACAGGTTACCAAGGAGGCGTTTGCATTGATATAGAGAAGAACCTACCAATGGGGGGAGGCTTAGGTGGTGGTAGTTCGGATGCGGCAACTGTTTTAGTTGTATTAAATAAGCTTTGGGGGCTAAATTTGTCAAAAGATCGGTTGATGAGTTTGGGAGTGCGTTTAGGTGCGGATGTCCCTGTATTTATCAATGGAACCAGTGTTTGGGCTGAAGGCGTTGGGGAGAAGCTATCAGATATTTTCTTGCCTGAAGCATGGTTTGTTATCGTTAAGCCGGATTGTCATGTTGATACCGGTAAAATATTTACAACAAAAGATTTGACAAGAGACAGTAAATCAATCAAAATATCGGACTTCAACTCGGGGCAATTAAAAAATGATTGTTTGGGTGTTGTTAAGCGGCTCCATAAAGAGGTTGCTGAAGCTTTAAAAGAGCTTGCGCAATATGGGGATGCTAGGCTGACAGGAACAGGTGCATGTGTATTTTTGCAGTTTGATGATGAAATGTCAGCGAAAGGAGTTTATGATAAGCTTTCTTTGCAAAAAGAGGTTTATTTGGCTAAAGGATTGGCTGTTTCACCATTACATAAGCAAATGAGTGAACTCTTTAATTTCTAAATTGGGCTGTCGCCAAGCGGTAAGGCACGGGGTTTTGATCTCCGCATACCCAGGTTCGAATCCTGGCAGCCCAGCCATTTTATCTTCCATAATAAATCAGTTCGGCATTAAATAACAAGGTGCTCAACAATGAGTGATACTTCAATGAGTGATACTTCAATGATGATTTTTTCTGGAAATGCCAACCTGAAATTATCAAGAGGGATAGTTCGTCGATTGAATATGCGTCTGGGAATGGCGTCAGTTGGTCGATTTAGTGATGGCGAAGTAACGGTTGAGATTGAAGAGAATGTGCGGGATAGGGATGTCTTTATTATTCAACCTACTTGTGCGCCAACAAATGAGAATGTGATGGAATTGTTGGTGATGATAGATGCTTTGAGAAGAGCGTCTGCTTCACGAATAACAGCAGTTATGCCGTATTATGGGTATGCTAGGCAAGATAGACGTTCACGATCTGCGCGTGTAGCAATTAGTGCAAAATTAGTTGCAAAAATGGTAGGCGTAGCTGGGGCTGATAGGGTTCTGACGGTTGATTTGCATGCTGATCAGATACAGGGTTTTTTTGATATACCTGTTGATAATGTGTATGCGTCACCCTTGTTGCTAGGCGATGTGTGGCGGCAAAAATATAAAGATTTGATAGTGGTTTCGCCTGATGTGGGCGGAGTTGTAAGGGCGCGAGCTCTGGCTAAGCGTCTGGATGATGCTGATTTGGCGATAATAGATAAGCGTAGGCCAATGGCAAATGTTGCTGAAGTGATGCATATCATCGGTGATGTAAGTGGTAAAACTTGTGTCATGGTGGATGACTTGGTGGATACTGCAGGTACATTGTGTAGTGCGGCGGCTGCTTTGAAAAGCCAGGGGGCAGTTAAGGTGGTTGCTTATTGTACGCATCCTGTGTTATCTGGAAGTGCAATAGCTAACTTAAGTGGTTCTGTATTGGATGAATTAGTGGTGACAGATACCATTCCGCTGAGCAAAGAAGCAGAGGCGATAGGGATGATTCGGCAGTTAAGTGTTGCTGATATGTTGGCTGAAACCATAAGAAGGATAGCCGTTGGTGAGTCGGTTAGCTCACTGTATATTGATTAATAATTTTTAAGCATAGTTTGTTGGGTATGGAGAGGTAGGATGTCTAGCGTTTTTGAATTTGAAGCTGTAAGTCGGGCTAATGCAGGTACAGGAACTGCAAAAGCGGTTCGCCGTCAAGGTAATATTCCTGCTGTGGTTTATGGTGGCTCAAGTGAGCCTGAGTTAATTGAGTTGAAGCACAGTGAAGTGGTAAAGAACTTGGCCAAAGAAGCTGTTTACTCACATATTTTGACCTTGAATATTGATGGTAAGGTGCAGAATGCAGTCTTGAAAGATTTGCAAAGACATCCGGCGAAAGATAGCATTATTCATATGGATTTTATGCGTGTCTCTATGGATGAAAAGATTAAAGTTCGTGTGCCATTGCATTTTATTAATGAAGAGACTTCTGTTGGTGTTAAAGCAGGTGGTGTTGTGACGCATTCAGTGGTGGAGATAGAGGTTGCTTGTTTTCCTGGAAAATTGCCTGAGTTTATAGAGGTTGACTTGGCAGAAATCGGTATTGGCGAGTCCATACATTTGCAAGATATTGTAGTTGCTGAAGGTATAGAGATTTTGGCATTAACGCACGGTGAAGATCATAACTTGCCTGTTGCGCAAATTATAAAAACTAGAAGTGCGGCAAGTGATGGTGATGATGGTGCGGCTGATGCTGTTGCTGAAGAGGTTGAAGCTGAGTAGTGGTTAAGCTTATAGTTGGTCTGGGTAATCCTGGTCAAAAATACGAAAAAAACCGGCATAATGCCGGTTTTTTGCTATTGGAAGAGTTGGCAAGGAGTGTTGGTGTTGGCTTTTCTCGGCAGGTGCGTTTTTTGGGTGATGTGGCTGAATATAGTGCTTCGTTAGGTAAATTGTATTTTTTGAAGCCTTTTACTTTTATGAATCGCAGTGGGCAGTCGGTATCTGCTATAGCGAAATATTATAAGATATTGCCCGAAGAAATATTGGTTGTGCATGATGAGTTGGATTTTGATGTGGGGGTTGCCAGGCTTAAAAAAAATGGTGGTCATGGCGGGCATAATGGTGTGCGTGATATAATTACGAGCATGGGGCAGAAAGATTTTTTGCGTTTGCGTATCGGTATTGGTCGGCCTCGGTCTGGTAAAGCGGTTGCTGATTATGTTCTTTCTGACTTCTCAAAGGTGGATATGCAGTCTGTGCAAGAGGTGTTTGATGAGTGTGTAATGCAGTTGCCAGTGCTGTGTGCTGGTAATTATGATGCGGTTGCGCAAAAGTTGCATTCTCTCGAAAATAAATAAACAAAAAAGTTGACATAATGTTGGGCATGATTCATAATGCCCTTTCTGTACGGAGGGGTTCCCGAGCGGCCAAAGGGATCAGACTGTAAATCTGACGGCTCAGCCTTCGGAGGTTCGAATCCTCCCCCCTCCACCATGCAGGATTAAAGAATTCTGCGGGTGTAGTTCAATGGTAGAACTCCAGCCTTCCAAGCTGATTACGTGGGTTCGATTCCCATCACCCGCTCCATAATAATGCCCATATAGCTCAGCGGTAGAGCACTTCCTTGGTAAGGAAGAGGTCACCGGTTCAAGTCCAGTTATGGGCTCCATTACATTGATTTGCAAACACTAATTTTAAGGTTCTTGCGAGATGGCTAAAGAAAAATTTGAGCGTACCAAACCACATGTAAACGTTGGTACAATTGGTCATGTTGACCACGGTAAAACAACTCTAACAGCTGCCCTAACAAAAGTTATGGCAGAAAAAATGGGTGGGGAAGTTAAAGCATTTGACCAAATTGATAATGCACCTGAAGAGCGTGAGCGTGGTATTACGATTGCAACATCGCATGTGGAATATGAATCAGAAACACGTCATTATGCGCATGTTGACTGTCCGGGTCATGCTGATTACGTAAAAAACATGATTACGGGTGCAGCGCAAATGGATGGTGCCATTTTGGTTTGTGGTGCGACTGATGGGCCTATGCCGCAAACAAGAGAGCATATCTTGTTGTCAAGACAAGTCGGTGTGCCTTACATTGTTGTCTTTTTGAACAAAGCCGACCTTCTTGCTGAAGATTGTGGTGGTGTTGGTACGGAAGAGTACAACGAAATGCTTGAATTGGTCGAA
>Ga0256839_1005928_pt1 | contig 11022 bp, 11 predicted proteins | sample 354166metaG_FD_185968 | JGI IMG/M metagenome (GOLD analysis project Ga0256839, IMG submission 185968) | Hydrothermal vent microbial communities from Mid Atlantic Ridge, Atlantic Ocean - 354-166 | ecosystem: Environmental > Aquatic > Marine > Hydrothermal vents | place: Atlantic Ocean: Mid... | reverse complement strand
CTGGCGTCGCATTTGAAGTCCGGCGTCATGAACGCTCAGACCGTTTGGCTTTCGGGCGCGCTTGTGGTGCCCGCTCTTGTTGGCATGGGGCTTGGGTTTGCGGTCCATGACCGGCTTGACCAGGAACGGTTTCGCCGCGCGACGCTGGTTGTCCTGGTTCTGGCCGGCCTCAACCTGATCCGGCGCGGGGTGGCCGGGTAGGCTGGACGCAAAGGCCGCGCAGGTGCAGCGCGGCCTTGCCCGAAATCTATTGGCCGATTGCGACGGCCTTGACGTCCTCGTCAATGTAGTCGGCATATTTGCCAAAGTTGTCGGCAAACATTTCCACCAGCTTTTGGGCCTGACGGTCATAAGCGTCCGGGTCCGACCAGGTTTGGCGCGGGTCGAGAAGCGCGTCGTCGAGACCCGGAACGCTGACCGGAACATCAAAGCCAAAGTTCGGATCCTTGCGGAATTTGGCTTCGGCAAGTGAGCCGTCAAGCGCGGCGCTGAGCAGCGCCCGCGTTGCCTTGATCGGCATTCGCGTGCCGGTTCCATAGGCTCCGCCCGTCCAACCGGTGTTGACCAGCCAGCAGGTTGCACCATGTTTTGCGATCTTGTCGCGCAGCAGGTTGCCGTAGACTTCGGGGCGCCGCGGCATGAAAGGAGCGCCGAAACAGGTCGAGAATGTCGGTTCGGGCTCGGTCACGCCTCGCTCGGTTCCGGCAACCTTGGAGGTGAAGCCGGACAAGAAGTGATACATCGCCTGGGCCGGGGTCAGGCGGGCGATCGGAGGCAGGACGCCAAAGGCATCGCAGGTCAGCATGATGATGTTTTTCGGATGCCCGCCCAGGGCGGTGTCGGACGCGTTCGAGATATAGTCAAGCGGGTAGGCGCAGCGCATGTTCGCCGTCAGGCTGTCATCTTCGAAGTCCAGTTCCAGGGTTTCCGGATCGAACACCATGTTCTCGATGATCGTGCCGAATTTGCTGGTGGTCGCAAAGATTTCCGGCTCGGCCTCTGGCGACAGGTTGATCGTCTTGGCATAGCAACCCCCCTCGAAATTGAACGTGCCGCGATCGGACCAGCCATGTTCGTCATCGCCAATAAGAACGCGGGAAGGGTCAGCGGACAACGTGGTTTTTCCGGTCCCGGAAAGGCCAAAGAACACCGCCGTATCCACCGGGTTTCCCGGCGCATGATTGGCCGAACAGTGCATCGCCATGATCCCCTTGCCGGGCAGGATGTAGTTCAGAAGGGTGAACACGGATTTCTTGATTTCCCCGGCATACTCCGTGTTGCCGATCAGGATCAGTTTCTTTTCGAAGTTCAACGCGATCACGGTTTCGCTGCGGCAGCCGTGACGGGCAGGGTCGGCCTTGAAACTGGGTGAATTGATGATGGTGAAATCGGCAACGAACCCATCGAGTTCCTCGCGCTCGGGGCGGCGCAGCATTGTCCGGGCAAACAGCGCGTGCCAAGCCAGTTCGGTTATCACGCGCACATCCAGACGGTTCGCGGGGTCAGCGCCGCCGAACAGATCCTGCACAAAGTAGTCGCGGCCCTTCATGTGCTCAAGCATGTCGGCCTGCAGGCGATCAAAGGCGTCCGGGTCCATCGGCTGATTGTTTTCCCACCAGATATCATCCTCGACATCCGGCGTGCGCACCACGAATTTGTCGTTCGGAGAGCGGCCGGTAAACTGCCCGGTGCTGACCAGCACGGCCCCACCGCGCCCCAACGTGGCTTCGCCGCGCTGCAGCGCCGCCTGCACAAGTTGTGGCTCGAGAAGATTGTAGGACACGGTGTCCAGGCCCGTGATCTCTTGTTTTTCCAGTTCGAAATCCGGGTTCACATGTCCAGTTTTCATGTCGGTTGCTCCTGTGCCGTTTGGCCGCTTTGTTGTGGTGCGTGGCAGTTTCCGGCGGTTTCCAACCGGTGTCACCTGGTGGTGCGTTTTGCGATGGCTATAACATGCAGAAATCAAAGCGAAACAGGACTGTTTTGCGCAGTTAGCGCAACCATCGGGGCGTTAGCGCAATCATCAGGCCGTTTTTTGTCACCAATCTCGAAATCTGAGTCATATTAGCCAAGTTTTATCAAAATGTGGTCTGGAATGGGCTTGCATCCCTGCTGATTCGCAGATTGCAGTTGATTCCATGTGTCGGAAGCGGGAATATGCCTGAAAAATAAGATTGTCTGAGCAGAATAGGGATGGATCATGTCCAGAATAGCACTTGTAGACGATGATCGGAACATTTTGACTTCCGTGGCGATGACGCTGGAAGCCGAAGGTTTCGAGGTGGAAACATACAATGACGGGCAGGCGGCACTGGATGCTTTCAACAAGAAGCTGCCCGACATGGCGGTTCTCGACATCAAGATGCCCCGCATGGACGGCATGGATCTGCTGCAGCGGCTGCGGCAGAAATCTGACATGCCGGTTATTTTCCTGACCTCCAAGGACGATGAGATCGACGAAGTGCTTGGCCTTCGAATGGGGGCGGACGATTACGTCAAGAAACCATTTTCGCAGCGTCTGCTTGTCGAGCGTATTCGGGCATTGCTGCGTCGGCAGGAAGCCATTGAAACCGGCGAACGGCCGGATGGCGATGAAAACAAGGTCATGGTGCGCGGCGAACTGACGATGGATCCGCTTCGGCATTCCGTCAGCTGGAAAGGCAAGAATGTCTCACTTACCGTGACAGAATTCCTGTTGCTTCAGGCCCTGGCGCAGCGTCCCGGGTTCGTCAAGAGCCGCGATCAGTTGATGGATGTGGCCTATGATGACCAGGTCTATGTGGACGACCGGACAATCGACAGCCACATCAAGCGGTTGCGGAAAAAGATGCGCACGGTGGACGATACCTTCGGCGCGATCGAGACTCTTTACGGAATCGGGTATCGGTATAACGAAGAATAATGACGTTCGCGTCGAGGATAGACGTGCGGAAATCTGAAACAACCAGGGGCGCTGATATCGTCCTGGGCGATGATTGGATTGCCCCTCACACCACTTCGGATTCTGAGGTTCGCGCGCGGCGTGCCAGACGTGGCCTGATTTCGATCAACCGGTCTCCGCTGGCGCGCAAGATCGTGACATTCAATTTGCTGGCGCTGATCGTGCTTGTCGCCGGCGTGCTGTATCTCAACCCGTTTCGCGACAGCCTGGTCTATCAATGGGAAAACGGCCTGATCATCGAGGCCGAACTTGTGGCCGATGTGCTCGAGGCGCAGTTGGACGTTCTGGGCAAGGATGACCTGCAGGCCGAAGGTCTGCCCGATGTGGCTACCACGCTTGCGGGGCTTGATCTTCGTCCAGGATCCGAGGTTTTCGTGTTTTCCCCCGACGGCCAGCTCCTGGCCAAGGAAACGGGAATTGCGCGCGAGAATGTAGAGCCGATCCTGGGACTGACCGACCAGGAGCGGACGACCTTCATCACCGATTTCCTGAATGCGGTGTGGGAGGGGATATCATCGGTTCTTTCGCCGCCGTCCGGGGCAGAATCCGAGTATGACCCCGAAGCCTATGCGCGACAGGTCATGCCGTCGGCCTTTTCGGGCGTTACGCGGGTCAATATCAGCCGGGGCGACACGGATGGCGCGGTGTTTTCCGTGACCACACCAATCATGCGGGGCGATGAACCTGTCGGTGCGATCGCCGTTCTGAGTGCCGCCGGTGAGATAGACGAACTGGTGCGCAATGAGCGCGAGCAGGTCTTGCAGATGTTCGTGATTGCCATCCTGGTCTCAATTGGCCTGAGCCTGGTGCTGGCGTCGACGGTGGCAAACCCGCTGTCCGATCTGGCGGCGGCGGCCGAGGTGGGGCGCGACAACAATTCTCGCAAGGTCGGCCCCGGGCGCGTGCGGATCCCCGATCTTTCCGGGCGACCGGATGAAATCGGTCGACTTTCCAGCGCTCTGCGCGGCATGGTCGCGGCGCTTTATGAACGCATTGATGCCAATGAGCAGTTTGCGGCGGATGTGGCGCATGAAATCAAGAATCCTCTGGCGTCGCTGCGCTCGGCGGTGGGCACGTTGCGCGTCGCAAAACGCGAGGATCAGCGCGATCGGCTGCTGAATGTCATTGAACATGATGTGCGGCGCCTGGACCGGTTGGTCAGCGACATTTCAAATGCCTCGCGTCTGGACAGTGAGCTTGTGAAAGAAGAAGAAGAGTCTTTCGATCTTCTCAAGATGCTGACCAACATCACAAACCATCTTGGCGAAGAAGCGCGCAGGAAGGGTATTGAATTCATAACCGACATGCCCCAGACGCCGATCGTCATTCAGGGGCTGGAGGCGCGGCTTGCGCAGGTTTTTGTGAACCTGATCACCAATGCGATCTCTTTTTGCGAAGATGGCGATGCCATTCGGGTCTGGGCACGCAAACGTGAAAACCGGGTTCTGATCGTTGTGGAAGACACCGGGCCCGGCATCCCCGAAGAGGCGCTGACAAAAATCTTCAACCGGTTCTATACCTCACGGCCAGACTCTCAGTTTGGTGACAATTCCGGGCTTGGCCTGGCGATATCCAAGCAGATCGTCGAGGCCCACGGCGGTGTGATCTGGGCCGAAAACATCCGGCCCACCGATGCCGATATCGGTTCGGAACCGCTGGGCGCGCGATTTGTCGTCGGATTGCCTGTCTGACGTCAGGCCGTGATATAAACGACCGGCCAAGCGGAGAGCACATGCGAACAGACAGCCAATCCGAACGTGTCGTTCACGGAAGTTGTGTTGCGTTCGGGCCGGCTGCCGTGTTGATCTCGGGCGCAGCCGGCAGTGGAAAATCGGCGCTTTCACTGCAGCTCATGGCGCTGGGGGCAGAGTTGATTGCGGATGACCGGACACAGTTGACCGTCATCGGCGGCACGGCCATCAGGGCATCATGCCCCGAGGCCATCCGGGGCCGCATCGAGGCCCGGGGTATCGGCATTCTGGCCGCAGAGTCTCGCAGTTCGGCAATCGTGAACCTGTCGGTGGACCTTGACACCACCGAAACCGAAAGGCTGCCGCCACATCGGACGGTCTGTATCCTTGGCATCAGAATTCCCTTGCTTCACCGCTGCGCTTGCGATCATTTTCCTGCTAGCATCATTCAGTATCTGAAGGGCGGAAGGGCAGACTAGTGGCAGCCGATGAAAGTGGCGCAAAGGAAGGCGATGGCGGCGAGGTTCGCCAGCGTCTGGTTTTCGTGACAGGCCCGTCCGGCGCCGGTCGGTCGACCGCTGTAAAGGCTCTGGAAGACGTCGGCTTTGAAACCATCGACAATATTCCGCTGTCGCTGCTTGACCGTTTGTTCGCCGGCCCGCCGATCGGACGTTCGTTGGCTGTCGGCATGGATATCCGAAACCGGGATTTTTCCGTGGAAGGCCTGCGAGAAGCAATTGATCGGCTGAGCAAGGCGGCGGGGCTTGACGTCGAACTGTTGTATCTGGATTGCCGGGAAGACGTATTGATCCGGCGATATTCCGAGACGCGCAGGCGTCATCCCCTGGCAAGAACGCAATCCCCGTCGCAGGGGATCGAGCGCGAGATCGAACTGTTGGCGCCCATTCGCCAACAGGCCGACATTCTGATCGACACCTCTGACATGACCCCGCACGAGTTGCGCGCCGAAATCGAACGGTGGTTCGAGGTCACGGATGAAAAACGACTGTCGGTTCTGGTTCAGTCGTTTTCCTACAAACGTGGCATCCCGCGCGGGGTCGACATGGTGTTTGACTGCCGGTTCCTGCGAAATCCTTTTTGGGATGAAAACCTGCGGACCTTGGACGGAAGGTCAGATGAGGTTGCCGACTATGTCCGGCAGGATGCCCGCTATGACGCATTCTTTGCATCGGTGAAGGGGCTGGCAGACCTGTTGCTGCCGGCGTTTTCCGAGGAAGGCAAATCGCATATTGCCATCGCCTTTGGATGCACAGGCGGGCAGCATCGCTCGGTTGCCATGGCGGAGAGCCTTGCGAAATCTCTTGCGGCTTCCGAGTGGCGCGTGTCTATAAGGCACCGGGAAATCGAAAGGCGCGATGCCGGAAATGTTGCATCGGCCACCGGGATTGGGGGGCAGACGTGATCGGGATCGTGATCGTCGCACATGGTGGGCTGGCCAGAGAATACCTGGCCGCTGTCGAGCACGTGGTCGGCAAGCAGTCCGGCATTCATGCGATCGCAATCGAGGCTGACCACGACCGCGCGCGCAAGCAATCAGAGATATGTGCGGCCGCTGACAGCGTGGATGTGGGCGACGGCGTTGTGGTCGTGACGGACATGTTCGGCGGCTCGCCGTCAAATCTGTCTTTGCTGGCCTGCGCGGTCAGCGACCGCAAGATCATCTACGGCGCGAACCTGCCGATGCTGATCAAGCTGGCGAAATCACGCCATTTGAAAGTTGCACAGGCGGTTGAATTGGCAAAGGAAGCGGGGCGAAAGTACATTGACAGCTTCGATTCGCCGCCGGCAACCCAATAGGACCAGATTTCAGGATGACCATTCGGACGATCAGGATTACAAATGAAAAAGGGTTGCACGCCCGCGCTTCCGCCAAGCTGGTGGAAGTGGTCGAAGCCCATGACGCCACGGCAGAGATTTCCAAGGATGGGCTGAATGCCTCGGGCGACAGTATCATGGGGCTTCTGATGCTTGCGGCCGCCAAGGGCTCAACCATTGAACTGCGCACCGAAGGCCCGGAAGCCGAAAAACTGGCCGAGGCGCTTGAAGCGCTGGTTGCCGACCGGTTCGGAGAGAACCTGTGAAGCCAATGTTTGAAACCATGCAGATCAAGCGGTGGAAGCCTTGGTAGAGCGTGCGCAACACAGACCTTTGCCCGGGCCGTCCGGTGCTCCGGAAAAGTACATCCCCTACGACAAGCGCAAACTGTCTTATTCCGGGACATACACGGATCCGAAGAAGGTCTATACGATCCGCGCGCTGGAGTGGATGACCGGCAAAATGAAATTGCTGCGCCTGGTGCGGAAATTCGAGAGGATGGGCACCAGGGATGGTGTCGAGTTCTTTGCCCAGGCACTTGAGGTCATGGGTATTGATCTGGTCACACCGCCCGAAATCGTCGACAAGATTCCGGCAACCGGCCCGCTGATTGTTGTCGCCAATCATCCGCACGGGATGGTGGACGGGATGGTCATGGCCGCGCTGGTCGGCCGAAAGCGTGATGATTTTCTGATCCTGACGCGCTCGTTGCTGACGGGGATCAAGGAAATCCGGCAGTTCATGTTGCCGGTGCCTTTCCCGCATGAAGACAATGCGCTGGCTGAAAGCCTGCAGATGCGAAAGAAGTCGATGGATCACCTGAAGAACGGCGGTGTGATCATTCTGTTTCCGGCCGGCGCGGTGGCCTCGGCCCCGACAATGCTCGGCCGGGCGGTTGAAAAGGAATGGAACCCGTTTACCGCAAAAATGATAGCGCGTTCAGGGGCGGCTGTTCTGCCGATCTTCTTTCCGGGCCAGAACTCGCGGCTTTATCTGATGGCTGATCGTCTTTCGGCAACCCTGCGCCAGGGATTGCTTTTGCACGAGGTCGTGCATGCCTTGAACAAGCCGCAACGCCCCGTGGTCGGCGATCCGCTGGACCCGGAAGAACTGAAGAAATGGCGCGACAACCCGCGCGGGTTCATGGCGTGGCTGCGCCAGCACACACTGGATCTGGGCAATCAGGGCTAGGCGCAGGTCACATCAGCGCGTCGGCACCGGCGCCTCGCCACGATAGTCGTAAAATCCGCGCTTGGTCTTTCGCCCGAGCCATCCCGCTTCAACATATTTGGTCAGCAGGGGGCAGGGTCGGTATTTGGTGTCTGCCAGCCCGTCATGCAGCACATTCATGATTGCAAGGCAGGTATCAAGCCCGATGAAATCCGCAAGCTCCAGCGGCCCCATCGGGTGATTGGCCCCGAGTTTCAGGGACTGGTCAATGGACGTGACCGACCCCACCCCTTCATAGAGTGTATAGACGGCTTCATTGATCATCGGCATCAGGATCCGGTTGACAATGAAACCAGGGAAATCCTCGGCGCTGGCCGCGGTTTTTCCAAGCCGGTCCACGACGGTCAGGCAGGCGTCGAAGGTTTCCTTGCTGGTCGCGATGCCGCGAATCAGTTCGACAAGCTGCATGACCGGAACCGGGTTCATGAAGTGAAACCCCATGAACTTTTCGGGTCGGTCGGTTTTGGAACCAAGCCGGGTGATCGAAATCGAAGACGTGTTCGAGGTCAGGATCGTGTGCGGCTGCAAATGCGGCAGCAGATCCTCGAAAATGGCATCCTTGATGGACTCGCGCTCAGTTGCCGCTTCGATCACCAGATCGGTTGCGCCCACATCGCCAAGCGTCGCGCTCGTCTTGATTCGCTTGAGAGCCTGGTCGCGGTCTTCGGCCGTGATTTTCTGGCTCGTGACCTGGCGGTCCATGTTCTTGCGAACAAGCGCCATGGCCCGATCAAGCGCCTCGCTGCTCACGTCGTGCAGCACGACATCGTATTTGGCCAGCGCACAAACATGCGCGATACCGTTGCCCATCTGCCCCGCGCCGATGATCCCGATCGACTGGATGTCCATGCCCCGTCCTTTCAATATGTCTGGGCCACAATATTCCTGTGCAAAACTGCAGCGCAAGTGCGAATGACCCTTTGAATTTTAGGAAAACCCGCACATTAGGCAATTTGCAACCTGTGTTTGTCAGGCTTGGTCCCGGGTGAAATTGAAAGGTGGGGTGGCCAATGGCTTACGAACGCATGGGCGGTCGAACGCTCGATTATTTTCCTTGCAGGTATGACGGGTCAAATCTGATATTCCGGGGGCCGTTGCGGCCGTTGGCCGACCGATACGTCGCCATACTTGGCGGAACGGAAACTTTCGGGCGGTTCATGGAAGAGCCGTTTTCCGAAACGCTCGAACTGCTCTCCGGCCGGCAGACTGTCAACCTGGGCTGTGTCAATGCAGGCCTTGATGCTTTTGTCGCAGATGCCGGCGTGCTTGACATATGTCGGGGGGCGGAGGTGACCGTCATCCAGTTGCCAGGTGCCGCGACACAGTCAAACGCCTTTTACAAGGTGCACCCGAGGCGCAACGATCGTTTCATCACGGCCCGACAAGACCTGCTGGACCTTTTTCCGAATGTCGATTTTTCAGAGATCCATTTTGTCGGACATTTGCTTGCGACGCTTCAGTCTGATTCGCAAAGCGGATTTGAAAAAGTGCTGCGCGAGCTTCGGGCCGAATGGATCAGGAAAATGAACACTCTTTTGTGCGGTATTGGCGGTCGCGTCATCCTGGTCTGGATGGCTGACAGCAAACCAGAGGCGGCGGTCTGCCACTGCCCGGACAGGCGCGCGCCCGACCATGTCAACCGAGAGATGCTGGCGGCTGTTACGCCCAGGGGTGTCGATCTGCTGGAAGTCGTGGCCACCGAAGAAGAGATCGAGGCCGGGCTCGAGCGGATGATATTTGACATTCACGAAGAGCCGGCGGCAAGCCGGTTGCTGGGGCCGGTCGTGCATCAGGAGGTCGCGCGCCAACTGGCGGCGCTGATATGAAAATGGCCCGCCGGTTGGCGGGCCAGGTTCGGGAAAATCCGGCTTGTGCTCAGAGCTTTTCGATCAGCTCGGGCACGGCGTCGAACAGATCGGCCACAAGGCCGTAATCGGCAACCTGGAAAATTGGCGCCTCTTCGTCCTTGTTGATGGCGACGATGATTTTCGAGTCCTTCATGCCGGCGAGGTGCTGGATGGCACCGGAAATGCCGACCGCCACGTAGAGGTCCGGGGCGACGACCTTGCCGGTCTGGCCGACCTGCCAGTCGTTCGGGGCGAAGCCCGAATCGACCGCGGCGCGGCTGGCGCCCACGGCGGCGCCCAGCTTGTCGGCGAGTTTCTCGATCAGGGCGAAATCTTCCTCGGAGCCGACGCCGCGACCACCGGAAACCACGACACCGGCCGAGGTCAGTTCCGGGCGGTCGCTTTCGGCAACCTTGTCTTCGACCCATTCCGAGAGGCCGGGGTTGTCGGCGGCACCGATCTTTTCGACCGGGGCCGAGCCGCCCATGCCGGCGGCATCGAAGGTCGAGGTGCGCACCGTCAACACTTTTTTCGGATCTTTCGACTTTACTGTCTGGACCGCGTTGCCGGCGTAGATCGGGCGCTCGAAGGTGTCGGCATCGACGACGCCGGACACATCCGAGATCACCATCACGTCAAGCAGGGCCGCAACCCGGGGCAGGATGTTCTTGGCGTTGGTGGTGGCGGGCGCGACGATGTGATCGTAGCCATCGGCCAGCGACACGATCAGCGCCGCGACAGGTTCGGCCAGCGCGTTGCCGTAGGACGGGTCATCGGCGCAGAGCACCTTGGACACACCGTCGATCCTGGCGGCCTCATCGGCCGCGCCGCCGCAGGACGCCCCGGCGCAGAGCACGGTGACATCGCCCAGGGCCGTGGCCGCGGTGACGGCCTTGGCGGTTGCATCGACGGCCAGTTCGCCGCCATTGACTTCGGCAAGGAGAAGAACAGCCATTACACAGCCCCCGCTTCTTTGAGTTTCGCAACAAGCTCATCCACCGAGCCGACGATCTCGCCGGCCTTGCGCCCTTCGGGCTCTTTCGTGGAAAGCACTTCGAGGCGCGGGGTGACATCGACGCCGTAATCGGCGGCGGTCTTTTCATCCAGCGGCTTTTTCTTGGCCTTCATGATGTTGGGCAGGCTGGCGTAGCGCGGCTCGTTCAGGCGCAGGTCGACGGTGACGATGGCCGGCATCTTGACCTTGATGGTCTGCAACCCGCCATCGACCTCTCGGGTGACCAGCGCGTGGTCGCCGTCGATGTCGAGCTTGGAGGCGAAGGTGCCCTGCGACCAGCCAAGAAGTGCCGCCAGCATCTGGCCGGTGGCGTTCATGTCATTGTCGATCGCCTGTTTGCCGGCAAGAACGAGACCGGGCTGTTCCTCTTCCACCACCTTGGCGAGGATCTTGGCAACTGCCAGCGGCTCGATGTCCTGGTGCACGTCATCGGCGGCAATGACGAGAATGGCGCGGTCGGCG
>Ga0256839_1005927_pt1 | contig 11023 bp, 9 predicted proteins | sample 354166metaG_FD_185968 | JGI IMG/M metagenome (GOLD analysis project Ga0256839, IMG submission 185968) | Hydrothermal vent microbial communities from Mid Atlantic Ridge, Atlantic Ocean - 354-166 | ecosystem: Environmental > Aquatic > Marine > Hydrothermal vents | place: Atlantic Ocean: Mid... | reverse complement strand
GCCGGTATTTTTATTTCGCTGGTTTACTCAAGAGGCACAATTTTTCAAGTTCAGACACAATGATTCGAAACAAATTTGTTGATTACCTGCAGCGCTTGTGGTACGAAATCAACTGGTTGTATGTTTTAACAGGTTTCAGGTATTTTTTCAGGCGCTGGCAAATTGCCAATTACCCTAAAATGGGCCGTAAAGAGCCGGTAATCTATGTAGCCAACCATCAGAACGCCTTTATGGATGCCCTGGCCATTATTTTTTCGCAGAAGCGGCACCCGTTATTTCTGGTACGGGCCAATATCTTTGCTTCGGCCCCGGCCCGCTTCCTTTTGCGCTCGCTCAATATGTTGCCTATTTACCGGATGCGCGATGGGGTGGATAACCTCGCTAAAAACGACCCGATTATACAGGATTGTATAGATATACTCAAAAAGGGCCGCCAGCCCCTGGCCATATTTGTGGAGGGCAACCACAGCCTGCTGCGCTCGCTACGCCCACTAAAAAAAGGCGTAGGCCGGATAGCCTTTTCTGCCCTGGAGCAAACCGGGTTTAACATGCCACTTAAAATTATACCCATTGGCATTTCCTATAGCCGGCATACCCGCTTGCATTCCGACCTGCTGGTAAATTTCGGGAAGCCCATCCGGGTTAATGATTTTCTCGAAACCTACCAGGAAAACCCTAACAAAGCCTATGTAAGCCTTAATAAAGAAATTACGGCCAGGTTAAAAAAATTAATGGTTGATATTGAGGACCGCCAAAATTATGAGGTAATTGAAAAAGCCTGGATCAACCAGCGCCAAATCAACGACAATATGCTGGAGGAACTGCACCACGACCAGCAAATTATTGCCCGGCTGACGAAGGAGGTACAGGCAGGCAAGGTTCCGGAAGTAAACGAAGGTAAAAAAGAAGCCCCGCTGCTTAAAATCCTATTGGGCGGCCCGTTTTTTCTTTACGGGATGGTCAACCACCTGCCTATCTATTCCATAATGCGGTGGGTGGTCAGCAAAGTGGTAACGGATATCCACTTTTATAGTTCCATTAAACTTGTTGGCGGCATGTATATCGGGCCGGTTGTTTACCTGCTGCAGGCCTGGCTGGTGTACCTGATCCCGGGAAGTAACCTATGGCTGGCCGGCCTTTACTTTTTTAGTTTACCTTTTTTCGGCAACTTTGCCAATAATTATTACCAAAAGTATTTCGCTGATGAGCCTTATACCAGTTCATCGGCCGATTTGCTGAAGGGATATAAATAATTAACCCATATAAACCGCTATACATTATGCCTTTTGTTGCTTTTTATCACACCCACAAACTTGTTGTCACCCTCTTTGTCCTGATCTACCTGGTCAAAGCCATCCTGCTCTTGCTGGGGAACAAAGAGGCCCTTGCCAGGTTCAACAAACTAGTAAAAATACCGGAAATGGTCATCAGTCTGTTGTTTTTTGCCACCGGCCTGGTCATGCTCAGCCGCATTGCCAATTTCAATACCCTGTTTGCCATCAAACTTACCTTAGTGGTACTGGCCATCCCCCTTGCGGTAATGGCTTACCGCAAAGCCAGCAAAGTAATGGCCGTACTGGCCGTGCTCCTGCTGTTTTCAGCTTACGGGCTGGCCGAAATGTACAAGGCCCAGTTTGCCAAAAAACATGAGGTTACCAACGTTGTCACCGATCCACAGGCGGCAAACTATGATTTATACAAGCATGGCGAAGCTTTGTTTAAGGCACAATGCACTGTTTGTCATGGCGATGACGGCAAGGCCAGCCGCTCCGGGGCCAAAGACCTTACGCTCAGCACCAGGAGCGATGCAGAAATTGTTGCCCTTATCAAAAACGGTAAAAATACCATGCCGAAAATGGCCAACATCTACAACGAGCAAGAGTTGAAAGCCCTGGTAGCCTACGTTAAAGGTTTCCGTTAGCCAGGATAGGTTACCCCATACCCCTAATTAACTGATAAACAATGGTTATCAGTTAATTTACGTCATTATCCACGCCCTCGTAAATAATTCGGGTTAATCCTGCACGGCTGTGGAAAAAAGGGGGCGTTGATGTTATCAGGAATGACCTCCTGCGCCTAAAGGAATTGCCCCAGGATAATACCATGTAATGGCTAATTCCCTATTTTTGCCCTGATTTTGATAAACTATGCGCAACAGTAAACCTACCAAACCCAAAGGCACCCGTGATTTCGGCCCGGCACAGATGGCCAAAAGGATGTACCTGCTCGATATTATCCGGCAGACTTTCCGCAAATATGGTTTCTTGCCCTTAGAAACCCCGGCTATGGAAAACCTCTCGGTATTAACCGGCAAATACGGTGATGAGGGCGACCAGTTACTCTTTAAAATCCTTAATTCAGGCAATTACCTGAGCAAAGTTGAGGGCGACCCGGTTACCTATGATGCACAATCATTGCTACCCAAAATTGCTGAAAAAGGCCTGCGTTATGATTTAACCGTACCTTTTGCCCGCTACGTGGTCATGAACCGTAATGAAATCACCTTCCCCTTCAAACGGTTTCAAATCCAGCCTGTGTGGCGTGCCGACCGGCCACAGAAGGGCCGCTACCGCGAGTTCCTGCAGTGCGATGCCGATGTTATCGGCACCAAATCACTGCTCTGTGAGGCCGAGATTATTATGATGCTCAATGAAATCTTTGCCCGGCTGGGCCTTGAAGGATACGAAATAGCCATCAACAACCGTAAGTTTTTAACCGGCCTGAGTGCCTACCTGGGGCAACCCAACAGGGAAAACGATCTTTGTGTGGCCATCGATAAACTGGATAAAATAGGGCAGGAAAACGTCTATCAGGAATTAACAACCAAAGGTTTCAGCCCCGAGGCCTTAACCAGGCTCTCCCCGGTGCTGGCCGTTTCCGGCACCAACGAAGAAAAGCTACAGGCCTTAACCGCAGTATTTTCCGGCACCCCGGAGGCCTTAACCGGCCTGAATGAAGTGCAGGAACTGCTCGGCCTGGTAAAGGGTATGGAGGGCAACCTGGCCACCGTTAACTTCGACCCCTCCCTGGCCCGCGGCCTCTCCTACTATACCGGCATTATTTTTGAGGTGCGCATGCTCGATGGCAGCATCGGCAGCATTTGCGGAGGCGGCCGCTATGATGACCTGACCGGCATCTTTGGCCTGCCCGACATGCCCGGCACGGGAATTTCACTGGGGATCGACCGGATTTATGATGTCATGGAAGCCCGTGCCCTGTTCCCTGAACAGGTAAGCGGCTCTACCAGCGCCATGGTGGTTAACTTTGGGGATGAAAACCTTGCCTTTGCCCTGGCGGCCATTGCCCGGCTGCGCAAGGCCGGCATCAGCAGTGAGCTATATCCCGACAAAGCCAAAATGAAAAAACAACTGACCTACGCCAACCGTAATAATATCCCCTTAGTTATTATTGCCGGGGCCGAAGAAGTTGGCGCCAACAAAGTCACGATTAAAAATATGCTTACCGGTGCGCAAACCACCATCGCGGCCGGTAATTTAATTGCTACTGTTAACGCTATGCTGGAAAAGAACTAAATGGGAATTTTCGCGATAAATAACAAGCCGTTACACCTTGCTGATATTGAACATATCATGGATAACAAGGTAAAATTAGCGCTGTCGGCAGAGACCAAAGCAGTTGTACAAAAATGCCGCGATTACCTCGACCAGCGTATTGCCGCTACCAACGAACCCATTTATGGCATCAACACCGGTTTTGGCTCCCTGTATAAAGAAAGCATCTCCAGCAGTGAACTCACCACCCTGCAGGAGAATATCATCAAATCGCATGCCTGTGGTACCGGGCCGGCCATTCCCGCCCATATTGTTAAGCTCATCCTGCTATTAAAAATCAAATCGTTGAGTTATGGCAACTCCGGGGTGCAGGTAGCCACCATTGAGCGGCTGGTGGACTTTTTTAATGATGATATTCTGCCGGTTATCTACCAATTCGGTTCGTTGGGCGCCTCGGGCGACCTGGCCCCGCTGGCGCACATGAGCCTGCCCCTGCTGGGCCTGGGCGAGGTGGACTATGAGGGGGAAAGAATAACCGGCCGGGAACTGCTGGCACGCAAAAACTGGCAGCCACATAATTTGCAGGCGAAAGAAGGGCTGGCCCTGCTTAACGGCACCCAGTTTATGAGCGCCTTTGGCCTTTACAACAGCCTTCAGGCCAACAAGCTTTTGCGCCTGGCCAGCCTCATTGGCGCTGCCGCCACCGATGCCTTTGACGGCCGTATAGAGCCTTTTATGCCCCAGGTACACCAACTGCGCCCCCACCCCGGGCAACAGCGGGTGGCGGCCGAAGTGTATAGCTACCTCCAGGGCAGTGAGCTTATGCGGCAACCCAAAAAACATGTACAGGACCCCTACGCCTTCCGCTGTATCCCCCAGGTACATGGCGCCAGCCAGGATACCCTTGATTACGCCACCGGGATATTCCTGACCGAAATCAACGGGGTAACCGATAACCCCAATATTTTTCCTGATGAGGACCTGGTCATCTCAGCCGGTAATTTTCATGGCCAGCCCCTGGCCCTGGCCCATGATTTCCTCGCCATTGCCATGGCAGAAATAGGCAGCATCTCTGAGCGCAGGACCTACCAACTCATCTCCGGCAACCGCGACCTGCCCAATTACCTGGTAGCCAACCCGGGCATCAACTCCGGCCTGATGATCCCGCAATACACTGCGGCCTCCATCGTCAGCCACAATAAAATATTATGCCATCCGGCCTCGGTAGATTCCATTGTTTCGTCCAATGGCCAGGAAGACCATGTTAGCATGGGGGCCGGGGCGGCCGTAAAGGCCTATGAGGTAATCGAAAATGTGTACCGCATCCTGGCCATTGAACTGCTCACCACCGCCCAGGCGCTCGATTTGCGCAAACCTTTACGGTCGGCAGCCAAAATTGAGGCCCTGATACGTAATTTCAGAGAGGAAATACCGTTTATTGAATATGACCGGGTGCTGCACGATGATATTGACAAGGCCACCCGCTTCTTAAAAAGTTACCAGTTTGCCTAATTGCGTCAACGATTTGCCCTTTATATCACCCTGTTTTGGAGTTTTGCCGCCCAGGCACAATACCTGAGTGTCCGTGGTGATTTCAGCGTTGACCAGCGCAGGGGCTGCCGCGATATGCTGGTAACCGTTACCAATATCAATCCGGGTACGGATGTTATCCTTTACCAGTATGAAGGCGCAAATTCTACTGTTACAGCCGACACCTTCTATTTATACACGGCTACCGGTAATTACTGGCTTTATCAGTACATCCAGGGGGCTACCGGCCAAAAAGCCGATAGTATTTACATCGAAATATTTGATCCGGTAGTACCGGAAGTTGAGTTGCAGACTTGTAATAATAATGACCTGCAGGTGCGTATCAACGACACCAATTACGACCTTTACGAGATTGATTATGGCGATGGCACGGTAGTACAGGTGCCGGTAAACACCTTCCCGCCCATTTACAGTTATGCTACCGGCACAGCCGTTACGGTTACCGTTACCGGTTTATACACCACCGCCAACAACCGTTGCGGCAGCCGCAGTTTTGCTTTCACCCCGGTTAACCAGGTGCAGGCTGCACAACTAGAACTGCTGCAGGTTATGGATAACAACCGCATGGTGGTACAATATACCCTGCCGGCCAATACGGTGGCTTCGTTAGAAATATCGGTAAACAACACCGGCAGTTTTCAACTGTTAAAAAATATCGGCCAGGGCACATCGGTGGACACCATAGCCAACCTGCAACCGGCCGGCACTACCTACTGTTTCCGCCTGGCCAGCCACGATGCCTGCAGCAACTTCAAAGCCTACAGCAACGAATTATGCTCGGTATATGCCAATGTGCAGGCGGTTGATGAGGCCCTCAACCTTAATTGGGTTACGGTGAATACAGTTAATTATGCCGGTACCGCAGTGCTGCGCGACAGCTCACTGCTGACTACGCTCAGCAATCAGTTGAACTATGCCGACTCAACCGTAGAATGTAACACTACCTATTGTTATTATCTTGACATTCAACATACCGATGGTTCCGTCAGCCGCTCCAACCAGGTGTGCGCCCAGGCATTTTCTACCCGCCCCCCCGCCACCGTGACCGATGTGAGTACAGTCATCGAAGAAAACACCATTCGCTGGTCATGGCCCACCCCGGCCAATGAAACACCCGGTTTTTATACCCTATACAACAGCAACGGAATACGCCTCGACACTACATCCCAAAACAACTATCAATCGGCTTATCTGCCCGGCACCGATTTATGTTTACAACTACAGCTGACCAATAACTGCGGCAACCCATCGGCCTCCAGCAACCTTTTCTGCCCTTTGACAATCAGCCATTTACTTAATAATGATGGCTCCGTTACCTTACAATGGCCCCCTTATACCGGCTGGCAAAACGGGGTCAGCGCCTATACCGTGGTAATTTACGATGGCAACATGAACCAACTCGACAGCCTGGCTGCGGGTAATGTAACCGAATACACCGACCCCCTGCCCAACGATAACACCCAGGTTAGCTTTTACCGGGTGTGGGCTATCCCCAGCGATGGCAACCTGCCACCCTCGGCCTCCAACCTGATCCGTGTGGTGCGCCCCCCGGTGATTGCCATCCCTTCAGCCTTCACCCCCAACGGGGACAACCTGAATGATGTGTTTGTGGTTTCCGGAAAATTTATAGAATCAATTGAACTCACCATTCTTAATCGTTGGGGATCAACTATTTATCAAGTTAATGGCAGCACCTGGGATGGCTATGTTAACGGTGAAAAAGTGCCACTTGGCGCCTATGTGTACCATGTGGTGATAAAAGATTTTACCGGTAAAGAGCATATTCGTTCGGGAACCGTGCTAATTTTGAAGGACTAAAAAAAGAGGACAGTTATGCTGGATATGATGAAGATGATGGGCAAGGTGAAAGAGATGCAGGCCAGGATGCAGGAAGCCCAGGCGAGGTTGGCCAACATCACCACCACGGCCGAAGCCGGGGCGGGCATGGTAGAAGCCACCGTAAACGGTAAAAAAGAACTGGTTGACCTGAAAATAGATAAGTCGTTGTTTACCCCCGATGACCAGGATATGCTGAAAGACCTGGTGATAGCCGCAGTAAACAAGGCCATTGCCGAAGCCGAGGTGTTGGCGAAAGAAGAACTGAAGAAGAGTACCGAAGGCATTTTGCCCAATATCCCGGGTTTTGACCTAAGCAGTATGCTGTAATGGCCCGGGTTGCCATCTTATTATTAAATTATAATGGTGCGCAACACCTGCAAAGGTTCCTGCCTTCGGTGATTGCCCACTCAACCGGGTATGATATCATTGTAGGTGACAACAAATCCACCGACAACTCCCTGGCGTTACTGAAAAGCAACTTTCCGGAGGTTAACGTAATTGCACTGGCGGAAAATTATGGCTATGCCGGAGGCTACAACCGCCTGATTGAACAGATAGACCACGAATATGTTGTCCTGCTCAATTCCGATGTAGAAGTTACCCCCAACTGGGTTGAGCCTATGCTGGCCACACTCTGTCGCCATCAAAAGGCCGTGGCCGTACAGCCCAAAATTTTATCCGTAGCCCATAGGCAACGGTTTGAATATGCCGGGGCCGGGGGCGGTTATCTTGACCAATACGGTTATCCTTTCTGCCGGGGGCGTATTTTCGGCACCCTGGAAGAAGACCATGGCCAATATGATGACGAGCAGGAGATCTTTTGGGCCAGCGGGGCCTGTTTTATGCTGAAAAGAGCTGTTTTTAACGAAACAGGTGGTTTTGATGCCGATTTTTTTGCGCATATGGAAGAGATAGACCTCTGCTGGCGCCTGCAACAGGCCGGGTATAAAATTTTTTATACCGGTAAAAGCACAGTGTACCACCTGGGCGGGGGCACACTAAACTACCAAAGTCCACATAAAACCTACCTCAACTACCGCAATGGCTGGATGATGCTGCTCAAGAACCTGCCGGCCACAGGCAGGGCAGGAACCCTCGCCAGCCGCTGGCTTCTTGACCTGCTGAGCATTATTTTTTACCTGGTTCAGTTTCAGGCGGGCAATGCACTGGCGGTGTTAAGGGCCCATTTTTATCTTTTGGCCAGACGCAGGCTTATTACCGCCAAACAACAGGAAGTCAGGAATATTTCCGGAGGCAGGCAGCCCATATACCCCCTGCCCATAGCATTGGTCTGGCAGTATTTCATCAAACGAAAGCGGAAATTTTCCGACTTAATACCAAACTGAATTGCGCCTGCGTAAGTGCCTGCGGATATTCATGATAAAAGCCAGTGCCAGATAGATAATCACCGGGGAACCAAAGGTTAAAAACGAGGCATAAATAAAAAACAGGCGGATACTGGAAGAGGCAATGCCCAGCTTTTCGCCCAGCCTTTCGGATACCCCAAAAGCCTTGTCCTCAAAAAAAGCCTGTATCTGCGGAATAATGTTCTTCATCAAATACAAAAATAAACTTCATTTAGTCAAAAATGGTACATTTTATTGGTTATTTTTTTCTATTATTGCACTACGTATTTGAAAGTACTTTTAATCGAAAAACAAATCCTATAATGAGAAAATTATTTTATGCTTCAATTGTGTTGGCTGCATTTGTATTAACAGGTTGCCCTGTTGATAAAATGGCACAAATGGCGGAGGATCAACAACTCACGATCACTCCCAACCCACTTGAATTACATGGTGATACCGTAGCCTTTACCGCAGACCTTAACCTGCCGGTAAAAATGCTGAAGAAGAACACCATCTACACAGCCAAATTTATCTACAAATATGGTGATCAGGAGTTGGAAGTAGGGGGTATTGATTTTAAAGCAGACGATTATCCACAAAGTGATGTTACCCCGCCCAGGGCTTCACAGCGGTTTGCTTTTGCCTACACCGATGCCATGAAAAACGGCACCCTCGAGGTGGTTGGCATCGCCAAAGACACCCGTAAGGATAAGTCGGCAGAATCTGCCCGCCTGCCCATTGCCGATGGGGTAATTACTACTTCACGGCTGGTGAAGGCTGTTTATTTTCCGGCCTATGCCGATCATGGCTATAACAACCAGGAGGAGCTTATCCCGACCAAAATTGACTTTTTCTTCGATCAGGGCAGGTCTAACCTTAAATATTCTGAAAGAAGGAGCGAGCGCGGGCGTGAATTTGAAGCTTTTATTGCCGAAAAGAACGTTACCCGTACGGTTACCATTACCGGTACCCACTCTCCCGAAGGCCCGGAAAGAATCAACTCTAAGCTGTCGGAAGACAGGGCTAAGGTAATTGAAAAGTATTACAGGCGCCAGATGGACAAATACGATTACCAGGGCATGGCCGACTCAATTAATTTTGTATTGAAACCCATTGTAGATGACTGGGGCATGTTTAAAGCTGCTCTGGCCGATTATGACGGTATTAATGATGAGCAGAAATCGGAAATACTGAATATTATCAATGGCCCCGGTGTTTTTGAGGATAAAGAAAAGGCCTTACAGAAGTTGAGCACGTACCGTAAGGTCTTTAAAGATGTATATCCCGGCTTAAGGGCTGCGAAAACAGAAATCCTGACGGTAAAAAACAAGAAAACCGATGCCCAGATTTCGGTGCTGGCCAAAGGTATTGCAGAGGGTACCACCTCAATTGACACCCTGTCTGTTGAAGAGCTGATGTATGCCGCCAGCCTGACCCCCAGCCTGAGCGAAAAAGAAGGTATCTATAAGGCGGCCATCAAAAAAGCCGATGCCTGGAATGCCCATGCCAACCTGGCAGCCACTTATATAGCTATGGCTATAGAGGACCCTTCTAAAGCTGCTGAGATGGCCGGTCTGGCGGAAACCCAGGTTGACCTGGCCAATGGCAAGCAGCCCAGTGCCGAAGCTTATACCACCGCAGCATCAGTTTACCTGATCCAGGGGAATATGGACAAAGCGGCCGATGCCCTTGACAAAGCGGCCTCAATGAACCCCGGTGGCGAAACAGCCAATGGCCTGAAGGGTGTTCGTGGTGCTATCGAAATCCGCAGGGCTAAATACAGCGCTGCTGCAGCTTCGTTATCAGGCGCCACCGAAACAGCCGACAACCTGTTTAACAAAGGGCTGGCCTATCTACTGAACGATGACAACGATAATGCCATCAGCGCTTTTGCAGAAGCGGCTGCTTTACAAAATGATTATGCCATGGCCTACTACGGTATGGCCATTGCCAATGCCCGCAAAGGCGATGGCGCCAAAGTTGCCGAGAACTTAAAGAAAGCAATTGGTTATGATGCTTCGCTGAAAGAAGCGGCCATCAATGACCTTGAGTTCAAAGCCTTTGCTGCTGATGCCGCTTTTACCAGTGCCTTGAAGTAACGTTTAATGTAATAAGTACTTTAAAAAGCCCGGGCAGGAATGTCCGGGCTTTTTTTATCTAAAGTGCACCGTAAAATTTCCGTTTTATTGTTTAAACGCCTTTAGCTTAGCCAGGAAAGGCTGTGGTTTTTTATAACCCACTATCTTTTTTGACTTTGCCTTATCGTGGGTAATCAGCAAAATGGTAGGCAGGCCGGAAACCCTATACTCCTCCCCTAATTGGCGGGCGGTATATTTCCTGCCAAAAAACATAAACGCTTCGTCACTGTCGTAATCCAACCGCACCGGATAAAAATTTTCATTCATATAAGCCGCTACCTGCGGGTCAGCAAAGGTGTTTTTGTCCATAACTTTACACCAACCACACCATTCTGAGGTAAAATCAATAAAAATAGCCTTGGGTGAAGTTTTCATTTGCTCCTGGGCCTCAGCTATGCTTAGCCAGTTAACTTCAGTAGCTGGCCTGGTGAAAGAAGTTGCGCCCAGGACGGCCAGCGTTAGCAAGATAGGTTTCATCATCACACGGTTTTTTTACAATAATACGGCAAAATCCCGGCCAAAGTTATAACAATAGCCTAATCTAAAAATTGCCTGAAGACCTCACCTACCCAAAACCTGCATAGTAAACAGGCAACCAAACACCAGGAAAACACAATTAGCCTTGTACAACTTG
>Ga0256839_1005925_pt1 | contig 11024 bp, 7 predicted proteins | sample 354166metaG_FD_185968 | JGI IMG/M metagenome (GOLD analysis project Ga0256839, IMG submission 185968) | Hydrothermal vent microbial communities from Mid Atlantic Ridge, Atlantic Ocean - 354-166 | ecosystem: Environmental > Aquatic > Marine > Hydrothermal vents | place: Atlantic Ocean: Mid... | reverse complement strand
CGCACTCGGCCGTTGCGGTCGGTCATGCCGGTCAAATTGCCGACCGGGTCGTACGCGAACGTCCTCGCGTCGCCGAGCTGATTCGTTTCGCTCGTAAGGCCTCTCAACCCGTCGAACGTCCAAATCGTCGTATTGCCGACCGGATCGGTGAGACTCGTCCGGCGGTCGAGCAGATCGTAGCCGTAACTCCAGGTCGGGCTGTTCGAAACGTCCGAGTACTGCATGCTCGTCATCCGATAGCCCGCGTCGTAGGTATAGGCGATCGTCTTGTCCAGTGGCGTGTCGACTTGCAGGAGTTGACTCAGGCCATCATAGAGAAATGTCCGCTCATTTCCCAGCGGATCGGTGATGGTGGTGACGTGCTCAACAACGTCACCACCTCTGGCTGAACCTGCCTAGATTTCGTATCCTTCGACATGGCGTACTCCTTTGCCCGTTCCGGGCTGCCAGAGGACTTTGTTGATTATAATCTCTAGCAGGATACGCCGCCTTTTTGGCATCGCCCAGGCCACAACTTCTGACAATAGCTCGTTGAGAGCCCGGTGTGTTGTCTCCCGGCACTCGACTCGCGGTTTTTCTCGCAGTTCGATGAGACAGGTATTCTGATTATTCTGATGGCCGGTCCAGTTCGTCTTCGGTGGATGTTCTTGCAGGGAACGGGGATCGTGGTAGTGATTGGTGTCGGGATCTACTACCGGTACTTCACACCGACCCCCCTGCCGCCCTCTCCCGTTCCACCAGCGACTGAGGGCCGTGCCGTGCAGTCCCCCGCACGGCATCGACTTGGCGGGGCATGGAGGATGCGACGATGAGCTGTCTACGTCTTTTCGATCTCCCCGTGACAGGTCTGTGGAGGCGGCGGTATGGGATTGGCTTGCTGGTGGTCATGGCCGGTTTGCTTGCGGGCTGTGAGCGGCCAAGCTATCATCCTGCTGAAGTTCCACCGATCTCAACTCGCGAATTGACAGCCACGGAGGTCGTTCCCACACTCGATACGCCCCTTGCGAAATCCGGCAGCGCCGTATGGTGCGCGACCTTTCAAGTGGCGTGGAACCACTTGCGAGATGATGTCTTCCGCGAGCCATTGAAGGTAGCGAATGCCGAAGACGTTGCCGATCGGTTGAACCGATCTCCCGTATCGAGCGACGTGCTGCCGGCGGGAACCCACTACGCGGCGGCAGGGCGCCACCGCGATGGGGTTGTGGAGAAGATTCGGCGGGAAATGGCGGAGCGATTTCCGTCGGTTCGCGTTCCCGACTTTCAGGGCACCGCGGGGTTTGTGACCTATTCCTATCTTGAATCCGTCGTGCGATTTACGACGCCGTTCAGCAACACGCGGAAGCCGATTCGGTTTCGGGATTCTTCCGGGAAGACTTATCACGTGGCCGGTTTCGGCGTCTATCAGGGTGGCGATTTTGAATTGGCCGCAAAACAGGCGGCTCAGGTCGAAGTGCTGTTCGTCGAATCCGGAAAGGAAGGCTCCGGCGACAAGGCGATGCAATCGTTTGCTCTGGACCTTACGGCCGACCAAAGCTCGCAGCAGGTGCTGCTCGCGATGATACCTCGAGCCGGCAGTTTGCAGGAGACGCTCGATGAGTTGGACCGGCGAATCTCCGAGTGGAAACCACGAGAGTACGAGCGAAAGTTGCGTGTTTTCGACACACTGGCCATTCCCAACGTGGTGTTTCACCTGGAGCACCGATTCGCCGAGTTGCAGGGCAAAGACAAGGCAATTCTCAATCCGGGCGAATTCGAGGGGTTGTTCATCATGCAGGCCCAACAGTCGATTCGATTCCGACTCGACCGTAGCGGCGCGGTCGTTGTTTCCGATTCCAACGTGGCGGCCAGCGCGATCCCGCGTTTGTTTGTGGTCAACCGTCCGTTTTTGATTGTCATCCGCAAGCGGTCGGAGAAACATCCGTACTTCGTGGCTTGGGTCGACAGCGGGGAGTTGCTGGAAACGGTGGCATCTCGCGGATCCGAGTGAAACGGCACACGTCTTGGCCTCTTTTTCAATTCCACGTGAGTCCTTCGGGGAGTCGATTGAGGTTGCGGCATCCGTCCGGCGTGACGATCACCATGTCTTCGACGCGCACGCCGCCGATCGCCTTGCTGTAGAGGCCCGGTTCGATGGTGAGTGCATCCCCGACGACCAGTTCGGGACCGCCTTGGTCGAGCAGCGGCGGTTCGTGGACCTCCAGGCCGATGCCGTGTCCGGTACCGTGGACCATTGCCGTGTAATCGTCCGTCTCGCCGGCGTCGGGTAGACCGACACGGAAGCCGTGTTGGCCAATGACCTCGATGGTAGCCAGATGCACGGCCTCGCCGGTTACTCCGGCTCGTACGGCCGCCGTTCCCGCCACCTTGGCCGCGACGACCGCCTGGTGCATCGCTTGCAGGCGATCGGGAATATCGCCATGCACGACCGTGCGTGTACAGTCGCCGTTATAGAGTGTCTTGCGGTTTTGCGGAAAGATGTCGATGATCACGGGCTGTCCGGTCTTCAGTGGACCGCTGCCACTTTCATGGCAGTCGGCTCCTTGAGGACCACCGGCCACGATGCTGCCGGGATTGGAGTATCCCAGTTCGAGCAGCCAGACGTCGATCATCACCTTGAGGCGTTCCGAAGTGAGGGGAGCTCCGTCGAACTGGAGCGTGCCGTCGGCACCGGCCGAGGCACGGGCAACCGTTTCGCAGGCTCGACGCATCACCGTTTCGGTGGCCCTTTGGGCTTCGGCCAGCCACTCGATTTCCTGTTCGTCCTTGGCCCGGCGCTCGGCGACTCCCCACTCGAGGTCGCAGTCGATGTCGATCGAGGCCTGCTCGAGCATGGCGGCGTAGATCATCGGCAGGCTGCGATCGACGGTGACTTGACCGATTCCTTTTCGGCGGAAGAACTCGGCGGCAGCCTGAGCCGTCGCCGTTTCGCGGTCTCCCGACAGCCCACCGGCCGGGGAAAAGTCGCTCGGGCAGTGGATCCAATCGGCGCGAGCCTTCCGGCGGGCGCGGTCCATTTCGATGTCGCGCAGGATCAGCACTCGCTTGGTTGTTCCGGCGTCGTCGACTTCGATCAGGACGGCCGGGTCGCCTACCAGAAACCGGATCTGGTGGTACAGAGCCATATTGTGAGCCGGGATGCCGGCCATCATGCGGGCAGTGGGGGCATTCATCGGGAATCCTCATAGGGGGCGCGAGTCGAATACGGTCGGTTCCGCTATCCAGTCGGACGGGCCGCCGGGAACTTGGTGGCTCGGCGTTGCCCCACCAGTTACGCCAGGCAGCTACGGACCGTACGTTCTTTTGCGAATCCGGGATTGATCTTATAATGGCCGGGGTGGAGGGGGAACCGACCGGCTGTCGGGAATACCGGTCTGTACAGCATTTGGAACGGGACATGTTTCGCACACTGTTGAAATCGAAGATCCACCGTGCAACGGTGACCCAGGCCGATCTGCACTACGAAGGTAGCGTGACGATCGACGCCGATTTGATGCGAGCGGCCGACATCGTCCCGCACGAACGGGTGGAAGTGTACGACATCACCAATGGTCACCGACTGGCGACCTATGCCATCGAGGGGCCGGCGGGCTCGGGCGTGATCTGCATCAACGGCGCGGCCGCTCATTTGGTAAAAGCGGGCGATCTGGTCATCATTACCAGTTATGCTCAGTTTTCGCCGGAAGAAGTGGAGCGGCATCGGCCCACCGTACTGCTGGTCAATGAGCAAAACCGCGTTGTGCCACCGGCGTCGGCGGCTGTTTAGCGTTACCTGATAGTCAGGAGAGGGCTTTGGCCATGCGCTGCCAGTGTTTGTTCGCCGTCTGGGTGCTGGCCGCCGGTCTTTCCGGGCCACTGATTGCACCTGCCGCAGTTCCTTTCGAACAATCAGGCTGCGACCGAATCTGGCTGACGAGCAATGAGGTCCTGGAAGCCGTCGTACTGCGGCGAACGCGCGGAGAGTTGTGGCTGGCCGTCGAGCAGAGTTGGCTCACGCGCCGCTACCCCGAATTGGCTGGGCGGTGGGACGATGCGGCCAAGGTGGAGGCCGACCAGCGAGCTCGAGAGGTCGTCGGGCGGATCGAGGAATGGTCGCGGCGGCGCAGCGATTGGCCCGAGTTGCTGGCTTTTCTCCGAGCCGAACGAAAGCGGCTCGAAGAGACGCCGCCGGCTGGCGGAACTTTTTTTCTGCGTAAGATTCCCGGAAGAACCGTCCGCCGGGTTCGCCTTCAACCGGCCGCCCGACGCCGAGTCTGCCTGGCGGCGTGGGTTGCCGGTGTGACCGGTGTGACGGATCAAACGGTTGCGCAGTTGCGCGAGATCCTCGGAGACCGCCAGATCGATCCGGAGGCGATCGGCTTCGATGAATTCCTGGCGCTGTTGCCGCCGAAGGTCGATTCACCCGCTGAGTGGCGAGTCCGGCAGGCATTGGTCGAGTGGCAGTTCGGTCCGAAATTGATGTATCAGGGGACGTCGGCGTTTTGGATCGAGGTCGACGAACAGGGGCAGCCGGCCGGCGGTTTGGCGGCGGGTAGGGGACTGGAATCGTTGGCGGCGGAATTGCTGGGAGGAGCGGGCAGAGCGAAGTCGCCTTTGGAAACGGCGACGGCTGAGGCTCGCAAGAGAAAGTTGGCGGGGTTTCTGGGAAAGGAACTGCAAACCGGAGCCGGAGGCGTTCCCCGTCAAGTCTCTGTGAAGTTCTACGTTGTATTCGGCGAGCGCGATGCGCGGCCGGTGATTTCCATCTCTCGACCGATCAAGCCGGGCGATGCGGCGGCGGTCAAGCAGTTGGAGCAGGACCCGCAGATCGCGAAGGCCCTATCGCTCGTGCGTTCCTTGGGGCTCGACATCGATGCCGGGCGTTTGCAGATGGCGCTGGGGGCGAGCGCCGGAGTTCAGCAGGCACTTCGCGACGCCGACGCTGCATTCGTGCGGCAGCAGCAGCTCTACGCCCGCTCGCTCGATGCACCGCTGTGGTGGCCGTGACTGTCGGGCCTGCCTCAGCCGCCTCATGCCCCCCATGTCCCTCACCGCTGGCTGGCCTTGCGAAGTTTGGGTTGCGGTCGGGCCTTCCATTTCTTGACGTCCTCCGACAGCACTTCGAGCGCCTTGTCGAGTTGCCGATCGATGCCTCGAGGCATTTCCGTAGGTTGGGGCCAGATGATGAAGTGGGGCACGGCGCCGTTGAGTTCCATATCTTCCCCCGTCGGCAGCACGTACCATCCGCGAAAAGGCATTCGCAGGAAACCGATGTCCATGATCCCGGTGCCGCCCGTGCTGATGACGCCGCCGGCGGTGGGAACGCCGACCAAGCGTCCCCGCTTCAGTGTCTTGATGGCGTGGCTGAAGATCTCGGCGTTGCTGAAGCTGTTTTGATTGCACAGCACGACGATCGGCTTGTGCCAGGTGGCGTAGACGGTGCGATCTTGCGGATAGCCGGGCTTACCGCCGCGAGGGACGGTGATGGCGTGCAGGGGCTGGGTGAGAATGGTAAGTAGATGGTCGGTGGTGAAGCCGCCACCGTTTTCGCGCACGTCGATCACGAGGCCTTCCTTGCCGGCGGCGACTTGGAACAATTCCCGTTCGAACCGGTAGAAACTCGACATGTTCATGCCTCGGATGTGGACGTAACCGAACCGGCCATCCGATTGCTTGGCGACGGCATCGCGGTTGGCGCGAACCCAGTGTTCGTACAGCAGGGAACGAGCTTGAGCGTAAGTGATGGGTCTCAAGGCGACTTTGCGGTCCTTGCCTTTCTCGTCGCGAACTTGGAGCACGATGTCGCGGTCGATGCGGCCGTTGAGCACCGTCGTCAGGTCCATGCCGATATCCACGGCCTTTCCATCGATACTGAGAATCGTTTCACCGGGAGCGACGCGGGTTTTCCGCTGGTAGGCGGGACTGTCGTAGATCACGTCTCGCACTTTCAATCCCGGGCCTTGGAACGACGGATCGAAGCGGATGCCAAGGTGTGCCGTGATTTCCGTCCAGTCGTCCCGGCGGCTGGTGAGCGAGGATGATCGAGCGAAAAAGCCGAGGTGCGATCCATTGAGTTCCCCCAGCATCAGTTGGACGACTTCGGCCAGCATGCGCTCATCCTCGGCGGCCGCGGCCATCGGAGCGTATTTGCGATAAATGGCGCCCCAGTTGCGGTGGTTGAGGGTCTCGTCGTAATAGTGGTCGCGCATCACTCGCCAGCACTGCATGAACGCCGTTTCGAATCGCTTGGAGATGTCGAGCGTTTGACGAGCGGTGAAGGAATAGCGTGTTTCGCTGCCGCTGGAGCTGACCGAGGCGGGGACTCCACCGTTGAGCCACACGATGATGTTGCCTTTGGCCAGCCACTGGGCCTGAGACCCTTGCTGAGTAGTCAGCAGCCGGGGCGAGAGACTTGTCGGAGGGGAAATTGTGTAGGTGCCGCTCTTGCCCGAAATCGTGGCTTGGAACGCCAGCTTCTTGGAATCGGGCGACCAAAACAGTTGGGACTCGGTGGTGTTGCGGATACTCACGCGGTGCACCCGTTCGGCCAGTCCCTCGAAGTCGATCGTCACCTTGGGGAGTGCCGGCGAGGAGCCTTTCCGTTGTTCGGCCGTCGGCTTCTTCGCCGATTCCGGTTTGTCTTTCTTGTCCGCCGTTTTTTCGAGCGGCGTTGTTGCCGGTTTGGAAGGTGACGCCGCTTTGCGCACCTTTTTCATCTTCTCGATGGCCTTCTTCAGTGTACGGTCCCGTTGACTTTCCTCTTCGTCTTGGAAACGCAAGAAGACATAATAGATATCGGTTTCTTCGCCGATGCGGCGTCCCAAGAAGGCGATCATGCGACCGTCCGGGGACCAGGCCGGCGCATAGTCGTTGTCGGGGTGCCGGGAGATGTTGTAGGACGCTCGGTTGCCATCGACGGGAATAATGTAGACGTCGCGATTGAAGTTGTTGTCGTAAACGGCGTAGACCAGCCATTTGCCGTCGGGGGACCAGTCGTAGTCGGGCTCGTTCCAGGACGCGAACAACTGCCGAGCATGCTTGCCGTTCAGATCGCATATCCAGAAATCGCCTCGTTCGCGGCAGTAGCCCAAGTGCTTGCCGTCGGGACTGACCGAAAGAGCGAATTCGACAACCGGGTCGTTGGTGAGTTGTTTGAGCGTGAAGGTGTCGTTTTGCCACCAGTACAGCGAGGAGTCGGCTCGTTCCGCCTTCCAAATGTCGGCCTGTTCGCCGCGGTCGCTGACGAAGAACAAAGCGTTGCCGTCTTTGGAGAAAACGAGATCGCGTTCCTCTTCCGTGGTCCGCGTGATCGGCTTGGGCTCGCGCAGCTCCGTGTCCATCACCCACACGTCCCCACCGGCGATGAAGGCGATCTCCAGACCGTCCCGCGAGAATGCGACTTCGGTGGCACTCTTGAGCAGCCGACGGAGTTTCTCCGCGCGAGGTTCGTCGCCCTCGTAGCGCACATCCAGTTTGCGATGCTTGCCCGTCTTGGTGTCGAGAAGGTACAGATCAAACAGGTGCCGAAACACGATACGGCTACCGTCGGCCGAGATGGCGGGGAATAAAACCGAGTCATCTTCGAAATCGGTGAGCTGCTTTTCCTGTCCTGTTTCCAAGTCTCGATGCCAGATATTGAAAGCGCCGCTCTTGCCGGTGACGTAGTAGAAGGAGTTGCCCGAGGGGTGCCACAGCGGGTAGCGGCAACCCGTTTCGTGAGCGGCCAGTTGGGTGAAGGAATTGTCCGAAGTGTCGAACAGCCACACTTGAGACGCCTGGCTGCCACGGTATCCTTTGCGCCAGTAGCGGGTGCCTTCACGGGTGAACAGGAGGCGTTTACCGTCGGGTGACAGATGGCCGTCACTACCGTAGCCGTCGAACAACAACCGCTCGCCGCCTCGAGGACGAACGGGAACCTGGAAGAAGCGTTCGGAATGCCTCCAGAAGTGATCGCGCCGAGCGATCGTTAGAAGGGATTTTCCGTCGGGGTACCAGCCGGCCAGGTCGTGTCCTTCGCTGTGGTAGGTCAACTGCTGCGGCTTGCCGCCGGAAACCGGCATGACGAAAACTTGAGCCGATCCGGCGCGAGTGCTGACGAAGGCGATTCGTTTGCCATCGGGCGAAAACTCGGGCGAGCGGTCGCCGGCCGGGTGAGACGTGAGCCGGCGAACGGTTCCTCCTTGTTCCCCGACCAGCCAGATGTCGCCCCGCCAGGAAAAGGCGATCGTTTTGCCATCGGGAGAGATCGCGGGCGTGCCGGCCAGACGAATGGGAATCCCCGCATGGGATGGATCCAAGCCGCCAACGAACAACAGACAGCCGCCCACCAGGCGGGCCAACCGCAGGGTGCTGCTTCCACAAAATGACTGCATGGGAGGGTTCCTGACAGGTGAGGTGCAATTGCTTTCCGAAAGCAGATCGGTGTTCGGCCGACTCGGTCTGACCGAAGTTGGCTTGAATACATGGAAAATCTAGGAAAAATGAGTCAGATACGCAAGATATTCAGGTCATGGCGAGTTGCCGGTCTCGGCGTAAGATGGGTGTCTGTGACAGCATGCAGCCGCCACCGCGTCCCCTCACCCCTCACACCTCATCCCTCACCCCTCACACTTCACACCTGCCGACGCAGCCCGCGTTAGGAAACGGGATTCGGATCCGCCGCGGGAATACGAAATTGGACGACGGTCCCCTGGGTGAAGCGTGGGCGCAGTCGAATGCTCCCGCCGTGGCGCTGGATGATGCTATGGCAGATCGCCAATCCGACGCCGATTCCATCGGGCTTCGTGCTGAAGAACGTATCGAAGACGCGGTCGCAATCGGCTTCAGCGATGCCGGTTCCCCAGTCGTGAACAGACAATTCGACCCAGGGACCGACTCGGAAGGCGGTTAGCAGCAGCCGGCGTTCTTCGGGAGGTCGTGGGCTCATGGCGTCGACCGCATTGGCGATGAGATTGAGCAGGACTTGCTGAATCTGAACTTCATCCACCAGTGCGAACAGTTCGCACTCGACGGCCACTTCGACTTGCACGCCGACTTGCACTAAACTGGTGCTGGCCAGTGTCAGGGAGTCGTGGATCAGTTCACTCACAGAGACGCGCCCCACGTCCATCGATTTCCGGCGGACGAATTGCCGGAGGTTTCGAATGATTTTGCCACATCGCAATGCCAGCGTGTCGATCTTCCCGAATAGCTCCGACAGAAGCTTGCGATCGACGGGTTGGCCTTGGCGCAGAGCCTGTCTGCCCATCGAGGCATACAGGGCGATGGATCCCAGGGGCTGGTTCAGTTCGTGTGCGATCCCGGTAGCCAATCCACCGACAAGGTTGATTCGTTGAATATGGGTCGCCCGCTCCTGTTGACGCCTGGCGCGGTCTTCCAATTTGCGTTGAACGGTAATGTCTTCGATGACGACGATCGTCCGATTTCCCAGGTACGAACGGAATCTCGCCCGATAAAAAGACGTGTCTTGAGAACCCGCATAGGAATACGTGCGCGACACGACGCTGTCCGTGGCGTGGGCTTCGGCAATCGCAGATTCGAACACCTGCGCGACTGCTGCGGGAAGGACATCACGAAGTGAGTGGCCTTCCAAAGCATCGGGAGGCATACAGGCGTGAGTTTCCGTGCCACTGTGCACGCTGATGATCACGTTCCGTTTATCGATCACCACGACCAGATCGGGGATCGCATCGATCAACGCCTGCAGCTCGGCTCGTTGATGCTCAAGTTCTGCGGTGCGTTCCGAGACGCGTTGTTGCAGTGTTTCGCGATGGCGTTCGAGTTCGCAACAGTGTTGTTTCCGCTCGGTGATATCGCGACTGATGCCGACAATGGCAGTGACCCGCCCCGACTCGTCAAGCACAGGAGTCTTGACGGTTTCGAAGATACGTCTTGGACGAACCTGTTTCCACGTATGTTGCTCGATTCTCAAGGGGCGGCCCGTGCGAATGACCTGCAAGTCTGTTTCGCGGATCTTGGCGGCTTCTTCTGGTGGCGAGAATGCGTCACAGGTCTTTCCGACGATGTCTTCCGGCGCGAGTCCGAGCAGAGCCGCATAGGCTCGGTTGACGATGATGAAGCGTCCGTCCAGATCCTTGAGCCAGGCGGCATCCGAAATCGTGTGGAAGAGCGTTTCGAGAACGTGGCGCTGGTGATGAAATCGTTTCTCGGCCGATTTTGTTTCGGAGATATCGAGGCAGAACGCGACGATGCCGTCGATCGTGCCTTCGTCGTCGCGCAAAGGTGCCATCGACACCGAGTACCAGAATTCTCCGCGCGGCAGTGTGGCGACGGTGTCGAACAAGACTCGGTTCCCCTTGGTGATGACCTGCACCATTGTGTTTTCGATCGTTTCGGCCTGCTCTCGAGGTAGAAACTCCCTCGGAGTGCGTCCCAGCAGTTGGCTTTGATCGAGTCCGTAACGGGTCGAAGTGTCGTTGGGAGTCCACACCTCGACGATACGACACGACGTATCGAACACCGCAATTCCGCAGCGATGGAGCGACGACAGGACACCGTCGAGCGGCCGGTGCGTCGAATGCTGCCGATGTCTGCGATGGGAATGAGGAACCATCAGTCGCACTAATCACGGCCGCAAACCGTCGAGGATCTGCCGGCGGAAGGGCCGAAAGGATCTGCGGGAGAGGTAAGGAAGTCGGGCGGGCATCGGTCAGCGGGACAACATCCATTATAGCCGGCCGGACCAGCCAGGCTAGACAGTCGCAGGGTGAACTGCGAGCTGGTCGGCCAGAGCCCGCCATTTGTTCACCCGTGCCAGTGCATCGTTCACCGTCTCGATGACCGCGGACAGGTCGAGGCCGGATTTGGGAAACATGGCGTCGGCTCCGTCGAGTCGAGCCACGGACAAGTGGACGAGATCGGTGTGAGCTGCAATCACAATCACGGGGATCGCTCCATAGATCCGTTTGATGTTCCGGACGAGCTCAAGCGTTTCGCGACGGCGGCAGTCGACCTCCAACAAGAGGGGTATCAAGTGGTCTGCCAACCACCGCAGTTCCGCCGACACGCTGAGCTGCTGATGTTCCGCA
>Ga0256839_1005924_pt1 | contig 11030 bp, 10 predicted proteins | sample 354166metaG_FD_185968 | JGI IMG/M metagenome (GOLD analysis project Ga0256839, IMG submission 185968) | Hydrothermal vent microbial communities from Mid Atlantic Ridge, Atlantic Ocean - 354-166 | ecosystem: Environmental > Aquatic > Marine > Hydrothermal vents | place: Atlantic Ocean: Mid... | reverse complement strand
CGGGTCCACCTCGGCCTCCGCGGGTGCCACCCAGGCATCCTTGAGCCCCAGGCGCTCGCACTTGACCGCATCCTTCTCGGTCATCACCACCGGCAGGCCGTCGCCGAAGTCGAGGGCCTCGCGGCGGAAATCGTGGTGGTCCGGGAAGGGGTGCTCGATCACCTCGAGGCCTGCCCGGCGCAGGGTCTCGAAGAAGCGCCGGGGATGGCCGATGCCCGCCACGGCGTGCACGCGCCGCCCGCGCCACCCCTCGATGGGCTCGGCAGCGCCACCGGCGAGCGGCCGCAGCGTGCGCACCCGCAGGCGCATGCCGAGCTCGCCCGGCCCGGGCAGGCCGTTGGCCACCACCAGGTCCACGGTACGCAGCCGGCCGGCGGGCTCGCGCAGGGGCCCGGCCGGCAGGCAGCGGCGGTTGCCGAGGCGCCGCACCCCATCCAGCACGGCGATCTCCATCACGCGCGCGAGCCGGTAGTGCTGCAGCCCATCGTCGGACAGGATGACCTCGCAGCCATGGTGCGCAACCAGGGCACGGGCGGCCGCCACCCGGTCGGGGCCCACGGCCATGGGGCAGCGGCAGGCGCGGGCGAGCAGCACCGCCTCGTCGCCCACCATCCGGGGATCGCTGTCGGGCCGCACCTGCTGCGGCCAGGTGCGTGCCCGGCCGCGGTAGCCGCGCGCCACGATCCCCACGCGCAGCCCTGCCTCAGCCAGCCTCGCGGCGAGCCAGGCCACGAGCGGCGTCTTGCCCGTGCCGCCCACCGTCACGTTGCCCACCACCACCACCGGCGCCCCCACGGGCTCCGGGTGTCGCACCCCGCGCCGGTAGGCGCCGCGGCGCAGTGTCGCCGCGGCGCACCACAGCCACCCCAGGGGCGCGAGCACGACGCCCATCGGATGGTTGGTGTACCACCAGCGCTCGGGGGCCCTCACCATTCGTAGACCGTCGCGAGCAGGGTCTCCAGGTTGGCCTCCGCCGCCCGGCGCGCGGCCCAGAAGGCCCGCCGGGCGGGATCGCCGTGGCGCCGGCGCCAGCCCGGCGCCGCCAGCGCCTCGGCCCACCATGCCAGCACCGCCTCCGGGGCGTCCAGGGCCCGGGCGGCCGAGGGCGCGAGCGCGGGACAGGCCGCGCGCGCGGCTGCCGCCGCCGAGACCGCGGCCCCGCCGGCGAGCGCCTGCCAGGCGGCTTCGCTTCCTGCGCTCGCCAGGTGGACCGCCTCCGCGGAGGCTGCCAGCGCGCCGAGCCAGCGCGGGTCGTCCACCACCATCACGGCCCCGGCCGGCAGCGGGGTGCGCTCCCAGGCGCTCACCCGCGCCGCGTCGGGGAGCGCCGCCGCGAGCGCCTCTGCCGCGCCGGGCTCCTGCGGCGACAGCCACAGCAGGCCCGCCCCCGTGGGCGAGGCCCGCCAGGCGGCGACGAAGGCGGCGGCCTCGGCCGGCGCGAGCCCGTGCGCCCACCAGAGCGGTCGCTCCCCGCCGCCTGCCAGCGCGCGCAGGGTGGGCTCGGCCTGGGCCAGCACCAGCAGCGTGAGGGGGTCGGCCGGCGCCAGCACGCGGCCGGCCGTGCCCGCGGCGGTCCAGGCCTCGGCCTCGTCCGCATCGAAGGGCCACACCAGCGCCGGGCGCTCGCCGCCGGCCGGAGGCCCGCCGGCCACGGCCAGCCGCACGTCCCGACCGGCGAGCGCCCGGCCCAGGCGCGGACGGACCCCGCCCACGGCCACCACGCCCATGGGGCCGAGACGCCGCAGCGCCCGCCGCACCGCCGCCGGCGCATCCGCGGGGCCGTAGCCCCAGGCGAGCCGCCGCAGGCCGGCGAGGCGCGCCTCCGCGAGCCCCGGCTGCTCGGCCTCCCAGGTGAGCGCGATCCGCACGTCGAGGCGGCGGTGACGGATGGCGCCGGCAAGCTCGACGGCCATCCGCACGTGGCGGGGCTCGGCGCCCGCGCGCACCCACAGCACGCACCCCCGTCCCGGCGGCGGGCGCAGCCAGCCCGCACGGGCGTTGGCGCGGGCATGCGCGCCCCGCAGGCGATCGCGCAGGTTCGCCGCCCAGAGCGCGAGGCGGCCGCCGCCGTAGCCCTCAGCCGCCCCCGCCATGGAGCTGGGTGCGGTAGAGGCCCGCGTAGAGGCCGCCGCGGGCGAGGAGCTCGGCGTGGGTGCCGGTTTCGGCGATGCGGCCGGCCTCCAGCACCACGATGCGGTCGGCGCGCTCCACGGTGGAGAGCCGGTGGGCGATGACGAAGGTGGTGCGCCCCTCCATCAGGCGCTCCAGCGCCTTCTGCACCGCGCGCTCGGACTCGCTGTCGAGGGCGGAGGTGGCCTCGTCCAGGATCAGGATGGGTGCATCCTTCAGGATGGCGCGGGCGATGGCGATGCGCTGGCGCTGGCCGCCCGAGAGCCTGAGGCCGCGCTCGCCCACCACCGTGTCCAGGCCCTCGGGCAGGCGCTCGATGAAGTCCCAGGCCTGGGCCGCGCGCGCCGCGGCCTCGATCTCGGCGCGGCTCACGCGCCCGATCCGCCCATAGGCGATGTTGGCGGCGATGGTGGTGTTGAACAGCACCACGTCCTGGTCCACGAGCGCGATCTGCGCGCGGAGATCCCGCAGGCGGTAGTCGCGCAGGTCCACGCCGTCGAGCAGCACCGCGCCCTCGGTGGGGTCATAGAAGCGCGGGAGCAGGCTCACGAGGGTGCTCTTGCCCGCGCCCGAGCGCCCCACCAGGGCGACGGTCTCTCCCGGGCGTGCCGTGAGCTCGATGCCGTCCAGCACCCAGCGCGCGCCCGGCTCGTAGGCGAAGCGCACGCCGCGGAAGGTCACCTCGCCGCGGGCGCGCGCGAGCCGCTGCCTCCCCGTGTCGCGCTCCGGGGCGAGGTCCAGCAGCTCGAAGACACTCTCGCCCGCCGCGATGCCGCGCTGCAGGGTGCCGTTCACCGCGATCAGGCGCCGCAGCGGCGTGAGCATGAGGCCGAGCGCGGTGATGAAGGAGACGAAGGTGCCGGGCGAGACGCTCTGCAGGAAGGTGCCTGCGGAGGCATAGAGCAGGAGCCCCGCGATGGCGCCCACCGTCATGAGCTGCACGGTCTGCACGCCGGCCACGGCGGTGACGGTGTGCTTGAGGTGCTGGCGCCGGTTGCGCTCGTTCTCGGCCTCGAAGGCGGCCTGCTCCTGGGGCTCGCCGCCGAAGACCTTGACCACGCGGTGGCCGCGCACCACCTCCTCGGCGATGTGGGCCACGCTGCCGATGGTGGCCTGGATGCGGCGGCTGATGCGCCGGAAACGGCGGCTCACCGTGCCCACCACCAGCACCAGCGGCGGGCCGATGAGGAGCACGGCGGCGGTGAGCGCCGGCCCGTGCCAGAGCATCACCCCGAGCAGCGCCACCACCGTGAGCGCGTCGCGCACCAGCACCACCACCGCGTCCGTGGTGGCCTGGGCCACCTGCTCGGTGTGGTAGGTGAAGCGCGCCACGAGCTGGCCCGAGGAGCTGCGGTCGAAGAAGGCCGCGGGCAGCCGCAGCAGGTGCGCGAAGAGGTCACGCCGCAGGTCGCGGATGACGCCCCGGCCCACGTAGCCCATCCCGTACTGGTAGACCAGCGTCGCGAGCGCCCGGCCCAGGGCCACGCCCACCAGCGCCAGCGCCACCCAGCGCATGGTGTCGGGGTCGCGCGCGACGAAGGTGCCGTCGAGGAGCGGCTTCATGAGGGCGGCGAAGCCCGCGGAGGCGGCGGCGTCGCCCGCCATGCCCACGAGGGCTCCGGCGAAGACGCCCGCATAGGGGGCGGCATAGCGCAGCAGCCGGCGGTAGACGCTGAACCCCGAGCGCGCCGGTGGCCGGCCCGCGGCGGCCTCGCTCAATCCCCTGCCTCCGCCGCCCGCACGGTGGCGATGGAAAGCCGCGCGAAGCCCGCGCGGGCGGCCGCGTCCATGGCCCGCACCACGGCCTGATGCTCGGCGCGGGCATCGGCGCGCACCACGAGCGGCAGGTCCGTGCGCCCGCCGGCGGCCTTCTCGATGGCGCGCCGCAGGGTCCCGACGCGCCGGTCCACCACGGCGCGGCCGTTGACGTAGTAGCGCCCGTCGGCGCTCACGGTCACCTCCACCGACTCGGCCGGCTGCTCCACCGCCTCGCGGCCGGCCTCCGGGAGCTGGATCTTGAGCTCGCTCTCGCGGTTGAAGGTGGTCGAGACCATGAAGAAGATCAGCAGCAGGAAGACCACGTCGATGAGCGGCGTGAGGTTGATCTCCGGGTCCTCGTGCCGGCGCGGCCGCATGTTCACGTCGCGTCCTCCTCGCGCTCGCGCTGCCCGGCGAGCGCCTCCACCAGCTTGAGGGCCTCCTCCTCCATGCGCACCACCAGCTCGTCCACGCGCCCACGCAGGTAGCGGTAGAACATGAGGCTGGGGATGGCCACCACCAGGCCCGCGGCGGTGGTGATGAGGGCCTCGGAGATGCCGCCGGCGAGCGCGCCGGGGTTGCCCACCCCCTGGGTGGTGATGGTGGTGAAGACCTTGATCATGCCCAGCACCGTGCCGAGCAGCCCCAGCAGCGGGCTGATGCCGGCGATGGTGCCGAGGGTGTTGAGATAGCGCTCGAGCTCGTGCGCCACGTGGCGGCCGGTGTCCTCCACCGCCTCCTTCATGATCTCGCGCGGGTGGTGGCGGTTGACCAGCGCCGCGGCCAGCACCCGTCCCAGGGGCGAGCTCTCGCGCAGGCTACGCAGGTGCGCCTGGTCGAGCTGGCCGCTGGTGGCCCAGCGCCAGGCCTGGGCCACCAGATGCGGCGGCAGCACACGGCGGCGCGCGAGCGCCCACAGGCGCTCGCCCACGATGGCGAGCGCGATGACCGAGCAGGCGAGGATGGCGGCCATCACCCAGCCGCCCGCGATGACGAGGTCCAGCACGGCAAGCGCCTCCGGTTCGGTCCTTGGCTTTCCTGGGCGCGCCCGGTGCGCCCGCACCAGGCCATCGCGCAATGATACCCGCCGTCACCGGGGCCGTCAGTCGCCGCGGCAGGCGCCGGTGCCCGGCCGGTGCCAGAAGCGGCGCACGGCGGAGCGGTGGCACCAGGGGCCGCGCAGGCCCGCGGCACTGAGCGCGAAACGCACCGCGCCCGCCTCGCCCGTGACGAGCTGGCGCGCGCCGGCGGCGGCGTAGCGCGCCACCGTGGCCGGACGCGGGAAGCGGTAGCGGTTGCGGTAGCCGGCCGCGTGCACCACCCAGCGCGGGCGCACGGCCGCCACGAAGGCGGGCGTGGAGGCGCCGGCGCTGCCGTGGTGAGGCGCGACGAGCAGGTCCGCGCGCAGCGCCTGCGGCCCGGCGCGGCGCAGGAGCGAGCGCTCGCCGCGCGCCTCGAGGTCGCCCGGCAGCAGGGCGGCGGCCGCACCCGTCCGGACGCGCAGCACGCAGGAGCCGTCGTTGCCGCGCAGGGGATGCGCCGGGTGCAGCACCTCGAAGCGCACCCCGTCCCAGGTCCAGGCCTGACCCGCCCGGCACGGCAGCCCGTCCCGCACCTGCCAGGGGACGCCCGTGAGGATGCGCCCGACAGGGAGCGCCGCGCGTACGGCCCCGAGCCCGCCGCGATGGTCCAGGTCCCCGTGGCTCACCATCACCACGTCGAGCGCGCTGACCCCCGCCTGCCGCAGGAACGGCACCACCGCAGCGGCGCCGGCGTCGAGCTGGCCCACGCGGCCGCCCGAGTCGTAGAGGAGCGCGTGGTGGCGCGTGCGCACGAGCACCGCGAGCCCCTGGCCCACGTCCAGCACCGTGATCCAGGCCTCGCCCGGGGGCGGTGCCGGAGGCCGCGCCGCCAGCAGGGGGACGAGGAATGCGGGCCACAGGGCCCGGCCCGGCAGCCCGCGCGGCGCGAGCGCCAGCCCCGCCCCGGCAGCCGCGAGCGCAACCGTCCACGGCGGCGGCGCCGGCCGCAGCCACTGGACCCAGGGCAGCGTGGCGGCCCAGTCCAGCCCGGCCCACAGGACCGAGAGCGCGGCGGCGGCGAGCCGCACGAGGGACTCGCCGCCCGGCAGCTCCAGCCCGAGGGCGGCCGTGCCGGCGAGCAGCGGCGGGACCACCGCGAGGCCCACCCACGGCACCGCCGCCAGATTGGCGGCGGCCCCCGCCAGCGGTGCCTGCTGGAAGAGCGCGAGGCTGAGCGGTGCGAGCCCCAGCGCCAGCGCCGTCTGCACGCGCAGCGCGCCCCACAGCGGGCCGGGCCGCGGCCGCCGCGCCAGCGCCATCAGGATGAGCGCCACGGCGCCGAAGGAGAGCCACAGCCCCGGATCCAGCACCGCACGGGGGGAGATCGCCAGCACCGCGATCAGGGCGAGCCCGAGCGCGCGCGCAGGCGCGCGGCCCCGCCCCCAGGCGAGCGCGGCGAGCCCCACCGCCAGCATCACCAGGGCGCGCTGCGTGGGCACGGAGAAGCCGGCCAGCGCGGCGTAGGCGCCGCCGGCGGCGAGGCCCGCCACCGCCGCGGGCCCCCGCGCCGGCCAGCGGTGCGCGAGCATGGGCACGCGGGCCCAGCACCACGCCGCCAGGGCCAGTGCGAGGCCCGCCACCAGCCCGACGTGCAGCCCGGAGATGGCCATCAGGTGGCCCGTGCCCGTCGCCCGCAGCGTGGCCCACTGCCCCGGCGTCATGGCGCTGCGGTCGCCGAGCGCGAGCGCCGTGAGGGGGCCGGTGAGCGGATGACCGCCGAGCGCCGCCCGCAGCCGCGCGCGCAGCCGCTGGCGCAGGCGGTCCACGTGGTGGCCTTGCGGCTGGGTAAGCCTGGAGCCGCCGCGCACATAGCCCGTGCCGGCGAAGCCGTGGCGATAGAGCCAGTCCTCGTAGCGGAAGCCGCCCGGGTTCATGAAGCCCGCGGGGCGCTTGAGCCGCACCGTGAGACGCCAGCGCTCCCCGGGCGCGAGCGGCGGGGGGCGGCCGAACCAGGCGAGCCGCAGCTCGCCCGGCACGGGAAGTGCCCGGCCCGCACCGGGCGCGGTCACCCGTTCGGGCCGGTAGCGGAAACGGACCCCGTGGGGACGGGGCTCCGGAAGGCCCGCCACCACGCCCTCCAGCACGAGGTCGCGCCCTTCCAGGGCGGGCGGCAGCGCCGCGGCCTCCCAGCGCAGGGCGTCGGCGAGCGCCCGGGCGAAGCCCGCGGCGGTCCAGGCCGCGAGCGCCAGCGCCAGGGCAGCGCGCGGCCGCGGGCCCCACAGGCGGCCGGCAGCGAGCGCCGTGAGCAGAGCCAGCAGCCCCACGGCCGCGAGCCACCCTGGGGCGGGGACCGCCGGCAGGCGGTGCAGCAGCAGGACTCCGGCGAGAAAGGCCACGCTCCCTGCGGCCAGCATGCCCTCCTCTCCCTGACGGGCCCGAGCATGGATAATGGGCGCCCTGCAAGCGCCGGAAACGGATTATGCCGAAGCGGCTTCTCAGAAAGTACCTGCCGGACCATCACACCTTCCGCGAGCACCCGCACCTCGCGCGCTTCGGCCATCGCCTGCACGACCCCAACCTCTGGCACCTCAACCGCCGCTCCGTGGCGGGCGGCTTCGCCGCCGGGCTCTTCATGGCCTGGATCCCGGTGCCCTTCCAGATGGCGCTCGCGGCGGCGGCCGCCATCGCCCTGCGGGTGAACCTCCCCATCGCGGTGGTGACCGTGTGGATCACCAACCCGGTCACCATGCCGCCCCTGTTCTACCTCGCCTACAAGGTGGGCGCCCTGCTGATGGGCACCACCCCCGAGCACTTCGACTTCGAACTCTCCTGGAGCTGGCTCAGCAGCGAGCTGGGGATCGTCTGGCGCCCACTCCTGCTGGGATGCCTCGTGATGGGCGCGGCCAGTGCCGCGGCGGGCTACGCCACCGCCCGGGGGCTGTGGCGCTGGTGGGTGGTGCGCAAGCACCGTCGCCGCCGCACGCGCCCGCCCAACCCTCCGTCACCCATCGGCTGACGGCCCCTACCCCTCTATCCGAAAACTCTGCCGATCCGTCGCACGGATTCCCAGACCACCCCCGCGGCAAGCGTGGCCGCGGAACGGTCCATGCACTAGGGATGGATGCGCATGACGATACGACGAAAGATCGAAATGGTATGCGAAGCGCTATCGTGCCGATCGATCCGCGCAGCGGATTGATCATCGACTCCTTCAGCCCTTCCTTCCGATTCCCCCGAGCTTCAGGGTTGCTTCGCGGCGGTCCGGCTGCGTCAAGGGCACGCGACGGGCGTACCGTCGCAGCGGGTGGCGCTCAGGCGCGCGCGCCCCGTGTTGGACAGGCACACCACCCGCGGCGGCGCCGCTCCCTCCGGACAGAAGGTGAAGCTCGCGTTGGAGCCGCCCGAGGTCCCCAGGGGCCGGAAGACGATGCGGGTGCGGCCGGGGCTGCTCTCCAGCCGCACACCCTCGAGGGGCCCGCCGCGCCGTAGCACCGGCTCGGCGGGACCACGCTCGCGGTCCCCGTCGAGGTCGGCGAAGACGATCCAGCCCCCTTCCCAGCGGTAGGCGCCCGGCGGATCGCAGGCCAGCCCATCGCCGCTCGGGCACAGCACCACCTTCCGCCCGCGCCGTACCGCCTCGGTACGCGCAAGCGCGAGGCTTCCCACCAGGCCGTTCACCGCGCCGGCCGTCCGGCCATCCGCGATGAAGGCGCCCAGCCCCGGCACGGCCACGGCGAGCAGCGCCGCCAGCACGGCCAGCGCCACGAGCAGCTCGATCAGGGTGAGCCCCCGGACGGGGGCGAACGGGAGCACGACGGACCGTTCCGTGTCCATGGCGCACCTCCTGTGCAGACGATCGAATGGGGCGATGCCCCAACGCTAGACGAACAGACGCGACGGATCAAGCCGGAGCGGCCGGAAGCGCCTGCTCAGGCAGGTTCCGGCTCGACGGGGAACCCCTCCCTCGCCGCCGCCTCCGAGAGGCGGCGGTCCAGACACACGAAAGGCAGCGCCCCCGGGCCGCCCAGCGCCTGCGCGGCGGTCACGGCTGCGGCAAGCTGCAGCGCATCCATCGCCCGCAACGGATGGACACGCAGCAGGCGCCCTGCCTCGCGGCGCACGGCGTCCAGGGGCCGCACCTCGTGCCACGCCTCGGCCAGGGTCTCCAGGCGGCGCCTGGCCCGGCGTCCCACCGCTGGCGGCAGGGCCGATTCCCGCTCGAGCCGGGCCAGGGCCGATCCGATCTCCACCGGCGTCGCCCACCACACGAGACAATCCGGATCGCGGGCGAGCAGCCCGGTCATCATTCCGCTGGAGGGCTCCTGCACCACCAGCGGCACGAGCGCCGAGCTGTCCCAGAACCTCATCGCCCCTCGCGCCGCTCCTCGAGCAGAAGCTCCAGCACGCTCCCTTCCACAGGCACCGGCGAGGCTCGAAGCCTTCTGCAGCCGCTGCCGCGCCGCACCAGGCCCGATCGCTCCAGGACCTTCAATGCCTCCGGGCACTTCCCGCCTACCGCCTCGAGCCGCGCCACCGGCACGCCACGATCCAGGATATAGACGGTCTCTCCGGCCCGCACCCACCCGAGGATGCGGCTCAGGTGCGCCTTGGCCTCGCTCACCGACACCGATTTCATGTGACTATTATAGCCACATCCGCCGCGCCATGTCAGACAACCCGGCGCCCGGAACCGTTCCAGCCCCTTCAGGAAATCGGGCGAGGAAGCGCTCCCGGCATTCAGGTTGAAATCATGCATTCTGAATGCAGAATTTACACTTATGAGACGCGCCACCAGCCCGGCCTATATCAAGAGATCGCTGGAGCCGGTCCTCAGGAAAGCGGCCGCCGAATTCCCCGCCGTGGTGCTGACCGGACCGCGCCAATCCGGCAAGACGACGCTCCTGCAGCACCTCTTCGGAAAGCGCTATCGCTACGTTTCCCTGGAACCGCCGGACGTGCGGGCGTCCGCGGAGAGAGACCCGCGCGCCTTCCTCGAAATGTTCCCGCCGCCCGTGATATTCGACGAGGTGCAGTACGCTCCGGCGCTCTTTCCCTACATCAAGGAGAAGATCGACGCCGAGCGGCACAGGAGCGGGCAATTCCTGCTGACCGGCTCGCAGAACCTTTTGCTCATGGAGAAGGTGACCGAATCGTTGGCAGGGCGCGCCGCGATGCTCCGCCTGCTCCCGCTGTCGAGGCGTGAGATCGAGGGAAGGCCCCAGGCTCCCCTGGCATGGGAGACCAGGCGCCGGCCGTCCAGGGGGAAGCCTCTCGCATACCGCGAGCTCTGGAAAGGATTCCTGAGAGGCGGTTATCCCGAGCTTGCCGCAAACCCGAGGCGGGACCCGGTCCTCTGGCACGGGAGCTACATCCAGACATACCTCGAACGGGACGTGCGCACGCTCAGGCAGGTGGGAGACCTGTCCCAGTTCCGGGATTTCATCCGGATCCTGGCGGCCAGAAGCGCCCAGCCCCTGAATCTGACGGATATCGCCCGGGATCTGGGTGTCGCGGTCAACACGGCCAAGGCGTGGCTCTCCGTGCTGGAAGCCACTTACCAGGTGATCGTGCTTCGCCCGTACTTCGCCAACGTCGGCAAAAGGCTCGTCAAGACGCCGAAAGTCTATTTCACGGATGTCGGCACCCTCTGTCACCTCGCCGGCCTGAGAGATCCCGAGCACGCGGCTTCCGGCCCCATGGGAGGCGCCATCATGGAGACCGCTGTGCTCTCCGAGATCGTGAAGACCCTGACGCATCGCGGCCTCGACCCGCAGATCCACTTCTGGCGTACCACCGCGGGAACGGAAGTGGATTTCGTGGTGGAGACCGGGGGCAAGCTCGTTCCCATCGAGGTGAAGCTGACCGCGACGCCACGCCCTGCCATGGCCTCCGCAATCAGGACATTCCAGAAGGATCTCGGTGACAAGGCGTTGCCGGGATACGTGGTGCATCCGGGCGATGTCATGCTTCCCCTCGGCCCGGGCGTGACGGCCCTGCCGTTCGGCGAGCTGTGATCCCTTGCGCCTTTGCCTGATCCCCCATGATCCGGAGAAGAACCTGAACGCCTCTTCTTCAGTGCCGGTGCATTCCCGCAGCGGATCGCTCCGCGTCGCATCGTGA
>Ga0256839_1005923_pt1 | contig 11031 bp, 7 predicted proteins | sample 354166metaG_FD_185968 | JGI IMG/M metagenome (GOLD analysis project Ga0256839, IMG submission 185968) | Hydrothermal vent microbial communities from Mid Atlantic Ridge, Atlantic Ocean - 354-166 | ecosystem: Environmental > Aquatic > Marine > Hydrothermal vents | place: Atlantic Ocean: Mid... | reverse complement strand
GCTCGCCGCTGCCCGCTTCGCCTATCGTCGTGGCGCGGCGCAAGAAGCCGTCCTTGCTGGCATCGGTAAAGGCAACCGGCACGCCCGAGCGCAGGAACACGATCGGGTCGCCCTGGCGCACCGCGCCGGCGTCGGCCGTCAGCCGGACGGTATCGGTGTCGGCCTGCAGGACCTGCGGATAGCTCATGCGCGGGCGCATCACGTTCCAGTTGGCCCGCGCGGTCAGCGGCTCGATGGTTTCGAAAAGCTGCGGCGTCTCACCGTCGCGCGGGACCGAGCGCACCTGGAGGCCCGGCTCGTATGACAGGGTTTCCTCGGGCGCGTCGTTTTCTTCGGCGGTGAAGGCCAGATGCACGGCCGCCGCCTTGGCGGGCGCCAGTTCATAGCCGATCATCCGGGCGTGCGCGCGGATGCTTTCGCGTTCCTGCGCGGTGCGCAGATAGGCTTCGTTCGCCGTGCGCTCGCTGTAAAAGGTCAGCGTGTCGCAGACCGCCGCCCAGGCATCGAGAAACCCCAGCGTGAAGTCGCCCGTATCACGGGTGCGCAGATCGGAAAGGCCGGGGCGGTTGGCATCGGCCAGACCGCGAACCATGCTTTCGAGAAACTGCGACTGGGTGCCTCGGCGGGCCGAAATCTCGGCCAGCCCGGCCCGGTTGTCGACGCGCTGCGGCGTCGGCTTGTCCTGTGTGCAGCTCATCTTCCGCCCTCCGTTTCGATGGTCAGCGTGCCGGCGTCGGGCCGGTTCGGATCATTGCTCAGAACCGGGATTTCACGGGCGCCGAAGGTCAGGAAACCGTCGTCGATGGCCTGGCTGTTGCTGGCTGCGGCGCGTTGGAACCCGGTCACGATCACGTCTTCGACGCCGTCGACCTGCAGCGCCTCTTCGTAGATGCGGCTCAGGAAGATCGTCGAGGAAAACGTGATGTTGTCGGGATGGAAAAACGCCTTTGCCCCGCTGCCGGTCAGCCCGGCCGAGAACCTGTCTTTCAGCGCGGCTTCCACATCTTCGGCGAAGTAGTCGGGTTTGACGCAGGCTTTCAGGGCAAGCGACAGCGGCACATGGATCGGGGCGTCGATTGTCAGGTCGTGGCCCATCATGCGGAACGGCTCGAGATAGTTCAAAAGCGCGTCGCGAAACACCTCGTCAACCTCAAGGCTGCCGATGCGGTCCACCGAAAGAAAGATCGCCGACCAGGCGCCCAGCCAGCGCTTGCGGGCATGCGCGCGCTGCACATCCGGGTGCGCGTTCAGGATGTCTTCGTAGTCTTTCAGCGTCACCGCACGGCGCTGCTCGCGGAACGATACCGGCGCGCGCTGGCGCGCTTCGACGATGGTTTCGCGGTCTTGCCCGCCAGCCGCCGGCAGCCAGTTTCTGACACCGGTCACGCTGGCGATTGCAGCCGGCGAGGCGACGACATGGGCAAGCGCGTCGGCGCCGATATTGCCCACGTCCCCGGTGCCCACCCGGTAGTGGGCAAGGAAGGCATCGCCCGCCACCGGTGTCTTGCCCTGGGTGCTGGGCGCGCCCTCGTGGCCCTGCCCGAAACGCAGGGTCGTGGTGCCGTCCTGCGCCACTTCGGGCACGAACACGCGGGCTTCGGGGCCGGCGCCCAGCAGGTCGGGCACCGGGGTCCAGGGCTGCACGCTGCCGGCGACCGACAGGGTGATCGCGGCGCGCGCCTGCGACGGATCGATGTCGATGATGCGCGCGGCCGGCATGTCAGGGTCAAGCGGGGTGAACGGGCCCGCGGTAAAGGTCAGATCCTTTCGGTTCAGCACCGGCGCAAACGGCATGGGCCGGTCGAGCTGTTCCAGCGCCTTGAGTTCATCGGCAAGCCCCGGCGCCGGCGGCAATTCCGGGTCAACCAGCGAAGGCGCAACCCCCAGCGGTTCCGGGGCGGGCAGGGACATGCCGTGGTCGGCCACGACGATGTTGCCGTAGGCGGCGGCCAGTTCGCCGGTTTCTTCGGGCCGCTGGCCGACGCAAAGGTCGAACCGCAACGCATCTTCCGGCCCCCAGGTGATCTTGAGCACCTGCAGCAACAGGCCGTTGCCGTCCAGTTCCAGCGGGTCAAGCGCGACCTCGGGGTCGGCAACCAGGCGGATGGCCTGGCGGTGCATCGGGTCGGCGTCGGCGGCGCGCCCGGTGGTCGGATCGCGTTCTTCGACCAGCACCAGGATATCGCCGGCGCGCAGGGTGATGTCGCGCTCTGGGTCGCGCAGCCAGGCCGAGGTTGCGCCCTTGGGCAGAACCGTATCCGCATCGCCCCAGTGATGCACCCCGATGCGATTGTGCGCCGTGGCAAGCGCCATGTCATGCGCCGGCTGGAACACGAGCGCGCCCGCGGCCACGGCGCGGCCCAGCTCATCCGGGGCCACGACGTCGGACGCAAGGGCGCCGGTGCGGGTCACGAAGGCAAGATCGTCGGCCGAAAGGGCAGCGTCGACCGCAACCGTGACCTGCGCCAGCACCCGGGCGCTGATGCCGTTGTGCATGCGATAGCCGACAAGGCGGGCATGGCGCGCGGCAGAGGCGCGCAGCCGGGCGGTATCAAGGCTGTATTCGGTCGCAACCTGATCCAGCCGGTAGCTGAGCTGGTCGCCCAGGTAGGCCATCCATTCGACGACGGTCATCTCCAGCGACGCCGGGTTGCGTTCTTTCAGATCGGGGGTCGTGACCGCCAGCCGGTCAATGATCATCGACCGGTAGCTTTCGTAGTCGCGCGCCAGGTAGTCGAGGCGCGGCTCAAGCCGCGGCTCGCCGGCGTCGGGCGCGTCGGCTTCGCAGTCAAGATCGGTGTCGCACTGGGCGCGGAAACGAAATTCGATCCGGCGCAGGATCGGGTCAAAGCCCGGCACATCGTCGTCGATCGAAAGGACATAGGGCGAAAAGTCGCCCTCGCGGTTCAGCGTGACGGCCAGTTCGTTGTCCGAGGCGGCAACCGTGGTGACGTCGATTGCGCGGATGCGGTCGCCGCCGCTGATCGAAATGTCGTCCGGCCCCAGAACCGCCGCCGGCACGCCGCCGGGCTGGCCGGGCAGGGGTTTGACAAACCGGACCACCAGCTGCGTCGGGTTGGCCGCGTCGACCTCGATGCCGGCAATGCCGTTGAACGGCGCGCCGGACGCGGCCAGGGCTTCGCGGCGCTCATCCAGGAAAGATCGGGTGCGGGTGGCCATGTCATGCCTTCCTTGTGAATGTTTCGGTCTGCTGTTCGTCATCGCCGATCACCGTGTAGGTCAGGGTGATCCGCAGCTCGCCCTCGTCGCGCTCGACCGCGAGGGCGTCGATCGCCAGCACGTCCGACAGGTGCCGCGTGATCGACGACCGGATCAGGAATTCCGACGCGGTCTCCAGCGCTTCGCTGTTGGCGTCGAACAGCAGGTCAAGCAGGCCGGCGCCGAACTCGGGCCGGTTTACCCGCTCGCCGGGCGCGGTCAGCAGCACCGCTTCCAGCAGGTTGCGCACCCGCCGGTTGCGATCGCGGGTGACAGCCGTGCGCCCCGAGCCATCGGTGCGGTAGGAAAGATCAAGGTAGGTCATTGGCCCCTCACTCTGACTTGCTGGGCGACGGCCATCGGCGTGCCTTGGGTGCCAAGCGGCCCGATGGTGATGCCCTGTGATGTTGACAAGAGCGCCGGCTGGCCCTCGATACGCACCCGCGTGGCCGGGGTTGTCCATTGCACCGAGGCGCAGGGCTTCGGGGCCGGTTCGGGCGTGGCAAAGGGGCAGCCGGAAATCGTGTAGCTGTGGGCCAGCGTCGTGGCCGGCTGGCCGCCCAGCTTGACGCGCAGCGAGCTTGTCGTCGGGGTGGCCTGCCCGCCGTGCGTGCACAGCACCGTTGCGCCCTGATGCAGCAGGAAGCTCATCACACCACCTCCAATGCGCCGGAGTTGATGCTGACCTGCGGGCCCGACAGTTCGATCTTGCCGCCGCCCACGGCTTCGATGGTGACGCCGGCGGCGGTGATCGTGATCTTGTTGCCGGCGACGGTTTCGATCACCACCGGCGCGCTCATGTTCAGCTCATCCAGCGTCAGCGTGGCGGCCGGTGTCTTGATGATCTTGACCTGCGGCAGCCCGCCGGGGCTTTCGCCTTCGCCCCAGAAACAGCCCGACCAGATCGGCGCGTCGATGCTGCCGCCCTCGAATTCCACCCAGATGTTCGCGCCGATCGGCGGGATCATGAAAAACCCCTCGCCCGGCCCGGCATAGGGCACGCATGGCATCGCCCAGTTCAGCGTGTTGGTGCCGTAGACGGCCGGCACGTTGACCTGCAGACGCCCGATCTGGCGCGGGTCGATATTGTTGGCAACCGTGCCGCGATACTTGCCGAAATGGCGCGTTGTTGTCATGTCGTTCATGGCAATACGACCGGCACGGTGGTGCCGATCCCTTCCCTGTTCAGTGTGAATGACTGCACCCAGCTGCCCGAGCTGATCTTCTGGATGACGCTCTGGACGTAATACAGCCCGTCATGGTCGAGCCCGGCGCCGCGCAGCCCCACCAGCCCGCGCGGCGTCAGGACAGCGCCGTAGCGCGACGTATCGAGATCACCCGTGACCTTGAGCGTGTCCAGCGTCGCATCCGATTGGGCCTGCGCTTCGCCAAGGGCCTGGGCCGCGGTCGGGGCGCCGTTGGTGCGAAACAGGTTCTGGCGAATGACCGACCGGTTGGCCAGCGCCGACACCGCCGCCAGCGGCGGGCGCAGCGGAACGATGGAGCGCACCGGGACGCTCTGGCCGGTCTGCCTGTCCTGCACCTGGCCCTGAACCTCGGCCGCCTCGCCCGAGGCGTTTTCAAAGCTGAGGTTGGTGACATTGGTTTCCGGCCCCATGTCGGTCGTGATCGCCGGTTGCGGCACCCCAAGGCGCGGCGGCGGCCCCCAGTAGGCGGTAGATACAAGCGGCGCGGGGCCGGGGATCAGCGTGAAGATGGAATCGTGGGCCTCGGCCAGTTCCTTCAGATAGGCAAAATCGGTGGCGCGCTGCATCGGCACCCGCTCGATCGGGTTCGGGCGTTCGGCGCTCTTGGGGGGGATCACCATCGGAATGACGCCAAGCCCCGCGTATTTCAGCAACACCAGCGCCGCGATCTCGCCCGGCCCCTGCGCCGGATGGGCGACCTCGACCTCCTTGCGGTCCATCGCGAAGGTCAGATCCTTGCCGCGCACATGCAGCCTGGCCGGGCCCTCGCCCTCGGACGGCTTGAACTCGGCCTGCTCGATGATGCCGTCCATCAGCACCGTGGGGCGTATCCCCAGTTGCGCCACGATGACCACGCGGGCGCCGGCCTTCAGCCCCGGCTCGGCCATGATCGGGAAGACGCCGGCGATGCCGCCGGCGCGGATGGCGTCGAACACCAGTTCGAAGCCGGATTGCTCGCGGTCCGACACCGCGATTTCAGCCGACACGAAATGCTCCATCACGTTCAGCCCCGCCGGGCGCGGAACGCCTTGGCCGATCATCAGGGTCATATGTGCGCCAAGCAGTTGTTCCAGCATGGTCTATCCCGTTTCGATCTGGTTGAGCTTCAGCAGCCTGCCGGCGTCGTCATCCAGCGTTTCATGGTCGGCGACCGGGTTCGCATCGGCCACGCGCCAGAACAGGCGGGCGTCGCCATAGGCCCGGTGCGCGATCAGGTCGAGCCGGTCGCCGGGCTGCACCCGCAGCTCGGCAATCGGCGCGCGGTTGTCGGGGATGATGCGCCGCGCCACGAAGCGGATGGCATTGCCGGCGGCGTCCGTGCGCTCTTTGAGCGGCAGTTTCGCGTATCGGCTGTCGGGGTCAAACATGGTGCGGTCTCCTCACAAGATATTCACATCGGAGCCGAGAACGGCCCCAAGCGAGTTCGCCTGCCCGACAAGCGCCATCGTTTCCTTGACCACCTGATGGGCCAGGAACATCGCGTAGCCGGGGTGGGTCATCGGCAGGTCGGAATAGCTGAGCACCTGAAGGTCCAGCGATACCTTGGCGCGGATCGGGTTCAGTTGCGGGTCATGGGCTTCTTCGCTGATCGTGAAGCCGCGCAGCTTGACCGGCAGGATGCGCTGCTTGCCCCAGATGAAAACGGTGAACGGGCCGCTGGTCGGCAGGATCTCGATCGTTCCCAGGTTCATCAGGACCGAATTGGCAATCACCGTGACGGACTGCGGATAGATCAGCGTTTCCAGCGCGGCGAGGCGCGGGTGCAGGCCATTTTCTGCCACCACCTCATCGCCCTTTTCCAGGTCGTCGGCGGCGTCCATCATGGCTTCCAGCTTGATCTGCTCTTTCGGAGCGCCGGCCAGACGAAAGGTTTCCGTGCCGCCTTCGCCTTCGGCGCTGCGCGCTTCCAGCGTGCGCGCCATCCCGTCGGGGTTGATCTGGAACGGGATCACGCTTGGCACCGGCACCGGCGGACGAAAGGCGACAATCGCGCCCTTGATCAGTTTCGGGGATCTGGAATATCCGGTCATCTCTGGTTTCTACCTTCTGATCACGTCCTGAATTTGGGCTTCGAGCGTCCCGTAGACATCCTCATACTTTTCGGAAAACTCGTTCTTGAGGGCCTCGTAGCTAATTTCGGTGCTTGGGCTGCTTGAGCGGAAATACAGTTTCAATGGGTTGGTCGGTGCCGCTTCCCCGCGCCAGATGGTTTCCCGGAAGAAGCCAAGAATATTCTCACCCATTTCCTTGACGTCCCGAAAAGTAACGACATTACCCTCTATTTCCTCGGTGACTTGCTTGGCGAGATCCTGATCCCAACGGCCGTGACCCGCGACCTGTGGCTTGATTTCGGCAGAAAAATCACCGCGCAGCGCGTAAGCGTAAATGGCGCCCGGATGGCCTTGCAGGACACCCCGCCTCTCCCCGGGTTGGGGGCCATTGGCAGGATACCATTGCTTCTGCAACTCGGCCGGCAGGGCGACCGGTGAAATGTCTCGGTATTGTTCACTTGCGATGTGTGCGGGCGACTTGTATTCCACCTTTTGCTCCGAGCTTGGGTATCCTGCCCTCGGTCGAAAAATCAGCTTTGCCGTCGGGGTGCGGACCTTGTGCTGAAACTCCAGTATCTCGGTCGCACCTTTCAGCGCCGTAGTTTCCCCGGTTGATTCGAGTGTACGGGCAGCACCTGAAAGCGCCGCCGCCGCCAGGCGCGAGGCGATCCATTCATGCTGCCCCGGATTTGCCCCGCGCACGCTGTCCGCCAGACGCTGCCGGTTCTTGCTGGCGCGCTTGCTGTCGGTCAGAAAGAACCCGAACGGCTTTACCTGGCTGGTGCCGGAGCCGGCCGTGTTCTGCGCGTCGTCCTCGATATAGGGCCACTTGATGTCGCCACGGAAATACCTGTCGGCCTCGGGCACCAGCGTGTTCTTGTAGAAGCTGCCGGTGACTTCGTTGAACTTGAAGTCATGCTCCAACTGGTTGCCAAGCGCGCGAGCCGCCACCGAGCGAATGGTGTCGCTGACAGCCCCCGCCGCGCCGCCGCCCCCGCCGTTGTTCAGCAACGCCGCCACCATGCGGCGGGCGTTTTCCGGCTGGTTCAGAACCTGGGTCAGATGATTGTCGAAAAACCGGTCGAGTTCCTGAGCGGGATTGTCGCCAGTGAAGGCATCGGCCTTTTCGGTCTGCGCGATGCGTATGACCGCCTGCCGATAGTCGCTGTCGAACACCCGCCGGACGATCCCGTCGCTGGCCGCAGGGCGCGCCCAGGCCACGGGCAGGGCTGCTTCACCGGCGATCATGTCGCGCGCCTGCGCCCAGGTGAGCGTTGAATAGATGCGCGCGTTCAACCGGTTCAGCACGTTGGCGCGCAGTTGCGTGGCAAGCTCCGGGTTCAGCCGCGCGATGTCGTCGGCGAATTTTTCCGCAAGGTTCGTGCCACCTGCCACACCGAAGAAATCGAGGATCGCCTCGATTGCGCGCTTGGTGTCCTGCGCCTGGTCGGCCACCTGTGCGACTTCGTCGGTGGCGGCGGCCGGATTGTCGTTCAGGGCGTCTTCGGCCTGTTCCGCCTCGCGGTCGAGAATGCCCTCTTCCTGTTTGGCGCGTGTAACCAGCCCCTGCAGTTCGGTGCGTTTCGCGTTCACAACGTCGCCCTGCCAGCCATTTTCCCTTGCAAGTTCCGTGAACGGCGCCCCCAGCCGCAGGTCAAGCCAGCTTTCCAGCGTCATCGGGGTCGAGCGGATCATCGTCACCACCGTTTCGCCCTGGTCCTCGATCGTCAGCGTGTGATGCTCGCCCCCGCCGGCCAGCGCGACCGGCTCCATGATGGCGCCGGGCTGCGCCGTTTCTTCGCCCGGCTGGCCGCCGCCGAGCCGCCCGCCGGTGAAGGCAGACAGAACCCGGTTGATCAGCTTGACCAGCGCATCTTCGATCCGTTGCCGGATGTCGGCGATGATCCGTTTGACCCGCCCGGCCACATTGCCCAACCCCAGCAGACGGGCCAGCAGGTCGATGGCAATGGGCAGCAGGTTGGCCAGCACGGTTTCGATGCCCTTCATCGCGGGCTCCAGCACCCCGGTCGCGATCTCGTACATCGTGCTGACGACCTTCTGGACGACCTGGATGATGCGGGCCAGCTGGTCTTTCAGGAACATGATGAAATTCCAGATCGTCATCACCAGCTTGATCAGGGCGCCGACCGGGCTGAACATGCTGGCAAGCCAGGTGATCGCGGCCATCACGATGCGCTCCATCAGAAACGACTTGATCGCTTCGAGCACCGAGTTTGCCAGGTCGCCGAGGTCCTGCACGATCTTGTCCCACAGCGCCGAAAAACCGCCGCTGATCAGTTCGGTGACATAGCCCATGAAGAACTCGATCTTTTCGACGGCGGCCTCGCCGATCACCCGAACCGCGACCCGGCGCAGCATGTCGACCGTCAGCCCCAGCACCTGACGCGCAAGCTCGAGAACGCCCTTCAGATCCCAGCGCTCGGGGATCTGGATGTCGCCGCCAAGGGCGCCGGTCAGCCAGCCGATGATGCCGGCCTGCAGATGGGTCAGCAGGTTGCCGGCAAACATGCGCACACCGCCGACGACGCTTTCGACAAGGTTCGACAGGAACCCGATCGGGTCATCGATGATGATGTCCAGCGCTTCGACGGCGCGCGCGATCATCTCGTAAAACGCTTCGGGCTGGATGCCGAGCGCCAGCAGCACCGGCTCAAGGATCAGCTTGGCCAGCATCGCCCAGTCGCCGGTCAGCACGGCGTTGACAATTGCCAGCGCCGCATTGATCGCCGCCTGATAGGCCGCAAGGATCGCATCAATCGCTGCCGCCAGCGCATCGAGCAGGAAAGACACCGCCGCCTTCAGCCCCTCGGCGATGGCGTTGACCGCGGTTGTCGCCACCTCGACCGCGCTGTCGATGGCGCTGTTGAGCGCCCGCGCCACTTCGGGGAAGTGTTCGGCCAGCAGGGTGTTGACCGCGGCCTTGAGAACCTCGCCAAAGGCCTCGATCGCCGAGATGATCGCCTTGGCGGCCAGGTCAATCAGCGCGAGCGCGGCTTCCTTGACCTTGTCGATGATGAATTTCACCGCCGAGCGCACCGCGTCGAACACGTCGTTGATGAACTTGGTCAGCTTGTTGAACTGGTCGGCGACCCAGTCGGTTGCCCTGTCCCACCAGCTCTTGTTTTCCGCTTCGCGCTCCTGGCGGGCGCGTTCGTCATCGGCTTCCTTTTCGCCCTCATCGACCTTGGTCTGGGCATCGGTTTCCGCCTGGTCGAATTTGGTTTCCACCTCGGTTTGCGTCGCGCTGATCTCGCCGTCAATTTCGGCCTGGGTCTCGCGCCGCTCGCGGTCGGCGTCTTCGTTGAGGTTGCGCACATGCTCGGCCTGTGCATCCACCGCCGTCTGGCGCGCGTCCTGAACGTCCTGCCGGCGCGCGCCGACTTCTTCGCGCTGCTTGCGGTCCGCTTCTTCGTTCAGCCGGTCGCGCTCGGCTTCGGTTTCGCTGACCTTGGCGTCACGCTCGGTGTTGCGCGTGTCAACGGCGCTCGCCGCTTCTTCCTGCGCCGCCGTCAGGTTTTCCGACATCGCGTCGGCATGGTGCGCATCGAACAGCGCGACCACTTCGGGGTCGAGCTCTTTTTCGCGGAATGCCGCCGGGCCTTCGAGCGGGCCGGTGCTTTCGGCGATCTCGGGGGCCGGGCGCGGCTCCATGGTAAATTCTTCGCGCAGTTGCTGCAGTTCGACCTGCTCGGGGCCGGGACCGTCCAGCACGGCCTGCGTCGCTTCCTGGCGCGAGGCCACGGCATCGGCGCGCGCCGCGCTGTCCTGATCGGTCACGCGCTCGGGGTCCGTGGCGCCTTCCAGCGGAACCTCGGGGCGGGCGCCGGCCGAGGTCTCGACCTCGGTGTCGGCCGTCTTGACGCGGTCAAAGGCGCGCCCCAGACCGCCTGCGTCGCCGGTCTCGAACAGCCCGTCCAGCAAGTCGCGCGCATCGCGGTTGAGGTCGGGCGTGCCCGGGTCTGGCGTCGGGTCGAGCTCGGGCTCGGGCGGCGGTGGCGGGGTGCCGTCTTCCAGCTCGGCCTGCCGGCTTTCGGGGGTTGCGACCTGCGCCGGTTCGGCCAGATCGTCGGTGCCCGACATCTCGGCCTGGAACTCGGGCAGTTCGGCTTCGAAGGTCTGCTGATCCTCGGCCGCCAGTTCGCCGGTGCGCGTGGCCAGCGTGTCATGGCGCATCGCCTTGACCGAGGGCGGCGCGTCCTTGAAGGCGGCAACCAGCGCGTCGGCGTCCTCGGCCCCCTCCAGCGCCTCTTTGGCCGCTTCGCCGGCCGCATCGGCGGCGCCCTGATCGATGTCGATGTCGGGCATCGGCGCGGGTTCGAAGGTCGGGGTCGGCTCATCCGGGATGTCTTCGCCCAGCTGCGCCTCGGCGGTCGACGTGGTGGCCTCATCGGCTGGCGCCTCTTCGGTGGCCCGGTCCTCGGCCGCCTGGTCCGGCGCGGCCTGCCCCGGTTCTGCGTCACTTTCGGCCGCGTCTTCCCGGCGGGCCTGTTCGAAGGCGCGGCGGGCCTCGGCATCGGAGCGCGCGACGATGG
>Ga0256839_1005922_pt1 | contig 11034 bp, 9 predicted proteins | sample 354166metaG_FD_185968 | JGI IMG/M metagenome (GOLD analysis project Ga0256839, IMG submission 185968) | Hydrothermal vent microbial communities from Mid Atlantic Ridge, Atlantic Ocean - 354-166 | ecosystem: Environmental > Aquatic > Marine > Hydrothermal vents | place: Atlantic Ocean: Mid... | reverse complement strand
GATAATTTGTCACTCACTTTATCAACATGTTCATTCGTGATTTGTGAAATATGCACCAAACCATCTTTACCCGGCAAAATCGTAACAAACGCGCCAAAATCCATCAAACGCACAACTTTACCTTCATAGGTTTTACCGACTTCAACTTCTGCCGTAATTTCTTCAATAATCTTCTTAGCAGCTTCGCCAGCTGCTCTGTCTACCGAAGAAACATTCACGATACCATCGTCCGTTAAATCAACCGTAGCACCTGTTTCTTCCGTAATACCCCGAATCGTTGCACCACCTTTACCGATAACTTCACGGATTTTGCTCGGGTCAATTTTGAAAGTAATAATTCTCGGCGCATAATCTGACATCTCTTCACGAGTAGAAGCAAGTGCCTTATTCATTTCATCCAAAATATGCAAACGACCAGCTTTTGCCTGCTCTAAAGCAACACCCATAATTTCAGAAGTAATACCTTCAATTTTGATATCCATTTGTAAAGCAGTAATCCCTTCTGCCGAGCCTGCCACTTTAAAATCCATATCACCTAAGTGATCTTCATCTCCCATAATGTCAGATAATACCGCAAATTCATCCCCTTCTTTAATCAAGCCCATCGCAATACCGGCTACCGGTGCTTTAATAGGCACCCCTGCATCCATTAATGCCAAACTTGTACCACACACAGAAGCCATTGAGCTAGAACCATTTGATTCGGTAATCTCTGAAACCACTCGTAGCGTATAGGGAAACTCTGTCATATCAGGCATAACAGCCGCAACACCACGCTTTGCCAACCGGCCGTGACCAATTTCACGACGCTTCGGTGAACCTACAAAGCCTGTTTCACCCACACTGTATGGAGGAAAGTTATAATGCAACATAAATGGCTCTTTATATTCACCCGCCAAAGCATCAATAATCTGCGCATCACGTTCTGTACCCAGCGTTGCAACAACTAACGCCTGTGTTTCACCGCGTGTAAATAAGGCAGAACCATGTGTGCGAGGTAACACACCTGTCCGTACTGCAATAGGCCTAACTACATCTAAGTCACGACCATCAATACGTTTTTTATCTGTCAAAATGGCAGTGCGCACCACACGTTTTTCAATTTCTTCAATAATGTCACGAATATCAGACTCAGCATATTGCTCATCAGCTGTCAGCGATTCAACAACAGCAGATCTAATGTCACTTAATTTGTCTTGACGCACTAATTTTTCAGCAATTTGATACGCTGACTTAATAGCATCTTCAACTTCCGCAACCACTTTAGCCTCTAATGCGGTATCAGCAACAGGTGCTTCCCATTGATAAAGTGGCGTATTGACTTCAGCCGCAAATTCATTAATGGCTGTAATGGCCACTTGCAATTGCTCATGCCCAAATAATACCGAACCTAACATGACTTCTTCAGTTAAATTATCCGCTTCCGACTCTACCATCAAAACAGCTTGGTCAGTACCGGCAACAACCAAATCCAATAATGAATCTTCTAACTGCTCTTTGCTAGGGTTTAATAAATACTCCCCCTCTTTATAACCCACCCGAGCGGCACCAATAGGACCATTAAAAGGTAAGCCTGAAACGGCCAATGCAGCTGAAGCACCCAATAAGGCAGGAATTTCAGGATCAACATCAGGATTTAGTGAAACAACCGTAATAATAATTTGAACTTCATTAGTATACCCATTTGGAAATAATGGGCGAATAGGCCTATCAATTAAACGCGAAGTTAATGTTTCCGTTTCCGATGGGCGGCCTTCACGTTTAAAAAATCCGCCAGGAATTTTACCGGCGGCATACGCTTTTTCTTGATAGTTAACCGTCAATGGAAAAAAGTCTCCACCGTTAGCTTCTTTTTTACCAACTACTGATACTAAAAGCGATGTACCTTCGACATCAATCATGACTGCGCCACTTGTTTGGCGGGCAATTTCACCTGTTTCAATGCTGACTAATTGTTGACCGTATTGAAATTCTTTTCTGATTGGTTTCAGATTCACTATTGTTTTTCCTTCGTTTTAAAAATTGGATATGAGGAGTGCAATCCAAGAATAAGGCAATAAAAAAGCGGTCAAAACGACCGCTTTTTATTAATAACTTATTTACGTAAGCCTAGACGTGCAATTAAAGACTTATAACGCTCTACATCTTTTCTTTTTAAGTAATCCAGCAACTTACGACGCTGGTTAACCATTCTTAAAAGTCCACGACGTGAGTGGTTGTCTTTTTTATGTTCGGCAAAGTGCGGCGCTAAATGAAGAATATGTGCTGTTAATAAAGCAACCTGCACTTCCGGCGAACCGGTATCAGTGTCAGTTAAACGATATTCTTCAACAACTGCTTTTTTTTGTTCTGCTGTAAATGGCATTTTAATCCCTATGATTAATAATTATTGAGCCGTAGCTCTCGTTAATATGCTTCCACGATAGGGTGTAGAAACACGAAAATTTTTTAAAAATTTGTTTAAGTCAATTATAATTTAAACAACTTTCTAGGCTGTATTTTATCATCCATTAAGATTTCACCCAAGCCTAAAAACTGTTTATCATGATATAAGCGACACATACCCTGATGCTCACCACTAAATTGACTGGCAATTTTCTGCCCCTGTCGCACCAAGTCCGCCTCAAATTGAGAAACATGCATAGCAGGAAAGACTTGCAACGGCTGATCTACAGCAAGCATAATATGCATTGCAGTCTCCGGTGTCATAGACTGCAATGCTTCAATAGTATAAGCGCTCGTCAAAGAAAACTGCCCGGCAGTGGTACGCCTTAATGCTTTTACCGTCCCGCCACAGCCTAATTTATGGCCAATATCTTCAGCAAGCGTTCTGATATAAGTCCCTTTCGAACAACGCACCTCTAAAGTCAGTAAATTCTCTTTAAAATCAATGCATGTAATCGCATAAATCGTTATATTACGCGCTTTACGCTCAACAGTAATACCTGCGCGGGCAAGTTCATACAATTTTTTACCCTTAATTTTTAAAGCAGAATACATCGGCGGCACTTGCTCAATCTCACCGACAAAGGAGCTCAAACAAGCCTCTAATTGCTCCTGACTAATATCAGGCACTACCTTTTCCTCTATGACCGCACCTTCAATATCACCGGTATCGGTCATAAGCCCTAACTGAATAACGGTTTGATATTGTTTATCATCGGCCAACATATAAGCAGAAGCTTTAGTCGCCTCCCCTAAGCAAATAGGCAACAAGCCGGTTGCTAAAGGATCTAAACTCCCCGTATGGCCTGCTTTATTGGCATTATAAAGACGCTTTACTTCTTGCAAAGCCTTATTGGAACTAACGCCTTGTCGTTTATCCAATAATACAATACCATGAATATCACGCCCTTTTTTACGCCTTGCCATATCAGCTAATCATCAGCCTTTGATGGCAAATCAGATAGTAACTCGGAAACCCGCATACCTGTTTCAAAAGAATTGTCGTAATAAAACTTAATATACGGCACGCTTCTTAAGCGCATACGCCGCCCCATTTCCGACCGAATATAAGGAACCGCCTCATTCAACCACGTCAGGTTATCTTTTTGCTCTTGCGCATCAGCACCGAGTACCGTGATATATATTTTAGCAGTCGCCAAATCTTTACTTAACTCAACCTCATTCACGGTAACAAAACCAATGCGCGGATCTTTAATACCTTGCTGCAAAATAATAGCCAACTCTTTCTGCATTTGCGAGGCCACCCGCGCACTGCGACTAAACTCTCTCGCCATTATAATTCACGCTGCACTTCAAAACGCTCAAAAACCTCAATCTGGTCACCTACTTTGACATCATTGTAATTCTTTACTCCGATACCACACTCCATACCCATTTTGACTTCATTCGCATCATCTTTAAAGCGACGCAATGATTCTAATTGACCTTCGTAGATAACAACATTATCACGCAAAACACGAATAGGTAAATTACGCTTAACAAAGCCATCGACAACCATACAGCCCGCAATTAAGCCAAACTTAGGTGAGCGAAATACATCGCGCACCTCTGCTAAACCAACAATTTTCTCTTTGACTTCAGGTGACAACATACCACTCAGTGATTTTTTCACTTCATCAATAGCATCATAAATCACACTGTAATAATGTAAATCAATTTCTTTTTCAGCAATTAATTTTCTAGCAGTCGCATCAGCACGCACATTAAAACCTATCAAAACAGCAGCCGAAGCTAATGCTAAGTTAGCATCACCTTCATTAATTCCCCCAACACCACCATAAACAACCTTAACAGACACTTCATCAGTAGAGAGCTTCACTAATGATTCACGTAAAGCCTCTAAACTTCCTTGCACATCAGTTTTAATAATCACATTTAAGGTAGAGGTCTCACCTGCCGCCATTTTGGAAAAGACCTCTTCCATCTTCGCCGCCTGTTGTGCAGCAACACGCGAAGATTTATGCTTATCTTCTCTATGCTCAGCCAACTCTCTTGCCGCTCTTTCATTGGTGACAACAATAAAATCATCGCCGGCATTAGGTGTACCTGATAAACCCAGAATTTCTACCGGTGAAGAAGGCCCTGCTTTTTTCAGTTTAGTGCCATTTTCATTAAACATGGCACGCACACGCCCATATTCATGACCACACAAGACAATCTGCCCCTGCTCCAAAGTTCCTTTTTGCACCATAATCGTTGCAACCGCACCACGACCTTTATCCAATCTTGATTCAATGACCAAGCCTGATGCTTTACCTTCATTGGGCGCTTTCAATTCTAAAATTTCAGCTTGCAAAATGAGAGATTCGATTAACTCATCCACTCCTTCACCTGTTTTAGCAGAAACCTTCAAAAATTGCACATCACCGCCCCATTCCTCAGGTACGACTTCAATGCTTGCCAATTCCTGCATGACTTTATCAGGGTTTGCTTCGGGTTTATCAATTTTATTAATTGCAATAATCATCGGCACGTCCGCTGCTCGCGCGTGCTCAACCGCTTCTTTAGTTTGCGGCATAACACCATCATCTGCCGCAACAACAACAATAACGACATCGGTTACATCCGCTCCACGCGCGCGCATCGCGGTAAAAGCAGCATGCCCCGGTGTATCTAAAAAGGTAACCGCGCCATGATCGGTCTTAACCTGATAAGCTCCGATATGCTGCGTAATTCCACCCGCCTCGCCTGAAGCAACACGCGTTTCACGAATATAATCCAATAGTGAAGTCTTACCGTGATCAACATGCCCCATAATCGTAACGATAGGTGCTCTTGGAAATTCTTCACGATCATCATCTTCAGTATGCTCTGCCAACATATCTGTTTCATGATCATCTTCACTAATCATAATGGGGTTATGTCCCATTTCCTCAACCAAAATGACCGCCGTTTCCTGATCGATACTTTGGTTAATCGTTGACATAATGCCTAGCTTCATTAAATGCTTTATCACCTCAGCGGCTTTCACACTCATTTTCTGAGCTAACTCAGACACCATGATATTTTCAGGAATCTGAACATCCTTAGCAACTACCTCAGTCGGCATTTCAAAAGCATGCTTAGTCTCCACAGAAAATTGTTGCTCCTGCTTACCTCGGCCTTTGCGCCCCTTTTTACCATAATTAGCCTTGCCACCACCTGCAGGTTTATCAGCTCGGCGATGCACCGTTGCCGCCTTGTCTGCCGGTTTCGCTCGCCCACCTGCCGGTGCAGGTCTATTATTGCTCCCACCAGCAGGTTTTCTTGCACCACCTGAGCTCTTTCTTTCTGCAGCGGCTTTTTTAGCGGCGGCTTGCTTTCTGACCTTCTCAGCATTACGCTCTACCGAAGCCTCCAACCTTTTTGCTTTTTCAGCAACAAGACGCTCCGCTTCGGCGGCTTTTTCTTTTTTAACACGCTCAGCAATAGCCTCATCTTCCAGCTTTTTCTGAGCCGCCAATTTAGCATCTAACTCCGCTTTATCCCTAGCCGATTTCTCTCTATGCAACTGCTCTTCCGCTTCCTGCTTTTTAGCACGCTCTTCTAAATCTTTTTTAACACGCTCCAACTCAGCACGCTCTTCTGCAGATACCGCCTCTTCACGCTTAATATAGGTTTTCTTTTTATTAACTTGAATGTTAATCGTTTTAGTATCTTTACCGGGAGTCGTTCCTTGCTTCAGGCTTGTAACCGTTCGACGCTTTAAGGTCACTTTTTTAGCGGCAGCCCCTTCAGCCAGTTCGCCTTCTTTACCATGCAATTTCCTTAAATGCGCCAATAAGGTCATTTTTTCATCTTCACTCACTAAATCTTCAGCCTTATGCGCAGAAATTCCCGCCTCTTGCATTTGCTCTAATAATCGGTCTAGAGGTATACCGACTATACCAGCTAATTCTTTTACTGATTTATCACTCATTTTTCGCCCTCACCGTTATCACCAGCAAACCAAGGTTCGCGTGCTTTCATAATCAATTTAGCTGCCAACTCTTCATCCATTCCCGCAACATCAAGCAAATCATCCACTGCCTGCTCTGCCAAATCATCCATTGTTATAATACCTTTAGCAACCAGCTCATGCGCCAAACTCTCAGACACCCCTTCCATCGCCAATAAATCTTCCGCAGGTTCTGCCGTCTCAATTTTCTCTTCGGAAGCAATCGCATTGATTAAAAGTATATCTTTAGCGCGTGAGCGCAAAGTCTCTACCAATTCGGCATCAAATCCTTCAATTTCCAACATTTCACTACTAGGAACATAAGCAATCTCTTCAACCGAATTAAAACCGACCTCAACCAACACGGTTGCAATATCATTATCAACATTCAGCTGCTCTTTAAACTTCTCAACCAACTGCGTCAATTCTTTTTCAGTATCCTTATTAACTTCCTCTGCATCCTTGACATTCAACTCCCAGCCTGTCAATTCGGTCGCTAAACGTACATTTTGCCCACCGCGCCCAATTGCTTGCGATAAACTATCTGAAGAAACCGCTATATCCATCGTATGTTTATCCTCATCCACAACGATAGATTCAATTTCTGCCGGTGCCATTGCATTAATCACAAACTGAGCGTCATTTTCATTCCACAAAATAATATCGACCCGCTCACCATTTAATTCATTAGAGATAGTTTGTACCCGAGAGCCTCGCATACCAACACAAGCTCCCACAGGGTCAATACGTGGATCATTACTACGCACGGCAACTTTTGCCCTAGAACCGGGGTCACGTGCCGCACCTAATAAATCAATCAGACCCTCACCAACCTCAGGTATCTCCAGCCTAAACAAAGCCAATAATAATTCCGGCGCTGTACGGCTCACAAATAATTGCGGCCCGCGCGTTTCCGTACGCACTTCTTTTAAATAACCACGAATGCGATCACCGACACGCACCGTCTCACGCGGAATCATTTGATCTCTGGCAATAAAGGCATCGGCATTACCCCCTAAGTCAATATAAACATTCCCTTTTTCAATACGTTTAATGACCCCGGTGACCAACTCACCGACTCTATCTATATAGGCATCGGCTATTTTCTTACGCTCCGCTTCACGCACTTTATGAATAATGACCTGCTTAGCGGATTGTGCAGAAATACGGCCAAATTCAACGGACTCAATTTCATCTTCAATAAAATCACCGACCTCTATACTAGGCTCATCAATTTGTGCGGCATTTAATGAAATTTGTGTTGTTGGAAACTCGACACCATTTGGAAACTCTTCACTTTCCTCAACAACCTGCCAGCGTCTATAAGTGGTATACCCCCCCGTTGAACGGTCAATTATAACACGTGCTTTAATAGGAAATTCATAGCTCGATACTGTTGCACTTTCCAATGCCGTCTCAATTGCCTCAAAAATAATTTCTTTATCAATGTCCTTTTCATTAGAAAAAACATCAACAACCAATAAAACTTCTTTATTCGCCATCAAGACCTCCTTTATATTGAATAGTCTGGTTCAAGCCGTGCTTTTGACATTGCTTGAAATGGAATTCTATAAACCTGACCATCCTGTTGCAGATAAACTTTGCCATCTTCAACTTTTTCGATCAAACCTGTTATTTTACGCCTACCTTCTACCGGTTTAAATAAGTTAACATGCACAACAGAGCCAATAAATTGCTCAAACTGCTTTAATTTAAATAACGGCCTATCCATACCGGGTGACGAAACCTCTAAGTTATACTCACCGGAAATCGGATCTTCAACATCCAAGACCCCGCTTACCTGATGACTCACCTTAGTACAGTCCTCCATGCCAACACCGTGCTCAGTATCAATATAAATACGCAAAAACCCATGTTTCGGGTGCGAGCTATATTCAACCCCCACGCACTCATAGCCTAGCCCTTCCACGACCGGCTCTATCAATTCAAGCAAATGTTCAGGAGCTTGCTTCATTTCGCCTCACTTTCTTACACACATAAAAAAAGAGGCTAAAGCCCCTTACATATAAAACCGATATAATATACATATCCTCCAGAAACATAAAAGCCCCTAAAGAGGGGCTTTAAAATATCTGGTAGCGGGGGCAGGATTTGAACCTACGACCTTCGGGTTATGAGCCCGACGAGCTACCAAGCTGCTCCACCCCGCGATTGATTTTTAGTATTATAACGACATTCTCACTTATAGCAAGCATTATTTAATAACTAACTTAAATACATTAAAACCAAACCGGCAAAGACACCCGCAATCACATCATCCAGCATAATCCCCAAACCACCTGACACCTGCTCATCAATCCACTTAATAGGCCATGGTTTCACAATATCAAAGAGCCGAAATAAAACAAAACCCATGAAAAGATTTTGCCAAGAAAAGGCCACAAACCACATGGTAATCAGCAAGCCCGCAATTTCATCCCATACAATGCCGCCAAAGTCATGCTCGCCCAACTTATCTGCCGCCTGCCCACAAATCCAAACCCCCAACGCAGAACACAACACCGTCATAATGGTATAAATCAAAATATTAGTTTGTACCAACATCAAATAAATGGGAATTGCCGCTAAAGTCCCAAACGTCCCCGGAGCTTTCTTAGCCAGCCCCGAACCAAAACCAAAAGCAAGGCACAAAACCGGGTCAGACATAATCTGCCGTACCGTCAACTGATTCTTTCCTATCTTCATCATTAATCACCACCCTTTACAAAATGCTCAAAACCATTGTTCAAAAATTCAGACTCAACCCCATGACGTACCAACCTCAAACCACTCTCCCGCTCAATTACACCAATACACGTACACGCCATATTTAATTGCACGGCCTTCGCAGGCGAAAGACTAAAACACAGCTCATAATCATCCCCAGCCACTAGCGGCAACGCCCAGTCACCCGTCGCACCAATATACTCCTTAACCGCCTTAGATAATGGCAACTGCTGATAATCTAAACACGCACCGACTCCACTCTGAGCGAGAATATGCCGCAAGTCGGCTGCCAAGCCATCCGAAATATCAACACAGGCATTCGCCAAACCTCGTAAAAGCAAACCCTCCTTAATACGCGGCGCAGGGCAATTAAATCGTTGCAAAACATAGCTATCATCACCACAGTCATAACCCTGTTTAACTTTCAAGCCTAGCCCTGCATCACCCACATGACCTGTCACATAAATCAAATCACCAATCTGAGCAGTCGAACGCCGTAACGCTTCTCCTTTCGGTACGCTCCCCATAGCCTGTACCGTTAAGGTCAATGGCCCAGATGTCGTATCACCGCCAATCAAATCAATTGCATACTGATCGGCCAAATTAAATAAGCCTTTAGCAAAAGCTTGCAGCCAAGCAGAATCAATTTCCGGCAGTGTCAATGCCAAAGTCACTGCGATCGGCTCCGCCCCCATGCTTGCCAAATCACTCAGATTAACTGCCAATAATTTATACCCTAAATGCTCAGGGTCTACATCAGCAAAGAAATGGATATTTTCCACCATGGTATCGGTCGTAATCGCCAACTCATAGCCTTCCGGCACCGACAATAGCGCACAATCATCGCCCACTGATAATTGCGTATTTTTATGCCTAGCAGGGCGAGTAAAATACTGCTTTATCAGCTCAAATTCCGTTGCAACCATCCCTTATCGCGCCTGTAACTGCTGTAAAGCCTGCTTATTCGCTTTTAATTCCGACTCCATCTCTAGCCACTTAGCACGCGAAATTGGCGACGCATTAACTTGCTCTTTAACCTTACGCAACTGAAAACGCCCAGAGTCACCCGACAATTTAACAATCTCTGTTTCTTTTTCCTTCTGCTCAGACATCCCTGCCAATAACTGCTGATTACGCAATTTATGCTGGCGTATTTTTTCATTTAAGCGTGCAAATGCCACATCTGATTCTTGAGCACGCTGCAGCCTGTGCGCCTGCAAACGCTGTGCCTCAACATAATGCCCTTTTACCAAAACTTTTGCCGTCGCATTTTTAGGGCAACTCCCTGTTTTATAGATAACCTTACCCTGCAATTCACACTTGGTAATCGCCATGACCCATTGCCCAAAGCCCAATAGCAAAACAAATATTACACCACGCATACCACACCTCATTTTCCTATACTCATCAACCATTCCATTTGCAAATTACCCCACTATGGCATTAAAAATTTATACAAAACAATACCAATCAGTAATATCAAAACAACAGCCCAACCGATAATATCCATATAGTCACGTAATTTTGCTTCAAAACTTGCGCCTCCCCATGACAATAAGCCGGCGACCAAGAAAAATCGGCCACCCCGGCCAATAAACGATGCCAAAACGAAAGGTAAAAATAACATAGACAAAGCCCCCGCAGCAATGGTAAAAACCTTATAGGGGATAGGTGAAAATCCTGCCACAAAAACCGCCCAAAAACCCCAACGCGCAAACCACTGCTCTGCCAACTGATATTTTGCCCAATAGTGCGAATCTTGTAGCCACGGCTGAATCATATCAAAAGCAAAAAAACCAATGGCATAGCCAAGCATCCCCCCTAAAACCGATGCAATCGTTGTAATTAACGCCAAACGCCAAGCCTTATCTTGTTGCGCTAAAACCATAGGTACCAGCATGACATCAGGCGGAACCGGAAAAAAA
>Ga0256839_1005921_pt1 | contig 11034 bp, 11 predicted proteins | sample 354166metaG_FD_185968 | JGI IMG/M metagenome (GOLD analysis project Ga0256839, IMG submission 185968) | Hydrothermal vent microbial communities from Mid Atlantic Ridge, Atlantic Ocean - 354-166 | ecosystem: Environmental > Aquatic > Marine > Hydrothermal vents | place: Atlantic Ocean: Mid... | reverse complement strand
CTATTCGATCAAGACCACGGTCACCACATGGACCATCACCGGCGTGTCGCTCCCGGCCGGCCGCTACCTGCTGTGCATCGGAGGCCACCGCGCCACCGGCGGAGCGCAGCGCACCGTCTCCTCGATCACACATCCGGCCATTACCAGCGCGAGCCTCGTGCAGACGGATCAGGCCACGCCCGAGCTCGCTCGGACCTGGTACCAAGGCACGTATCGCGACGTGTACCTGGAGGTGTGGGAGGTCGTGAGCAGCGGCGGGACGGGGGATCTCGTGATCACCTGGTCGGCCAACGTGTATTCCTCCGCGGTCGAGATCTATCAGTCCGACGGTGTGGGGCCGTGCATCAAGATCGGCTTCGCCGCGCAGGATGAAAATTCGTCGGATATCGTCACCAGCGTGACCGATCCGGGCGCGCAGTTCGGCCTCTCGCCCCTCTATGCGTTCCTGACGAGTAGTTCCGGCACGATCTCGGTGTCGCCCTGGTCGACCGGATACTCGATCTCCTCGACTACGGCCAATCCGCGCGGGGCGGCGGTGGTGAACAATTCGACGACCGGGACCACGGTCACCTGGTCGAACACGGTCTGGTGGTCGCCGGGTGTCGCCGGCATCCTGCTGTTCACCGCGCCGCCGACGATCGACGCCGCGCTAACGGCGCAGGCGGCGACGGCGGACGGCGAGATCATCACGCATCTCGTCGATGCTGCGCTGCAGGCCGATCGGGCCACGACATCGGCCGATCTCGCCGCGCTGATCGCCCTGCAGGCAGCACTGTCTGCACAGGACGGATCCACCTCCGGCGGCATCGACCATGTGGAGGGCATCGCCGCCCTGCCCGCCGCCGATCCGGCCACGGCCGCCGCACAGCTCGCTTCCCCCCTGGGCCTGCAGGCAGCGCTGGCGGCCCGCCGGGCCGAAATGTCGGCCATCGTCTCGCCTGCCGGCACGCTCACCTGGCCCTCCTCGCTGCCGCCGCCGGAAGCGCGCCCCTTCGCATTTTCTGCACGGCCCGACGTTGCGCGCGGCCGCACCGAGCTCGGCCCCGGGCCCGGCCATCGCCTCACGGCGGAAACCGGCGAACGCCAGCGGGTGCAGCTTACCCTCGATGTCTCGCAGGTCGCGACGTTCGAGGCATTCTGGCAGTCGACGGGATACGGCGCGCTTCCGTTCCTCGGACCGCGCCATGTCGATGACACCCAGATCCAGCTCGTCTTCGCTTCCGACCCCGTCATCGAGTCGCGCGAAGGCGGCAAGTACTGGCGCATCTCGTTCGAATTGGAGCGCCAATGGCCGTAACCTGGCCGACCGAGCTTCCCCCACCCGTGCGGGTGCGCCGCCGCTTCGAGCGGGGGCGCGGCGGCGGCGATCTCGGCCCCGTCTCGCCGCGCTCCTGGCCGCTGCCGGGCGGACCGACCGAGCTGGTCGAGATCGACTGGCTGCTGACCGAGACCGAGCGGGCGCGTCTCGAGCAGCTCTACATCACCGATCTCGCGGTCACCGGCGAGCTGCAGTGGCTGACCTGGCCTTCGCTGGCGACCGCCTGGTACCGGTTCGCCGGCCCGCCACGCTTCCGCCCGCGAGCCGGCAGAGCCCTCTGGGACGCATCCGCGACCCTGGTGAGGACGGCATGACCTGGCTCTCCGAAATCCTGGCGAGCTCGTCACAGCGGCCGATCGTGGCGCTCCTCACGCTGGACAGCAGCGGCTGGGCGAACCCGCTACGCCTGGCACGCGACCGGACCACCACCTCGCGGGGGCTGGTGTTCGTCGGCACCGGTCTCGATGCCCGGGAAGTGGAGGCCGGGCTCGAAGGGCTGCGCCCGGGCCTCCTCCGCTTCGACAGCACGCCCGAACGGGCGCGGCTCCTGGCGACGACGACGGCGCCCGTCACCTATACCATGGAGCTGGTATTCAGCGACGATCCGGACACCGTGGTGTTCGGCGCCCCGCGTGCGCGCCTGGTGGCGCCGAGGATCGACCGCACGGTCATCGAAGCCGAAATCCACCGGCCGATGTACGTCGGCGTACGGCACCGGCTGGGCGCCTTCGTGCCCTCTGCCTTTCCGGGGATCCGGCCATGAGCTGGCTCGGAATCCCCCATGCCGCAGGCGGAGAGAGCCGCACCGGCGCCGACTGCTGGGGCCTGGTGCGTCTCTATGCCCGCGAGGAACTCGGCCTCGCATTGCCGGCCATCGGCCGCGATGACGGGTGGTCCGCGGTGGACGGCCAGAAATCCCGTACCGCCTGGCGCGAGGTCCGCGGACCTGCAGAGCATGGCGATGTCCTGCTGTTCCGTCTCCCCGGAGGCATGCTGCATGTCGGCGTGGCATTGCCCGACGGCCGCTTTCTCCATGTCATGGAGGGCGGCGGCAGCCGGATCGACACGCTCGCCCACGACCCGTGGCGGCGGCTGATCGTCGGAGCCTACCGATGGACCGGCTGACCGTCACCACCCGCGAGAATCCGTTTGCCGGCGACCGCCGCATCGTCGTCCTGGAAGCCGGCCGCTCGCTCGCCGAAATCGTCGAGACCGTCCTGCCGGGCACGGACCCCGGGCACGTCGTGGTATTGCTGGAGGGACGCGAGGTCGCACCGGCCGAATGGGAGGCCGTGCCGCCGGCGGGTGCGCGACTCGCGGTCGTTGCCAGGCCCGCCGGCGGCAACCTCGGCCGCTCGCTGGCCATCTTCGCCGTCGTCCTGCTGGCCGCCGGGACACAGCAATGGTGGCTCGCCGCCGGCGGCAGCGAGTTCGGCGCGGCGATCGCCGCCGCATCGGTGACCAGCATCGGCATGCTGGCGGTCAACAGCCTGTTCCCGCCGCCGCAGCTGTCCGGCACCGATTTCCGGGGGTCACAGAACTGGAGTGTGGACAGCGTCCGCAATGTGCTCCGGCCCTATGACCCCGTGCCCCTCGTGCTCGGCCAGGTGAAGGTCTACCCGCCGCTCTGCGCCCAGGTGCAGTGGAGCGTGGCCTCGGGCAATCAGGACGCGCGGTTGGTGCTGTGCTGGGGCTACGGCCCGCTGCAGCTGTCCGACATCCGGCTGGGCGACACGCCCATCGCCAATCTGCAGAACGTCTCCCACGAGTTCTGGGACGGGGTTCCGGGCGCCGGTGCGCCGACCTTCTCGCTCTACCGGCAGGTTTCGGCGACGACCGATGTCGGGATCGAGTTCACGCAGGCGGACAGTGCCTGGTTCTCGCGCCAGACGGCCTCGGATGCCGTCGAGGCGGAGGTCATCTTCTCCTTCCGCGGCATGCTGCGCACCGGCCGCAAGACCGGCGACCGCATCAACGGGAAGGCCTGGCTGCAGATCGAGACCAGCCCCGCCGGCCTCAACCAGTGGACGACCATTGTCGACGAGGTGGTGAAGGCAAAGACCGTTCAGCCGTTCCGGCGCTCCTGGCGGTTTCCGGTGTCGGGGGCCACCGATGTGCGGGTGCGCCGCCTGAAGGTGGGCGGGCAGAGCATCTCGCAGGGCGAACTCGCGACCTGGCTCTACCTGGTCAACTATACCGGCCAGCAGCCGGTCGCCGCCGACGGCGTCGCCGTCTCGGCCTTCGAGATCCGGGCGACGGACGACATCTCCGGCAGCCTCGATCGCCTGAGCGGCGTGGTCACCTCGATCGTGCCGGACTGGAACGGCAGCGAGTGGCTGCCCGCCGCCAGCCGCAATCCGGCATCGCTGGCCCTGCACCTGCTGCGCTCCTCCGAGCGCCTCCGGATCGCCGACGACGAGGTCGATTGGACCGCCTTCCAGACCTGGCACGGCTATTGCGCCACCAACGGGCTGAACTGCGACCTCTATGTCGACTGGGCGGCATCCACCGACGAGCTGCTGCGCATCGTCGGCGCCTGCGGCCATGCCGCCCTCATGCCGATCCAGGGCAAGTGGCGGCCGATCATCGATCAGGCCCGCTCTCCCGTCGCCGTCTATACGCCGCGCAACGCCGACCGGTTCCTGCTCGAGCGGTCGGCGGCCGAGCTGCCGCATGCCCTGCGGGTGCAGTTTCCCAATGCGGCCAGAAACTGGCTGCGGGACGAGATCATCGCCTATGCCGACGGTTACGACGCATCCACGGCGAGCCGCTACGAGCTCCTGGAGCTGCCCGGCATCACCGATCAGGTGCGCGCCTGGCGCGAAGGCCGGCGGCGCCTGAAGGAGCTGGAAACCCGGCGTGACCGCGTGTCCTTTGTGGCCGGCATCGACCATCTCGCCGTGCTGCCCGGAGACGTGGTCGAGGTCTCCCATCATCTCGTGGACGAGGTGCTGGGCTATGGCCGCATCCGCAGCGTGACCACCGACGGTGGCGGCAACGTCACCTCCGTCGATCTGGACGCCGCGATCTCCGGCTACCTGTCCGGCACCTCCTATTCGGCCACCATCCGCAGCGAGAGCGGCATCCGCACCCATGCGCTGGATGCCTCCAGCAGCGGCAGGACGCTGGTCTTCGCGACGCCGATCCTTCCCGCGGACGCGCCGGCGGTGGACGATCTGGTGCTCGTCGGCGAGACCGCCAAGGCAAGCCGGAACATGATCGTAATGCGCATCACGCCGGGCGACGGCTACACCGCCCGGCTGGAATGCGTGCCCTACGACACGGCCGTCTATGCCTCGCTGACCGAGACTCCACCCTCCGAGATCACCACCCCGCCGACGGTGCCGGCCCAGGCACCGCCCAAGATCCTCGAAGCATCGGTGGTCGAGCAGGCCGCCGGCACCGTCCGCGCCGTCCTGCTGCTGGAATATCCGGCGAACCGGCCGGAGGACGCCGCGGGTATTGTCCTGCAATGGCGGGTGCAGGGATCGGGCGAGGAATGGGCCGAGCTCCGCACCACGACCACCGCCCAGACCGTGGCCATCGCCGATCTGTCCAGGGACGAGACCTACGAGGCCAGAATACGCTGGGAGAGCGTAGCCTATACCGCCTGGTCGAGCCTGTTCGCCTTCTCGACGGCGCTCGGAGCTACCGAGGACGACACGCCGCTGATCGTCCGCACCGACGGTCTCGACGAGACGGTGGGGTTGACCGCGGCCATCGAAAGCGGGCTGGAACAGGGCTCCTCATACATCGCCATCGAAACCGCACCCGGAAGGCGGTTGCGTGTCGACGAGCTGGTGCGCATCGAGCAGCCGGACCCGACCCGGGCGCTCACCATCGACCTCTCGCGGTGCGCGATCGACGCCGGCAGGAATTTCCGTCTGTCGGTCAGGGGCGAATTGGACGAGCGTCCGGAGGTCAACCAGTTCCTCCTGGATCAGGACGCGCTGACCAATGCGACCACGATCCGTGTCAGCACCAGCCCGCAGGGCGGAGACGACAGCCTGCTGCAGGTCGGCCGGAGGCTCATCCTGCGGGGGCAGAACGACGCCGCCGGCAACGTCCTCGAGGGGCAGAAGCAGCAGGTCGAGATCACCTCGAAGACCACGATCTCCTCGACCGTTGTCGAGCTCGGCATCAGCCCTCCGCTGGAGGCGGATTTCCTGGTCAGCTATCCGAACAGCCAGTGGATCGAGGACAGCGGTGGGCCCGACAGGACGCATATCCGGGTATTGATGGATGTCCTGCTCTCCGCCGACGGCGATCCCGGCGACACGGTGCTGCAGGTTGCGGCCGACCCCGGTGCGGTCGGTATCGGGGCCGGTGCCTGGGTCGTCGTCCATGACGACCGCCTGACCTCGGACATTCACGGCGGCAGCAGCAGCAATTCCATCCGCAGGGAGGTCAACCGCGTGCGCGCGGTCACGAGCTCGACGGTCGAGTTGTATTGGCCGCTCGAACGCGATGTGAAGACCGGCTGGAAGGCGCGGGTGACGGCCGTCAAACCCGTTTTCAATGTGCGGGTGATCTGCCCGCACGACCTCCGCTACATCGAGCCCTCGGACCCGAACGCGCAGCGCCAGCCGACCTTCGAGCTGCGCTATAGTGTCGGCTGCCGGATCTCCCGGCCCCGCAACGACGAAGAGGGCGCGGGAGTGGGGACCCGCGGTCAGCTCGTCCGCATCGAGCATTCCTATGGCTTCGAGATCGACACCCCGGAGCGTACCGGGCGGATGGACACGGGCGATGCGGACGGCGGCGACCGCTACGGCATCTATGTGACGCACAGCCGCCACGGCCGCATCCGGGATCCACGGTTCGTGCGATGCCGCCACGGGATCAGCATCTGGAACAGCATCGGCATCCTGTCGTTCGGCGGGCTGTTCGACGACTGCCTGATCAACGGGTGGGATGTCCACGGCGGGGAGAGTATCGGCTGCTGGCAGATCGGCGGCATGTTCCTGGCCGGCCCGAGCCGGGCGCCCAGCGCCACCAAGCAGAGCGGCGTGACGATCGGCAATACCTACCATCTCGGTGGCGACCGGCGGTGCGGCGTGATCGGTGCCGTGTTCGTCGGCTTCCGGGACGACGACGGCGCCATCGAGATCCGGACCCCGTCCGCGGACATCGTCGCCGGCGGCACCTTCATCGACTGCCTGCACGCGATCGCCCTGAAACCCTCGGGCACGGCCGACGGCGGTGCGGTCCATCTGCCGCAGATCCAGATGATGGCGGCGCCCGCGGGCGCGAAGCTGATCAACGACGCTACCTCCGGCAACCCGAAATTCTCGGCTGTCCTGCTGGGCGAGGTCACCGCGGACGGACCGAACCTGGCCGCGGAATACATGCCCTCGGGCGCGACGGCGATCGCCCCGGTGGGGCGCCAGAACCTGGCGCTGCATGCGAAGACGCGGCAGGTTTCCGGGGCCGTGACGATCACCTACGGGCACGGCCAGTTCCACGATCTGGAACTGGTAGGCGATGTCACGGGCCTCACCATCACCGGGCCCGCATCGGCGCGCTCCGGTGACCTGGTGTTCGTCTATGTCCGCGTGCGTCAGGACGCCACCGGCGGCCGGCAGTGGGCTCATCCGGCGAACACGACATGGCCGGGAGGCTCGCCGCCGGCGATCACCACCACCGCCGGCAAGTCCGCGATCCTCCAGTACTTCAGCTACGACCAGGGCGCGAGCTGGATCGGCCTCCTGCTCGCAGATGACGTGTGACGGGAAAGGAGACCCGCGATGACCGAATGGAAAGGTGCGCAATACATCGACCTGACGTTCGCGCAGAACGCCCAGACCAGCAGCGGCGCCAGCTTCGGCCCCGGGATCGTCCCCGTGGCCCTGGAGACGCCGGCCGGCTGGACACAGGCCGATGTGAGCATCGAGGTGGACGTGAGCGACGACGGGTCCGGCGACTTGCGGCGGGTGTTCGGCGGCGGCGCCGACTACACCGAATATGGTGTGGCACCCAACAAGCGGCTCTACTGGGATCCCAAGGCCGTCGCGCATCTCATCGACGGCAAGCCGCTGCGGCTTTATTCCAGCGTGGCGCAGACCAACGCCGTCACCGTCCGCCTGCGCGGCGCCTGGCAGACCCTCTGATGCTCACCGTCCTCGCCGACGACTGGCACCCCACCCGCCTGTTCCGCCAGGGCGATAGGGGCGGGTTCTGGGACTTCCACCCGCAATTCTGCCGCCAGAACTCCGACGGCACAGGCGCCGCCGCTGTGGGGCAGCCGGTGGGGTGGGTGCGGGATGCGATCGGCAACGCCGGGGTGAAGGTGCTGCTGCGGCGGCGACGACAGCGCACGGCCGAGACGCTGCCCAAGCGGACGGAGATCGCGGCACTGCGCAGCAGGATGTTCGTGGCGCGGGTGCCGCCGGAGACGAGCCCGCAGCAGGTCCTGGAGAAGGCGGGGTTCGCGGAAATCCCGAAGCCGGGCCCGTGAGCGGCGGAGGACGGTGGCGGTGAGCGAGCCAGATCCGAGGGTCACGACCATCGAGCACAGGCTGGATAGGCTGGAGCAGAAGGTGGACGACGCCCGCGAGGAGATCTCCGGCATGAGGGCCGACATCCGCGAGCTGTCGGTGCGCCACGAGACCGCGAAGGGAGAACTCCGCCGCATCTGGGCACTGATCGCCGGCGTGGCGGCCGTGGCGGGCGGCGCGGTCAGCCAGATGGTTTCCGGCCTGTTTCAGAGATAAGGGGCAGGTAGCAGTTTGCGTTACCCGGAACCTGCCCGTGTCAATTTTCGCGACCGTTCGGCAGGTCAGCCGCCGCAGGCGACGGTCAGGCGCGGGCAATCTGGTCGGAAACTGCGCTTGGGCAGCGCGATTTTATGCGAGCTTTTAATCCGCGGGTTCAGGGTTCGAGTCCCTGGGCGCCTACCAGATGGACGACTCGGACCGGCGTATCCGCCATCCGGAGCGGCCGGGAGTGACCAAGGTCCCGCATCCGGGAACGCAGCCGCCGTCGGGCCCCTGCGGTCCATCGCCAGTCGGTGCGGCATGCAACCGGGGAGTTGCGTGATGTCCGGGCGTCGGTATCCGGCTCTCGTCGAGCGGGCGAAGGACGGCTTCGGCGTCCTCTTCCCCGACGTTCCCGGCTGCATCAGCGCCGGCGACACCGTCGAGGAGGCCCTCCGCGACGCCGCCGAGGCGCTCGAAGGGCACATCGAGCTTCTGATCGAGTACGACGAGCCCGTGCCCGAGCCGGGACCTCCGGATACGGCCGTTCCCGACTGGCTGGCCGGGGAGGCGGACATCGTCGTCCGCGTGCTGGTGCCGGTCGAGATCTCGGGCCGGGCGATGGGGGCGAACATCCCCCGCGACGAGGGGTTCGGACGGCGCTGATCTTCGTGTCGCTGCGGCTCGTCGTGCGCACCCCGACGGGTCTTCGGAGCACCGAGCAGTTCTTCTACCGCGACGATTGAAGAAGGGTGACGACCGGAACCCCGGCGCCCCGTCGCGACCGATATCGACGGTTCGGATGGTGGGCGCGGCTGGGATCGAACCAGCGACCCCTACGATGTCAAGGAAGTGGGCGGAGCGAAGAAAAACGCGGCAAATCAGTAGGATGCTTTCGACAGCGGCGGACGTGCACGGATGGTGCACCCTTTCAGCCCAGGAGATCCTCGATGTCGACGCCCAGCACCTCGGCCAGGCGCCGGTAGACGCCGACATCCCCCTTGCGCCTGCCGGTCTCGATCTGGGCGATGTAGGCTTGCGTGAGACCGGCCTTTTCCGCGAGCGCCCGCTGGGTGAGGCCGCGATGCTCGCGCCAGACGCGCAGGGGGTTTTCGCCGGCCGCCAGGCGCTCTACGATCCCGGACGGCAGCAGCTCCTCCTCGTTCCGATCCAGCGCCCCGACGGCGCGATCGTATGCCGCGACATCCTCCAGCATTTCGGCCTTCTCCAGGAGTTCCCGCCAGGCCTCGATGGGCACCACGGCGAACATCTCCTTTCCGTCCTTTTCGATGATCTGGATCTTCATCCGTAGATCCCTCCTCGCGGACCGATGTCGAGGACTTCGATCGTCCCATCCTCGCGCTCGCGGAATATGGCCCGCCACGACCCTATCCTGAGGCGGTAGCCCGGTCTTCCCACCAGCGGTCGCACGTCCGGCGGCGGGTCCGAACCCTCGGCCAGCCGCTCCAGGGCGTCACGCATCCGCGCCATCACGTCCCGCGGCGCCTTTCGCAGGCCCTTTGCCGCCCTTCTCGTGTAGACGATCTGCTTCATGCGAGAATGATAGCAGATAGCTATGCAGGATCAATAGCGACGTCTACCTTTGCGACCGTGTTCATTTTCGGGACCGGCTCGTAGGGCCGTTGCTCGTGCGATCCGCCAGATCCACGATGCGGCGGATCGCACATCGAGGGATGTCGATGTCGCCGGTGAACTGGTAGTCGCCATCTGCAGCCGGTCCCGAGACATTCGGCGCGACAATTACGATCTCTCGGCTCTCGGCGACCACCCAGCCCACGGACCAGCAAATCGCCGCCGGCGGCGGCGAGTATTGCGACCGGAAAATCCATCGCGCGCTTGGATGAACGCTGTCGATCCATTCGACCAGCACGAGGCGGCCGTACAAATCCGACATCATGAGCGTCAGCCTGTATGTCTGGCCGCGGCGTCGCGCATCTCGTCCGCCACCGGCAGCGGGCCCAGGCGGGGGTGGGAGGCGCCCCAGATCGTGGCGATCTCCGGGACGATCTCCGGCGGCGCCAGGTGGGCATAGCGCTCGACCATCGCCAGCGTCGCCCAGCCGCCTTCCTGGCGCAGCAGCATCGGGTCTTTCGACACCGCATAGAACCAGCTCGCCCAGGTGTGGCGCAGGCCGTGCGGGCCGAGCGTCGGCACGAAGCGGCCGCCGCGCCATTTCCCGAGCCCGGCACGGCGGCAGGCGGTGGCGAACGACCGACGGATCTGGCCGCCCGTCTGCCGGCCGCGGTCGGCATAGGGCAGGCCGTCGGGGCGCCGGAACACCGGCCCCTCGCGCTCGCCGGGCAGGTTGGCCAGCAGCACCACGGCGGCCTCGGGCAGCGCCGCCACCCGGTCGCGCCCGCTCTTGGTGACGCGGAACACCACCCGGCGCTCGGACAGATGCACGTCGCGCCAGTCGAGCTCCAGGGCCTCGGAGAGGCGGGCCCCGGTGCACAGGATGAAATGGAGCAGCGGCCGCAGATGGTCGGCCGCGGCCTCCAGCAGGCGCCGCGCCTCGGCCGGGGTCAGATAGACGGTGCGCCCCCGCGGCAGGCGCACCCGCTCGAAGTCCGGGCGCTCGCACCAACCCCGCCGGGCGGCGTGGCGCAGCACGGCATTCAGCACCGACAGCAGGCGGGCGCGCGTCGCCGGCGCCGCCCCGGGCCGCAGCACCGCGGCCAGGCAGCGGTCCACCGCCACCTGGTCGATCCGGGCGAGGCGGGTCCAGTGGCGGCCGGAGCCGCCGGCCTGCCAGCCTTGGCAGAAATGATCCAAGAGCCGCCGCACGTAGGCCTCCGTCGCCGGCGAGCGCCGGTCGGCCTCGAGGTAGCTCAGCGCGGCGTCGGCGAACGTCCGGACAGCGCGATCACCGTACAGCGACCGCTCGATGAGCTGGCGCTCGCGCGCCGCGAGGATCTCGCGGGCGAGCGCGCGGTCAGTCGTTTGCGTAGTCTCGTAGACACGGATGCCGCGGACGGTGCCGCGGATGTACCAGGGCCCGCC
>Ga0256839_1005920_pt1:2500-11037 | contig 11037 bp, 6 predicted proteins | sample 354166metaG_FD_185968 | JGI IMG/M metagenome (GOLD analysis project Ga0256839, IMG submission 185968) | Hydrothermal vent microbial communities from Mid Atlantic Ridge, Atlantic Ocean - 354-166 | ecosystem: Environmental > Aquatic > Marine > Hydrothermal vents | place: Atlantic Ocean... | reverse complement strand
AGCGAAACCGGCAGCGCCAGCAACATGGCCGGCAATGCCGGCCACCACACGCCTGCTCCCGCAACGGCTGCCGACCCGGCCACGCTGGCGCTGCTTGACCACCTGCGCGCCATCGAGCCGGACGATCTCACCCCACGCCAGGCCCTGCAAGTGCTCTACGAGCTGAAGGCACGCCTGCGCGAGGCCGAAGAGGGGCAAGGCGACAAGCGGACCTGAAACCTGGGCCTGAAACCTGAAGCCACACCCACCAACAGCGGCGCGCTGCCCTCCGCGCGCAAGCCTGGACGAACGCCGGCTCACGACGCACAAGCCCCCGCCACGCGGCATCGCCAGCATGCACAGGGCGCATGTCCCGCGCGCCCGGCACGGCCTCACACGGCGTTGACTTTGCCGTCTTCCCCGCGTTATATGCTGCCCGACAGTTTCTGTTCCTGCGCACCAATACAGCCGCCATGCATTCGCCAGCCGCTGCAGCGGACAGGGCGAAGGCAAGGGTGGCATTGTTGCGCGTCATGAAACACCATGAAACACTTGGGGGCACTGGCCCGCGGCGCGCCGTCGTCCGCTGCCCCGATGTCAGACCGAATGCTTGCAGGGAATACCGCCATGAACATCATCGAGCAGCTTGAGAAGGAACAGGCGGAAAAGATCGCCGCCAAGCGCGCCATTCCCGACTTCCGCCCCGGCGACACCGTGGTGGTGGCAGTGCGCGTAACCGAGGGCAACCGCTCGCGCATCCAGAACTTCGAGGGCGTGGTCATCGCCCGCAACGGCTCCGGCCTGAACGAGAGCTTCACCGTGCGCAAGATCTCCTACGGCGAGGGCGTGGAGCGCGTCTTCCCCGTCTATTCTCCCAACATCGAGGAGATCAAGGTGGTGCGTTACGGCCGCGTGCGCCGCGCCAAGCTGTATTACCTGCGCGGGCGCACCGGCAAGGCAGCGCGCATTCCGGAGCTGCTGCCGCACCAGGTGGCCAAGCGCAAGGCCGCGGCCAAGGCAACCCGGGAGAAGGCCGCCAGCGCAGAGCAGGCCTGAAGCATTGCCTGCTCAAGGGCTTCGGGTATATTCATGAACGAGGGGCCGGGCATGCATGATGTCCGGCCCCTTGTGCGAAAAGGCCAGGACAGCCTCGGCGATGATCCGCAGGAAGGTGCACGCAGGACCTTCCCCCACGCCACAAGACAACCAGTGGAATGAACGACCATGCCCGGCAAGACACTGTATGACAAGATCTGGGATGCCCACGTCATCGAGACCAGCGAGGATGGCTCCTCGCTGCTGTGGATCGACCGCCACCTGATCCACGAGGTTACCAGCCCGCAGGCCTTCGAAGGGCTGCGCCAGGCCGGGCGCACGGTGCGCCATCCGGAGAAGACGCTGGCGGTGGTGGATCACAACGTGCCCACCACCGACCGCAGCAAGGGCATCGACGACCCCGAATCGAAGACGCAGATCGAGACGCTGGCGAACAACTGCGCGGAGTTCGGCATCACCTACTTCAATGAGCACGATCCACGCCAGGGCATCGTGCACGTGGTGGGGCCGGAGCAGGGTTTCACGCTGCCCGGCACCACCATCGTCTGCGGCGATTCCCACACCTCCACCCACGGTGCCTTCGGCGCGCTGGCGCATGGCATCGGCACCTCGGAGGTGGAGCACGTGCTGGCGACGCAAACGCTCATCCAGAAGAAGGCGAAGAACATGCGCGTGTGGGTGCGCGGCTCGCTGCCTGATGGCGTTACGCCCAAGGACGTGATCCTCGCCATCATCGGCGAGATCGGCACCGCCGGCGGCACCGGGCATGTCATCGAATACGCCGGTGAAGTCTTCGAGGAGATGTCCATCGAGGGCCGCATGACGGTGTGCAACATGTCCATCGAGGCCGGGGCGCGCGCCGGCATGATCGCCCCGGACGAGAAGACCATCGCCTATTTCGCCGGGCGCCCCATGGCGCCGAAGGGCGAGCAGTGGGAGCAGGCGGTGGCCTGGTGGCGCACGCTGAAGAGCGACGAGGATGCGGTGTTCGACAAGGAGGTGGAGCTGGATGCCGCCAACCTGCCGCCACTGGTTACCTGGGGCACCAGCCCGGAGGACGTGGTTTCCGTCAAGGGCGTGGTGCCGAACCCGGCGGAGGTGGAGGACGAGACGCGCCGCGCCATGATCGAGCGCAAGCTGGAATACATGGGCCTGAAGCCGGGCCAGAAGATCACCGACATTCCCATCGACAAGGTGTTCATCGGCTCCTGCACCAATGGCCGGCTGGAGGACCTGCGCGCGGCGGCAGCCATCGTCCGCGGCAAGAAGGTGAACCCGGCGGTGCAGGCCATGGTGGTGCCCGGCTCCGGCGTGGTGAAGGAGCAGGCCGAGGCGGAAGGGCTTCACAAGGTGTTCACCGAGGCCGGGTTCGAGTGGCGCGAGCCGGGCTGCTCCATGTGCCTGGCCATGAATGCCGATCGTCTGCAACCCGGTGAACGCTGCGCCTCCACCTCCAACCGCAACTTCGAGGGCCGGCAGGGCTTCAAGGGCCGCACGCACCTCGTTTCCCCCGCCATGGCGGCAGCGGCGGCCATTGCCGGACACTTCGTCGATATCCGCTCCTGGGAGTGATCTGCGCCTGGGAGTGAGCGGCCGATCGCTGGATGGCGGGCAGGCTTTGCCCGCTTGCACAAGATGCATGCGAGACATGCGCGCGAGTCTTTGCAAACGCACCCGAATCGTGCATGATGCGCACATGCCTCGCCTGCATGGCGCGGCAGGATGACCGGGGGAAGGGCATTTTCCGATGTGCATGACGATCAACCGCACCTGTGCGGTTGCAGTTGATGTCCCCCGTGATGAAGATGATGTTCAGGGGGCATTAAGAATGACTCTGCTAAATCAGCCGCTGAACCACACCGACACCGTGGATATGTCCTTTTCGGGGGAGAAGGAGCAGGGCATGAAGGCGGATCACGTTTCCATCAGCGCCGATACGCGTTTCCTGAAGGCCATTCTGGCAGGGCTCACCTTTATCACCTGCATGCTGGGGGCGGCGGTGGTCATGGCCATGCCGTGAGCACCACCTTTCGCAATTCACAGGTTTTCCACGGATTGCCCACAGCATACGCGCAGCTGCTGCCAAGGCAAGCGGCAGGAACTTCACGCGCATTGTTGCGCCTGAAGCAGTGGCGCTGGCCCGTTGTGCTCGGTGCGCGCGGCATCAGTCATTTTCCGCGCGAGGGCGACATGGCCACGCCGGCAGCCGCCCTGCGTCCTGTCTGCGTGCTTTACCGGGCAGACAGGGTGCGCCGCCCCGACACCTGCCTGATGACCCGCCCCATCATGCCGGATGACGGCTGGTGCGATGCTCCTCATCACCCGGACTACAACCGCTTCATCCGCCATCCCTTCCCGGCATCTGCCGAGCGCCTGTGGCGCACCGATCATGCCTATGACCTGCTGGCCGTCCTCGATTTCAACCTGCATCCGCGCATGCAGGGGCGCTCCAGCGCCATCTTCCTGCACCTGATGCATGATGATGCGCGGCCCACCGCCGGCTGCATCGCCATGCACGAACACCACCTGCGCCAGCTCTTGCGCCTGCTGCCTCCCGGGGGCGGCATCAAGGTGCATTGCTGATCTTCTCTTCCCCACGATACCCCCATGCAATGCACCATTGCCATGGTGCGGTTTTTTGCCCCTGCCATGGCAGCCAAACCTTGAAACCCGCCACCCCCAGGCCTATAGCCAGAGCAAGGGCAACGAACGCGCACAGCCGGCCATCCGGGGCATTGCCATGCTGCCGGGGGCATCTGCAGGCAAACATGCATGGCCCTGCCACGCAGGGCAGCCAATGCAAGGGAGCATCAGCCCATGACCTACATCGTCGTCGACAACTGCATAATGTGCAAATACACCGACTGCGTGGAAGTCTGCCCCGTGGACTGCTTCTACGAGGGCAAGGTCATGCTGGTGATCGACCCTGACGAATGCATCGACTGCGGCGTGTGCGAGCCGGAATGCCCGGCCGAGGCCATCCTGCCCGACACCGAGCCGGGCATGGAGAAATGGGTGGAGCTGAACGCCAAGTATGCCAAGATCTGGCCCAACATCACCTCGAAGAAAGACCCGCTGCCCGAAGCCGAGAAATACGACGGCGAACCGAACAAGCTGGAGAAGTATTTCTCCGAGGAGCCGGGCGAGGGCGACTGAGCCACGGCCGTAACCTGAACGGGTGAGATGCACTGGCCATGAAGAGGCGTGAGAGGACATGCATCAGCCTCTGCTGACGGCCTGCCTGCCATGAGCAGGATCATCACCCGCTTCGCCCCCAGCCCCAACGGCTGGCTGCACGCGGGCCATGCCTTTTCCGCCCTGTTTGCCCATGATTTTGCGCAGCGCCAGGGCGGCACCTTCCTGCTGCGCATCGAGGACATCGACTTCACCCGCGCCCGCCCCGAATATGTGCAGGGCATCTTCGACGATCTTCGCTGGCTGGGGCTGCACTGGCCCCAACCGGTGCGCTTCCAGCAGCCGCATGTCGCGACCTATTGCCGGGCGCTGCGCGAGCTGCAACGGCTGGGCGTGCTGTATCCATGCCATTGCACCCGCCGACGGCTGCGGCAGAAAACGGATGCACCGGGCTGGCCACACGACCCGGATGGCGCTCCCGTCTATCCCGGCCTGTGCCGCACCGATGCCGTGGCGAAAGACGATGCACCATGTGCACGCCTTGGAGAATGGCCGCTGCGCGAGCCACTGCCACCTGCCTGGCGACTGAACATGCACAAGGCGCTCGTGCTGGCCGAACGGCGGCTGGGCAGGTCCCTGTCATGGCATGAGGAAGGAACAGGCCCTGCTGGCGAACAGGGCACGGTGCACGCCAATGCGGAACGCTGGGGCGATGTCATCCTGGGACGGCGCGACATTGGCGCATCCTACCACGTTGCCGTGGTCATCGACGATGCACTGCAAGGGATCACCCACGTAACCCGCGGGCAGGATCTGTTTCACGCCACCGCCATTCACCGCCTCCTGCAAGTGCTGCTGGAGCTGCCTGAGCCGATATACGTGCATCACCGCCTGATAACCGATGAAGAAGGGCGCAAGCTCTCCAAGAGCGCCGGCGACACTGCACTGCGCCACTTGCGCGCCAACGGCATGACACCTGAGCACCTGCGCCAGCTTCTGGGCGCATCTCCGCCCTCCTGACACGGCACACGCCCTTGGCAATGAAATCCCGTCAGTCGAACGTGAAGCATCTTTATCACGTTCGGCCAACATCACGGCAGGCATGAAAAAAGGCTCCACCAGAACGGGGAGCCTCATGCATCAGTATTCCATGACATCGTGAATGCAGAGATTGACTGGATCTTCATCGATGCATCCGGCGGGCCAGGCAGCGACCTACTCTCCCACGTCCTGCTGACGCAGTACCATCGGCGCTGAGGGTTTTAACGACCGAGTTCGGAATGGGATCGGGTTTGGACCCCTCGCCATAGCCACCTGGCCGGCGGGATGCACGGATGAAGCCATCGGCTTTCGACGGCGCACACCGGACAACGTCCGATGCACATCCCCGAAACCGACATGCAAGAGAATACGCACAGATCAAATCGGACCTTCCGGCCAGTGCCATGACGCGCATGGAATAACGGGAACGATCAAGCCGATCGGACTATTAGTACCGGTCAGCTCCACGCCTTGCGGCGCTTCCACCTCCGGCCTATCAACGTGGTGGTCTTCCACGGTCCTGATAGGGAGACCTGGTTTCGAGGTGGGTTTCCCGCTTAGATGCCTTCAGCGGTTATCCCGTCCGCACTTAGCTACCCTGCACTGCGGCTGGCGCCACAACAGGTCCACCAGAGGTGCGTCCATCCCGGTCCTCTCGTACTAGGGACAGATCCTCTCAAGTCTCCAACACCCACGGCAGATAGGGACCGAACTGTCTCACGACGTTCTAAACCCAGCTCACGTACCGCTTTAATCGGCGAACAGCCGAACCCTTGGGACCTGCTCCAGCCCCAGGATGCGATGAGCCGACATCGAGGTGCCAAACCACGCCGTCGATATGGACTCTTGGGCGTGATCAGCCTGTTATCCCCGGAGTACCTTTTATCCGTTGAGCGATGGCCCTTCCACGCGGGACCACCGGATCACTATGGCCGACTTTCGTCTCTGCTCGACTTGTCAGTCTCGCAGTCAGGCAGGCTTATGCCATTGCACTCAACGACCGATTTCCGACCGGCCTGAGCCCACCTTCGCGCGCCTCCGTTACTCTTTGGGAGGCGACCGCCCCAGTCAAACTACCCGCCACACACGGTCCCGGCCCCGGCTAACGGGGCGCGGTTAGACATCCACGACAGCAAGGGTGGTATTTCACCGGCGACTCCACCGGAGCTGGCGCCCCGGCTTCACAGTCTCCCACCTATCCTACACATGCTGACGCGAATGCCAGTGTGAAGCTGTAGTAAAGGTTCACGGGGTCTTTCCGTCTGACCGCGGGTACTCCGCATCTTCACGGAGAATTCAGTTTCGCTGAGTCCGCGCTGGAGACAGTGGGGAGGTCGTTACGCCATTCGTGCAGGTCGGAACTTACCCGACAAGGAATTTCGCTACCTTAGGACCGTTATAGTTACGGCCGCCGTTTACCGGGGCTTCGGTTCGGGGCTTGCACCCCTCCCCTTAACCTTCCGGCACCGGGCAGGCGTCAGTCCCTATACGTCGTCTTGCGACTTCGCAGAGACCTGTGTTTTTAGTAAACAGTCGCCACCCCCTGGTCTGTGCCACCCTCCGATGGTTGCCCACCGAAGGGTCTCCCTTCTTGCGAACGTACGGGAGCAATTTGCCGAGTTCCTTCAGCGCGGTTCTCTCAAGCGCCTTAGCCTTCTCAGCTAGCCCACCTGTGTCGGTTTCGGGTACGGTCTTGCGGAGGGGCTATTTCCTGGGACTGCTTCCCTGCCAGACCAATCCAGTAAGGACTGACAGGTTACGCAATCCGTCACCACCTCCAGGCTCAGGAATATTAACCTGATTCCCATCGGCTACGCCTTTCGGCCTCGCCTTAGGGGCCGGCTAACCCTGCCCTGATTAGCATTGGACAGGAACCCTTGGGCTTTCGGCGAGGGGGTCTCTCACCCCCTTTATCGCTACTCGTGTCAGCATTCGCACTTCCGATACCTCCAGCGGCCCTCGCGGGTCCGCCTTCACAGGCTTACGGAACGCTCCGCTACCGCGTGCACAGATGTGCACACCCGCAGCTTCGGTGCGTGGCTTGAGCCCCGTTACATTTTCGGCGCGAGGATCCTTGTTTAGACCAGTGAGCTGTTACGCTTTCTTTAAAGGATGGCTGCTTCTAAGCCAACCTCCTGGTTGTTTTGGGATCCTCACTTCCTTTCCCACTTAGCCACGACTTGGGGACCTTAGCTGGCGGTTAGGGCTGTTTCCCTTTCCACTACGGACCTTAGCACCCGCAGTGTGTCTCCCGTGCAGTGCTTCCGGGTATTCGGAGTTTGCCTAGGTTTGGTAACCCGGTGGGGGCCCCTAGCCTAAACAGTGCTCTACCCCCCGGAGCATTCACACGAGGCGCTACCTAAATAGCTTTCGCGGAGAACCAGCTATCTCCAGCCTTGATTGGCCTTTCACCCCTAGCCACAGCTCATCCCCGCCTTTTTCAACAGACGTGGGTTCGGTCCTCCAGTGGGTGTTACCCCACCTTCAACCTGGCCATGGCTAGATCGACTGGTTTCGGGTCTGATCCGACATACTGTATCGCCCTGTTCAGACTCGCTTTCGCTGCGCCTACACCTAGCGGCTTAAGCTTGCATGCCAGACCAACTCGCTGACCCATTATACAAAAGGTACGTGGTCACCCAGGACGAACCTTGGGCTTCCACTGCTTGTAGGCATCCGGTTTCAGGTTCTGTTTCACTCCCCTAGTAGGGGTTCTTTTCACCTTTCCCTCACGGTACTGGTGCACTATCGGTCGACAGGGAGTACTTAGCCTTGGAGGGTGGTCCCCCCATGTTCGGACAGGGTTTCACGTGCCCCGCCCTACTCGAGGCTTCTCCTATTCTTACCCGTACGGGGCTATCACCCTCTATGGCGCGGTTTTCCAACCGCTTCCGGTTACCTTCGGAGAAGCACTGGGCTGGTCCGCTTTCGCTCGCCACTACTCGCGGAGTCTCGGTTGATTTCCTTTCCTCCGGCTACTGAGATGTTTCAGTTCGCCGGGTTAGCCTCCCGCACCTATGGATTCAGTGCGGGATGACCCAAAAGGGCCGGGTTTCCCCATTCGGAAATCCGCGGATCAAAGCTTGTTCGCAGCTCCCCGCGGCTTATCGCAGCGTACCACGTCCTTCATCGCCTCCTGTCGCCAAGGCATCCACCAGATGCCCTTAAGACGCTTGATCGTTCCCGTTATCGATGCCCGCCATTTGCCCTCCCCTCGGCAGAAGAGGACGACAGGCACCGACCGGAAGATCAGACTTGACCTGTGCGGATCCGGCGAACCGAACAGCCTTCTCAGGTCTGCCCGCGCTGTTGCGCCGGATCCATTC
>Ga0256839_1005919_pt1 | contig 11038 bp, 5 predicted proteins | sample 354166metaG_FD_185968 | JGI IMG/M metagenome (GOLD analysis project Ga0256839, IMG submission 185968) | Hydrothermal vent microbial communities from Mid Atlantic Ridge, Atlantic Ocean - 354-166 | ecosystem: Environmental > Aquatic > Marine > Hydrothermal vents | place: Atlantic Ocean: Mid... | reverse complement strand
TTGCTGAGAAACAAAGACCGCGACCGGCCCTGTGGATTCATGTTGGGATTCATGTTGGGGGTCAAGTTGGGGGTCATTGGCTTTGGCACCAGTAAACTGGTACTTGTCTCCAATCACTTCCTTGTGCTGCATCATCAGGATCAACGCCCGTGTTGAGTTGGCCACGCTGATGGGATTGGCGGAGATCGCAGCCGAGACCCCATTGAGTGTGTCGATCGACCAGTTGATCCATCGGTCTTCTCCGGAGATTTCAACCATCTTGGCCATGACCAACGCCATCATCCCAGCCCCCGAAGGTGTTGCCCCATCGTGGAGCGTTCGGGGGCGGAGGAACAGATCGGTCCGATCCGCCTGGGTATCGTGGTAGACACCCGGCGAAGATTCAAAGAGTGTTCTTGTTGCGATAAACAGCCGTTCAATTGGCGCCCAAAGATCATCGTTGGATTCGGCGACCGCCAGATCAATCGCCGCCTGGAGCAACAAGGCGTAATCTTGGAGCCCGGCGGGAATCCCACTCCGATTGGCCCGACGCAAACGGGCCAACTGACCATCGGGTGTCCGCATGGTATCAAGCAAGAAATCGACCCCACGCCGCGCCGCATCCAGATAGGAACGCTCACCAAGCACCATCCCGGCTTTGGTCAATCCAGAAATCAACATCCCATTCCATGCACAGATCACCTTGTCGTCCATGCGTGGCTGATCCCGCTTGGATCGTGTGATATACAGCCGACGGTTGATCGAATCGATCCGGGTTTCAAACGCTTGAGCGTTCATGCCCAGATCAGAGGCCATCAATTCAGGTCGCTTCTCAAGCCAGAGTACATTGCTCGGCGATTCATTGGGATGGTGCGGGTCCTGGAAATTCGTCCCCGCATCGAGCCCATACACCTTGATGGCCAAGTCTGCATCGTCTTCATTGTCCAAGGCCTCGCGGATTTGGTCCGGGGTCCAGAGGTAGTTCTGTCCCTCTTTCCCATTGACCTCTGCGTCTTGGGCACTGTAAAAACCGGCCGTTCCGGCATCCGTCGATGGGTCACGCATTTCGCCAAGCACATACTCAGCCGTCCGTCGTGCGATGTGCTTATAAAACGCATCCTCATACAACGCACCGGCCCGTGCATAGAGATGCAACAACTGCCCGTTGTCATAGAGCATCTTCTCAAAGTGTGGCACCAACCAAAACGCATCGGTCGAATACCGATGAAATCCACCGCCGACCTGATCAAAAATCCCGCCGATCCCCATCCGATCCAGGGTCATTTTCACACTCTGATCAATCGCGGCCTTGGTATCGGCATCCACCAAATCACGGGCATCGAGAAGCAACTCCATCAACACTGGCTGAGGGAATTTTGGTGCCCCACCAAAGCCGCCATTGGTGCGGTCAAATCGTTTCAACAGCCCGACAATGGCACTTTGAATATCTTTGATTCCAACGGAAACAGGTTGCTCTTGGGCTGCGATCTGTTCGACAACCGCATCGGCGATCGCTTGGGATTGCTGCATCACTTGATCGTGTTTGTTTTTGTAAGCATCGGAGAGTGAATTGAGAACTTCCGGAAATGAGGGTCTGCCGTAGCGTGGTTCGGGTGGGAAGTAGGTTCCTGCCCAGTATGGTCGTCGCTTGGCGGGCTCAAGGAACACGGACATTGGCCATCCACCAGAGCCGGTCATGATGGTCGTGGCCGCTCCGTAGATTTCGTCGATCTCAGGGTGTTCTTCACGATCCACCTTGATGCAGACGAACTTGTCATTCATCACCGCCGCGATGGCCTTGCTTTCAAATGACTCCCGCTCCATGACATGGCACCAATAGCAAGTCGAATACCCGATCGACAAAAACACCGGCACATCGCGCTGGACCGCCTCAGCAAAGGCCTCATCAGACCACATCTTCCAATCCACCGGATTGTGGGCGTGCTGCAAAAGATATGGTGAAGTCGAGTTGATGAGCTCGTTGGTGTACTCTTTTGTCGCTGGTTCCATGCAGAGAGTGTAGGAGAGTCCCGATGCTCACCGAAATCTTGTCGCTCAGCGAATCTATTGCAAATCCATCTGTTCGGGCTCTCGAAATAAAGCCGCCACGAGCGTGTGGCCATGCTGGAAGATCGTCTCTCCGATTGGACCAATCTGCCCATCGGCAAAGAAACCAGACAACGGAATCCCTTGATCCGGCGCATTGAGCTCTCGGCCCGCCTTGGCAAGCCGTGCCCCCTCCACAGGACGATCAAAAGCATGACGAATCGCCCGAGCATCATGACCAGGACGCCCATAAAACGACTGCGTCCGTCCGGTACACGACACCACCAACGCCCCGCTGGGTCGATCATACAAGCGTTGGCCATCGAGCAACAAGGACAAATCCTCGCTGGCGGTCGTTGCATCGTGGAGGTGTGGCTGAATCGTTTGCCCGACATGCACCAGATCTGCGATTGCGATGGCGCCGGATTGTTCGTCGCCTCCCATGATGTTTCGGATCAAAAAATCACCTCGGCCGAATCTGGATTTCTGTTCGTTGATCACCCGTCCGATCAGGAGCCCGCCTTCGAGCAATTCTTTGTCCGAATCACCTAAATCTTGAAGGGTCTCACGGAGTGCTTCGATCGCTGGCTTGCCTCCCAGTTCAAGGACCAAGTTCCCGCGTGCCCGCGTCACCACCATCGGCTGACCGATCGGCCTGCACCCCTGCGACACCAGCGTATCAATCTGTAGATTCCCCGACAGCGTCACGCCGATCGCGCCATAATTGCGAAGATGCCCATCAATAAACAACGCATTGTGTCCCGGCTCGGTCCCCACCGAGGCCATCCCGCCGATGACTGTTCCGATCCTTTTGGTATGCCCATGAGCATCAGCGTATTGCACGCGACAATCCGAAAGAGCCGGGATCAAATTCACCATCGGCACCGAATACGGATCGGCAAAAAACAATGTTCCCGCCATGGTTTCTGATGCCCCAATCGTCTCGCTGATCTTGGCGGCCCGCTGGGCGGGGTCCATCGAGCCCCAGGTCGCATCGAGGGTATAGGGATGAATCTCCACTCCAGGCAGCCGAGCCCCCATCAAAGAAATCCCAGGCACCGAATCAATCTCCGAGTCATTGCCCATAACCCCCTGAGCCGACACCAACAACAAATGATTCGGGCCAAGCCGATCCCGGATCGCATCGGCGATCATCCCCATCCGCTGAGTAAACGGAGGGGTCACAAATCCGATCACCAGATCAATCGAACCGGGCAGGGTTTCTCTGAGTTGATCAGCGACCTGTGAAGCCGCATCAATCGGATCCAACAGCGCAGAAACCCCCGAAGCCATCGAGAGTCGATCAGTACCCATGCCATCGCCCCCCTACTGCCCAGGCATCAAATCAACACGCACCGGACTCAACACCCGCATCGACAACGATTGATCTTCGACCGGATCACCAACGATCCCAACCACCTGACCGAGATACGCGCGAAGGTCTTGAGCCGACTCGCCCTCAGATTTTGGTGCCACATACCCGATCGTCCGCTCAAAGCCGGTGATGGGGTCTGGTGCCTGAACCCGATACAACAGTGGTAGATGCTCCCCGGTGTACACGCCCGAAACCATCAATCGACCAACGAGGGCGTACACCTGTGAATCATTCCACCGCTGCATCTTCCGATTGAGTTCCAAGGACTGTTGATCCGCACTGGCCAGTGCTCGAGCAATGGCTCGGCGTTGATCGCGGGTTTGCATCCGAATCCTGAGCCATTCGATGCGTTGATCCAAAGGCCTGGCTTCAGAAGCATCATCGCCCACCGCTTGGCGCGTCCGGGTAAACTCGGCAAGCAACTCGGGCAAGGCCTCATCGAGTTGCTCACGCGGCATCGTGCGGGCGTTGGTGAATGAAGCTTCGAGGGCTTCGAGCGATGCGGCGGTGATGTGGGCCGACGAAGATCGAGTTGATCCTGATTTTTCAGGGTTAATCGTGGTCGGCCGAGTCACTGGCGTGGTATTTTCGATCACCACAGGAGGGATTTTTTCGACGGTTTCATCGGTGGTCTCAATCGTTTCATCACCAGTTTGATCAACAGTTTGATCAACAGTTTCAATCGTCGGCTCTGGCTCAATGACCGGCTCAAGTTCAAGTGGTTCGACCGGAGGCATCTGGACAGGTTTGTTGGGTACCGCTGTGGGTTTGGGCTGGTTTGCCGAGGAAGACTTGCCACCCAGATGGGCTTTGATTTCTCCAGGCGTTGCCGGTCGGAGCGAGTTGGTGTAGATGTAGGCGTACGGATACGACTCAACCACAGGCGGGCGTGGCGGCGCGACCCGATACCCCAGCACCTCACCGGTTTCCTTGTCCTTGATCGTCTCAAGAACTTTCAATTCCGTGCCCTGAGGCAATGGAGATTGCTCAATCGGATACACCGGGTTCCATGAACCATCAATCCCCCGAAGCATCGAGGCCGCTTTGAGCCATGACTCTTCGAGCAGTTTGATGTGTGAACCGCCTTTGGTTGGCTGGGCTTCATCCACCGAAACCAAGGCCCCGAGCGTGGCCGGGTAGCGAACCTTGGAATAGTCACCAGAAGTCCCGTCCACAGCCACCACCGTTCCCTTCTCAAACTCAGCAATGGTGTAGTACAACTCCTGATCTCCACAACGCACTGGCTGGGTCTGGGTCGTCACGACCATCCATTGGGGGTCTTGAGTCAGAGATTTGGATTCTGAGTTCTCCAGACCCAAAGCAGGGGAGGAGAATCCCAACATACAGACCCCAAGTAGGAGCGTCTGCAAGAGTGATTTGGATGAATTGCTGGCATTGATGAACATGATGGCCTCCCGGTCTGTGGAGCGATGGGTGTCCGATGGGTCTACTGGATTGTTCTCTAGTGTATTCGCTTGGTCGGTGCGGGGTGGGGCCGAGTGGGTATCGGGGTTCAGTGGACCTATCCTTGGACAATGACTGATTTTGACCCCCTTTATCGTGTGTCTGTGTCTGGATTTACTGCTTTATGCCTTGGTCTGGTGGTTGCTGCCGGGGGGTGTTCGTCCCCTTTTGAGCGTGCCAGCGAGCAAGAACTCCGCAATGCGATGGTCCACTCGGTCCAGCGCGAGATCGACGCGGCCCGAGGCGGCCCGGATGAATCTCAGCCCATCCAACTCGACTCCACCACAGACCTGACCCAACTCGAAATCCGCGACGACCACCTCCAGCAGATCAAAGAAGAATTTTCAACCAATGGCTATGTCAAGCAACTCCAAACCCAGAATCCACACCTTGACCCGATCGAAGAACTGATCGGAAAGGATTTACTCGGTCGCCAGACGGCACTGGTGCCTGTGTCGTTGCAGGGGGTTGTCCAGGCGTCGGTTCGGGGGAACCTGGATGTCGAGTTTGCTCAATATGTGCCGGCGATTTCACAAGCGGCGTTGGTCGAAGCCGAGGGTGTCTTTGATTGGACACTCTTTGCCAGTGCCCAAGGCAATGACACCACTGTTCCACAAACTTCGGCTGTGGGCTTTGGCAGTGGAATCCTTCGCAACCGATCCGAAGGCGCCGATGCAACACTGGGACTCAGACGAACCCTGACCACAGGCGGCACGCTCAACCTCCAACACGATCTGGGATACACCAATGTCGAGTCCTCATTCTTCGGAGTCGCCGACCCCAACCCGAGCAATGTCTCCAACTTCATCGTCGGCTACGACCAACCCCTGCTCGATGGGTTTGGACGCGACCGGGTGCTCTCTGAGGTGTACTTGGCTCGCAACGCCGAGCGGACAGCCGTGTCTGCACTCAAGGGGCAGTTGATTATTTCGGCATCGGACACCGAACGGGCGTACTGGCAACTGGTCTTTGCCTACAAACAACTCATTATCCGATCCAAGCTCCTTGACCGGGGGATTGAGGTTCGTGATGACATCAAAGCCCGCCGGGTCCAGGATGCTCGCCAGGCCCAGGTCGCCGATGCGGTGGCGCGGGTCGAGCGAAGACGGTCGGATCTGTTGATTGCCAAGACCACACTCCGCAACGCCAGCGACAATCTCAAACGATTGATGAACGACGATCGGGTTCCGGTGGGCTCTGAAGTATTGTTGGTACCGAGTCAGGACTCGGCTGTCGAAACCTTGTCGATCTCGTTGCTCGATGCCATCGACCAGGGAATCCAGCATCGGCCTGAGGTTGAACAGTCCATCCTCACAATTGATGATTCAACGATCCGCGAGAATGTCGCCAAGAACCTTCGGCTTCCCACGCTCAACCTGACCGCCCAGGCGCGGATGCTCGGGCTCGAAGATTCGATCGCCGATGGATATGAAAGCTCGGTCGCCAACAAACTCGTTGATGACTGGTTGGTCGGGCTGACCTTTGAACAGCCCTTGGGCAACCGTGTCGGAGAGGCCGGGTTCAGGCGGGCCCGGCTTGAGCGGATGCAAGCGATCGTCGGGTATCGGCGCACGATCCAGTCGATTGTGTTGGACATCAAGAACGCGCTCAACGCCGTGGTCACCAACCACGCATTGATCTCGCAAACCACCCTCTCACGAGTCGCCCAAGGCGAAGCACTCCGGGCGTTGATGGTCGAAAAAGAACTCACCAACGCGGGGTACTCGGTCGAACGATTGAATATCGAGCTCAACACCCAAGAATCCTTGGCCAACGCTGAAATCACTGAAATTCAAGCGTTGATCAACTACAACATTGCGATGGTGGACCTGTACCAAGCGATGGGCACAACCCTGAACCGGAACCGGATCGACTTCATCGTCCCGGATTCCAATCAACTGACCCCAGGCGAATCGGTTGCTGAATATGACCTGAAACCTGATCCAAAACAAGACCTGAAATCTGATGCGGAAGACGACCATGTCGATGACTGAGATTCTTGAAGGCCCAGAAGCAATCGTCGCGGCGGTGGCTCGGCTTGGTCTTGGTGAACCCATCGCCTTTCCAACCGAAACGGTGTACGGGCTCGGTGCTGATGCCATGGACGCCGATGCTGTTGAGCGGGTCTTTGCTCTCAAAGGTCGTCCCGCCTCAAATCCACTCATTGTCCATGTCTCGGGCGCGTCGATGGCTGAGGACTTGGTCGATCAATGGACCGACGATGCCAACAAACTGAGCGAAGCGTTTTGGCCAGGCGCATTGACGCTGGTGTTGAACAAATCCGAACTGGTGCCCGATGTCGTCACCGCCGGTGGTTCGACCGTCGCCCTGCGATGCCCGGCCCACCCGATCGCGCTGGGATTGATCGAGGCCTATGGCAAACCAATCGTCGGGCCAAGCGCCAATCCTTCTGGATGGATCTCCCCGACCACCGCCGACCATGTCGCCCGTGGGTTTGATGGACATGATTTGTTGATCCTTGATGGCGGAAGTTGCCGAGCCGGGATCGAATCGACGGTGCTGGATTTGACCAGCGACCGCCCCACCATTCTGCGGCCGGGCATCATCTCCCATCTCCAAATTGGCCGAGTGCTGGATCAAGATATTCAGATCGTCGAGCCACCGAGTGGTGGAATTGCCAAATCACCTGGACTCCTCGGAGCCCATTACCAACCCTCGATCCCGGCAATGCTCAAGGCGACCGAGGAACTCAACCACGCCGATGACGGGGTGTACTTGATTGCCTGGTCTCTCAAATCTCCAGAAAATTCCAAGCAATCCACCACACTCCCCCACGATCCAGTGGGATACGCTCGTGGTCTGTATAACGCATTGCACCAGGCAGAACTGTCCGAATGCAGCACAATCTGGATCGAGCGGCCACCCGAATTCGACGATACACATCCCACAGATAACACACCAATCTGGCACGCCATCAGAGAACGCCTGAGCCGCATCTGCCAAACGAGCCCGTCATCGAACCCATAGAGAACATCCCCTAGAGAACATCCCCATGCTGACCCAAGATCATCCATCAACCCAACAGGTTTCCGACATGACCAACAAACTCACCATCGCACTGGCACCAGGCGACGGAATCGGCCCAGAGATCACCCGTGCCTGTCTCCACATCTTCAAAGTCGCTGGCGTGCTTGATCATGTCGAGTTCACCGAAGTGGACATGGGACGCAAAGTCTTCAACGAAGGCGATACCCGAGGCATGACCGACGAAGCCATCGAAACCATCGAAGCAACCGGAATCCTCTACAAAGGCCCCATGGGCACACCCATCGGAGGCGGCGGCAAATCCATCAATGTGACGCTCCGCAAGACCTTCGGCGCCTTTGCCAACCTTCGCCACTTCCAAACACTCCCCGGCGTCGAAACCGTCTACTCCCGCGCGGGTGTGCCAGTCGATTTCTATGTCGTCCGTGAAAATGTCGAAGACACCTACGGCGGCATCGAACACCGACTCACACCCGACTCCTACTGCGCCAAACGAATCATCACCACCCCCGGATGTGACCAGATCAACCGTTTCGCATTTGAAACCGCCAAAGCATTTGGCATCGACAAAGTGACCTGTGGCCACAAAGCCAACATTATGAAAATGACCGATGGCACCTTCTTGGACCGATTCAAGTTCGTCGCTCAAGACTACCCACAGATCGAAACTGAAGATGTCATTATTGATGCCTTGTGCATGAATCTGGTGCTGCGTCCGGACAAGTACAAGATGATTGTGCTGACCAACCTGCAAGGGGACATTGTCTCTGATCTTGCTGCGGGTCTTGTGGGTGGATTGGGCTTTGCGCCATCTGCCAATATTGGCGATCAGATCAGTATCTTTGAAGCCGTGCATGGGACGGCTCCGGATATTGCCGGACAAGACCTTGCCAATCCGACGAGTTTGCTGTTGTCTGGATTGATTATGCTCCGGCACATCGGGATGCGCAAAACCGCCGCCATCATTGAGAACTCGTTGCTCTACACGCTTGAATCCGGCGTCCATACCGGGGATGTCAAAGGCAAAGGTCAACCCGTCGGAACCACCGATTTTGCTCAGGCAATCGCCGACAATCTTGGAAAAAATCCAGAAACCATCGAAGGATGCACCGTTCCAGCCAAAGACGAGTTGCACCACACGCCTCCGGTTCGTCCAAGTGCCAACCAGATCATGACCACCCATGAACAAGTTGAAACAACCGTCTGTGGCTGCGACATCTTCCTCCAAAACATCCTGAGCCCAACAGAACTGGCCGCCAAACTTCATCGACTCACACAATCGACTCCATTCAAACTGACCGTGATTTCCAACCGGGGCACACAGGTCTGGCCAACGGGCTCGCCATACACTGAGATGGTCAACGAATGCTGCGTGCGGTTTGAGCTCAAGGAAGGCACCGTGATCGGGCAGGGTCCGACGGTCCACCTGCTCGCCAAGGTCGCCGAGAAGTTTACGGTGACGGACTTCATCCCCATCCGCATGTACGACGGCGTCCCAGGATTCTCCCTGGCTCAGGGTCAGTAAAATCTTGAAGTCCGCCTGCCAGTCTGGCAGATTGATCTCCAGTCGGCACACTCCATCTCCAAATCTGGTGAAAAACCGGCCTGATGGGCAAAGGTTGCTCTCCACCACTTGGCACGGCCATTGCAAATAATTCGCCGGAAATAAGAACAATCTCCCCCAGCCGCAATCTTACACTTTGGGGGGAAAGGAGCATCGCAATGGGCAAGATCATTGGAATCGACCTCGGCACCACCAACTCGGTCGTCGCCGTCATGGAGGGGGACACCCCCAAAGTCCTCATCAACAGTTCAGGCAACCGCACGACCCCATCGGTCGTCGGCTTCACCGACAAAGGCGAACGCCTCGTCGGGCAACAAGCCAAGCACCAACAAGTGACCAATCCAGAGAACACCGTGTTCTCGATCAAACGCTTCATGGGACGCCGGCACAACGAAGTATCGTCGGAAGAAAAATTAATCCCGTATGAACTCACCGGTGCCGCCGACGACTTCGTCCAGGTCAAAATCCGAGGCGAAGAGTACTCGCCTCAACAAATCTCCGCGATGATCCTGGGCGAACTCAAACGCACCGCCGAAGACTACCTCGGCGAAACCGTCACCGAAGCGGTTATCACCGTCCCGGCCTACTTCAACGACGCCCAACGCCAAGCCACCAAAGACGCCGGCGAAATCGCAGGGCTCACCGTCAAACGCATCATCAACGAACCCACCGCAGCCGCACTCGCCTACGGCCTCGAAAAGAAAGCCAACAAGAAAATCGCGGTCTTCGACCTCGGCGGCGGCACCTTCGATGTCTCCATCATGGAAATCGGCGACGACGGCGACGGCGGCTCAGTCTTTGAAGTCCTCTCCACCAACGGCGACACCCACCTCGGTGGCGATGACTGGGACCAACGCTTGATCGATTTCTTGGCTGAAGAGTTCCGCAAGAAAGAAGGCGTGGATCTGACGACTGATGCCATGGCGATGCAACGGCTCAAAGAAGCCGCTGAAAAAGCCAAGATCGAACTTTCCAACTCTCAGGAAACCACCATCAACCTGCCGTTCATCACGGCGACCGATTCGGGTCCCAAGCACATGCAAGAAACCCTGAGCCGTGCGAAGTTTGAAACCCTTTGTGGTGATCTCTTTGATCGTCTCAAAGCCCCATGCCAGAACGCGCTCAAGGATGCGAAAATTGACATTTCCAAGATCGACGAGGTCGTCTTGGTCGGTGGATCGACCCGGATGCCCAAGGTCCAAGAGATCGCCAAAGACATCTTCGGCAAAGACCCATCCAAGTCTGTCAATCCCGATGAAGTCGTCGCCCTTGGTGCTGCGGTTCAAGGCGGAGTCATGGCCGGCTCGGTCAAAGATGTCCTGCTCCTCGATGTCACCCCGCTCTCGCTCGGTGTCGAAACCATGGGCGGCGTGATGACCAAACTCATCGAACGCAATACCACTATTCCAACGACCAAAACCGAGACATTCTCAACCGCTGCTGACAACCAGCCATCGGTGCAGATCCATGTTCTCCAAGGCGAGCGTGAGTTTGCCAAAGATAACAGGACACTCGGCATGTTTGAACTTGCCGACATCGCCCCGGCTCCGCGTGGCACGCCTCAGATCGAAGTCGCCTTCAAAATCGATGCCAACGGCATCCTC
>Ga0256839_1005918_pt1 | contig 11038 bp, 18 predicted proteins | sample 354166metaG_FD_185968 | JGI IMG/M metagenome (GOLD analysis project Ga0256839, IMG submission 185968) | Hydrothermal vent microbial communities from Mid Atlantic Ridge, Atlantic Ocean - 354-166 | ecosystem: Environmental > Aquatic > Marine > Hydrothermal vents | place: Atlantic Ocean: Mid... | reverse complement strand
GGGGTTGAAGGCCGTTTCCGAGTGTGGTACGCTCAGTCCGCTCGTGAAGGGGAGGGATGGCCGAGCGGACGAAGGCGGCGGTCTTGAAAACCGCTGGGCTTGCAGCTTTCCTCGATCACTCCCTTCGCAAGCGCCCTTCCCTTCTTCCAAGCCGACGGAAGTTCGACGGTCCCGTCGTCCGGACCCTCGGAACTGACCCTAGCACAAGTCAGGGAATGGGTGAAGGACCAATGTCCCAAGGGCCTCTCGAGAAACAAACGTCCAGTGCAACCTTGATTACTTACTGTTGGGATTTGTCGTTGTAGGATTCCTACAACGCGCGTCGACCTCGCCGAAAACCATGGCGAGGCAAGGCGAGGTATAGAAAGGGGGAGCCTTGAGGCTCCCCTAAGCTTTTCCGTAAGCGCACTGCTCACACTTCATCCCGGCCATCACCCGCTCATCCGCCGGGCCTTGGCACTCCGGGCACCTGAGGACCGGCACCGTCAACTCCAACTCCCCCCGGCCCTTACAGCGCTTACACGGGTAGGGCACCCCGTCTAAGAGCGTCCTCCGTTCACCGCGGCCCCGGCACTCCCCGCAGGCCACCTTAACCGTCTGCCATTCCCAGCCGGGGTTGACTCCCCGCCCATTCGCCCGTATTTTGATTTCGCGGGCGGGAGCCGGGGTAGACTGCCCGCCCGGCGTCCCCCGGCTCTCCGCTTCGCTCTCAGTGCCGTTTCTCCTCACGCTCCGTCCGGTTAAGTCCCGCTCCATCAGCTCGGCCTCCGCCCGCTTGGCTAAGCGCTCCAACTCCTCATCGCCCAGCTCGGGGATGAGGTCTTCGAGCCCCTTGAGCTTTGCGGTCACCGTTGATCCCTCCTCTCTGGACCTTGACAATCTCAACCGCCAGCTTGTGCTTACACCACCACGTCTGACCGTCCTTAGCGTGCCTGCGATAGTCCTCGCAGCCGCACGTCCCGTTGACGTAGTAGACCCGGGAGCCGTCCGAGCTTTCCACGGCGTAGCCGTCGCCGTCCCCGACCAACTTGTGAACCTTCCCGTCCGCCACCAGCTTTCTCGCCTTCTCCAACCGCTTGTAAGCCGCTTCGATACGCTCTACGACTGTCATTGCCGATCCCTCCTCTCTCACCTCTGTGGCCTAAGAAGACAAGTGAGGGGCCGCGCCCCCTAAGCTGCTCGCAGCCCCCTATTCACTTGTCAAAGATCACGGCCTAAGTATAGCACTAATGACATAACATGTCAAGGGTTTCTCTCCATCCCGTAAGGGGACATTCGTCACCTGTGCTCCGATGAAGAAGCTTGACGTGCGACCCGCACTAGTGATAGACTATCACCGCCATGTTTCTCGCGAAGTCCGTTCAGCGGAAAGGGAAGCGGGTCTACCGCTACTGGGTGCTCAAGGAGACGCTTTGGGACGCCAAAGAGCGCCGCATCTCTCAGCGTTACCTCATCAGCCTCGGTCCCAAGCGCACGATTACGGAGACCCAAGCCCGGGAGATCGCGGAAAAGCTCAGTCAAAAGCTGGGGCGTCCCGTGACCCTTGAGGACCTACGGAAGGTGAAACGCTTGCGCATCGTGCCGGATTCGGACGCGGACGGCCAAGGGGGGCACCCATGACCGCTGAAGGCGTGCTCGTTTGGATCAACCTGGGGCTGCTGGTTTTGGGGCTGATCGGGGGCTGGCTCTACCTGGCGCGGCGCTTCGGGGCTTTGGAAGAGAACTTCCGTCAGGGGCTCAGGAGCATCGCCGCCTACATGGAGTCCCACGGGCGGCTCTTGGGGCCTTGGCCGAAGCGGAAATCGTTTCCGCTCAGACGCTTCATCGGATCAAGGAGCCCCTGTTGGAGGCCACCCGTGATCCGATCGGTCGCCTCCTCGACCGCCTCGGGCCGGGGACGGGCAACCCGATGACCGCTGAGGAGGTCCGCCGACTTCGGGACTACGTCGCCCGCACCCAGCAAGGCAAGCCCCTCAGCCTGGAGGAGGCCCAGGACTTCTACCGGCTCTCCAAAAAGCTGGAAGGGGAGGAAGCTTACAAACGGGAGGTAGGAACAATCCTCTTGGTGGGATTGGCCGCCTTTGTATTGGGTCTCCTCCTCGGGAGCCGGACGAATGGGAAAGGCTAAGAGCAGCAGCTAGGCGGCGCGGCCAAGGCCACCGCCTTGCACTGCAACTCGTGCGGGGCCGGGAGGTCACCGTTGAGGATTTGCAGCGGGTAAAGAAGCTAAGAATCGTGCCGGATGGGGATTTGCCCTGAGCTATCGTGATAACAGAGTAGCAGGCAGAGAAAGACGATTTGCAATGGCGAAGGACTGCAAGCTACACTTCATAGTAACTCTTACAAGGGCGTGAAAGAAATGCCACAAGGGATGGAAATCTTGAGGACAAATATCACGACTATTGCCTCTTCTGAAATCAATGTGTCCCCGGAGCATATTGAGAAGATTGTAGCGCTCCTCCCAGGTGTATCTGATGTAGCTCTTGAAGGGCTACCTACAGAATCAGGCAGGCGTTCTATCATTACAAACCTGCGTCACCAGCTAAGGATAGCTATTGAGCCCAAGCGTATTGCATTGTTTGATGACAGCGGGCAACACCCCAAAGACAAGGATGAAAAGTGGTTTGCATTGGCAAAGGATATTCACACTATCCTCAATGTGGAAACGCGGGCTCATGGATTTAATTACGAGATCGAGTTCGAGTCCCCAAATGATCGAAGCTCTGGTGAGCAAATTGTCTCCTGCTTAATCAAAGAGAATGTTTTGCAAAAACTCTCTGGTCAAGCCATTGGAGCATGGATAAGATTCCAAATCCGGCGACAGGATGTAGTTTACATGTTTATATTTGAACCTCGAAGGGGCGATCCAACTGCCTCAACAATCTTCGCTAAGTTCAATGCTCACTTTGATGTGCAAGGGCTTCCCGAGCCCCAAGATCTAAAGCAAAGATTTGCATCGGAATTTGATGCTCTGATCAACGACAGCATGAAGGTGTTCGGCTAATGTTGGGAGAACTCATTAGCACCAGAGGTTTTGTTGCCCCTGTTCAGGTGAAAAGTGTGGGAGGTAGTAGCTTGCTGCCACAAGGGAGCAAGCCTTGGCAAGATGTAGAGGAACAAAGAGAGCTGATTTATGTGATAACCCAAAGAGAGAGATTACCAGCTCCGATAATTCCATTGTTTGACCAATTCTACAGCCGGATCGTGGGGTATCCGTTTCTGGAGAAGGTATACTTTTATGAGGAAGAAGGTTTTTACTGCTTCTTGACGGTTATCAGGACGTCGAAGAGGGAAGACAGGCAGCTTATCTATAAAGCGGAGCAAGAGGCCGCAATAGAGTTTCCAGATGTTCCAGTGTTCTTTCAATTGGTTGACGTTGGCGATGTTAAAACCAACGTTGAAGAAGTCCTTCCACAAGGTGCTATTGCTGCTTTAATAAAGGTAAGGTCACTGCCCAGCCGGTTGGAACTACCTCTGTTTCCGGTATATGTTGGAGAAGGAGCTTCAACAAGAGAAAGCACCCTCAATTATGCTCAATCGGCTTTGGGATCTTATACAGAGCCCCGGCGCTTGATGGTCCAATGGCCTATGGAAGCTCAATCCCTTACCGAGGATAAAGAATACTCACTAAGCTCATCTTTGTCCTAAAACGTCGGTATGCCTTCTCACAGAGACCATGTGAGGATTGCACAAGACAATGAAGAGTTTGCAGACACTTTTGACTTAAGTCACCCTCACAAGCATCTGAGATGGGCTGTGACTGTCATATTCTATGCTGCTGTCCATTATGTAGAGGCATATTTTGATTTGCGCTACAACAGGCATCACAACAGCCACAAGAGAAGGCAGAGATCCATACGCAACAATGGACAGCTTCGACGAATTTATAATCTGTATCGCAGCCTTGAAGATGAAAGTAGAAATGCAAGATATGATGGGAAGAACTTCAGCCCAGATGATGTAGAGGATTTGAAGGGCAATTTAGAAAACATTAAAGAAGAAATGCGTCGTCTGGGCGTGATTTGAATCGTTCAGTATTGCACGCGCAGTCAAGCGGTATATTACTTTGATGAGAACAACGTGTTAATCGCTGTAGTCCATCGGTATATTCGACCCGATGGATCAATTAGGGGATCTGGCCTACCAGATCCCAAATACCTTTTACATGAGGGAGTTATTTACAAGCTTGGAGGAAAGGACTTGAACACTTAAGGTTTAATGCTTCTGGCAGAATTCTCGCGAACGTCTCCCTCAGATGAGTATTACATTGGCGCAATCCGCTTCCGCTTCTTCAGCCCACCCCTTTCCTTCTTCCTGACCAGGTGCTATTACAGGTGCTATTAATGGAGTGCAGAACTTCGTAGCACGGTAAGGAGGCAAGAATGAAGGCTCGGGTATACTTGCTTTTAGCTCTTTCCTTCGTTGCTCTGGTTTTAACTGGATGCTTGCCCCGCCCTCAGGGAACTCCTGTAAGAGATGACCAAGGGAGGGTAATCGCTCGCCTGGAACCCAATGCACCCGTCGTCGTGCTACGCCGCTCGGATGCGGGAATGAAGATCCTGCTCTCAGGTTGGGTGGATGCAGACTTAGCAGCAGAGAGTGACAACAGCCTTTGGGAAATCGAGAATTATCCTGGCTTGTTCTACGGACGCTTTAGCTATGAGCAAGGACTCGGTTATACAGAGATGATTGGAGTGCTGGATAATCGGACGGACACCTGCTTCGACTTGCTGACACTCGAGGTGTCCTTGTGGCAGGGGGATAAAGAGGGAGGCACCGTAAAAGAGGTGACTATGGAGAGCCTTAGAAGGGTCTTGCCCGGTGAGCGAGTTCCCTTCGATGTTCTCTTCTTAGGCTGGGAGCTTGATGACCTGCTAAAGATGACACCGCGATTCCGTTACAGAGATGGCATAGAATGCTGAATCTCCAACGATACGTGTTGTGCTAGACCTCCCCAAATTTATGTTATAGCTTGCCCGGGGTGATGTATGAGAATCGAGAAGCGGGTCCATCAGGATTGGGTGATAAGGGAATCTATCTGAGATCGAGAGGCCCAGCGCACCCACGATAGTATATGGTCTCTACTCGATATCTACGTGTTGTAGGGCGAATTAAGGCTTCAAGTCGACAAGCTCGCGAATTGCCTGTAAGATTTTGGCAAGTTCCTTCAATTTTGGTTTCCCTTCTACATAGTCTAATACCTTAAAAAAGAATGTCTTGCCCTCTTTGTTCGGCACGAATAACTTGGGTGGGGGCACAACCAGGGTGCTAGAAATCAAAATAAGCTCTTTTACGGTTAAGGCAGCTCCGGTAATAATGTGATCAATGCGCTGCGCCGTGATACCGTCTACCTTCTCTAAAGCTTCCCTGCGCTTAACGAAGAGATCCCAAGCTCCTTCGCCGGGACGGATGGGATCGGAAGAGAGGCGCTTGCGCTGAAGCAAGAGAGCGTTGCACTCGTTTGCAAGATCGGAGGTGAACCAGCCTCGTTGCACCATGGCTTCGTGAATACGGAGACCCGTTCGAAGAGGATCTTGGAGAGTGGCGAAAGCCAGATTGGCCCACTTTGACCACTCTGATTCGTCGTCTTTCGCGTCTGATTCGTCGTCTTTCGGGGATCTTTCCACAAGATCCCTCAATCTTTTCACAAAATCCATATCGACATCGAGTAGATCGACCTTCAAAAACGGTTTTAGCTTCGCATACGTCGTGGAACGTATACGCTGGGTTTTCCCTCCTCTAATGCGGAGAAGCTGACGATAACTCACCCCGGACTGCTTGGCTAACTCCGTTAGGTCTGCCTGCTGTAGAGCGATCACTTCTAGCGGATTTAGTCGGCAAAGACCCATGATCCCCTCCCAATCTACGACACTTTAGCTTGAAAGTGTCGCTTAAGATTACACTCTTTGCAAGCGCAAGATCAAGATCAAGTATTTGAGTGCTACCGGCAGTGAAGACTTTAGATCTTGTAAAGCTGGGGTGGTCCTTGATCCCGTGCTGCACGCCCGAGAAGCGTGGCTGCGTGCAGCATGGTGCGAGTTGTCCCTCACCGGGCAAGCGCCCCCTCGTGCCTTGGAAGGATTACCAGCGCAAGCCGCCGAGCGCGCAGCAGATCAAGCGTTGGGCCGAGAAATGGCCTGAGGCCAATTGGGCAGTCCTCACGGGGCTAGTGAGCGGAGTGGTCGTGCTCGACCTCGACGCACCCCCCGAGGAGCTAGAGCTTGGCCCGATGGAGCTTACTGTAACATCACTAACTGGGAGGGGGCAGCATCGCTTCTTCCAGGCGCCCAGCCGCCCTCCCCGTTCGCAGACCGTCAGCGCCGCCGTGGAGTTCAAAGCCGACGGAGCCTATGTGGTGCTCCCTGAATCCCTGCATCCGTCCGGAGTGCGCTATGAGTGGCTTATCTCCCCTTGGGAGCAGGACCTAGCGCCAATCCCCGAGTGGCTCGAGCGCAAGTTGCAGCAGAAGCCCCGACATCTGCCTGAGAAGCGCCCGCTCGCCGAGGTCGTGCACGGCGTCCGGAAAGGCGAGCGCAATACTCAGGCAACGCGAATCGCCGGAAAGCTCCTCGGAGCCTTGCCACCCAGGGATTGGGAAGCTGTCGCGTGGCCCCTGCTGGTCGCTTGGAATCAGCAGAACAAGCCGCCCCTCGCCCGCAAAGAGCTGCGCACCGTCTTCGAGAAGATCGCCGAGAGAGAGCTGCGCAAAGCCCTGAACGATCCGAGGGCCCCAGAATTGCAAGAGCGCATCCGCCGGGTGCTGGCCGAAAACCCCAACATCACAGAGCGGGAGCTGCGTCGGAAGCTCAGTGCCTACCGCTACGAACGGGTTTTCGATCTGATCCATTACATCGTTGTGCGGTCTCAACATCCCCATACCCCTACCAATGGGGTATGCAGCACGGCCAAAAACGGGAGTTTATCCAGAAATTAACGGAACAAAGTCCAAGTCAATTGAGTGCTGACACTTTGCAAAGTGAGGTGATATGACGATGCGAGAGGTCACCGTGCTGAAAGGCGGACGGACCGTCCCGTGTGGGAAGTTGATCCACGAGGACAGCGTGCTCGTCTGGGAGCGGCGGGTGTCAAAGACCCGGCACTTGTTCCGCGTTGGACGGGCGAGGGACGGCTCCGAGGTGCGGGATGCCTGGACGCTGGGGGCGATGCTTTTGGCTCAGCTCCGGGCGCTGGGTGTCGAGCGCATCCGCTACATCTGCGGCCCTGACATCTACGAGATCTCTATGCGGGACTTCCTACAAAGGGCTAAGGAGCTGGATCAGTCGGATTGGCAGCATACGACCGAAGCCCAATGGGCGCTCCCCCGAAAGCTTTGGGAAAAGCGGGAGAGCGCCCAGAAGCAGCTTGCACTCCAAATCTAACCCTGAAGGGAGCGTGATGCAAATGGCACGAGCGGTTTTGAGCGTGAGCGTTGATTTCGAGCTGGCCCTGAAACTCAAGGAGCTAGCCCAACGGTTGCAGACGACGGAATCCCATGTCGTAGGAGAGGCGCTGCGCGCCTACTTCTCACAGCGTAATGAAGGACAAGAATCCATCTCGCCCAAGACCCAAACGGAGGCTGGCGATGCGCGTTGTCACCTTTGACGTCGAGACTGCCCCTAACCTAGATCTCTTTGATCTGGCCTTCTCCTCTGCCCGCCAGCGGGCTGAGAGGCGGGGAGAGAACCCGGATGGAGTTGACCCCGAGACCGTCAAGCGCGAGATGGCGCTCTCACCGCTCTTCGGGCGGGTCATCGGCTTTGGCATCCTGGACGCTGACGGAAGTGAGCCCCTGATCTGGGTGGGAGATCGAGAAGAGGAGATCGTCGAGCTCGCTTGGCATCACCTAGAGGGTGCCGATCTATACGTCAGCTTCAACGGCATGGCGTTCGACGTTCCCTTTTTGGAGCTTCGGTCCTCGATCCTCGGCATCCGGCCTACAGTCACGATCAGCACCAGACGCTACATCTGGCTAAACCATTGCGATCTCTACCAACTCCTCACGGCCTGGAACGGCAACCGCACTCGCTACCTCAAGCTGGACTTGCCGACCGTCTGTCGGGCACTGGACGTCGAGCCCCCGGTGGGCGACGGGGCTGAGGTGCCCAAGCTCTTTGAGGCCGGGAACTTCGAGGCGATCCGGGAACACTTGGAGTCGGACCTTCGAGCAACGCTAGGGATCTGGCGAGCGCTAGGCTGCCCGGGACTCGTTGAGCAGGGAATACAGGAGGTCCCGTTCTAATCTAACCGTGTCTGACACGCAGAGTTCAGCTTGCCAGGGGGATGCGATGAACGAAATCGAGCTTTTAGAGAAGGCTCGGGCTGGAGAAAATCTCTCCCGAGCTGACAAGCTCGCTCTCCTCCGCCACTTAGAGTTGACCACGGATCTCACCCGAGCGGAGATGGCCCAACTCCTCAGAACATCCGAGCGCAACGTCTATCGGATGCTTGCCGAGATCCGCCGGGAGCTCGCGGAGGAGGCCCGCAAGGAAGAGCTACTCGGGCGATTAAGGGCGACTTACGAGCGGGTGAGAAGCGGCCTCCTCTCCGAGATCCGCTCCTTGCCGGAGGGCCAGCGCTGGCGGGTCTGGAAGGCCCTGTGGGAGATGGAACGTGAATACGCTGAAACAATAGCACCGTTGAAGCTGGAGGAGCAACTCAAAGAGCTAGAGGAGTTATTCCATGCCCTCCAAAACACCTCTTCGATCCCTATCGCAACGCATTGAGGCACTGAAGGAGCGTGCAGCTGCCTTAGCCTACGTCTCCAATGGACATGACGGCCCGTCAGATAAGGCCAAGATGCGGCTGGCCCGCTTCCTCCAATCTGAATTCTTACCGGCGGTTGCTCAAGTCGAAGGGGAACTGGTAGAAGCCCCTCACCTTGAGGAGTGGGCTGAGGCAGTTGAACGGCACCGGTTCGTGGCCCTGATCGCGTTTCGGGGCTCGGCTAAATCGACGTTCTGCAAGGCCGTCGTGGCCCATGCACTAAAGGAGCACCGCCGCGGGGCCTATGATTGCGTGCTTTATTCGAGCAAGCTCGATCTGGCCCGTTGGCACCTTCGCCGACTCAAGCTCTACCTCCGAGAGCTCGCCGAGCGCTGGGGCTGGCGGGACGCTACGCAGGGGGAGGCGATTCTCCGTTACGAGAGGCCCGGTGCAGTATTCACGTGCGAGCCCGAGGGCCTGGACGCTGCCTCACGGGGCCGCCGGGCCGATCTCCTCGTCATAGACGACCCGATTGATCCGAAGAAGGCGACCTCTATGGCGGAGGTCGAGCGGGCGCTTGAGGGCCTTCAGCGAAGGATTTTGCCCTTGCTAAAGACGGATGAGGCCCGTGTGCTCATAGCCGCTACTCCTATCGTCGAAGGAGATATTGTCGATTGGGTCCGCAAAAACCTAGAGTTTCACACCATTGAACTCCCGGCGCTCCGAAACGGCCTACCGACTTGGCCGGAGAAGTTCTCCTCGGAGGAGCTGGCTCGCTTGCAGAGACTCGTCGGTGAGAAAGCTTTTCGGGCCGAATACCTGTTGGAGGTCGGAGCCGTCTTTGACAGCTACCTCAACCCGGAGGTGCTCGAAGAATGCATCGCTCGCGATCTCTGGGAACACGGGCCGAAGTCGGGCCTTGTTAGCAAAGGGCTTGTTTTGGGCTGACTTTTACGCCCCTAGTGGAATCGCAATGGAAGTGAGGGGGGCAGGGGTGCACTACCCCTGCCCCCTGAGAATGTGTGTGTCACGCGCTGGGGGAGATCCGAAAGCGCTTTGGTGCCTTCAGAAGTATCACCCCCTTTCTAAGAGTCGATCTACGGGACTGGCCTTAGTGTGGGCTTCCCTCAGTGCTGATCCAGCCATATGGACGTAGATTTCCGTCACCGTGACGGTGCTGTGGCCTAGGAGCCTTTGGAGGGAAAAGGGATCGCCGCCGTGCCGGATGAACAGGGTCGCACCCGTATGGCGAAGCGTGTGAGGGGAGCAGCGGACGCCCTCGATCCCGGCCTCTTGCCCGAGGCGCTGTATGATCTTCTCAACGCCCCGAGCGTCGAGCGGCCCACCTGTCCGGGTGATGAACACCCAATCACACCCCGGGAAGTGGCCTCGCACCGAGAGCCAGTCCCGCATGGCCTTCGTGAGTCTCCTCCCCATGTAGACGATGCGCTCTTTGTCCCCCTTACCGTGTCTTACCCGGATCGAGCGGGCCTGTAGGTTTACGTCGGAGAGCTCCAAGCCGAGGAGCTCCTTGAGCCGGAGCATCGCGTCGAGGAAGGTAAGCACGATGACCCAGTTCCGCTTCCCCGTCCAGGTCTTAGTCTCGGCCTTGGCCGCCTTGAGGAGCGTTAACACTTGGAGCTCAGATAGCACGTGCGGGTATTGCTTCGGCACTCGGAGGGGCTTCAGGTGCTCGGCGAAGTTCTCCCGGATGAGGCCCTCTTGGTAGAGCCACCGCAGCCAGCACCGCAGCACCCGGATGTAGACGTTCACCGTGGCGGGCCTCCATCCTCGCCCTATCAGGCGGTGAACGTAAGCCCGCACCTCGGAGAGCTTGAGCTCCTCCAAGGGCCGCTCCTCGCCCAGTTTTTCGAGGAAATCCCCGAGCACTCGGTCGTAGTCCCGCAAGGTCCGGGGCATCATTCCCTCCGCCCGCTTGTAGAACTGAAACAGCCGAACCCCATCTGCCAACGTCCGGCCCATCGCCGTCTCCGTATCCGCTTGGATCTCCGTCGGAACCCACGCGTGCATGGATCCTATGACCTCCTCCTCTCGATTCGGGGTCCGGAGACGGCCCCGACTGCCGGTTGAACGTTCGACGGTCTACCCCATTTCCCCTCCCGTCGACACGGAGAGTTGAGGGGAAATGCGCCTAGGAGCTTTTGTCCTTGACGAGGGCTCCTTTGCCCGCTAAGCTCTTTCTCCCGAGGGAGGGATGGCCGAGCGGACGAAGGCGGCGGTCTTGAAAACCGCTGGGCGCAAGCCCCGGGGGTTCGAATCCCTCTCCCTCCGCCACCCGGAGTTGACATTTTCCCCGGGAGCCGGTACGCTTTCT
>Ga0256839_1005917_pt1 | contig 11038 bp, 9 predicted proteins | sample 354166metaG_FD_185968 | JGI IMG/M metagenome (GOLD analysis project Ga0256839, IMG submission 185968) | Hydrothermal vent microbial communities from Mid Atlantic Ridge, Atlantic Ocean - 354-166 | ecosystem: Environmental > Aquatic > Marine > Hydrothermal vents | place: Atlantic Ocean: Mid... | reverse complement strand
ACCGAAAAAACCACCCCAAAAAAACTAATATAACGGGCTGAAAGCCCAAGTCAATCCAACCAAAGGCAGCGCCTTCGGCAATCCACAACAAAACAACCCACCGCCCTGAAAGGGCAGCTTAGGGTACCCTTAACTTTACCGCAGCACCAACGCACTCTGGTTTATGCCCCATGCCGGGAAACACGAACAGCCGGACGGGAAACCGAGCCAAACCAACCGAAAAAACCACCCCAAAAGCAAATATAACGGGCTGAAAGCCCAAGTCAATCCAACCAAAGGCAGCGCCTTCGGCAATCCACAACAAAACAACCCACCGCCCTGAAAGGGCAGCTTATTGTGTACTTTGCACTGGGGCTGTTGCTTTATCCTTTACCGACAACCCCAAAGCAAACTCCGCTACTACTTCCGGGTTATCCGGATAACCGGTAAGGGCTTTGATTTTTATCTCTTTGGTTACCCGCTCCCCGGTTGCCATGGTTTCGGTAAGCATTTCTTTGATCAGCAAGCCGTCTGCGGCCATAAAAAACACATCCGATTCCGGCCTCTTAATGAAATTTGCCTTAAAATCCTTAAAAACAATCGACATCTTCCGTCCCATGTCATCGGCCACCTGAAATGCCTGAAACGCCCCGGCCAGGTCGGCCCCGATAGCCAGCGCCCCAAAGTACATGGAGCCAAGATGGTTACGGGTCCTTCTGCGCAAGGGAATTTTAATTACCATCCGTGCTTCGGTGATTTCTACCAGACGTGGCCGCACATAACCGATCAACGGTATTTTTAACAGGCCGAACAGCCAAAGCATCCTGCGGGCTTTTTTTATCTCGGGCATAGTTTTTTTAATGGTAAAGATGGCAACATTATTTATTCTTTCCCTAAACTTCAACAAAAGTCTGCCCGGTCCCGGCCAATCCTTCCCAATTCCAGAAAATACCCTTACTTTAGTTGCCGGTGTTTATGAAAAACCATTCCATCCTACACAAACATTACCGCTCCTGCAACTTATGTGAGGCTATTTGCGGGCTGGTAATCGAATACCAGGGAAGTGAAATCCGTGCTATCAAAGGCGACCCGGACGACCCGCTGAGCAAAGGACATATCTGCCCCAAGGCTGTAGCCCTGCAGGATATTTATAATGACCCGAAGCGGTTGCGCCAGCCTATGCGCAAAACACCCTCCGGATGGCAGGAGATCAGTTGGCAGGAAGCCTATCGGGAAACGGGTAAAAAAATCACCGAAATACAGGCAAAATATGGCCCCGATGCCATTGCCTTCTACCAGGGCAACCCCACCGTACACAGTTATGGGGCCATGCTGTTTAACCGCCTGTTAAAAAAGGCCCTGGGCACCAGAAATAATTATTCGGCTACCTCACTCGACCAACTCCCCCATCAGTATGTTGCCCAGCTGATGTTCGGCCACCCGCTGATGATTCCGGTTCCCGATATAGACCGCACCGACTTCTTTCTTGTCATAGGGGGCAACCCCTTAGTGAGTAACGGCAGCATGATGACCGCCCCCGGCATAGGCCAACGCCTGAAGGCCATCCGGCAACGAGGGGGCAAGGTAGTGGTGGTTGACCCCAGGCGAACCGAAACGGCCAAAAAGGCTGACCAACATCTGTTTATCGCCCCTGAAACCGATGTTTACCTGTTGCTGGCACTCATCAACGAAGTAGTTAGCCAGGGGAAAGTGAAGGCCGGAGGGGTAGGAAATTATATAACCAACCTCGCCACGGTAGAGGAAATGGTAAAGCCTTACAGCGCAACAAAAGTCAGCCCGGTTACCGGTGTTGCAGCAGCAGACATCAAAGCCCTGGCGAAGGCGTTCGCAGCCGCGCCCACGGCCGTTTGCTACGGCCGCATGGGGGTATCGGTACAAAAACACGGCACCCTCAACCAATGGTTGATTAACGTGCTGAATATCATAACCGGCAATTTCGATAGGCCCGGAGGACATATGTTTACCCACCCGGCCGTAGATGTGCGCAGGGGTAAGAACCGCCTAACCAAACCCCGGTGGTATAGCCGGGTAAGCAAAAAACCGGAAATTATGGGCGAGTTCCCCACGGCTGTGCTGGCTGAGGAAATGCTGGAACCGGGCAAAGGGCAAATAAAAGGTTTTATCGTTTCAGCCGGCAACCCGGTAAGTTCGGCACCCCGGGGCAGGAAATTAGCCAAAGCCCTTGAAGGGTTACAGTTTATGGTAGCCCTTGATATTTATGTGAACGAAACCACTCAACATGCCGATATTATCCTGCCCCCGGCTACCGGCCTGGAGGTGGACCATTACGACCTGGCCTTTGCCAGCCTGGCGGTACGCAACTATACCAAATACTCCCCTGCCCTATTCAAACCCGGTCCGGGCACACAATACGACTGGCAGATTTTTAAAAACCTGGCCAAGCAAATTAAAAACCCGGCTTCACTAAAAGAAAAATTACTGAATTGGTGGCTTACCCCCACCAAAACGCTGAATATAGGGCTAAAAACCGGGCCGTATAAACTAAGCCTGAAGAAACTCAAAAGCCATCCCCACGGGCTGGACCTGGGACCGCTGAAACCCATGCTGCCTGATAGCCTTTTCACCCCGGATAAACGCATAAACCTGGCCCCCGATAACCTGGTGGCAGCAATCACTTCATTAAAACTACCTGCTGACAACGTTTCTAGCGAAAGTTATCCTCTCAAACTCATCAGCCGCAGGAATTTACGCAGCAACAACTCCTGGATGCATGGCCTTGAGCGCCTGGCCGGTGGCAGCAATACCTGCACCCTGCAAATTAATCCGCAAGATGCGCAAGGGCTTGCTAATGGCGAGATGGTAACAGTCAAATCGGTTACCGGGGCTATTGAAGTACCACTTGAAATTACCGATGATATGATGCCGGGGGTAGTAAGCCTGCCCTTCGGCTGGCCAACCACTGAAGATGGCACGGGCAACTATAATGATTTGGTGGCCGAAGCCCATACCGATACCCTAACCGGCAATGCCGGGTTTTCGGGAGTTGAAGTGGCTATCAGTAAATACTAACCCGGATAACCCGAGGGTTCGGGCACATCAGCCCTGCGGGCGAAAAATTCTTATGAATTTTTCGGGTTAACGTTCCGGCCGTGCCTGGCGCCAGCCGGCATGCAGTTGGTCTTTTAACCGGGCAATTAACCCGGGGTCGGCCGCAGCATAAATATTGGTATTCTCTTCCCTGTCGGCCTGCAGGTCGTACAGTTCACAGGCAACCACCTCCCCGGCCCGGCCGGCCACATTATCCCAGGTGTGCCACTCCACAAAATGGTAACGGGCAGTAGTCATCGAATAGCCCATATAGCGGCCACCATCCGGGGTAACCTTGGGCCTGCGGTGAAACTGGCTGAAGACAGCCGGCTTCCATTCCCTGTCGGGGTCCTCCAGCAAAGGTTTCAGGCTGGTGCCTTGTAAATAACCGGCCACTTCTATCCCGGCCAGGTCACAAAGGGTAGGGAAAATATCTACCAGTTCGGTCAGACGGGTAGTGGTTACCCCCTGCCTGCCCACCCCGGGCGCCCTGATCAGCAGCGGTACATGGGTGTCAATATCATAATTGGTCATTTTACCCCAACTATTGTGCTCTCCCAGCTTCCAGCCATGATCACCCCAGATGACCACAAGGGTATTACCGGCCAGGCCCAGTTCTTCTAAGCTGGCCAGCAGGCGGCCCACCTGAGCGTCCACATAACTGACACTGGCGTAATAGCCCTGCTTTAATATCCTGGCTGTGTCATCGGGGATATGGTAACCGGTAGTAGGGTGCTGAATATGCTTAAAGCCATCGTAACCCCGCAACTCATACATTGAGTTCATGGTAAACACCGGGGTATTGGCCGGCACATAAGGGTTGGGCGCCAGGGCTATGCTGTCCCGGTTATACATATCCCAGTACTTTTTCGGAGCGGTAAAGGGCAGGTGCGGACGGAAATAGCCTACGGCCAGGTAAAAGGGCTGCTGCTTATCCCGCAAACGTTGTAACGTTTTGATGGCCAACTCGGTTTGGGCACCATCATAGTAGGCGGTATCATGCACATCGGCCATTTCCCAGGCCGGGCCTGTATTCCAGCCATCGGCATAGGCGTGCGGCCGTTTGGCCAGGATCTTTTCCCTGCGGATGGCCTGCAGCTTGCTGATTGAATCGGAAATGTAAAAAGTCTCGCCATCACGGTACCACATTTCCGGCTTGCTGTATTTAGCCGGGCGCAAATCGGGTTCATCCCAGGAAACCGAATCGGGCATATAATTATGAAAGATTTTGCCCATTGATACCGTGTAATAACCATACCGGTGAAAATACTGCGGCATAGTTACCGTAGCCGGGTTTATCTGGCGAAACTTATCCCCCAAATGCCAAACCCGGGTAGAGTCGGGCCGCAGGCCGGTCATCAGGCTGGCACGCGAGGGGGCACACACGGCCGCCTGGCTGTAAGTACGCAAAAAAGTTACCCCTTCACTGGCAAACTTATCTATGTTCGGGGTCCTGATTTCGTCATTCCCATAAACGCCCAGGTCGGGGCGCAAGTCATCAATAGAGATAAACAGGATATTGGGACGGGGTTTTCCGGCCGGCTGCTCCTCACAAGCCGAAAAAAACAAGGCCATCAGCAGGCCCGCAGGAATATATACTAACTTCATACCGGTGTTTTCGGTAAACTTAGTTAGTTTTCCCCATATAAGAAAGCTATTATCTGTCACCCTTTTCAGGGCTTGATAACCATGGCCCATGTGGTTGCACCTGCATCTGTCCACCCATGTAATCATCCGGGCGGATGCCTCCGGCAAGTTAAGTGCGCACGAGAGGAGTCGAACCTCCACGCCCTGTAACGGGCACCAGGCCCTCAACCTGGCGTGTCTACCAATTCCACCACGTGCGCATCCTAAGGGCTTGCAAAAATAGCCATGAAATTCTTTTATCCCCGAAAAAATAATAAAATTTCCGCGTGGCCCAGGCTATTAACCCGAATTATTCCTACCGCAGCAAAGTTGCAAACAAATAAGCGGTTTGAAGTATCTTTGCTGAAAAACAAAGTTTTCGGGATAAACCAAAATAACCACCGTATTTGCCGGTGATCCTATATCTTTGAACATTATTTCAGGTCTAATTGTTAATATACACCATGAGAAAAGGATTTCTACTGCTTACCGTTATGTTAACGGCCGCAGGCCTCTATGCCCAGGGGCTGGGCAAACTTTATAAGAAAACCAACCCTACGGTAGTCACCATTAGAGTTGAGGAGCGGGAAATTGTTACCGACCGGGAAACCAAAACCAAGCAGGAAGTAACCATTGAAGGCCTGGGATCGGGAGTGGTAGTTTCGGCCAGCGGGGAAATAATGACAGCCGCCCATGTGGTTGAGGCGGCCGAAAATGTTACCGTAACCTTTGCCAATGGCGATGAAGTACCGGCCAACGTAATAACTGCCAATGCCGATGCCGATGTGGCCCTGGTAAAACTGGTATGGATACCCAAAGATCTGCAGGTAGCCACCTTAGGCAACTCCGATGAGGTAGAAATAGGCGACCGGATTTTTGTTATTGGCGCCCCCTTGGGCCTGCCCCACTCGCTTTCGGCCGGCTATATCAGTGGCCGTATGAAGGATGAGACGATAAGTGACAGCTTTACCCAAACCGAATTCTTTCAAACCGATGCCGCCATCAACCACGGTAACTCCGGTGGCCCCATGTTTAATATGAAAGGCCAGGTTATCGGTATCGTCAGCTTTATCCTCAGCCAGTCGGGTGGTTTTGAAGGCATTGGCTTTGCCGTTACCGCTAATGTAGCAAAAAGGGAACTCCTCGGCAAACAGCCTTTCTGGTTCGGCCTTACCTTTGAGCCCCTGGTTGGCGAAGTAGCCAAAATATTCAATGTGCCGCAAAGCATGGGCCTGCTGGTGCAGAAGGTCGCCACCAATTCACCATCCGACCTGGCCGGCATCAGACCGGGCATCTATGAACTCGAGTTAGAAGGCAAAACCGTCCTTGCCGGAGGGGATATCATCCTTAAGGTAGGTGATTTTGAGATGCAACCGGGCCTCGACCAGGTAGCTTTACGCAACAGTTTTGCCCGGATGCAACCCGGCACCAAAGTACCCATTAAGGTATTGCGGGGTGGCCAAATTATGGAACTCATCCTGATTGCCCCGGAAAATTAGTCCGGTTGCGCGGCCCGCAGTTACCGGGGAGAACACGTTTTACTGGTTTTCTGAAAAAAAATCTTAAATTTGCAATATTTAGCAAAAAATTTTTCGATTAGGTTAAAACTTACAAGCTTATGAAAACAACACTTAATAAGCCGGCAAAATTGTTATGGGTTTTAGTATCCATAGTAGTTTTCCAGGCATGTTACCCTGGCGACAGTATCCCGATCTCCGATCTGGATACCGTGACCACAGTTTACAACAGTGATGACTTTGCCAATGGCGCCCCAACCAGTGCCGGCATAATCTGGCAGGTAGCGCAAGACACTTCGCGCACAGATAACAATCTGGATTATAATGGTGAAGTAGATGACGAGATCCTCAACACTACCCTGGAAGAACTGATAAAAATTTATGGTGTTGACAGTGTCTATATTATTTGGGGTGACCCTGATAATAACCCAGACCCAATACCCGGCAACCCGAATGTTAAAGTTTTGGTGGAGGATGGTGATCCTGTACCCTATATTGGCGCATTATACACTGCCAGCGTTATTTTGAATGAGAAGACCGTAGGCATTGTTTACCCTGGCTACCCCTGGTATGGCGGTGGCTGGTGGGGTGGCTGGTACCCCGGCTATCCTTGCTATTATTGCTACTACCCGCCAACCGTTGGCTATCAAAAATATGAGGTAGGCACCATTGTGCTTGATATGTATGATTTGGCCAAAATTCTTGGCCAAAACCCTATCCCGGATAACCCCGATCCCTCCTGGGTAGGGGCAATGCGAGGCTTACTGAGCAGCAATCCTGAAAGTAATGCTGCCCGCACCGTATCCGGCATACAGCAGGCATTTGCTCAATCACCGTACTTAAAAAATTAACTGAAAATGAAGAAGTTACTTATCATCATAGCTGTACTCACCAGTACGGCATCATTTGCCCAGCGGTCATTCTGGTCGTTTAATTACCCCATTTCGTTTGCTCTGGGCGAGCAGCGGGATTTTATCGGCAAAACCAGTTTCCGGGGTTTTGGTATTGATGGCAGGGGTTTTCTCAACAACAATATTTCTATAGGCGGCCACTGGTCATGGGAGGTGTTTAATGAAATTAAACGCGACCTGCCCCCCATCCCAATAAACGTATCCAATGATGCTAATATTAAAGGGGAAATAAGCGGTGTGCAATACCGTTTCCTGAACGTTATGCCTATTTTGGTAAATGCCCATTACTATATGGGCAGCGATGGGGCAGTGCGCCCTTATGTTGGCCTGGGCATTGGCACCAGTTATGTGGATGAACGTACCGATATTGGCCTGGTGAGCATTCAAACCAAAACCTGGCGTTTTGCCTTACAGCCCGAAGCAGGAGTAATGATACCCTTTGGCCTGACCGGGGTGGGCGCCAATGTGGCTGCCAGGTTCCGCTATGCCGCCAAAGCAGGCGACAGCTTGCCCATTTCATTCTTCTCCCTGTCGGTAGGGCTAGGGTTTATGAATTAGTCATTGTTCGATGTTCTTTAACCCGAAAAATTCATATGAATTTTTCGCCCGCAGGGCTGATGAACTGCAAAATAGTGTAAAACAACATGTTATGCACAAAATACAGGATGAATCAAAGATTAAGCATAACCCAAATTTGAGGGTAGAATATTTTGCCCTCATCAGGTCCTTAGACTCCGCTGAACCGGAGTCTAAGGACCTGATGTAATCAACTGACAAACAATCGTTTGGCAGTTGATTACATCATTATTCACGCTTTTCGTGAATAATCCGGGTTAAAGGCAGCCTTCCCGGCTGCCTTTTTTCTTTTGCGCCAACTCATCCCACCAAATTGTATAGGGTGCCCCCGGCCAAGCAGGATTAGGTTATGTAAGGTTTTACAATTCCGATTCCCGCTCCAGCATCAGGATAGAGGCCTGCGGCACAATAAAATATTTCTCCCCTTCATACACTACTTCCACCGCCCCTTTTTGCAGGAAGATGGCCAGGTCGCCCGGTTCGGCCTGTAACGGGATGTACTTGACCATTTCTTCCTTGCCTTTCCAGGCATCGTCTTCATCGGCTGGAATCGGCAACGGGTAGCCCGGGCCTACTTTAACAATATAGCCACTCTGTATCTTTTCTTTCTCCTGCACCCCGGGCGGCAGGTAAAGCCCGCCCCGGGTTTTATTGCTGGCCTTCTTGGGCTTGATCAGCACCCGGTCGCCCACCACAATCAGGTTTTTTATCTTATGGTCCGGTGTTATCCTCATGGTCGTCATTATTATCAAGCAGTATGTTTTCTGATTTCGCCAATAACTTGGGGTCTATGCTTTTCGAAGCCTTGGCGCCCAACTTGCGCAGGTTCTCCACCCGGCCAACCAGGTTACCTTTACCGGTAGAAAGTTTGTTCATCGCCTCCTCATAGGTATCTTTGGCCGCATCCATCGAGCGGCCCACTTTCAGCAAGTCATTGGTAAGGCCCACAAACTTATCATACAAATTACCGCTCTGGCGGGCGATTTCAATCGCGTTGCGGCTTTGGTATTCGTTCTTCCAGATACTGGCAATAGTACGCAAAGTGGCCACCAGGGTACTGGGGCTGACAATGACAATATTTTTATCAAACGCCTCAAGGAAAATTTCATTGTCGGCCTGCACGGCCAGGCTAAAGGCCGGCTCTACAGGGATAAACATGAGCACAAAATCAAGCCCCTCCTTGTCCCTTAGCTTCTGGTATTCTTTGTCGCTCAATTGCTTGATGTGCCTGCGTACCGATTGCACATGCAGGTTTAGCTGTTGCTTCCTTTCTTCCTCATCGCTACTGTTAACAAACCGCTCATACGCCACCAGGCTTACTTTGGCATCAATAATCACATGCTTGTCGTCCGGCAGCTTCACAACCACATCCGGCTGGTAACGCTTACCTTCTTCCGTAGTCATCGATTCCTGCACCACATATTCCCGGTCTTTTACCAGGCCGGATTTTTCCAGAATACTTTCGAGGATGAACTCACCCCAGTTGCCCTGGGTTTTGGTTTCGCCTTTAAGGGCCAGGGTAAGGTTTCTGGCCTCCTCATTGATTTGCTTATTGAGCTCTGCCAGATGGGCAATCTGTTGCTTCAGGGTAGCGTTCCAGGCCAGGCTGTCTTTATTGGACTGCTCAACCTTTTTCTCAAAATTTTCAATCTTTTCTTTCAAAGGGTTCAACAGGTGGCCCAGGTTTTCTTTGTTCTGATCGGTAAACTTCCGCGATTTCTGCTCAAGGATATCGTTGGCCAGGTTTTCAAACTGTTCTTTCAGCCGCCTGGTATTCTCTTCCTGCTGATCAGCCAGATTTTTATTGGCTTCTTTTAGGGTGGCAACCTCTACAATCAAAGTTTTGTTTTGCTCTTGTTCCGCAGTTAGCAATTGTGTTAACTCTTCGTTTTCGCTGGTTAATTCCGCAACCCGGCTTTTCAGCAGTTGCGTAGTTTTGGCGCCACTTGCCCTGACTACCAGCCAGACAATTGTTGCCCCCACCAAAATACCACCTAATATAGCAATTATTTCCACCTTCCTGTTATTTTAAACGCTACTACCAAGATATAAAATTGAATCCATTAACCCGGATTATTCACGAGATATTATGGGTACGATAGCGATAATTTTAGGTGTTATTGTGTTTCATTTGCCTGAAGAAGGGGTAAGGCCGAAAATTCAGGTGAATTTTCCGGGTTAAGCGTAATATTTCGCTTCTTTTGCTATCATTATATTTCCATGGCCCTGTATAAAAAAAATATTCCCCTGGTTATCCTGTTGCTGCTGGCTTTTGTTGCGGCTGTGGCCCAGGAGCAGGCGATGAACCACATCATTGCCGCCCGGGAATACCTGCTGGCCGACAACACCACCCGGGCAAAACAAGAGCTCGACAGTGCCCTGGCCATAGCCCCGAACAATGCCCTGGCCAATGCTTTGATGGGTGACCTGCTCAACAACCGGGGCAACTACCTGAAAGCCTTGCTCAGTTACGACAAAGCCATCCTGGCTAACCCCAATGACGCAGAATTATACCTAAAAAGGGCTCGGCTGCACGATAAACTAAACAACCACCAGGCTTACATCATTGGCGATTACGACCGGGCCATTGCCCTGGCCCCCCGCAACACCGCCTATTATATTGAAAAAGCCCAATACATTGCCGGCTCGGCAAGTAGCAGCAGCTCCAGGCCCGATTACCCGACTGCCGTAACCACCATCAGCCAGGCGATTACCTTTAACCAGGAAAAGGCCGAATTATACTACCTGCGCAGCAAATACCTGTTTGGCGCTGGCCAGAACCTGGCGGCCCTGGCCGACATCAACAAGGCTATCACCCTTAACCAGGCCAGCGATAAATACATGGCGCAAAAAGGCTATATCAATTTTATGATTGGCAACTACCGTAATGCCCTGGCAGACTACACCCGCGCCATCAGGATTAACGACCGGAACCCCACCTACCATGAGTTTAAGGGACATGCCAATTACAACCTTAGCCGGTATGCTGCCGCTTATGATGACTATTCAATAGGCATCGACCTGCTCATCCGTGATATTACCGGGAGAAAGGGCCGGATCAATAACGATGACCCGGCCAACAAACAGCTAAGGCGCATTTTACTCTACCGGGGCATGTCGCTGGTACAGGAGGGCAAGCCCTACGATGGCTGCGATGATTTTAAACGCGCCTACCGCATGGGCGAAACCAAAGCCCGCAATTATATGCGCAAATACTGCAATTAGCAGCGTAATTAACCATCATAGGACAAAATACCAAAAGCTGAGCTTGAAAAAGCAAAAGCAATTATGAAGCTTTATTTTGCGCAAAAACCAAAAAAATAGCAACCATGGGAAATAAAAAATTTACACATCAGATGA
>Ga0256839_1005916_pt1 | contig 11039 bp, 9 predicted proteins | sample 354166metaG_FD_185968 | JGI IMG/M metagenome (GOLD analysis project Ga0256839, IMG submission 185968) | Hydrothermal vent microbial communities from Mid Atlantic Ridge, Atlantic Ocean - 354-166 | ecosystem: Environmental > Aquatic > Marine > Hydrothermal vents | place: Atlantic Ocean: Mid... | reverse complement strand
GGCCACCATGTTCGACCGGGCATGACGCACGGATCCGAAGTTGGAAAACGACAGCATCGCGACACGCGGGTCCACGTCGAAGGTGCGGGCGGCGTCGGCCAGCATCTCCGCCACGTCCGCGAGCACGTCGGCATCCACGTCCAGGTTGACCGTGGTGTCGCCGAAGAACAGCGTCCCCTGCTTGTGCAGCAGCATGTACATCCCCGCCGTCCGGCGCACCCCGGGGGCGAGCCCGATGATCTGCAGCGCCGGGCGGATCGTCTCGGGGTAGTGGTACGAGATGCCCGTGACGATCCCGTCCGCCCGGCCCGTGGCCACCATCATCATCCCGAAGTGGTTCGGCTCCCGCATGCGCTTGCGCGCCCCTTCTCGGTCCACCCCCTTGCGCTGCCGTCGCTCGTAAAAACGTTCGACGTAGTCCTCGTACCGATCGTCCACGGCCGGCTCGACGATCTCGACCCGGTCCAGGTCCAGTTCCACGTCGGCCTCGGCGATGCGCCGCGCGATGACCTCGCGGCGCCCGAGCAGCACCGGCCGCGCCACGTGCTCGTCGAGGATGATCGTACATGCCTGGAGGATGCGCAGATCCTCCCCCTCGGGGAACACGATCCGGTGGGGATCGCGGGAGGCCCGGCGCACGTGCTTGCGCATGAGGGCGGTCAGGCCCCCCATGCGGGCCTGCAACCGCTCGCGGTACTCGTCGAGGTCCACGAATACCTGGGCCACACCGCCGGTCATGGCCGCCTCGGCCACGGCCGGGGCCACCGTCGTCAGCACACGCGGGTCGAAGGGCTTGGGGATGATGTAGCGCGGGCCGAAGGCGAAGTCCTCGCCGTAGGCCTGCCGTACGGACGCCGGCACGTCCTTGCGGGCGAGCTCGGCCAGGGCGTGCGCGGCGGCGATCTTCATGGCCTCGGTAATCTTCGTGGCGCGCACGTCCAAGGCCCCCCGGAAGATGAACGGGAACCCCAGTACGTTGTTGACTTGGTTGTCGTAGTCGCTGCGTCCCGTGGCCACGATGGCATCGGGGCGCACCGCCAGCACCTGGTCCGGCAGGATTTCCGGATCCGGGTTCGCCAGGGCGAAGACGATGGGCCGCTCGGCCATCTTCGCCACCATCTCGCCCGTCACGAGCCCGCCGACGCTTAGCCCGAGGAACAGGTCCGCCCCCTCCATGGCATCGGCGAGGGTGCGCGCATCGGTCCTGACCACGAACTCGGCCTTGAGGTCGTTCATCCGCTCGGTGCGGCCCTCGTAGAGCACCCCCAGGCTGTCGCACATCAGGATGTGCTCACGTCGTACACCGAGGGCGCAGTAGAAACGGGCGCAGGCGATGGCCGACGCCCCCGCGCCGGAGATCACCACGCGCAGGTCCTCGAGCTTTTTTCCCTGGATCTCGGCCGCGTTGAGCAGGGCCGCCCCCGAGATGATCGCCGTACCATGCTGATCGTCGTGAAACACGGGGATGTCGAGACGCTCCCGCAGCCGCGCCTCGATCTCGAAGCACTGTGGGGACTTGACGTCTTCGAGGTTGATCCCACCGAACGTCGGAGCGAGCGCGCACACCACCTCCACGAACCGGTCCACGTCCTTCGTATCGAGTTCGATGTCGAACACGTCGATGTCGGCGAACTTCTTGAAGAGCACCCCCTTGCCCTCCATCACGGGCTTGGCCGCAAGCGGCCCGATGTCGCCGAGCCCGAGCACGGCCGTGCCGTTCGTGACCACGGCCACGAGGTTGCCGCGCACGGTGTAGTCCCAGACCTTGCTCGGGTCCGCGGCGATGACCCGACACGGCTCGGCGACCCCCGGGCTGTAGGCGAGCGCCAGATCCCGCTGGGTCGTCACGGGCTTGGACGGGACGACCTCGATCTTCCCGGGGCGGTCGCCCGCGTGGTAAGCGAGCGCGTCCTTGCGTCGAACGTGCGGTTTCATGGCGCCCGAGCATGGCACGGCCGCCGTCGGGTCGCACCGTGTCCGTTCGCGGCGGCGGGACCGGCGCTCGCCGGGCTCCGCCGAGTCAGTCGGCCGATGGCCGACCCCCGCCGGAAAAACGCCGTTTTCGGCCGCCGATCAGCGATCGAGGAGCTTGGCGACGTTCGCCCGCTCCCACAGCACCGCCCGCGCGTAGTCCTCGAACGCGGCCTCGGCCCGGCGAAACTCGGGCGTGTGGTAGATGCGGCGACCGTCCTTGATCGGAATATCGCAGACCTCGTGGAGCATCTCGTGGTAGACGACCCAGGCCACGTAGTAGCGGGGCACGTCCGCAGCGTCGAGCACGGGGTGGACGCGGATGACCCGCCGCTCGAAGTCGTAGGATCCGAGCTTGATCGAACGACGCCGACGCTTGCGTTTCATGCGCCGCCCCCAGGTGATCGACGCGACGATGCCACCGTCGAAGTAGCGCCGGTTGAGGTCGTCGAAGATCTCGCGCAGGTCGTGGTAGCGACCCGCAGTGTCGCACGGGACGGCCCGCCCGGGTTGGTCCTCGCGGCGGATCCGCACGTCGTTTGCCTCCACGTAGGCGCGCAGGACCTTCGACGCCTCGGCGTCGTTTCGCTCGGCGTAGCGTGCGAGCGCGCGCACGACCTTCGGCGGCGCATCGGCGAACATGTGGTGCACCCGAAACGTTACGACGCCCCGTCCACGCCGGATCGAAACCATCGTACGGCGGTTGTCCGTCAGCACGACCCGTGCACGCCCCGAGCGCAGGTACGCGGACAGGCGCAGTTCGAGTGCGGCTCGACCATCCTCGCCGGGGCCCACGGCGCGGGTGCCCTCGACCTCGAGGGTCCGCTCGGCCTTCTTCGGGCCAGGGGAAGGCGGCGTTCGTGCCGGCTCGCTCATCGGAGAAGATCGCCCATCGCGGATCGCCTTCGCGGCGGAAACGGGAGGTTGCTTCATGATGCCCTCGAATCGGCCGACGCGCCGCCCTACGGGGGCTCTACTCGCGACGCTGGGCGCTGCGCCGGCCACGCGAGGCAAGTCTAGGACGGGCCTGCCGGCCAGCTTCAATTTCCCGTGCGAGGTGGCGGATCGCCGGCCTGATCCCGCAAACTTGCCTTCCCGGAGAGGATTCCCTATGGCCGCAGATCCGATCAAGGTGCTGTTGTTCGCCGCCCTTCGAGAGGCGGCGGGGCGCGATCGTCTGGAGATCGCGCTCCCCCCGGATGCAACCCCCGCCGACGTCCGGCGCGCCGTGGCGGCGGCGGATCCCTCCCTCACGCACTTGGTGGACGTGTGCCGGGTCGCCGCCGACGAACGGTTCGTGGCCGAGGGGGAAGCCATCGAAGACGCACGGGAGATCGCGCTCATCCCTCCGGTCAGCGGCGGCCATGACGGACCACGACGCGCACGGATCGTGTCCGCCCCCATCGACCCGGCCGCGGTGGCGGAGTTCGTCACGCGAAAGGACGCCGGCGCCGTGGTGACGTTCACCGGACGGGTCCGCGACCACGCCCGCGGCGAGGCCGTCACGCACCTCGACTACGAGGCCTACGTCCCCATGGCCGAGCGCGTGCTCGACGGCATCGCGGCGGACCTCGAGCGCGCGATCCCGGGGACGAAGGTCGTGATCCGGCACCGAGTGGGGCGGCTCGCCGTGGGGGACGTGGCGGTGGTCGTGGCCGTGTCGTCGCCGCACCGGGCCGAGGCGTTCGACGCCTGCCGGCGCGCCATCGAGGCCCTCAAGGCCCACGCCCCCATCTGGAAGAAAGAGTACGCCGCGTCCGGCGCCGTCTGGGTCGGCATGGGACCGTAGTTCATGCAGCGATGCACCCGGCACGGTGGGCACGGCTCGCCCGCCGGCCGTCCCACCGCTATGATGCCGCCGCCATGGCGGCCCGCGGCTTTCGTCCTCTCGCCTTTGCGCGTGTGCCCGAAGACCAGATGCGCGAGCGGGCGCGGTCGTTCCTCGCGATGATTCGACCCCGACGCAGTGTGCGGGACTTCTCGCCGGAACCCATCCCGCTCGACGTGGTGCGCCGCTGCATCGAGGCCGCCTGCCAGGCTCCCAGCGGCGCGCACAAACAACCATGGACGTTCGCTCTCGTGACCGACCCGGCCCTCAAGCGCCGCATCCGCCTGGCCGCCGAGGAGGAGGAGCGGCGCACCTACGGCGAGCGCATGAGCGAGGAGTGGCGCCGCGCCCTCGAACCGCTCGGCACCACCTGGGAAAAACCCTTCCTGGAAACCGTGCCGGCGCTCATCGTCCTGTTGCGCCGGGACTGGGAGATCGCGCCCGACGGATCCCGCCGCAAGAACTACTATGTGCAGGAAAGCTGCGGTATCGCGCTGGGATTCCTCATCGCGGCGCTGCACAACGCGGGGCTCGCCACGTTGACCCACACGCCCAGTCCCATGGGATTCCTGGCACGGATCCTCGAGCGTCCCGCCAACGAAAAAGCCTTCATGTTGCTGCCGGTGGGATACCCCGCCGCAGGCGCGCAGGTGCCCGACCTCACCCGCCGGCCCCTCGGCGAATCCCTCGTGGAGTATGCAGCCGATCCCACGGAGCCGTCGCCATGATCGTGATGAAGTTCGGCGGCAGTTCCGTGGCCGACCGCGCCCAGATCGAGAAGGTGCGGCGCGTGATCGAGATGCACCGCGCGCAACGGCCGTTCGTGGTGTGCTCGGCCCACAAGGGGATCACGAACGAACTGCACGACGCGGCGGTCCGTGCGGCCGACGGCGACGGCGGACCGTTCGCGGTCTTCGACCACCAGCGCCGCGTGACGGACGAACTCGGTGTCGATCCGGACCTCGTCGAGCCCCTCTTGGCGGACCTCGACGATCTGCTGCGGGGCATTCGCCTGGTCGGCGAGCTCTCCCCCCGCAGCCTCGATCACGTCCTTTCCTTCGGGGAGCGCATGTCCGTGCGGGTCGTCGCGGCCTACCTTCGGCGGCACGGTCTTGCCGCCGAGGCCTTCGACGCCTGGGACCTGGGCTTCGTCACCGACGACCGCTTCGGCCGGGCCCGCCCCCTCCCCGACTTCGCGACGCTCGCGCGAAAGACCATCGCGCGCCTCGCCCCGCCCACGATCCCCGTGGTGACGGGCTTCGTGGGCCGTACGGCCGACGGGGTCGTCACCACGGTGGGACGAAACGGCAGCGACCTCACGGCCACGCTGTTCGGCGCGGCCCTGGACGCCGAGGCGATCCAGATCTGGAGCGACACCGACGGCGTGATGACGGCGGATCCGAGCGTCGTGGCCTCGGCCCGGAACATCCCGGCGATGCGCTACGACGAGGCGGCGGAACTGGCCTTCTTCGGCAGCCGGGTGCTCCACCCGGCCACACTGCTGCCCGCGATGGAAAAGGCCATTCCGGTGTGGGTTCGCAACACGAACCGACCGGCCCATCCGGGCACGGTCATCTCGCGCACGGGTACGAACGATCGCGCGGTAACCTCCATCGCCTACAAGGAGGGCCAGACGCTGGTGACCGTGCGCACGCCGAGGATGTTCGAGGCAACGGGGTTCCTGGACGAGTTGTTCGGGATCACCCGGGATCACGGGATCGTGGTGGACGTCATCGCCACGAGCGAGATCAGCGTCTCGTTCACCGTCCATCACGGAACGGACACGACCGCACTGGCCTCCGACTTGCGCGAACGGGGCTGGGAGGTCACCGTCCGCCCGGGATCCGCGATCCTGGTGGTGGTCGGCCACCGCCTGCGCAGCACCCCGGGGATCGGCGCGCGGATCCTCGGCGCCATGGCCCGGGCGGACGTCAACGTCGAGATGGTCAGTTACGCCCATGGCAGCATCAGCTTTTCGATGATCCTCGACGATTGCGACGTGGCGCGGGCGGTGCCCGTACTGCACGGGATGTTCTTCGACGAGCCATGACCCCCTTGCCGATGCAACGGTACGGCACGGGCGCCACGCTGGTGCTCGCGCTCCACGGCTTCTTGGGATCGGGCCGCAACCTGTCGGCGTTCGCAAGGGCCCTCGTCGAACGCGTACCGGACGTCCGTGTCGCCACCGTGACGCTGCGGGGCCACGCCGACGCTCCGCGCCTGGGCCCGGCGCCGACCTACGAGGTACTCGCGCAGGACGTGTGCGCGGTCGTGGCCGAGGCCGACCGCGTCGTGTTGGTGGGGCACTCGCTCGGCGGCCGGGTGGCGCTCGTGGCCTCGGCGCGGTCGCCCCGGCGCCTGCCGGTCGTCCTGCTGGACATCGCACCGGGGCCCATCTGCGCCGCAGACACCGAGCAGGTGCTTCGGGTGCTCCTGGCGGCCCCGGACCGCGCGCCGTCCCGCACGTCGATGATGGCCGTTCTTACGGAGGCGGGCCTTTCCGAGCCCCTCGCAGCGTGGCTTTCGATGAACTTGGTGCGCACGGAAGGCGGCGTCGCGTGGAACATCGACCGCGCGCGCCTGGCCACCCTGCATGAAACCGAGACGCACCGCGACCTGTGGCCCCTGGTGCAGGGAAGCGATGTGCCGATCCTCGCGTGCGTGCGCGGCGGCGCATCGCCCTTCGTCTCCGATCCCGAGGCGCGCCGCCTCGAAGCCCACGGTGCGCGGGTCACGACGGTGTCGGGCGCGGGCCACCTCCTGCATGTCGAGGCCAAGGAGGCCACGGCCGACGCCGTTGCGGCCGCCCTGGCCTCACCGTCGCTGCCACGGCCCTAGGACGGGGATCCGCTCACTGCGCCGGTGCATCACGCAACGATCGCGCCGGGCGGACGATCTCCGAGACGGCCATGCTCGAACCGATCGTACCACCGCCCCCGGAACCCGTGACCCGTTCGCCGGTGATGCGGCGCCTGTACCAGCGGCTCGTGCGCGTCGCACCGTTCGACCTTCCCGTGCTGCTCACCGGAGAGACGGGGACCGGCAAGGAGGTGGCCGCGCGAGCCCTCCACCGCCAGGGCGCCAACCCGCGCGAACCGTTCGTCGCCCTCAACTGCGCCGCGATCGCGCCGAGCGTGGCCGAATCGGAGCTGTTCGGGCACGTGCGCGGGGCGTTTACGGGCGCCGACCGCACGCGCCCCGGCGCGTTCGTACGCGCACGCCACGGGACGCTGTTCCTGGACGAGGTGGCGGAGTTGTCACTCGACCTGCAGGCCAAGCTCCTGCGCGTACTCGAGACGGGTCGGCTGGTCCCCGTGGGTGCGGACGTGGAGGTCGAACACCGCGCCCGGGTCGTGGCGGCGACCTGCCGGGACCTGGCCGCGATGGTGGTGCAGGGCCGGTTCCGGGAGGACCTCCTGCACCGTCTCGGCGTCGTGGTCCTTCGGATCCCGCCCCTGCGAGAGCGGCCGGAGGACATCGACCCGCTACTCGACGCCTTCGCCGACGAGGCCGCCCGGCGCCTCGGCCACCCGGTGACGATCACGGACGACGCACGGCGGGTGGCCCGGCGCTCCCCATGGCCCGGGAACGTGCGCGCGCTCAAGAACGCGGTGCTGCGCGCCGCCGCCCTGGAAGGGGGCGTGGTGGACGCCGAGGCCCTCCTGCGCCCGACCGGGCTGGAGACACGAGCCGCGCCATCGCGCGCCGCGGACGCCATCGCGGTGCCACGCGGCACGTACGACCAGATGCGGGCGCACCTGCTCCAGACGGTCCTCTCGGAGTGCGGCAGCATCCGGCGGGCAGCGGCCGCCCTCGGCGTGCCACGCAGTACGCTGGCCGAATGGCTGAAAAAGAGCGCTCCCCCCACCCTGCCGACCCATCCTCGCGCCGTCTCCTGATCCGGCGGCCGCAACGGTTGCACCCCGTGTTCTCCGGGCGGCCCCGGTGCACTAGGCTTGCGGGCCGTGGCCGCCCGACCGCACGCATCCCTCCCTACGGACCCGATCGACCGATTCGCGCACCACTTCGGCGAGGCCGCACGCACCGAGCCCTTCGACGCCGCCCGCGCGGCGCTGGCGACGGCCACGCCCGACGGTCGCCCGTCCGTGCGATTCGTCCTGGTCAAGGCGTACGGCCCGCGGGGTTTTACCTTCTACACGCACTTCGGCAGCCGCAAGGCGAAGGAACTCGACGCGAACCCGCACGCCGCCCTGGCCTTCCACTGGCACACGACGGGCGTCCAGGTGCGCGTCGAGGGCCGCGCGGTGCGCGAGGACGACGCGGTCGCGGACCGCTACTTCGCCTCGCGTCCCCGTGGCAGCCAGATCGGCGCCTGGGCCTCGCCCCAAAGCGAGCCGATCCCCGACCGCGCCCTCCTCGAAGCCCGCGTCGCCGAGGTCAATATGCGGTTCGACGGCCAGCCGGTGCCTCGGCCGCCCGACTGGGGGGGCTGCCGTGTCATCCCCTCGGTCCTCGAATTCTGGTACGACCGCCCCGATCGTCTTCACGTGCGCGAGCGCTTCGACCGCACGGCGGACGGCTGGGCGCGCGCGCTGCTGGCCCCCTAGCCGGGCGGCGCGTCACGAAAGCGCGCGCTGCCAGAGCCACAACGCGGCCAGGATCGCGAGAGCCAGGGCGGGCAGGAGAAACGGGCGCCAGCGCTCCATGGGCGCAACCTAGCACGTCGGACACCGGCCGGCGGCGCGGCGCCGGTCCGATCAACCCGCCGGAGGGTTCGTCACGAGTCCCAGGCCCGCCCCCGTCATGTCGGAGTAGGTGTACGGCTGATTCAGGCCCGTGACGGACAGCGTCACGGCAAACGTGTTCGGGTCCACCTTGAAAGCCAGGTTCGACGACATGTCGGGCGACCAGACGTACCCTTCGGCGTCGATGCTGATCCCCACCGGCACGGTGCAACCCGGCAGGTCCACCTGCCCGTTGAGCACGGTGCGGGTGGCGACATCGAAGACGACGAGGCCGCAGGGGCTGTTGCCGGCCGCCCAGGCCCGGCCCTCGCGGTCCACCTGCACACCGCGCAGGGAGCCGTTCGGCGTGTCGATCACCGTCCACGAAAGGGTCGTCGCGTCCCAGACGGACGCCTGACTGCCGCCGACGATCCACGGATTGCCGTCTTGATCGATCCCGATGCCGTAGAACGAGGTTCCCGGGTTGCCGAGGTCCGTGATGGCGAGCGTGTCCGCGTCCACGTGCAACAGGCGGCCGATCCCCCCGAGGCCGGAGACGTAGAGGTCCCCCTCGGCGTTGACGACACCGCCATAGGGGCCGAAGCCGCTGCCGATCCCGGCCGCGCTCCACGGCGTCGTGACCTCGTCGAGGATCGTCCCCGTCTCGCCATCGAGCCGGACGACGTGGGCCTGCCCTGCGGCGTCTTCGTACGCCACCCAAAGCCGCGGGTTCGGATCGGCGCAGCCGTTCTGGTCGGCCTGGCCGCCCTCCCACTGGGTGGGCCGCGCCCCCTGCGTGTAGCCGGCGGCGTCGGGAAACGGCGTGTTCCACAGCACGCACTCGTCCTGCCCCCAGGGCCGCACGTCCGCGGGCCCGGTGGAGGTGTCGATCATCCCGTTGTTGTTGAGGTCCACGCACCGCTCGGGGCGCGCCGCGACCTTCGTCGTACTCGCCGGCCAGCGGTTCGACACGGCCACGTCCCCGAGGAGGTTGACGCTCGTGCGCGAGGGGCTGCCGCCGCCCATGGACGGGTCGGTGTAGTAGCGCCCCACTTCCACGCCGGTCTTGGTGTCGATCTTCGAGACCGTGCCCTCGGCCGAATTCGCGATCCAGATGTAGCTGAACTCGATGTCTCCGTTGCCGCCGCCGCCCCCCGAGCAGTCGCCGTTGTTGCCGCCGCCGTCGTTCGTGCCCACGTCGAGGCGAATGCCGTCCGAGTCGCCAGCGGTCATCCCCGCGGTGTTCGCGGTGGCCGTCCCGGTGGCCCCGGCCGTGCCCGTCGTGGTGGGGATGATGCCCGAGCCCGACTGCTGCTCACCCCCGCGGTCGGGTGAACACCCCAGTGCCGTGATCGACATCGCAGCGACCGCAAGCCCCGTGGAGGAAAAGAACGATCGAGACATGGCGCCCCTCTTGGTGCCCATGATACCCGAGTTCCGGCCCGCCCGCACCCATCTACGCACGGTCTGCGTCCACCCAGGGGCCGACGGGCAGGCCGGGCTGTACGAGAAATCGCCCGAGATCCGCGAGGAACACCGTCCGGGGAACCGGCTTCGCCCCGAAGCGCGCCAGGTGCGCGGTGGGCAGTTGGCAATCCACCAGCGCCAGCCCCTGTCGGCGCATCCACGCAAGGCCCACGACAAACGCCACCTTCGAGGCGTCGGGGGCGCGGGCAAACATGGACTCCCCGAAGAACACCCGCCCCATGGCCACGCCGTACAGCCCGCCGACCAGCCGCCCATCCTCGTAGGCCTCGACGCTGTGGGCGTAGCCGGCCTCGAAAAGGCGCGTATAGGCCTCGCGCATCGAGTCCGTGATCCAGGTGCCGTCCTGGCCCGGTCGGGGGACACGGGCGCACCCTTCGAGGACGCCGCGAAAGTCGTGGTCGAACCGCACCTCGTACCGCCCGCGGCGCAGGGTCTTGCGCAGCGAGCGCCCTACGTGCAGATCCTGCGGGAGCAGGACGAAGCGCGGGTCGGGCGACCACCACAGGATCGGCTCGTCCGGCCCGAACCACGGAAAGATCCCCCGCGCATACGCCGCGACCAGCCGGGGTACGGAAAGGTCGCCCCCCACGGCCAGCAGCCCACCCGGCTCGGCGAGGGCGGGGTCCGGGAATGCCACGCGGTCCTCGGGCAGCCGAAAAACGGGCACGGGGCGAGGGTAGCAGCGCCCCCCGCGAGGCGGCCCGAGGCTCGCTTCCCCGGGCCGACCGGTGCGCTGGGGGCCCTTCGGCACGCGTCACCGGATACACCCGCAAGACACCAGGACGCCGCGAAGATGGAGGATTTCTCGAAGCCGTTGGGCGCCGCGGGCCCGGATGGACCTCCGGGCAGGCGACGGGAGGCTTGCCCCCCTCAGAATCCATCGTGTAGCGGGCGCCCTGCCGGGGTATCCTCGCCCCCATGAAGGAGCCACGCATCGTCTTCGTTCTCACGGTGAGCCTCGCGGGCTGCGGTTCGGGCGGCTCCGATGCGTCCGGCTCCGGCAGCGACTCCGCCGCAACCGCCGCGACATCGAGCGGGTCGGCCGGTTCGACCGTCGGCGCCACGGC
>Ga0256839_1005915_pt1 | contig 11043 bp, 11 predicted proteins | sample 354166metaG_FD_185968 | JGI IMG/M metagenome (GOLD analysis project Ga0256839, IMG submission 185968) | Hydrothermal vent microbial communities from Mid Atlantic Ridge, Atlantic Ocean - 354-166 | ecosystem: Environmental > Aquatic > Marine > Hydrothermal vents | place: Atlantic Ocean: Mid... | reverse complement strand
CCCCCCCAGTCCGGGCGCGCAAGTCCGTGCGTGCACCTAGCAAACCGGAGAACGGGAACCTGACCTTGCGTCGACATACCTTTTTTTGCGATAAGACCTGCTCCCCCAACCAACAAGCATCCCTTTGCGGTCCGAGGATATGCCATGGCAGGCTTCAAGACGCATATCAGCACCAGCACGGCGTGCGGGATCGGCTACGGACTGGCGGGCTACTACTATATGAACGTGCCGGCCGACGAGGCCATTTTGGCCGGCACGCTCTGCTCGTTCGGTGGCATGCTCCCCGACCTCGACAGCGACTCCGGCGTTCCCGTTCGCGAAACCTTCGCCTTTCTGTCGGCCATCGTCCCGATGATGGTCATGGCCCGGCTCCGCGATTCGGGGCTCTCCCCGCACACGCTGCTGGTGATCGGCATTCTCACGTATGTCGGGATGCGGTTCGGCGTCAGCCGGCTGTTCAAGAAATACACGGTGCACCGGGGCATGTGGCACAGCATTCCGGCCGCTGCCAGTGTCGGCCTGCTGGTCTACATCCTCGCCTATGCCCACGGCCAGTTTCTCGCCATCTATACCGCCGGCGGCGCGGTGCTGGGCTTCATGAGCCATCTGGTGCTCGATGAGATCTGGAGCGTCGAACGCAAGGGTGTGCGCGTCCGGCTGAAGAAATCGTTCGGCACGGCGCTCAAATTCTGGTCCACCAGGAGCATGTGGGCCAATGTCTCCACCTACGGCAAACTGGCACTGCTGGTGGCCATCGTGGTCATGCAACCGAAGTGGCTTACCCAAGTGCATCCCCATGCCCAACCCGAGTCGCCGAGAGAAAAACAAGTGGCCGACGAGCGAGCCGACAAGGACCCTGTCGACCGAAAAGCGGCCGGCCGGTTGCTACGTTAGCGGCGATCGTTCCACGATCAATGTGACGGGCCCTTCGTTGACCAGTTCCACCTGCATCATGGCCTGAAAACGCCCGGTCGCCACGGGGATCCCCTGAGAACCGACTGCCGCGATGAAACTCTCGTAGAGCCGTTCGGCCTGTTCGGGCCGAGCGGCTTCGGTGTAGCTGGGCCGGCGTCCCTTGCGGCAATCGCCCAATAGCGTGAACTGCGACACGATCAGCATCGCGCCCCCCACCTGGCGCAAGTCGAGGTTCATTTTGCCGGCGTCGTCGTCGAAGACGCGGAGCCCGACCAGTTTGTCCGCCAGCCACCATGCTTCGGCTTCGGTGTCTCCGCGAGCGACCCCCAGCAGCACCGCCAGGCCGCGACCGATCTCCCCCACGACCTCGCCGTCGATCAGGACGCGAGCCGATGAGACTCGCTGCACCACCGCCTTCACGATGCATCTCCCGCAATGGTCTGCGCTGCCCGAGTCTCAACCTGGTCCATGATCGTGCGGATGATCTTCGAGTTGCCCGCGATGCGCTGGATCTGCCAGAAGTAAGACAGAATGATCCAGCCGCTCCCCAGCACGGCGACGAAAAAGTGAACGGTTCTCCAGCGGACCACGGTCTCGAGATCGCTCCGGTAGGACCGCACAGGGTCGGCCAACGCTCCGAACACCACGATGGCCAGAATGGCCGACATCGACAGAAAGGCCAGAAAAAACGCTCGACGCTTGTTGAGCAGACTCGCGTGAGCCAGTTCCCGATCCAGGTCGTACGTCTCCACGACTTCCCGGCACCAGCGAGCCGTCCCCAGAAAGTAGGTGATGGCCACCGCATTGACCAGCAGCGTCAACAGTGCGGCGACAATGCCGACCCAAATGTGAGTGGTCAAACGCCCTAGCTTGGGCTGGAACTCTTCGCGAGCCTGCTCGAAGGTGCGTCGAGCCGATTCCTTGCGTTGATCGTCCGACAGCAAGGAACGGGAGGCTCGCCGGTATTCGCCGGCCACTTCCCGCATCTGCCTGGTTTCCTCCGCCATGTCGCCGGTGCGCAGCCCTAGGGCCAAATTGGTCAAGAGCGCGATCACCGAGAGCGCGGCGAGGATGGTGAAAATGCGAGTCACGAGGGGTGGGTGCGGAGCCGTTCTTTGCGGAAATGTTGGGGACGTAAGGACTGATCAGTATGGTAGTGGGAGCGGTCGTGCGGGGCAACGGGCAAGTGATGGTGGCCGATGCGGTGACGCCACCCTCTCGCCGCATCTCATCGTCCTGCCCTACAATGTCGCCGCGACCATCGGTTGTCGCTGCCAGCCCTTCAGCCTCTCGCCTCCGGCCTCCCGCCTAGCGAGTGCATCCCGCGTTAGAAAGGAATCGCCCCGATGAGCCTGCCCCTTCCCCGCCCCGGTCGCTGCATCGTCTTTTTGATCCGTCACGGGGCGACGGACAACAACCGAGCCAACCCGCCGCGGTTGCAGGGACGAGGCGTGGACTTGAGTCTGTCAGCGGCTGGAGAGTGGCAGGCCGCGCAGACGGCCGAAGTGCTTGCCGCGTGCCCGCTCGCCGCCGTCTACGCCAGTCCGCTCAAACGGGCCACGGAAACCGCCCAGCGGATCGCCGCTCGGCACCAACTGACCGTGGGGACGGTCCCCGACTTGATGGAAGTCGATGTGGGCGAGTGGGAAGGGCGCAGTTGGGTCGACATCGAGCGAACGGAGCCGGAAGCCTATCTGCGTTTCATGACCGAGCCGGATCGGCATGGTTACGTGGGCGGCGAGAACTTGACACAGGTGCGCGACCGCGTCGCCCCCGCCTTGACCGAGCTGGCGCGGCGCCATCTCGGGGAAGCGATCGCCGTGGTGGGGCACAACGTGGTCAACCGGGCCTTCCTGGCCGATGTGCTGGGGATGCCTCTGCGACGAGCCCGTTCGCTCAGCCAGGAGAACGCCGGGATCAACATCCTGCGTTACGGGAACGATTGGAAACTGGTCACCCTCAACAGCCTGTTTCACCTGTTGCACGAACCGGCTGAAATCGGTTAAGAAGCCGTCACAAAATTCCAGGCCGCAAGCAACACGTCCGCGGCCGGGAAGCGGCGCGGCGGGTTTGGTTACAGGCTCAAAGAAGCCGTCACAAAACTCCAGGCCGCAGGGCAACACGCCCGAAACCGGAAAGCGGTGCGGCGGGTTTTGTTGTCGGCTCCAAATCCTTGCAAGGGAGTGACGATGGACGAACAAACCGTGGCTCGATGGTTGCAGGAAGCTCGCAGCGCGGTCGCTTTCACCGGCGCGGGCATCAGTACCGAGAGCGGCATTCCCGACTTCCGCTCGCCCGGCGGCATCTGGGCTCGAACGCAGCCGGTCTACTTCGATGAGTTCCTCGCGAGCGCCGAAGCTCGCAACGAGTACTGGAGGCAAAAGTCGATCTGCTATCGCGACTTCGGCAACGCCGAGCCCAACGCGGGGCATCGCGTGTTGGCGAGCTGGGAAGAGCGGGGCCTGCTGCGAGGCGTCATCACGCAGAACATCGACGAGCTGCATCAGCGAGCCGGATCGCGCCGGGTCTGGGAATTGCACGGCACGGCCATGCAGGTGATGTGTCTCGATTGTGGCAAGCGCTACGCGACGGAATCGATGACACGCGAATACGAGCGGCTGGGGGAACCGCCGGCTTGCCCCGCGTGTGGTGGACTGCTGAAACACGCTACCGTCTCCTTCGGTCAGTCGCTGCCGGCCGATATCCTCTCCGAGGCGGCTCGGGTGGCTCGAGAATCCGATCTATTCTTCGCGATCGGATCGTCCCTGGTGGTTCATCCGGCGGCCGGGCTGCCTCAGTTGGCGGCCGAAGCCGGCAGTCGACTGGTGATCATCAACCGCGATCCTACGCCGCTCGATTCACTGGCCGCGGTGCGGTTCAGCCAGTCGATCGGGGAAGTCTTGCAACGCATCGACGCAGCCATCTCCCCCACTTTCTCTTGATCGCGTTCCCCGCATCGCTTATCATCCCGCCCCACATCCCGTCACCCGCCTGTCTGGGCTCGTGTGTCCGGGTACGACGAGAATAGAACGTGGTCCCTGTTTCCAGCCGTGTGCCCATGCCGTACTCCACTGCCTGCCGACCTCGCCCGTGGCTGACAGGCACAGTTGTCTTGCTGGTAGCCGTCACTGCCGGCTGCGCGAGTCACTGGTGGAACGGTTCGAGCGAATTGGCAGCCACCTCTCTGCCAAACGCTTCCGCCGAAGTCGAATCGACGGAGGAATCGGAGACGGGTAGCGCCGAAACACGGGGCCGGGAGACCTCCGCGAACCGCACGGCATCAACCGAAACAGCCGACATCACCAAGCCGTCCGATGCACAAGCGGCGGTCGCACCGCTCGAACTGAGCGAGATTCTGGCCGACTATCGCAAGGACGTGGAAAAACTTCCCCCCGCCGAGCGTCGACGCGTCATGCAGGCCATGATGGCCATCGCCGCCGCAGCCGCTTCCGAGAAGAAGCCGGAATCGGCAGGCGCGCTTGGAGCCTCCGACGACGCTGCCTCGGCGCCCCCTTCATCCGCGACCTCTGCCGAGACCACGACGGCCACCGAGAACAAACCGACGGAGCCACCGGTGCCTCGCGCCAGTAGCCCACCGGCCTCTTCACGCCCTGCGGTGCACCCCACCAGGCAACCGGCACAGGCGGCGTCGATCCGTCAAGCCGATTCCAGCAGGCCGCCGCAGTTGGCTCGCAACGATCGCGGACAGACGCCGGCGATCCCATCGAACCGTCCAGCTTCGTCACTCGTTCAGAACTCCTCGGGGGACGAAACGAACGTTCCAGCCCAAACGGTGTCGGATGTCGATTGGCTCACGTCCGTCGAGCGGGCCGTCACCGATCTTCAAAAACAGCTCAATACGCCCAAGGACGAACAACAGCTTTCGACAACAGAACTCGGGCGGCGCGAGGTGCTGTTGAAGATGCTCCAAATCGTGGCCGGCGATGCCGAATCGGCATTCGAGAAATTCCAGTACGTGGATGGTCGCGAGGCGGCGTTTTGGCGAGCCGAGTTATTCGGTCTTCATTTGGGCGTTCAGGAAAATCGGACTCCGGTCGTCAGCCAGCGGGCGGCTCGAATGCTGGAGCATTTGCGGAAGGCGACGTGGGAACTTGCAGCGGTCAGTACACTCGACTTGCGCAATGCCGCCTTCTGCCGCAGTGTACTGGGTTACGCCGACGTGGAGAAATTTCGTCCCTATCGCTTCAAGCCGGACGAGGAAGTGCTGCTGTATGTCGAAATCGAGAACTTCGCCGCGGAGCGAATCGCGGTGGCCGGCGAACGTGGAGTGGGAAGTGGCGAAGGGGTTCGCTACGAGACGGAGTTCCAGGGATCGTATCAGATCTTGGATGGAGAAAGACGGCGTGTGGCCGAACAGCAGTTGCCGCGCGATCGACAGCAATGCCGCAACCATCGGCGCGATTACTACGTCGCCTATCGCATCTACATGCCTCGCAACATCGCCCCCGGCCGCTATACGCTCGAACTGACGCTGGAAGATGTCAAAGGGCAGAAGTTCGGCCAGGCCTTTCTCGACTTCGAAATCACTCGGTGAGCATGACGTCGGCACATTTCGACGCGATCGTGATCGGTCTGGGCGGGATCGGAAGCGCCGCCTGCGCCGCACTGGCTTCGCGGGGCGTCCGCGTGTTGGGCATCGACCGCCATTCGCCGCCTCACGACCGCGGCAGTTCCCACGGCGCCACACGCATCATCCGCCGCGCTTACTTCGAACACCCCGACTACGTGCCACTGGTCGAGCGGGCTTATCGACTCTGGGAGCGACTCGAACAAGAAACCGGACGGCAACTGTTGACCCGGTGCGGCTTGCTGCAGATCGGGCCGGGCGAAGGCGCCGTGCTCCGTGGAGTGATGGCCAGTGTCACCCGGCACCGGCTGACGGCCGAAAAGTGGACCGCCGCTGAAACGCGCAAGCACTTCCCCCTGTTCTCTTTTCCCGACGACTGGTCCGCCGTGTGGGAGCCGGGAGCCGGTTACCTGGCAGTGGAAGATTGCGTGGCGGCTCAAATCGAATCGGCTCGCCGACACGGCGCCGCTTTCCAACTGGAGACGGTCGTCCACGGATTCCGCCAAACCGGCTCGCGCGTCGAGGTGACCACATCGGCCGGCGAGTACCAGGCGGAACAAATCGTGGTCGCTCCCGGCCCCTGGTCTCCCGGAGTTCTTTCCGACACCAACCTGTCACTGAGAGTGCTCCGCAAGCAGCTCCATTGGTTCGAAGCTCCGAGTGCGTTCTCCGTCGACGCCGGGTTCCCCACGTTCCTGGTCGATACGCCCGGCGGCGTGTTCTACGGTTTTCCGGCCATCGACGAGCGAGGACTCAAAGTGGCGGAGCATACCGGGGGCGAGGAGGTGGGCGACCCCGATGAGGTTTCACGGGAGCTCGACGACGAAGATGCTCGGCGAGTCGCCGAGTTCGTTGGAGGCTGCTTTCCCCAGTGCGGACAGACCCGCCGCGACCATGCGGTCTGTTTCTACACCATGACCCGTGACGAGCACTTCATCATTGATCGCCACCCCGCCATGGACCGGGTTCATCTGGCGGTCGGGTTCAGCGGGCACGGATTCAAGTTCGCACCGGCGATCGGTGAAGTGCTGGCAGACCGCGTCACCGGCAGTGCCACCGAGTTGCCGGTCGATTTTCTTCGGATCCGGACTTGACGGGCATCAGCAGACGGCGGCTTCCATTCCCAGCCGCATCGTCAACTCTTCGAACGTGCGGTAATACTCCTCGCTCGAAGAATGCACGTGCTCGGCTTCCGTAAGGAACCTCAGATTGCGGTCGGGATAGACGTCGTTTTGCTGGAGGATTTGTTCGAATTCACGGAGCGGCTGACCGTACATGATCAGCATCTTGTGTTCGTCGAACTGTATCTCCTGCGGCGTGGCCGGGTTCAGGACGGCGATCCCCGCGCAGCCGTCGTTGAGCAGCAACTCCTCGTACTCCCAGAGCGTGCTCTTGAGCACCGGCAGGTCGATGTGTTCACGGTACAGGTCGAGGTGCCCGCCCTGGTCGTGGTGGTGACTGGTTTCCAGGACGACATCGACGACGGGGCCCAGCGGATCGAGTAGTTCGAGGAACAGGTCGAACAAGATCTCGCGAGTGGCCGAGGCCATGATCACCGGAACCTCGGTCTGCCCCTCTTCGTCCTGGTAAGTGTCGTGCCGGTATCCTTGGCGCGGGATGATTTGCAAGTCGTAGGCCGGTCGCACGGCACCGGTCAACGTGAATGCACCGTAGGTGTCGATGGCCAGGTGAGCTTCGAGTTGCTCGGGCGAAAGATCATCGAAGCTGTTGCTGCGAGTGACGGGAGTCGGCGGCGTCTCGTGCAGCACGTTGTTGAAAAAGCGTTTGAGGAATCCCATGGAGGTCTCGGCACTGCGGAAAGGAGTTCGGCTGTGGGAGCTCGCCGGAGAGTCGCCGCGAGGCGGTCCGGTGGGTCACCCGGTACTCATCAGGACTCTAGGTTACGCTGACCGCCGGGGCGGGCGTTCCGGCGGTCGCGCCGGGCTACTTTCCCGGGAAGTGACCGCTACAATCTGCAGCGGCCCGTTCCGCCACGGTGTCAGGCTATCCAAACCTAGCACCCGAGCGGCGTGGAGTGCCTCAAATGCGACGCCGATTTCCCAGCCGGCGGTCGAGGAAAAACCCGAACAGTGACGCGTTGCACGGCTTGGCGCGAAGCTAGCGCTTGCCCGACGATGAAGTGTTGAACGGAAACAACACGTTGCTCGAGCACCACCGCTGCACTCTCGCACAGTGACCGGCAGCCGGAGAAACCACGCCAATGGCGACAGAAACCAACCGACGGCCGACATCCCCAGGCCCGCCCATCCGAGCGGCCGGCATCCTGTTGTTTCGAGACGAGCCGCGGCGCGAATTCTTGTTGATGCGGCATGCCGACCGCTGGGACCTGCCCAAAGGGCACTTGGAAGAGGGGGAAACCGAACGAGACGCCGCCCTGAGAGAATTCGAAGAGGAGACCGGAATCCCTCGCTCGGCCGTGAAGGTCGATCCCGACTTCCGCTACGAGTCCCGCTACCAAGTGCGTCCGCGCAAACACCCGGAACGCTTGGTTCCCAAAACATTGACCGTGTTCCTGGCGAAACTGACCGAGCCTCACGAAATCCGTGTGACGGAACACCAGGGCTATCGCTGGTGGCCGTGGCCCCCGGCAGGATCGATTCAAGCCGTGGCCATCGACCCGTTGCTGGCCGCTGTCGAAGCCTACTTCCATCACTCCCCTGCCCCAGAGAAGTCCCATGGCCAAGATCTACACCAAGACCGGAGATGACGGTACGACAGGTCTGTACGGAGGTTCGCGGGCTTCGAAAGCCGACCCTCGCATTGAGGCTTACGGCGCGGTCGACGAACTCAACGCCTGCCTCGGACTGGCAATCGCCTGGGCCTCTCCCAGCGACTCGCTGGTCGAGCTGTTGGTCGAGGTTCAACGAGACCTGTTCGACATCGGTGCGGAACTGGCCAGCCCGGACCCTCGATCCGCCAAGACGGTCTGGGAGGGTAGCGCGAGGATTGCCGCGCTCGAGGCGGCGATCGATGCAGCCCAGGCCGAGCTGCCGCCACTCAAGTCGTTCGTGTTGCCCGGCGGCACCCGGCTGGCCGCCGGATTGCACCTGGCTCGGACCGTTTGCCGTCGCGCCGAGCGGCGGGTGATCGCGTTCGCTCAGTCCGCCAACCGGGGCCCCGGTGCAATCGTGATCTATCTCAATCGCCTCAGTGATCTGCTATTCGTGCTGGCTCGTCAGGCCAACCATCGATCGGGACACCCGGAGACTCTCTGGCACGCGAAACGACCCAAGCGAACCTGACTCCCCTGCCCTGCCCTGGTTTACAGCTCAAGGCTCATCGGGTAGTCTAACCGCCGATCACCGGTAGGGTAGGTGCCGATCCACGCTGCTCCGGGCGAAGTGCGAACAAACGAGGCGGGTTCGCCGGCCCAATGCGGTGTTGTCGACGGGAGAATTCTCCTGTCGCCGGCTCCCCCCTTTCCGCTGTGCGATCCGATCTGCCCAAGTCGGCGCCCTGCCAGTGGCGAGCCGCCGCCTCGTGTCTTTGTGGCAATCCCGGCCACGAGCCAATGGACACATGGCCGGCCCGACGCGCTGCCCCGCCGTGGCAGGCGCTGTCCCTCCAGCCGCCCCGGAAGGAGTGGAACAGTTGGCCGTGACATTCGAAACGACGGTACGAGAGGTAGCCAATCCATGAGAGTCCAATGGAATAACAGGCGGTTGCTAGTGATTCCTTTGTTGGTGTGGTTGTTGACGTTCTCGAGCCTGACTGCGATGGGGGGCGAGTCGAGCGCACCAGCGGATCTGGAGGCCAGATTGGCCAAGCTGGAGCAATCGACCGGCGGCGACTTCGATTCGGGAGCCAACGCCTGGATGCTGACATCGTCGGCGCTGGTGCTGTTCATGACGGCTCCGGGACTGGCCATGTTTTACGGCGGGCTGGTGCGGCGCAAGAACGTGCTGAGCGTGGTGATGCAGTGCCTGTTCCTGATGGCCATCATGTCGATCGTATGGGGCCTGTGGGGATATTCGCTGGCGTTCGGGGACGGGGGTTCCCTGGTCGGCAACGGAGACTATTTGCTGATGCGCGGTGTCCAGATGGCAGACGGCGAGGCTCCGATGGTGGAGGGCCTGGCCATTCCCCGGCTGACCCACATGGTCTTTCAAGGCATGTTTTTCATCATTACTCCGGCGCTGATCTGCGGAGCATTCGCCGAACGGATGAAGTTCTCGGCAATGGCCCTGTTGATGGTACTTTGGGGCACGATCGTCTATTGCCCGCTGTGTCACTGGGTTTGGGCGGAGGGAATTCTGGCGTTCGGCGCCGAAGGGGCGCTCGCCGGAGGTGCTCTCGATTTTGCCGGCGGCACCGTCGTTCACATCAGTTCGGGCGTGTCGGCTCTGGTCTGCGCCTTGGTCTTGGGACCGCGACTGGGCTACGGTCACGACGACATGCGCCCCCACAACCTGGCATTCACGTCGCTGGGTGCCGCCATGCTGTGGGTCGGCTGGTTCGGCTTCAACGCCGGGAGTGCTCTGGCCGCCGACGGCTTAGCGGCCAGCGCATTCGTCGTCACTCACTTTTCCGCGGCGGCCGGCGCCGTGGCCTGGTCCATGATCGAGTGGGTTCACCGGGGCAAACCGAGTGTACTGGGAGCGGCCTCCGGAGCGGTTGCCGGTCTGGTGTGCATCACGCCGGCTTCGGGGTTCGTGCAGCCGGTACCCGCCATGGCGATGGGCGCCCTGGCCGGCATCGCCTGCTATCTCGCCTGCGCCCTGTTGAAGACTCGCTTGGGATACGACGATTCGCTCGACGCGTTCGGCGTCCACGGCATTGGCGGAACGTTGGGGGCGGTGCTCACGGGCATCTTCGCGACTCGAGCCGTGGCGCCCGACTACGCCGACGGTCTGTTCTACTCGTTTTCCGAAGGGGGACCGCTGTTGGTCGGCCAGATCGTCGCCGTGGCCGTGACAGCGGTCTTCTCGGTGGCCGTCACTCTGGTGTTACTCAAGTTGATCGACGCCACGGTGGGGCTGCGGGTGAGCCAGGAGGACGAAATGCGAGGTCTCGACGTGTCCGAACATGGAGAAGAGGGCTACATTTTCACCGGCTGACGCAGGGTTCACCGGCTGATGCAAGGTTCACCGGCTGACGCAAGGCCGGTCGGTGCGATACACTGGGGAGGCAAGAGCGTCACGGGGCGCGACCGGTTCTCCGAGCGTTGGGTTGCAAGGAACCAAGTCATGAAAAAGATCGAAGCCATCATACGCCACTTCAAGCTGGAAGACGTCAAGAACGCTCTGAACGAACAGGGTATTCACGGCATGACGGTGCAGGAGGTGCGGGGATACGGTCGCCAAAAGGGACACACCGAAATGTACCGCGGCGCCGAGTACACGGTCGATTTCGTCCCCAAAGTCAAGATCGAAGTCGTTTGCTCCGATGACAACCTCGACCGCGTAGTCGACACCATCTTGAGGCACGGGCAGACGGGCGAAATCGGCGACGGCAAGATTTTCATTTCCGATTTGCAGGATGCCGTTCGCATTCGCACCGGCGAGCGAGGCGAAGCGGCT